>Ga0315287_10009124_pt1 | contig 10023 bp, 9 predicted proteins | sample YL17G11_0_MG_FD_205037 | JGI IMG/M metagenome (GOLD analysis project Ga0315287, IMG submission 205037) | Sediment microbial communities from Yellowstone Lake, YNP, Wyoming, USA - YL17G11_0 | ecosystem: Environmental > Aquatic > Freshwater > Lake > Sediment | place: USA: Wyoming | collected... | reverse complement strand
GATCACCAACGCGCAGCCGCGGACGGAATAGGCGCGCGGCGACTCATGGGCTACTACAACTCGAACAACTCCGTCGCCGTGCCGCGGTTGATCTTCTCGCGCAACTCGGCCGGGGCTTTGATGACGTCGTAGAGCGCGTCGTAAAACGTGAAGTACGGCGCGAAGCCCTCTTTGCCAGGGTGGGAGAAGAAGCTCACGTCGCTCGCGAAGAGGACCTTGTTCAGCGTCTCGGTGTCGAGGTTGCCGTTGGGGGCGAAGACGTCCTCCCACATGCGCAGCGAGCGGCGATAGGCCGTGCCGCCGCTGAGTTCCGCATAGACGAGCGGATTGGACCAGGTGATCTTCCAGGCCTCCTCCCACCACGGGTTGCCGAAGTGGGCCATCAGGATCTTGAGCTTGGGATGGCGACGGGCCATGCAGTCCACGGCCGCGGGGCGCATCAGCGAGATGTCCGTCGGACGGGGCTTGCGGGGCAGGCCGTAATCGTCCAGGCCCAGCCCGAGGTAACCCGTGTGAAACATGCACACCTTGCCGCGCTCTTCGATGGCGTCATAGATCGGGTCGTAGCGCGGGTCTCCGTAGGAGAACTGCGGGTCAATGAACTTGATCCCCTTCGCGCCCCAGTCCAGGCAGTCGTGGATCTCCTTGAGCGTGACCTTGTCAATGTCCACCCAGGGCACCGGGATAATGAAGTCGGGCAGGGCCTCGTAGGCCGTGCGGCACGGCTCCGGGTTGGTGATGAACACGATGCGCTCGATGCCGCGCGCCCGGCAGTCATCGACGTACTCCGCGGGTGGCGCGGTGAGCTTGGAGAAGTCTCCGTGGGTGTGCGCATCAATTCGCATGGTCGGCATAACAGTTCCTCTCTCCGGTTGGGCACGGTCCGCCTCAGGCGGATGCCCCTACGTTCCGAAACTGGTTAGTCCCGCGACAGTTTCGCCGTCCAGCCGCATCACTACTTCCACCAGCAACTGCACCGTCTGGTCGAAGTCGGTCTCATCAATGATCCCGGCGTGGGAGTGGATATAGCGCGTGGGCACGCCGAGATAGACCGCCGGCACGCCCTCCCCGTGCACCTGGATGGGCGTGCCATCTGTCGTGCCGCGCTCCATGGTGACGTACTGCAGTGGGAGCTTCGCCTCCTCTGCGACCGAGGTCACCAGGTCGCGCAGCCGCCGATTCGGGATCATCCCGGAATCGCGCAGACACAGCCCCGGCCCTTTGCCGAGGTCGCAGTACGTCCCGTCCTGGGTGCTGCCCGGCACGTCGCTGGCACAGGTGACCTCGGCGACAATCGCCACCTGGGGTTGGATGGCAAAGGCGCTGGTCTTGGCGCCGTGCAGGCCGGTCTCCTCCTGGGCGGTGCCGACGGCGAACACCGTGTTCGGGTGGTCGCGCTTCGCCAGCTCCTGCACCAGTTCGATCACCAGCGCGCAGCCGACGCGATCATCCCAGGCCTTCCCCAGCAATCGCCCGCCGGCCATCTCGACGAACGGGCTATAGGGAATCACAGCGTCGCCGGGCCGCACGCCCAGTTCCCGCGCGTGGTCCTTGTTCCGCGCCCCAATGTCGAGGAACATGTCCTTCATCGCGAGGGGCTTGTTGCGCTCCTCGTCGGTGAGCAGGTGGGGCGGCCGCGTGCCCGAGAACGCGGGCAGGTCGCCGGTGCGGGTGCGGACGGTCCAGCGCTGCGACACCACCACCTGCGACCACCAGCCGCCTAGGGTGGTGAAGCGCAGGAAGCCGTCGTCGGTGATCTGCTTCACCGCCAGGCCGACCTCGTCCATGTGGGCGGGAAGCATTACCCGCGGCTCGGTCTGCGTCCCTTGTTTGCGGGCGATGAGGGAGCCGAAGCGGTCGTAGCTGATCTCGGCGAGGGGAGCGAGGTGGCGGGCCATCACCGCGCGCACCTCCTCCTCCGCGCCAGGGAGGCCGAAGGCTTCGGAGAGCTCACGCAGCAAGGCGCGGGTTTCGGGGGTCATACCAAGGCTCCTGAGGATCGTTGCCTCGGAGGTTCTGCCTGGGGGGGAGATCACCTGCGCAGAACATACCGGAGAGCGCCTGACAAGACGAGTCCGGCTAAGGCCCGTAGAACGGATTCCGCTGCTCGAACGACTGCAACATGCGGTCGAAGTAGGACCGCAGGCGGAGGGCCTCCGGCACGTCAACCGGGCTGATCTCCACCCTGCCCGTCGCGAGGTCCACCGGGACCAGCGCCAGTTGCTCATACACCTCGGCCGGATCCGCGGGGACGCGCCGGCCGCTGACGCCCTCCAGAAGCACAACGATCCGCCTGAGCACCGTCCCGTGGAGCCGCGCCTCGGTCTGCTTCGCCTCGGCGTTCACGAAGAACACGTGCCCACACACCGCATAGGGGAAGCGCATGTGGAGTTCGAGAGCCTCCGCCACCATGTCTCGGAAGCGATTCAGGAGGTTCTTGCGGACGTCGAACAGCAGCCCCTTCGTCCCTGACGACAGCAGGAGGCCGTGTTTCTCATCCGCGACGTACACATCCACGCCTTTGGGTCCGAGCCCGCCCATGAACTGCCTATCACGGCCACGCGCCGGAACCTGGGCGCGGGTGATTCCTGCCGCTTGGAGTTGGTGGGCGCAAACCTCGGAGAACGCATGCGACACGCTCTCGGTGTAGTTCTTCTTCATTCCGCCAGTGGCCTTCTCACCAGGCGGGACACCGCAGTCCTGCAACGCGGTCTCGAACGGTGTCGCGTCGGTTAGTCCCATCGCTTCGGCTCCTGTTCAGCGATTCAGCCTTCTCTGCTGCAGCGAGACCCACCCCCGTCTCAAGAGGTCACAGTCGCGCGCCGTCAGCCCCAGCGCCCCATGGAGTATCGCGCGGTCAACCTCCTGCTGCACCCCTATCCACTCCCCTCGGCGCACCGACGCGTCCAGCCGCGGGAAGAAACGCTCAATCCTCCGCAGATCAGCGCCGTTGACGACGGGAACCCTGACCCGCGACGCCTCCCGCGGTTCCAGCTTTAGCAGACCGCCGCCAAGGCTGTGGCCCTCCAGTTCGGCGCTGAGAAGGCTCAGGCTCGTCATCATGGCGAGTGCGAGATACCGAGGTGATACAGAGCGCTTTCTCACCATCCCGACGAGAAGCGAATTCGGGGCCGCGGCGGCTGTCTGGTTCAAGACCAGGCGAGGATTCGTGTGGATCATGTACGTGAGAAGAACGTCGGGAGTGTAGACACCCGGCACCGTGTACCAGGGGTCGCGCATGCGACACTTGTACGCGCGGGGGACGCCCTGTCGTTCTCCCTCCGCCAGGTACGCGCGCACCGGCGCGGGCAGGTCCGGCAGGTCCGCAGGGAGATCCAGTAGGTAACGCTTCGCGTTCGCCTGCGGCGAGGTCTCCCAGTCTCCCTCCGTATACGCCAAGCCTCGCAGTTCGTCTGCGCGCCGAACCACCGGACGCAGGTGCCGAGGGGGAAGGCCCCGGGCTGCGGCCTCGTCCTGGGAGAGGTGGAAGAACGCGTTGTTTCCGGTGACGTAGCCGATGCTGACGGCAATCTGCTCGCCGAGCATCGTCACCTGCTCGGAATCTCGTAGTCGTAGGTACAACTCTCGCGTTCTCGGGGAGAGCAAATAGGTGAGCGCTCTCTCCTCGCCGGAGAGCACCGGTTCGACGTCCATGGTGCGCCCGGCCGAGAACTCCGGGTCTACGTCGAGCAGGCTCTCGAGTTGCCACTGGTCGGCCAGGTTCAGTATGCGGAGTTGCGCGAATCGGCTCCCGCTGTCGTCGCAGAGGACAAGCACTGTGTCTTGGCTCAGGCCGGTGAACAGCCGCCGCTCAAACGTGATGATGACCACGTGACGGAATGAGTGGCAGAGGTGCCGGAGTACGGGTCGCGCGTAGGCTGCGTGCAGCAGTTCGGCCGGCGCAACCATCGCCAGTCGTCCCCCTGGCTTCACGAAACTAGCCGCGTGCACCAGAAAAGGCGCCCAGGCGCTGGACAGCCCGCTCAGGTGCACCCCGGCCGTCTGAGCCGCCGCTAGCGCCCGCGCCCGCGCGGTTCCTGCGAAACGGTGGAAACGTACGAACGGCGGGTTCCCCACCACCGCATCGAACCGCCCGAGTGTCCCCGGCGTGACGGAGAAGAAGTCTTGCGCGATGACCTCTGCCGCAGTTTCGGCAAGCCCCTGCCGTGCGCAGGCGACAGCCTCCGGTGAGATGTCAACACCAACCACCCGCGCGTCGGGGCGATACCGAAGGGCCTCCCTGAGGAAGACGCCGTCTCCGCAACTCGGGTCGAGGACGGCAGTTTCGGCGCGCCTGAACGCCCACGAGACCAGGAACCGCGCGACCGCCTCGTCTGTATAATACGCGCCGTTCTGCTTTCTCTCCGCCAGCGATGTCATCGCGCCCCTAGCCCGACGTGCTGGCTGTCTATTCGACGGATACCGGCATTCCACTCTTGCTGCGACAGAAGATTCGATCCCTACCCCCTGGTCCCCCGCAACGCCGGACGCGCCCTCAGGCGTCGGAAGCCTCCTCCGAGGCCTCCCACTCCAGCCCGAGTCTTCCGGTGATGATGCGGAGCTCGTCCGTGTCGAGCGGCTTGGAGAGGAAATGCGCGGCGCCGAGGCGATAGGCGAAGTTCAGGCTGGGCTGGTCCTGGGCGGTGCTGAGGACGATGACCGGGATTCCCTGCAGCGCCCGGCGCGCTCGCATCACTTGCAGCAGATCGAAGCCGGAGGCGTCCGGGAGCCAGATGTCCAGCAGGACCAGGCAGGGCAGGTCCCGCCCCTCTTGCTCGTGACGCCCGGCGGCCTCCTCCAAGTAGGACAGGGATTCCCGAAAAGTCTCGGTGACATGGACGGGATTCCGCAGGCCGGCGTCCTCGAGCGCCTCACGCGCGAGGAGGGCGTGGTCCGGATTGTCCTCCACCAGCAACAGCGGAGGGAGACTATGAGTCTTGGGAGTCATGGCCGACATAGTCTACCCCCCCCCCTCGCCGCGGCAGGGTGAACCTGAAAGTGGCCCCGGCCCCTGCCTGCGATTTGACCCAGACACGTCCCCCGTGGCGCGAGATCACCGTGCGCACGGTGGTCAGACCGACGCCGGCGCCCTCGCAGTCGGCGTGCGGTCCGCGTCGGAACAGACGGAAGATCGCCTCGTGGTGTTCCGGGGAAACGCCGCTCCCGTTGTCCTGGACGTAGAACTCGTAGTCAGCCGGCCTTTCGATACACCCGATCACGATCTCGGGTTGGGGCTGATCGCCCCGATACCGAAGGGCATTCGTCAGCAGGTTGGTGAACACCTGCCGGAGGCCCGTGACGTCGGCGATGGCGGTGGGCATCTCCTCCTGGATCAGCACGTGCGCGTTGACCTGGGAGATGAGCGTCTCCAAGTCCTTGCGAACGGAGGCGACGAGCTCGCCGACACGCACCGGTGCGAAGTTGAGGGGCTGGTTGTAGGATCTGGAGACGTCGAGCAGGTTGATGATCAGGCTGTCCATATGCTCGGCGTTGCGGCGGATTCGCGTCAGGCGCGTGAGGACGTACTCGTCCAGTACGTGCCGGTAGCGGGACTCGATGCTGGAGGCGAAGCCCAGGATCGAGACGAGTGGGGAGCGCAGATCGTGGGAGGCGATGGAGAGCAGTTCGCGCATCTCGTAGGTCGTCTCCACCAACTGATGCAAGCGCCGCTCCATCCCCGTACGATCTCCTGCCTGAACGCCCTGGGAGGACGGCGTCGCGCCGGCCTCCCCCTCCCGAGACGCGGCCCCACACGAAGCGCGGATCACGAGCGTGGTGGGAAGGTCAATCTGCCAGGCGCCGGTCTGGGGCGTCTGTCCCACCACGGCGCAGGCCGCCAGGTAACAGGCCTGGTTGACCACCTCCAGCACTGGCTGGCGCACTGAGGTGAGCTCGGGGATCACTTGGACCGCGAGCTCGGAATCATCGAAACCCACTACTGCCACGTCCTCGGGCACCCGCAGGCCGATCTTCCAGGCGGCGCTGAGGACGGCCGCGGCGATGGTATCGGTGGCGCAGGCGACCGCGGTAGGCCGCTGCGGATTGGCGAACAACCGATCGGCGAGCGGCCAGGCGTCGGAGAGGTCCGCGCGCGGCGACGGACACTCGAGAACCAACTCCAGGTCAACCGGCAGGTTGAGGGCGGCCATCCCCTCCAGGAAACCCTGCCTGCGCTCCAGGAAGTCGGGGACGATGGAGGCCCCCCCGAGGAAGGCGATGCGGCGATGCCCGAGTTGCGCGAGGTGCGACACGCTCCGCACCAGGCCCCCGCGATTGTCGCAGGCCACCCAGGGGACGCGGGCGTCGGGGTAGCGCGCGTAGGCGACCACCACCGGCACTTCGCGCTCCACCAGGAGCGGGACCAGGGGCAGATGCTCTTCGCGGGGAGTGAGGAGAATGGCCACGTCCACGCCCAACGACGCCAAGGAACGAGCGAGATCCTCCGGGGTCTCGTCCTTTCGCCAATGGTGCCACAGGGGGTTGAGTCCGCAGTGCTCGGTGCTGGCGATCACGCCCTGCGCCACCTGGCGGGTCCAAGGATCCAGTTCCTCGGTAAGGCCCCATTGGTGGATGCGCGCCGGCACGCCCCGCCACCCGGAGGTGGCGACGCTCACCACTGCCAACAGATTAGTCCGCCGGCCCCTACCGGCCCCTGCCGGTAGTTGGCCGTAAGCCAATTGGGTGCTCATGATCACGTAGCCAGCCAGCTCATTACAGACCGCGCGGTGGGACACCAGAACTGAGCCGCGAACCACGTCCCCGCCCGACACATAGGTATATACCACAAAATTCGGCCCACCTCAACGGCTGCGACGCACCTGCGGCACCCGCCAGACGACGACCAGCGCGCTGAGCAGGCATACGACCGCGCCAGCGGCGATGGCAATGCGAATGCCGAACCACTGGCCCATCGCCCCGATCTGGAGGTTGCCCAACGGCGCCAGACCCGCGAACACGAAGGCACGAAGGCTCATCACCCGGCCTCGCAGCTCATCCGGGGGCTCTTTCTGAAGCATGGTGTTGGAGACCATGTTGAAACACATCATCCCCACCCCGGTGAGAGCGAGGCATCCTAGCGCGGCGGGGAAGTTCGGGACGGCCGAGAAGAGCATCAGCGCGACCGGGAAGATGAACGCGCCCACTGTCACCGCCACGCCGAGCCGTACCCGGTGCCCAAGCCAAGCGATGACGAAGACCGTGGCGAAGGCCCCCACCGCCGGGGCCGACATGAGCAGGCCGTACCGCTCCGGGCCCGCCCCCAACACCTTCTCTGCGAAGGCCGGCAGCAGCGAGGTGTAGGGCATGGCGAAGACGCCCGAGATGGCCGTCAGGATCAACAGCGCGAAGGCGATGTCGTGCGTGCGCACCCAGCGCATCCCGTCTCCGATCTGGCGCTTGAAGCTACCCTCGGCTGGAGGACGGATCGGGCGGGGCCGGAGCGTGGCCAGCGCGAGGATGAGGGGGAGGAAGGAGAGCGCGTTGATGAAGAAACACGGCGCAAAACCCATCCTCGCGACCAGGATTCCTGCCACCGTCGGCCCAATGATGCGACCGGAGTTGAAGGCCCCAGAGTTGAGCGAGATGGCATTGAACAGGTCCTCTCTCCCCACCAGGTCCATCACCATCGCCTGCCGGGTGGGCATGTCGAAGGCATTGACGATCCCGAGCAGCCCGGCCAGGATCATCACGTGCCACACGCGCACCGCCCCGGTGTGCACCAGCGCGGCGAGCACGAAGGCCTGCGCCATCGCCAGCGTCTGCGTTAGCACCACGATGCGGTGCTTGCTGTAGCGATCCGCGATGACGCCTGCGGGAAGGGTGAGCAGCAGCATGGGGACCGTGCCGCAGGCCCCCACCAGGCCGAGATAGATCGGTTGGCCGGTAATCCGCCACACCAGCCAGCCCTGAGCGGTGATCTGCATCCAGGTGCCGGAGACGGAAATCAGCAGGCCGATCCAGAAGTAGCGGAAGTCGCGGTGGCGGAGCGAGCGAATGGGCGCGGGCCAGCGACTCGGCGCGGGCGGCGGCTCGGCCGCGCCGACTAACTCACCAGGGGGTATGCCGGAATCAGCCATGCTACCTAACTTGTATGTGACCGCGGGAGGTCCTGCCAAGGGGGTGAAAGCACCTAGGCCCGCGGATGATAGGCGTGGTACACCTCTCTCAACCGATCTACGGAGACGTGGGTGTAGATCTGCGTAGTGGCGATGCTCGTATGACCGAGCAGTTCCTGGATCGCGCGCAGATCGGCCCCGCCGTCCAGCAGATGGGTGGCGAAGGAGTGGCGCAGGGTGTGCGGCGAGACGGAGGTGCGGATTCCCGCCTGGTGGGCGTACCGGACGATGATGCGCCAGAACGAGACGCGGCTAATGGCCTGTCCCTTGTTTCCGAGGAACAGCCCCGGCGCCGCGTCGCCGCGCGCGCCGAGATACGCACGCACCGCGCGCAGGGCCGGCTCACCCACGGGAACGATGCGCTCCTTGCCGCCCTTGCCGACGCAGCGCACCAGCCCGAGCTCGAGGTGGAGGTCGCCGCGCCGCAGCCCCACCAGTTCCGAGACCCGCAAGCCCGTGGCGTAGAGCAACTCCAGCATCGCCCGGTCGCGCAGACCGCGCGGGGTGTCGAGATCGGGTTGAGCCAGCAACTGCTCGACCTCGAAGATAGAGAGCACGGAGGGGAGGTGGCGGAGGAGGGTAGTGGTCGGGAGGTTGGCGGTGGGGTCCGCGGTCAGCATCTCCTCGCGCACCAGGTAGCGGTAGAACGCGCGCAGGGCGGAGAGGCGGCGCATCACCGTGGCGGGGGCGAGTTGCGCGCGGCGGAGCGCGCCGAGGTAGAGGATGAGGTGTAGTTCCTCCACCGACTTGAGGCAGTTCAGGCCGCTCTCCACGAGGAAATGCAAATGGTGCAGGAGATCGCGTCGGTAGGCCTGGCGCGTGTTCGCGGCAAGGCCGCGTTCGACGGTGAGCGTATCCAGAAACCCCTGGAGCGCCCCCCGAAACGCGTCCGGAATAGCAGGCGCCTCTTCTCCTTTGTGCCTCTCTCCCCTCACCTCCTCACCTCCTCGACTCCTCGACTCCTCGACTCTTCGCCGGTCGGCAGCGCGAGGATCGCGAGACACCCCAGCGCCAGCGCGATCTGCCCCGCGACGTTGTCTACCTTCTCCCCGTGATATCGGCTGTGCGTGGGCAAGAGCAGCTTCTCGTCGGGGATGCCGAAAGCCCGCGCCACCGCGTTCTCGAGATCCGGCGCCACCGCCCCGAGCGCGCCGGCGAACTCGCGCGAGCTCACTCCGTGGGCGAGGCCGATGGCGGCCAGCGCGGCGAGGGCGAGCGCACCCTCGGTGGGCACGTCGAGATCGCGATGGGGCATGGCGTCGGCGACGAGGTGGGAGGCGAAGCCGAGCGCGAAGGCCTGGCCGGAGGTTCGGCACAAGCGGGAAAGGGCCGCCCCGGTGAAGGCGTGGACGGCGACGATCATGTTACTTCGGGCGCGGCACGGGAGTGCGCCCCGTGAGCGCGCACCAGTATTCGTAAATGCGCCACAGATAGGTGCGGGTCTCGCGGTAAGGCGGCACTCCGCCGTGCCTCGTCACCGCGCCCGCTCCTGCGTTGTAGGCCGCCAGCGCCTTGAGCGGGTCGCCGAACTTGTCGAGATTGCGCCGGATGATGCGGATCGCGAGATCGAGGTTCTGCACCGGGTCGTAGGGGTTCACGCCGTGCGCCGCCGCGGTTGCCGGCATCAATTGCCCCAACCCGGCCGCGCCCTTATAGGAACGCGCCGTGGGGTTGAAGTGCGATTCCGCCGCGATCACCGCGACGATCAGCATCTGGTCATCGAAACTGCAGAAGCCGTACTTGGTGCAGTACGTATCAATGCTGCCCGCGATGGTGTCGAGTTCGCCCGGGCTGAGTCGCGGGTTGTATCCGGCGACCGCGCGCCGGATGGAGAGCGAATTGTCCGCGCCGCGGCTGGGCAGGGACCTTTGGGAGGCGGTCTGACGCCGCAGGGCCTCGCGCGACTCAG
>Ga0315287_10009123_pt1 | contig 10023 bp, 13 predicted proteins | sample YL17G11_0_MG_FD_205037 | JGI IMG/M metagenome (GOLD analysis project Ga0315287, IMG submission 205037) | Sediment microbial communities from Yellowstone Lake, YNP, Wyoming, USA - YL17G11_0 | ecosystem: Environmental > Aquatic > Freshwater > Lake > Sediment | place: USA: Wyoming | collected... | reverse complement strand
AAAAGAAATGGCGGCTGCGAAGATCCAGGCACAATCGGCGAACTTGTTCAGCAGAGCGGCTTCAAATATGTTCTGAGAGGCGCTGACGCGATATTCAAAGAATATGGCGGCAAACACCACCGCCAGCCCGGACGAGAATAACTTATAAAAATTATCATAGGGATTCCTCCAGTAGATGGTGATGGCCAGCGATAGGATGATGATGCCTGACATGAATTCGGAAAAGGCGTATAAGCTCATTACAAACTTCCATTGGAAATAAGTTTGTCGACCCGGGAATCGCCCCTGATAATATTGATTTTTCCTGTGTCGGAGATCTCGATCTGGGAATTGCCCAGCGTGCCGGCCGAATAGACCAGGTAGAATTTTTTGTTAGGCGACAATTTATAAATATACGGAGTTTTACCGTTCTCCGATAAGGGATCAAACAGAGGCCGGTCAATTATTTGGGGGGGCAGCAAGATCAGCTTGGCAAGATAATCCTTTTCGGCCGGATAGCTGTGATTGGACTGGTAATAAATCTTGATCGCGGCCTTGATCAGATTGAGGTCCCCGCTGATCCGGGTGTGGATTTCTCGGCGCTGGTATAATCGGAAAGTGGGGATAGCATAACCCACCATGATCGAGAAAATGATCATCACGGCCAGGAGCTCAAACAGAGTGAAGCCTTTTTTGTTGCGCATGGCTCTGACGGATAAGATAGCAAAGCAGGGGCAGAAAATCAAGTGTTAATTAGAGTTCGCCCAGATAGGTGTCCGGTGCCTGTTCCGGCGGCCATCCCCGTTCATTAAAGGTGATAGAGAAAAAATGGCAGGCGCTGCCGATAAAATCGGAATCCGGGCGGTAAGCATAGTGAAAACCAAGGCCGGAAAGGTAAAGGCTGATCCCGGCGGTAGGCAAGTTCTGGTCCATTCCCGCCCGCAGGCATAAGGCCTGGACTGGGGAAAATTCCAGCCCGGAGTGGATCCCTGAAGTTCTGGCGCTGTCCCAGTAGAAGTCAAAGTCAACTGCCGCATTCAATTCAACCGGGGCATCGAACGCCGCGCCAAAGTTCCCACCTAAAAGATAAATTTTAGAACCAATCTTAAGGGTCATCGGCAGGTTTTCGCTTTTGCCGCTCTGATAACGGATCTTTCCGGAGCTGAGCAAATTTTGGCCGATTATTCCCAGGCTGCAGCAATTAATCCCGCTCTGCAGCAAGCCAAAGTCCAGATTCCAGCCGTTGCCGTTGCCGGCGGTGATTTCCGAAGCGCTGACGGAATAATATTTAAGGTTCAATCCCAGCGAGGTTCGCTCGGCGATCTTTTTACCATAGCTGGCAATGATCAGGCTATTCCCAAAATCGGCCCGGCGCGAAAGCGTCCCGTTAGTATCGCGGATCTCGATCCCCGAAACAAATGATCCGACGTATCCCATTCCCACGGCACTTTGCTGGCCCAGCGGATAAATCCCCCCGAAGCTGATGTAATTGGCGTCCTCCAGGATCTTGCCCGACATGCTGGTGAATTTAAAGTGGTCGACCTCCCCTAAGGCGGCGGGATTATTAAAACCCGCGTCGCCGCCGTCAGATACGGCGGCCGCGGCTCTTCCCATCCCCAGGGCGCGGACCCCGACACCGATCAGCTGGGGATCAAAAGCGGTCTGGGCCGATGCAAGGTTGAAACTTAAAATTAGAAAGGCAATAAAAAAAATAACCATCCTCACCCCGTCACTCACTTCGTTCGTGCCACCCCTCTCCACTTTGTGGAGAGGGGTGCCGAATGAAATGAGGCGGGGTGAGGTTAACGATTGATGACCCATACTTTTCCTCTGGCCAGCGAGGTTTTGGCGGATCTTTCGACCAGGCGATAGAGATAAACGCCGTTACTGGCAAACTCATTCCAGTCGCTATAGCCATTCCAGCTGAGCCGATTGACTGCTCCTCCGACCAGGCTGAAAGGTTTTTGCCACAGCAGCCGGGCCGACAGGTCGTAGAGATAGAGCGTGGCTTCAAGGGTCGTGTCAGAGTTGCATTCAAAAGTCATGACCTGCCCGCCGCTGGGATTAAAGGGATTGGGATAATTGATGATGCTGATGGTGAAAAGAAAAAGAGCCAGCCATTTGATCGTTTTCATATATCAATATAATACCGGAAAAGGTCATTTTTTGCTATACTTTGTGAGACCTGCGATGAATAATAATGATGTTAAACTGAGGATCGAACAAATTCTATCTCGTATAGAGAGCGCGGCTGCGCGCGCGGGTCGAAATCACGAAGATATCAAACTGGTCGCGGTAATAAAAAATATTCCCACTGATCTGGTCTTCCAGGCTTTGGAAAACGGGATTACTGATATCGGGGAAAATCGGGTACAGGAAGCGAGTGGGCGATGGCCGGCGATTAAAACCAGCTTCCCGCGCGTGACCAGCCACTTTCTTGGCCATCTTCAGCGTAACAAGGTTGGACAAGCCCTTGACCTGTTTGATATAATACAATCGGTTGACAGCGGACGGTTGATTGAAGAAATTAATCGTCGGGCAGTCAAGCCGGTCCCCATCTTGATCGAGGTCAATACTTCTGGTGAAATATCTAAATTTGGAATTGAACCGGATAAAATGATTGAGCTGGTCAAATTTGCTTCGTCTTTTGAAAAGATTAAAGTGCGTGGTTTAATGACCATTGGGCCGCTGGGAGGAGATCCGCGGCCAGGCTTTAAAAAACTTAGAGAATTGAGAGACCATATAATAGAGCTGGCACTGCCGCAAGTCGAAATGAAGTTTCTTTCCATGGGGATGTCGGACGATTTTGAAATCGCGATCGAAGAGGGTGCCAATCTGGTGCGCATCGGCCGGGCGATATTCGGCCTGCCTGCCGGCAGGTAGGCTAAAGGAGAGGATAAAGAATGGTTGAAAATATTTTGCGGAGAGCTAAACAGTTTATCGGATTAGAAGAGGAGACAGAAAATAAACCGGCGGGGCAGCAGCTGGAGATCGGGTCGGTCCTGCGAGGGAAAAAAGGGCAGGAGCCGAAAGGGGACGCCAGCTACGAGATTATGTTTTATGAGCCCAAGGTATATGAAGACTCTCTCAATATCTCAACCAACCTGCGTTCCGGTTCACCCGTGCTGGTCAACCTCAAGCACCTGGACCCGAACGAAGGGACGCGCCTGATCGATTTCGTCTGCGGCACCGCTTACGCTATCGATGGGCATATGATGAAGATCGGTGAATCGATCTTCCTGTTCACCCCGGGCTCGATCGCCATCATCTCGGCGGAGGAGCGGGCTTCGCTGGGTGAAGAACTGGAAATTGACCGCACTAAAAGGGACACCTTCTTTTCTAGATGAAGATCGCGTTTATCGGGGCGGGGAGGATGGCGGAAGCGCTGATCGCGCGGCTCAAAGGCCATTCGATTCTGGCCTCGGACATAAGCGCGCAGCGGCTCCAATCTCTTGGTAAAAAATATAAAATCGGGACGACCTCGGATAACGCCGCCGCTTTAGCTTTTGGCGATATTGTTATCCTGGCGGTTAAACCCCAGCAGATGGCTGAGGTGCTGGAAGGGTTAAAGGGTCTAGGGTCTAGGGGCCTGCCTGCCGGCAGGCACGGCAAGGGTCAAGGGTCGAAAATTATCATATCGATCGCGGCGGGAATCCCGCTGGGATATTTGCAGAAAAAGCTGCCCGGGATCGCGATTATCCGCGCCATGCCCAACAATCCCTGCCTGATCGGTGAAGGGATAACAGCGCTGGCCGGCGGGAAGCGAACCACGGCTAAAGAGCTTAAAAAAGCCGGTCTGATTTTCAAAAATGTCGGGCAGGTGTTGGAAGTTCCCGAAAAATGGATGAATGCGGTTACCGGACTCTCCGGATCCGGTCCCGCTTTTATTTATCAGGTGATCGAGGGGTTAATTGAAGGCGGCCGCAAAGCCGGATTGCCGAAAGCGTTGGCGGCGGAGCTGGCGCTGCAGACCTTGATCGGCGCGGCCAAGACGGCTAAAGCCAGCGGCAGCACTCCCGCCGAATTAACTGCCATGGTCGCTTCTCCGGGAGGAACAACCATCGAAGGTCTAGCGGTGATGAAAAAACATCGAACCGCTCAGGCTGTAGCTCTCGCGGTGCTGGCCGCGGCCAAGAAATCCGGTCTTCTAACTAAAAGATGGACTTTGTAATAGTTGCAATTAATTTTTTGTTTTCCGTGTTCTACCTGATTCTGGTCGTGCGTGCGCTTTTGCCTTGGATCCCGCATAACCGGCAGGATCCCTTGATCCGGTGGTTCAATTCCCTGACTGATCCGCTGCTCAATCCCATCCGGCTGGGCCTGCCGCCTACCTGGATAGGAATGGATGTGTCTCCCTTTGTTCTGATGATCTTATTATGGTTGGTCCAAAAGGGGATAATTTTTGTTCTGACGGGCGTGTTGTAAGGAGAAAAATGCCGCTTTTAATTATTGGTTCGATCGCGCTGGATTCAATTAAAACCCCGTTCGGGGAAAAAAAAGAAATCCTGGGAGGTTCGGCGGTTTACGCTTCAGTGGCGTCCAGTTTTTTTTCGCCCACCGCGCTAATCGGGCCGGTCGGGAAGGATTTCCCGCCGGAGCATCTGGATTTTCTCAAGGCGCGGGGGATCGACCTTTCCGCTCTGCACCGGATGGAGGGGCCAACTTTCCGCTGGGGGGGATACTACGAATATGATATGAACCAGGCGCACACCCTGGAGACCAAATTGAACGTCCTGGCTCAATTTGATCCCAAAATACCGGAAGCACTGACCGCCTCGCCTTATGTTTTCTTGGCTAATCTTGATCCCGAGCTCCAGCTCAAAATAATCAGCCAGATCAAGCGCCCCAAAATGCTGGCGGCCGATACCATGAATTTCTGGATCGAAAGCAAAAGGGATGTTTTGCATGAAGTGATAAAAAAAGTCGACTTCATATTAATGAATGACGCGGAGATACGGCAGTTCATGGAGACGCCCAATCTTCCGCTGGCAGCCAGCCGCCTGCTCAAACTGGGCTGCAGGGGAGTGATCGTCAAGAAAGGAGAACACGGAGCGCTCCTCTTTACCCAGGAAGAACATTTTTCCGCTCCCTCCTATCCCCAGGAGATGCTGTGCGATCCAACCGGGGCGGGGGATAGTTTTGCCGGCGGTTTCATGGGCTATTTAGCTAAAACCAATGATCTTAGCCCCGAAAATATCCGCAAGGGCGTCATTATCGGATCGGTGATGGCATCTTTTAATGTAGAAGATTTTAGCCTCGACCGCTTAAAACGCTTGAAGCACAAAGAAATTATGCAGCGCTTTGAAGAATTCAGGCGCTTTTCCCGTTTCGAAGCTTTGCTCGAAGAACATGCGATTTAAATAGGAGGTAAAAAAATGCTGGAAGAATTTCAACGGATTGGCAGATTGTTATTTCAGGAACGGCTGGTAGATTCTCACGGGGGCAATATGAGTATACGGGAGGGTGACAAAATTTATATCACTCGCCGGGATGCCATGCTATGTGAATTAAAAGAAGGCGATATCATTGAGGTGGGTCTCACTCCGGGAGAGAATGATCAGCAGGCGTCGCGGGAGCTACCCACCCATCGCGCGATTTACGGCAATACCGGCGCGGCCGCGGTGGTCCACGCCCATGGGGCCGACGCAATCGCTGTATCGATCACCGATAATAAAATAATGCCTCAGGACGCGGAGGGAATGTTCCTGTATAGATCGGCCGCCATTGTCAGAGTGAGGCAGGCCATCGGCTCCGACGAGACCGCCCGCTTGCTTCCTTCCTTTCTGCAAGGCGGCAACGTGGTAGCGGTGGTAAAAGGCCACGGCAGCTTTGCCATCGGCAAGAATCTGGAAGAAGCCTATAAGTATACATCATCGCTGGAAAATTCATGCCGGGTGCTGGTTGCCATCCGGGCTTCCGGCGGCAGCCGTCCGCCCGCGCCCAAGGAAAAGATCGAGATGCCCCATCACCGCCGCTCCGCCATCCCTCCAGGGATAGGTGTGATGGACCGCAGCCGCTACAATAAACGATGATGGCTGAATCTGCCAGCGAGCAGGAGCTGATCGATAAAATAGCAAGCTACAATCCCCGGGCCGATAGCGACATCGTTAGGCGCGCCTATCGGTTTGCCGAGCGGGTGCATACCGGCTCAAACCGGCTTTCCGGCGACCCCTATTTTTCGCACCCGCAGGCAGTAGCGCTGCTGCTGGCCGATCTGGAACAGGATCCCGTGACCATCGCCGCCGCACTGCTCCACGATGTGATCGAGGATGCCGACGTGACGCGGGAAGAAATGCTCGCGACCTTTGGGGATGAGATCACTAAAATGGTTGAAGGGGTGACCAAACTCAGTCAGCTCACTTTTATCAGCCGCGAAGAGCGCCAGGCGGAGAACTTCCGCAAAATGTTCCTAGCCATGGGCGAAGATATCCGTATCATTATCATCAAGTTAGCGGATCGGCTCCACAATATGCAGACCCTGCAGTATCTTCCACCGGCCAAACAAAAAGAGATCGCGCTCGAGACGCGCGAGATCTTTGCGCCGCTGGCCCATCGGCTGGGAATGTGGCGGCTCAAGTGGCAGCTCGAAGATCTCTCCTTTTTATTCCTGGAGCCGGAAAGTTATGAGACGATCAAGAAAAAAGTAGCCGAGAGCCGCAGCGGCCGCGAATCCTATATCCGGGATTTTATCGAGAAAGTCAAAGAACTGCAGACTAAAATGGAGATCCCCGGCGAAGTTAACGGCCGGGCCAAGCATTTTTACAGTATTTATCACAAGATGGTTGATCAGAACCTGGAGTTTGAAGAGATCTACGATCTGACCGCGGTCAGGATGATTGTCGAATCGATCAAAGAATGTTACGCCGTGCTGGGGATGGTGCACGCCGTCTGGAAACCGATCCCGGGAAGATTCCGTGATTATATTGCGGTCCCCAAATCCAACGGCTATCAATCACTGCACACCACGGTCATCGGTCCGGGCGGACGCCCGATCGAAGTCCAGATCCGCACGCGCGAGATGCACCGCATCGCCGAATACGGGATCGCGGCTCACTGGCGCTACAAAGAGGGAGAGACCGATAAGGTGCTGGACCAAAAAATGGCCTGGCTGCGCCAGGTGCTGGAGTGGCAGAGCGAGCTTAAAGACGCGCGCGATTTTATGGAGAGCCTTAAGATCGATCTGGTGGTCGATGAGGTTTTTGTTTTTACTCCCAAGGGGAGGGTGATCGACATGCCGCTGGGATCGACCCCGATCGATTTTGCTTACCGCGTGCATACCGAAGTGGGGCACCGCTGCGTGGGATCCAAGGTTAACGGCCGGATTGTGCCGCTGGATTATAATCTTAAAAATGGAGACATTGTTGAGATCATCACCGGCAAAAAAGACAGCCCCAGCCGCGACTGGCTGAGTTTTGCCCGGACCGCCGGGGCGAGAGTAAAAATAAAGAACTGGATCAAGAAGCAAAGGGGCGAAGCCCGGAGCGAAGCTCCTCCGTCGGCGACCCTCAAAGAAGAATCTGCTATCAAGCCGCTGCTGGTTCCCCGGCCCAAAGTAAAAGCCAAGTCGGCCGTAAAAGTGACCGGGCTGGAAAACGTGCTGGTCCGTTTTTCCAAATGCTGTTATCCGATCCCGGGCGAAGAGATCTTCGGCTTTGTTACCCAGGGGAGAGGGATCTCGATCCATCGTGCTAACTGCCGCAACGTGGTGCGGCAGGAGGCGGAAGCGGAAAAATTGGTCAAGGTGGAGTGGAATCCGGATTCGAATCAGATTTTTCCAGTGGAGGTTGAAGTCGAAGCCTTTGACCGGGTAGGGGTTTTTAAAGATATCCTGGCGGAGATCTCGGAAACCGGGACCAATGTATCCGCCGCCAATGTGACCACCAAGCGCGGCAGCTCCGCTTTTCTTAACCTGATTGTTGATGTCAGGGATTCCGCCCATCTCTCGCGGGTAGAGAAGGCCATCCGCGGGGTCTCCGATGTCTATGATGTGATGAGAAAGTAAAGACTTCCCGATTCTTCCTTTTATCTAACTAATTTGTTATAATGCCACTATGCACCGCGTGCTCGAAGGAATAATCCGTAATGACCGCGTGGCCTCCGCTTATTTATTTGTGGGGCCGCCCGATTCAAACAAAAAAGAAGACGCCGAGGAATTTGCCGACCGCCTCGGGGCAAAAAAGATCGACAAAATAATCCTGGAGCCGAGAGGGGCTTCTTTCAAGATCGATCAGGTGCGCGAGATACAGCAGACGGTCCGCTACGGCCCGGCCGCCGGCCGCTATCTGTGCGTGATCATTGAACGGTCCGACGAGATGACGGATGAGGCCGCGGCCGCCTTCCTCAAGACGCTGGAAGAACCGCCGGCTGGAGTGGTTTTTATTTTACTGGTTGCGCGCGAAGATCGCATCCCGTCGACCATCGTTTCCCGCTGCCAAAAGATTATCTTTGGAGAAAAAGAGAAAGCCTGGCAGCCCGATCCCGAGCTCGCGCCGTTTTACCAAAAAATAAGCTTGACCCGCGGGCAAAAGATTTCGGAGCTTTTTGGTTTATCAATGGAACTGGAAAAAGAGAAAGAGCGGATCGAAGCGCTGCTGTACGATTTGGCATTTTATGCCAAAGAAGAATTGAAAAACCTGAAACTGGTCCGGGTTCTGCTGGACGCGATCAAGAACCTCAAGAAAAAAGCTAATTTAAAATTAGCGCTGGATGTGGCGTGTTTAAAAATGAGTGAAATATGAGCGAACAATTAAAGCTGGCCATCAAACTTAGGAAATTTAACCGGGTCTGCCCGATTACGGGCTACCGGGAAGAATCGATCAAGATCGGGGCGCCGGTCATCGTCCAGACCGACCGCGGGGTAGAATTCGGCGAGATCGTAAATTATCTCCAGAGTTTTTCCCGCGTTATTTCGCGCGATGTCCGCCTGAAAAAAGTGGTCCGCTACGCCACCGCCGAAGATGTTGAGAACGAAAAGAAGATCCCAGGAATGGAAGAAAAATCCTTTGCCGACGCCGTGCGGAAAGCGAAAGAGCACGAACTGCCGATCAAGATCGTCAATTTGGAATATCTGTTCGATACTTCCAAACTGATCCTTTATTACCGGGTGGATGAGGGAAAGAAAGCTCCCAACCTGCGCGATTATTCGCGCGATCTGGCTTCGAGTTTTTCGGCCAGAGTAGATTTAAAACAACTTTCGCCCCGGGACGAAGCGCGTCTGTTCGGCGGGCTGGGCCCCTGCGGCCGTCCGCTCTGCTGTTCCGTCTGGCTGGAGAAGCCCAAACACGTAACGGTGAAGATGGTTAAAGAGCAGGGGGTAGCGGTTTCGCCCACCAAGACCGCCGGCGTCTGCGGCCGACTGATGTGCTGTTTTGAATACGAATACGGGAAATAGGTTGTTAGGTGGTTAGGTTGTTAGGTGGTTAGGACATATATTTTTATTCCTATCGACCTATCAACCTAACAAGCTATCGACCTAAAGAAGAAAGGAGTGAAAATATGCCGAAAATTGAATTGCGAAAAGGCGAGGATCTGGAAAAAGCTCTCAGGAAATTTAAGACCAAACTGCGCCACGAAGGAATAATGGATGAAATGAAGAAGCGCGAGTTTTACGAGAAGCCTTCACAGCGGAGGAGAAAAGAAGAAGAAGCTGCCCGCCGCAAAGAAATGAGAAGAAGAAAAGAAGCGGAATGAAGACCCTGGACCGATACGTTACGGCTGAAGTGCTCGGCCCTTTTCTGATCGGGGTGGTCGGTTTCATTTTGGTGCTGGCGGTGGATCTCCTTTTTACCATGGCGGATCTGATCATCAATAAAGGGGTTCCTTTCCTGGCGATGCTGAAGCTTCTGCTCTATAAAATGCCGGCCTTGCTGGTGATGACCTTCCCGGTTTCCATGCTTTTCGGCACCGCCATGGCGTTGGGGCGCCTCTCCAAGGATAACGAGATCACCGCTCTCAGGACTTCGGGCGTGACCATTTTCAGGATTTCTATCCCGATTTTGGTAATCGGCGTTCTGGTCAGCATCCTTTCTTTTATCACCAATGAAA
>Ga0315287_10009122_pt1 | contig 10024 bp, 10 predicted proteins | sample YL17G11_0_MG_FD_205037 | JGI IMG/M metagenome (GOLD analysis project Ga0315287, IMG submission 205037) | Sediment microbial communities from Yellowstone Lake, YNP, Wyoming, USA - YL17G11_0 | ecosystem: Environmental > Aquatic > Freshwater > Lake > Sediment | place: USA: Wyoming | collected... | reverse complement strand
TCGCCATCGGGTTCGAACCGGGCGGTCGTGTCCATCGGCCCCGAGTCGCTGTGTTCTCGGTAGAGCCGCAGCGGCACGACCTCGACGACCTCGGAGGTCATCTTCATCTCGAAGCCCATGAGCTTCATGGTCTCGACGTACGTCGTCCCGACATGGTCGAGCGGACCGCTGAAGTCGGAGAACTCGCCGCGCGGCATCCAGTCGCGCCAGTGCGACGTGTCGAAGAAGAACTTCCAGACATGCTCGACGGGTGCCTCGATGCGCACCTCGTCATGCCAGTGCTTCATGACCCACATCCCCCTCTCGTGCGCGGGTCGGGTTCGCCAGTGGCTCGGCGCGGTCCCGGCGGCCAGGGTGTGGGCCGCGTGTCAGAGCCTCCCGCTCACCCTGTATGACGCCACTCCCTGCCACGGGGTTCAAGAGTCGGAGGTCGTGAAGGCGGGGTCGCCGACCACGAGATCAACACTATGCCGCAATGGTGTGCCGGCCTTGTTCCACTGCGAGCCGACTTATCATCAGACGACGGTGACGAGCACCTGACCCGAGCGATCGGACAGGATCGGCATCGTCACCTCGATACGGGTCCCCCCGCGCGGTCGCGTGACGATCCAGCGATCGGCGGCGAGCCGAATGGCGCGAGCGAGCAGGCCGGCGACCCCGAGATGGCCCTCGGGGGCCTCGGCGGGGTCGAATCCGCTCGGTGCCCGTGGCGGAGGCGTCCCGTTCCGACCGCCTCCGTTCGTCGTCTGGGGGGTCCCGTTCCCCGGCGTCCCTTCAGCGGGTCGGTGCACCACCTTGGCGCGCCAGGTAGGTGTCCACCAGCTCCGGGACATGGTCCCGTAGGTCCGCCTCGAGCGGGCTCCCGGCCAACTTGCCCTGGATGAACCCGCTGAGTGGGATCGTCGCCTTGAACGATGGTGCCGAGGACCCGGTCGCCTCGATCGCCTGGCCGACGGCAGCGATGCCCAGCATCGGGCCTCCACTCACGGCGTGGTCGCCGCGCAGCACCAGCGCGGGCCCGGTGTCCGCACCCAGGATCACGTCGTCGACGGCCACGACGTCCTCCCACACCGCCACGATCCGGTGCGTGCCGGCGTCGTACTCGACTCCGGCGTTCCCCACTGTGAGCCGCACCCGCTGTGTCATCCGGCGCACGTACCAGGCCACGCCCAGGCCCAGCCCGAGGATCGTGATCGCGAGCACGACCCCATAGCCGAAGCCCTCGGTCCCGTTGAGGTACGCGAGGGTCGCCGCTGCGAGCCCGATGCCGCCGCCAACGAGCGCCAGCTGCACCAGCCGGCCGCGCCGCCTCGCCCGGGGTGCGAGCCCGTAGACGGCGGAGTCCCCGTCTCCGATCTCGTCGCGCATAGCACGGATGGTACGCCGAGGGCGGGCGGGCGATCCGCATAGTCGCATGCAAGTCCCGGGCTCGGATCGATGGCCCGCCGCGTTGGTCATCCCCTCGACCTTGCTTCGGGCCATGCCGGTGCGATGTGGCTGCCGCGCGTTCGACTCGATGGCGAGATGGTGTCGCGACATCGACACCACCAGCGTTAGCCAGGGAGTCGCTTCGGCCGGAGCCGCAGCGGCCGACCATCTTGGTGTGGGAGAGCTCTTCGAGATCGCCGCCCAGTCCGGGATTCCGACCGTGACCATCCGGGGACGCGTGCCCGACGGCGCCGCCTACGGTCCCGCCGCGATGGCGCTCATCGAGGAGGCCCTGGCCGCAGGCGACATCGTCATAGCGCCAGCGGGGCCGGTGACCGTCGCGGGGCACGACCGGGTCGGCTGGTGGCGCATCGACCCCGATACCGGCGCGACCGTTGACGTGATGGACGATGGGACAGGCACCGAGGGCACCGAGTACCAGTTGCCGCTCACCATGGAGTTCAGGGTCGCCAGTTGCGTCCTCGCCCTGTCAGGCAGCATCCTCGCGGCCATCGTCGAAATCCTCGATTGGCTTGACCTCGTCACGGCCAGGCGCGGCATCTCGATGGCCTCGATCATCTTCCAGGCCTTCTCTGCCGCACGCGGCTGGACGGGTGCGTGCAAGTAGCGGCCCTATCGCCGTTACAGCGCTAGCGGCTCTGACGGTGGACCGGCCTCGGAACGTCGGCCCCGGGGGTCGGGCGCGCATCGCTGCTCGGGTTCGCTTGGGCGATCGGCCCACTGTCGTCGAGGCTATCTACATGCAATCGGTGGCACTCATCGAGAGTGGACAGGCAGACGCCGCAGTGCGGGACCTCGATGAGACCACCCGTCGGCTGCCGCCCCACGTGACCAGCCGGCCGCTCTCACCGCACGTTCGCGAGATCGACGGTGATAGCGGTGTGGTCCCTCGTACTCCGACGTGGAGACCGCCCCGTCCTGTGCCGGCCGCCAGCGTCATGGACGCCAGTGCGGGGCGCCACCCATCAAGGGTGAGCCGTTCTGCCTGTGGCACAGCCCCGAACGCGAGGACGAGGCCGCCGAGGCGCGAAGGCCGGGGGGGTCTGCGTGCCGGAGGCAGGTTCTCGAACCCGACTTGCCGCCCTCGCGAAAGGACCCTTCCACACCGGTCCGAAGTACAACAGCAACCGGTTGTCTCCGCCGGATCGACGTGGAACCCGGGGCGACGCCACGCGGGCCGTAGACGAGCGAGCTGTTGGGCCCCGCACTCCGGTGGGGCCCAACAGCGTGCCGAGGAGGCAGCGCTGATCACCTCACCCACCCTCGATGCGGTACACCGGATAGCGCTCGGCGATCGCCTGGAACTCGGACAATGGCGCCCCGACCGCGACCGGGAGGTGGTTGCGGCCGCTCGTCGCGACCCGCACGTACTCGCTGAGGATGGGTGCACGCTGGACCGGCGGCACCGCCACGAGATGGACGGAGCTTCGGCGCCCATGGCGGAGGACGGCTTCGCCCTGGGCGGCCTCGACGTTCCGCACCCAATCGGACCCCGGGCCGAGCATCGAGACCAGGTACCGTCCGCCCCCCACGGTGGCGACCACCACGGGGACGGAGCGTAGTTGGCCGGATGCGCGCCCACGGACCTCGAGGATCGCTGCCTCCCTCGACGACAGCCCGTGCGCGGTCAACCAGGCTGCTGACCGGTTGGCCCAGCGACCGACGCGCGTCGGGCGCCAGCCGCGATAGAACAGGCGCAGCAGCGGGCTTCGCTCTGCCGGATCCGTGTGCATCGAGTCGTTCATGGCTTCGTCCTCCTTGTTCCTCTCGTGTCACGACGGCCGATCTGCACAGTGGGGGCCGGTCGCCGCGGTCAGATGCCCGTAACCTCACGCGCGGGTCGCGCGCCCGACCTCCAGAGCGGCTGCCCCCACGAGGCTTCCCCACTGCTCCGCTCGGGCCAACTCGCCCGCTTCGAGCCCCTGGCGCTCGAGCGGGCCACCGCGCGAGATGAAGAAGCTCTCGGGCGGGACGACCATGCGTGCGCCACCTTTCTGGATGCGTTTGCCTGCCTCGCGGGCCGCCGAACCCATCAGCAGCGTCGAGCCGCGGAACCGGGTGTCGAACGATGCGGCCGGGACGCCCTGCAGGTTCGGCGGCATCGAGTCCAGGAAGTCACGCAGGGTTGGGCTCGGCCCGCGCCGCTGGGTGGGACCGCCGACGAGCAGCAGGTCCGGTCGCTCGGGGAGCGAGCCGGCGGCACCGGCGATGTCCGTGACCTGCACGGCGCCATGCGTGCCCGCGCCACGCGCGATCGCCTCGGCGATCCGCTCCGTGTTGCCGAACTTCGTGTCGTAGATGACGAGGGTGCGCATGTCAGTCCTCCTTGTTGCCGTAGCGCAGGATCAGCGCGCCGGCGATGCCGAGACCGGTGAAGACGAGGGGAGCCAGCGGTGGAGGGCCGGAGCCCTCGACGCCCGCCCCGGCGATCCGGTGGCTCTGGAGGCCGCCGAACCCGAAGAAGGCGACGATGAGCCACAGCGCGTACACGGCGAGCCGGGCCGCCCGACGCCGGCCATGGACGGCCAGGAGCGCCAGGCTGAGCATCCCGGCGCCGGCGCCAAGGCCCGCGGTGATCGGGCCCCAGATCTGCTCGCCATGCGTGTGGCCCACGAGCAGCAGGTCCACGAGCAGCATCAGCGACGCGACGGTGACCGTCGCCGTGACGGCCATCGCTCGTCTCCGGCGTCGAACCCGGGCCGCGGTGGGCGTCGCTGTGGTCGTCGGCGCCTCCGTGCCGGATGCGGCGGGGTGGGGGATCGATGACACGGGGTCACTCCTTTCCATTCCCGTCCGAGGCATTCGCTCGGACGCTCGATGTGGGTTCACGCCGAAGGCGGCGCAACAGCTGGCCGGTCCGCAGGTAGTGGTTCATCGACCGCTCCCACCAGACGACCGAGTCGGAGTGGTCGTGGCGGTCGTACCGCGCGGCCACGTAGGCCTCTCCCGCTCGGCTCGTGGGCACGACCGTGTACCGGATGGCCACGACGCTCGCGCCGTCCTCGGACGGTCCGACCGCGATGCGGAGCGTGCTGGCGGCGATGCCGGGCGTGATGCGTGCGAACACGATCACCCCCCGGTCAGGATCGTGCTCGGTGATGATCCAGATGGTCTCCGGCCCGTCCGGCTCGGTGGTGCGGAACACGCAACCGAGCTCGGCCAGGCCGGACGCCGACCAGATCAGCTCGCAGCTGTCAGCCCAGCCCTCGAGCCATTCGCCCTCACGGACCGGGCAGAGCAACGGGAAGACGGCCTCCGGGGAGGCGTCGATCCTCTGGACGTAGGTGCGGACCAGCGGAGCGCGCGTGGCGCGATCGGCGGTGGCGTGATGTGGAGCGTGCATGCCTGCCACAGTGCTCGCCGCTGGCGTGTCCGCCATCCGGTGGATGACGGATGTCGGTACTGATTCACTACCCATGCGTAGGCGACCGAGCGACGGCGGTACGATGCTTCGCGGGTAGGCTCAGGAGGACGCGATGAAGGGCAGCGTGATCGACGAGGTTGGCGGCCGCGTGCCCCTGACCTCGTTCGTCGGCCGTCGAGACGAGATCGCCCGGCTCCGGGGACTCCTGACGGGGAGCCGCCTCGTCACCATCACGGGCGCCGGCGGAAGCGGCAAGACCCGGCTCGCGGAGGAGTTAGTCGCGCAGCTCGCCCGGTCGCTGAAGGGCGGCGTGGCCTACGCCTACCTCGCCGGGATCGGCGATGCCTCCGAGGTAGCCGTCGTCGTGGCCGAGGCCATCGACCTGCGGGGCGGCGGTGATCCAACGGCGTCCCTGATCGAGTACCTGCGTGAACGACGGTTCGTCCTGCTGCTCGACAACTGCGAGCATGTCACCGATGGAGCGGCGCGGCTCGCGGTGAGTATCCTCGAACGGTGTCCCGCGGTGACCATCCTGGCCACGAGCCGGCGCGCGCTGCTCGTGCCTGGCGAGCAGCTCTTCCCGATCGCGGGCCTGCAGGAGCCGGCGGCGGTGACGCTCTTCGTGGAGCGCGTCCGTCTCGCGTCTCCCTCGTTCGTGCTCGCGGAGACCCAACGCCCCCTCGCCGTCACGCTCTGCGATCGCCTGGACGGTATGCCGCTCGCGATCGAGCTGGCCGCCGCGCGGATGCGTCATCTCGGGATGGCGGCACTCGTCGAGCGGTTGTCGGGGCACCTCACCGAACTGGGCTCCGCGACTCGCATGGCTCCCGAGCGCCAGCGCACCCTGCGCGGTGCCATCGGCTGGAGCCATGATCTCCTCGATGAGCCGCAGCGCACCGTTTGGCGGCGTCTGGCGATCTTTGCGGGAGGCTTCACCCTGCCGGCGGCGGAGAGCGTCGCCGCCGACCCGAGACTGGACCGCGGCATCATCGAGCGCGTGCTGGGTGAGCTCGTCGACCGGTCGATGGTCGTGTTCGACGCATCCCGCGACCGCTATCGGATCATCGAGGCGATGCGCGAGTTCGGGCTCGAGCAGCTCCGCGGGGCGGGCGAGGAGGCCGAGGTCGCGTCGCGTCACCGATCCTGGATGCTAGATCGCGCGACCGACCTAGACCGACGCTGGTGGGGGCCCGATCAGGCGTCCCTGCTCGACGAGATGTCCGCCGATGCAGCCGACCTTCGCGCGGCCCTGGAGTCATGCCGCACGACCGGCGCCCATGAGGAGGGCCTGCGAATCGCGCTGGGAAGCCTCTGGTACTGGATGACCCGAGCGAGCCATGCGGAAGCCGCTCGCTGGTTCGTGCCGTTCCTGGAGCACGAAGCGAATCCGTCCCTCGCGGCGCGCGCCCATGCGGCGGCAGCGTGGGTCGCGGTGCTGAGTGGCCGACTCACGGAAGCCCGAGCCTTCCTCGACCGCGCATCCGACCACGCCATGCGAGCCGCCCAGACGGCCATCGATGCCTACGTCCGCATGGTCGCTGGTTACCTTGCGATCGCCGAAGGACGGCCTGATGACGCCCGCGGGCTCGCGCGGGTGACCCTGGCCGATCCGGCGGCGGACCCCACGTGTCGTTCCTGGGCGCTCCTCGAACTCGGCATCGTGGCGTTCATGGGCGGGGACCTGTCCGAGTGCCAGAGGGCCAGCCGGGCGGGGCTCGAGCTCTCTGACGCGGCCGGTGAGGCCTGGACCCGGGTCCCCCACCTGCACCTGCTCGCGGGTGCACTATGGCAGTCCGGTGACCCACGCGCTGCCATGGCGTTCCTTGTGGAGGCGCTCCGGATCGACCGGCGCCTCGACGACCTGTGGCATCGCGCCTGGAGCATCGAGGCCATGGCCTGGGTCAGCGTGGACCTGCGGATGTACCTCCGTGCGGCACGCCTGCTCGGGATCGCCGCCGAATGCTGGGCCTTCACGGGGACTGGGATGACGCCACCCTGGCAGCGCTTCCACGACAGCACGGTGGAGGCCCTGCGCCACCGTCTGGGTCCCCGCTTCGCCCGGGAGGTCACGGCAGGCCGACAGCTCGACCAGGTCAGGGCGATGTCGTTCGCGCTCGAGGATGCCGAGTCGGCCCTCCCGGCAGTAGACGGCCCGCCGCGGATCAGTCCGCGCGAGCGCGAGGTCGCCGCGCTGGTCGCCCAGGGTCTCGCGAACCGCGAGATCGGTCAACGGCTGTTCCTGTCGCCTCGGACGGTCGAGACGCATGTCCAGCACCTACTCGACAAGCTCGGTATCGGCAGCCGGGCCGAGATCGCCGCCTGGCACGCTAGGACATCCGCCAGCCCAGAGGAGTGAGAGGCACGGCCGAACCCGATGGGTGCTTCTCCATACACACGGCCGTCGGCTGTCCACACCCGCGTACCGCGTGCTTCCGCCGTGGCTGTCAACGTGGCTGTCAGCGGATGCTGAAAGGCGGCATCCGCAAGAGATAAGACCGCACCTTCGAACAGATGCCTAGGTATTCTGGTGAGCCGGCTGGGATTCGAACCCAGGACACGAGGACTAAAAGGCCGTCCAGGTGCCGTCCATGGGGACGTTCCTCGGCGCCCCACGTGGGCCCCAGTCCCGGCCCTCGTCCATCCTCTCCCCTGCCGTGGGACCGAGTGTGACTGCCGTGGCTGTCAACGTGGCTGTCAGCGCCGCCTCATCGGCGATTGGAGTTGGTGTGGCCCAGTGGTCCGTTCGGGGCCTGGTGGCCGAGCACGCACCTTGACTCGTGTGAGCCACATACGGGTCGGCGAAGGCGACCCTCTATGGCAGTTCCTGGCAGATGCCCCGGCGCGCGCTCACCACGAGCCCAGCGCCCGCAGCAGCGACGTCTTCTTGTCCTGATGCATCTCCATGCGCACGATGACGTCGACGAGGGTCTGGACGCCCTCCAGGATGAAGGGGCCCTTGTTGAGCATGACGCACTCGGCCCGGTCAGCCATCGCAGCGTCGGTCAGCTCCGCACGGGTCGGAATGCCGGTCTTGACCAACGATTCGAGGACCTGGGTTGCCCAGATGACCGGTACGTGTGCGGCCTCGCAGAGCCAGAGCAGCTCCTCCTGCATCTCGGCGAGGCGCTCGTAGCCGATCTCGACGGCCAGATCGCCGCGCGCGATCATGACCCCGAAGGCCCGCCGTGGCGCGCCCGAGACGATGATGTCGGGCAGGTGCTCCACGCCCCGCCGCGTCTCGATCTTGGCCACGATGCCGATGTGCGACGCGCGCCGGGCATCGAGTGCCTCGATGAGCCGGTCCACGTCCGCGGCCTCCTGCGCGAAGGAGAGCCCCACGAGGCCGGCCACCTCGGCCGCCACGTCGAGCGCCTCCAGGTCGTCGGTGCTCATGCCCCGCAGGATGATGGGCGTGTCGGGGAAGTTCAGGCCCTCGCCGGAACGCAGGCGCTCCCGCGAGCGGCGCGTCGCGATCACGTGCAGCACGGCCTCGCCGGCGCCGACCCATTCCACCAGCGTGACCACGTGACCGTCATCGATGACGGCCCGGTGGCCCACGCGCAGGGCCGCCAGCACGGCCGGCTCCGGACAGGCGATGGCGGGCACCTCGGCCCGGCCCTTCGAGCCGGCTTCGGGTGGTGACACCGACCCGGTGGTCAGGCGCAACCGGTCACCGACCCCCACCTCGATGCTCCCAGGGACCAGCGCGAAGGGGCCGACCCGCGTGGTGGCCGTGGTGCCGTCCGCAGCCCGAAGGACGAGCTCGGTGCCTTCCTCCAGCGCCACGCCGGACTTCGTGGCCAGGATGGCCTGGCCGGCGAAGGTGCGGGCGTCCACGCGCAGGACGCGCTGGCGGCCGCGCGCATCGGTGCACTCGATGAGGTCACCCTCGGCCACGGCCGTCAGCCAGCCAGCCTCGACGGCGACCGACGGCATGCCGCTCTCCGCGTCGGCGACGACGCTCCCCGGACGACCGGTGCCATCGAGGGCGACGAGGCTGTCCGGCTGTCCGGCCGCGACCTTGCGCAGCCGCAGGCGAGCCCGCTGGCCCGGCAGCGAGGCGATGCGCAGCTTCGGGCCGGGCAGATCGATGAGCACGCGACAGGGCCGGCCGACATCGGCCGCGGCCTCGCTGACACGTCGAGCCAGCTCCCGCCAGGTCGCGGGATCATCGTGGGCGGCGTTGATGCGCGCCACGTCCATGCCCCGAGCTACGAGCTGACGGACGAGGTCGCCGCCGAGGGCGGCCTCCCCAGGCAGGGTGACCATCACGCGAGTCACGCGGCCGGCCGGCTCGGGCCCTAAGAGGGTCGTGGTTCGCTCGGCGAGCAGGCCACGCTGGGTCGCCCGCAGCACGCTGAGTCGCTCGAGACGGTCCGGCGCCGGCGCCTCGCCAAGGAGGGCATCGAGGGCGATCCGCACGCTGGCGATGCCGGCCCGCGTGTTGGCCTCCAGGCGACCCAGCGAGGACAGGCCGAGCGTGGCCAGATCGTCCTGGATGTCGCGGACGTCGTGCTGCCGAAAGGCCAGGTAGGCGGCCAGGTTCGCCGCGCTCAGGGCGTAGTCGGAGCCCACCACGCGCTCGTGCCAACCGCGGAGGCGCTCGCGCTCACCGCGCCGGACGTCCGCGTCCAGCGCGGCCGTACTGCGCGGTCGTGCAGCGGGGCCAGCAGTCGAGCGTCGAGCGCCTCCGGCGCAAGTTGCGCGACGAGATGAAGGGCCTCCGGGCGCGACTCGCCACCGCCAGGTCCGCCGTCACGTCGGCACGGGTGCAGGCGCTCCGGGAAGCCGCTCGGGCCATCGCGGCGGTGCCCCGATGAAGGGAGGCTGGGCCGTGGACCGCTTCCTGCGCTACACCACCCAGAAGGAGCCCGCCCTCACCGCGAGCTTCCTGGCCGCGGTCCTGCTGGCCATCGCTGCCCGCCACTTGAACCTGACCGACGAGGACCTCGCCATCCTCGGGCCGGTCATGCTCATCCTCGCCGGCGTCGTCATCCGAGCCGGGGTGTTCGCGCCAGCGACGGTCCGTGACCTGCTGGAGCCCGACGAGCCGGACGAGACGTGACCGCCCACCCCTGCCCGGGCTGCCTTCGGGTCACCTCCCGTCCGGGACGCTGCGTCGCCTGCGGGGGCGGGACGACGACGCAGCGCGGGTACGGCGCTGACTGGCAGAAGCGACGGGCGGGGCAGCTGCTGCGGCACCCGTCGTGT
>Ga0315287_10009120_pt1 | contig 10025 bp, 10 predicted proteins | sample YL17G11_0_MG_FD_205037 | JGI IMG/M metagenome (GOLD analysis project Ga0315287, IMG submission 205037) | Sediment microbial communities from Yellowstone Lake, YNP, Wyoming, USA - YL17G11_0 | ecosystem: Environmental > Aquatic > Freshwater > Lake > Sediment | place: USA: Wyoming | collected... | reverse complement strand
GCCCGCCATCGTGCAGACGGCCAATGGCAGCATCGATGCGGCCATTTCCGCCATGCGGGCCGGCGCCGTCGACTTCGTGGTGAAGCCGGTCAGTCCGGAGCGGCTCGAAGTCTCCATCAAGAATGCACTGAAAATCGAAGCGCTCGCCGGCGAGCTTTCTCGCATGAAAGCCTCCGCCAAGGGCGAGCTCGGCTTCGACGATCTCATTGCCGGCAGCGAGGCCATGACCCGGGTGATCGAGCTCGGGCGCCGCGCTGCAAATTCGACCATTCCTGTGCTCATCGAAGGCGAGTCCGGCGTCGGCAAGGAGCTGATCGCGCGCGCCATTCAAGGCGAGAGCGCCCGCAAAGCCAAGCCCTTCGTCACTGTCAATTGCGGCGCCATCCCGGAAAATCTGGTCGAGAGCATCCTTTTCGGTCACGAGAAGGGCGCCTTCACCGGTGCCTCTGAGAAGCGCGCCGGTAAGTTCGTTGAGGCTGACGGGGGCACTCTGTTCCTCGACGAAATCGGCGAATTGCCGCTCGATGCTCAGGTCAAATTGCTGCGCGCCCTGCAAGATGGCGAGATCGATCCCGTCGGCGGCAAGCAGAAGGTCAAGGTCGATATAAGGCTGATCTCGGCCACCAATCAGAACTTAATCAATCTGGTTCAAGACGGCCGCTTCCGCGAGGATCTCTACTACAGGCTGAACGTTTTCCCCATTTGGGTGCCGCCGTTGCGCGAGCGACTGGACGACGTGCCTGAGCTCGTGAACCATTTCGTGTAGCGGTTCGCCGCCGAGGAAGGCAAGCGGATCAGCGGCATCGAGCCCGACGCCATTGCCATGCTGATGCGCTATTCCTGGCCGGGGAACATCCGCCAGCTGGAAAACGCCGTCTTCCGGGCCGTGGTCTTGGCCGACACGCCCATGCTGACGGTGAACGAGTTCCCGCAGATCGCGGCCCATGTCGAAGGCTATGCCGTCACCGTGCCGCCGGCGCCGGCGCCTAGGGACCGCATGCCCCGCATCGAAGGTCCTGTAATGCTTGGCAATTCACCCCTCACCCCGGCGACCATTCATGTCCCTTCGGGCAATGGGCGCGACGCTGTCGGCATCCCGGCCTTGAGCGATTCCGGCGATATCCGGTCGCTCGAAGCTGTTGAGGCAGACATGATCAGGCTTGCCTTCGGCCGTTATCGGGGGAGAATGACCGAGATCGCCAAAAGGCTCGGCATTGGGCGCTCGACGCTCTACCGCAAAATGCGCGAAATCGGCCTCGAGGCGAGGGTCCATTAGGGTCCCGGGTTCCCGAAGAGTCGGGATTTCAGGCGCCTAAGTCGATGTTGCAAAAAACGAAGTCGCGTTGCTTGACGCGATTTCGTCCCGGGGTGGTATTGTGTTCGGCAGAGATGCCACACTTCTCTAGAAAATGTGGCGCGGGCAACTTCAATTACGTCCTAGTATGGCCAACAGCGAGGTCCGGGGCTAGGGTTCGAGCTCTGCCGAATCGTTGTTGAGAGTACGGTCAGAGGAGCTCTGAAAATGAGGCCATTTTTTCGTCTTGCGTTCGCCTCGTGTTTAGTCGCGGCCTCATGCTTACCCGCCATCGCGGCCGAGCCCGATGCGCCCGACACTCTGATTGGCCGCGCCGAAGCCATCCGCATCGCCGTCCAGGATCAGCTCTCCGCGAAATTCACCTCCGCCTCGGAAACGCGCAAGGCCGAACAGGGCGCTCTCGTCGAATTCTATTCGGCGCCCGATGCCAAACTGCTCTGGGTCGACGAAAACGGCCTCACCGATCGCGGCAAGGCCGCGATGCAGGAGATCGCCAAGGCCGACGACTATGGCCTTCGCAGCGCCGATTACCCGCTGCCGAAGCTCGATGGATTCGACGCCAGCGCCGATCAGGCCGTCAGTCAACTCGCCGGCGCCGAGGTCACGCTCGATTTCGCGGTGCTGGACTACACTCGTGACGCGCGCGGCGGCCGCATCGATCCACAGAGTCTTTCCAAAAATCTCGATCCGAGCCTCGCTTTGCCCGAGCCTTCCGAGGTCTTGGGCGTGATCGCCATTCGCCCCGACCCCGCCGCCTATTTGCGCAGCTTCCAGCCTGAGCAGCCGCAATTCGAAGCGCTGCGGCAGAAGCTCATCGAGCTTCGTGGCGGACCGGCGAAGGAGGAGAAGGCAGAAGAGACACCTGAAATCGTCAAGCTTCCTGACGGACCGGTTCTCAAAAAGGGCGTCGAGAACGAGCAGGTCGCGCTGCTTCGCAAGCGGTTAAACGTGGCCTCCGAGGCCACGAACGAGAATCTGTTCGACGACAATGTCGATAGTGCCGTCCGGGACTTCCAGAAATCCCGCGGCGTCGCCCCGGACGGCCTTGTCGGCGCCGGCACGCGACGGCTGCTCAATAGCAACGAGCGTCATCGCCAAGTGGCATCCAATCCTGCCACGGTCAGGAAGCTCCTCATCAACATGGAGCGCTGGCGCTGGCTGCCGCACGATCTCGGCCAGTTCTACGTAGCCGTCAACGTTCCAGAATTTGTTCTCCGCGTCACCAAGGAAGGCAAGGTCGTCCACACCACCCGCGTCGTGGTTGGCAAGACCGACAAGCAGACGCCGATCTTCGGCCAGGACATGCAGGAGGTCGTATTCAATCCTTATTGGAACGTGCCGAACTCGATCAAGACCGAAGAAATCAGGCCGTACATCGCCGAGGGCGGCGGTTGGTTCGGCGGCGGCGCCTGGAACACGTCGGTGCTTGAGCGGCACAATCTCAAGATCAATTACGGCGGCAGGGAAGTCGATCCGTCGACGCTCGATTGGAGCCGCATCGACATCCGCGCCCTCAACATCTACCAGCCGCCTGGGCCAACCAACGTGCTTGGCGTCGTCAAGTTTGTCTTCCCGAACAAGCATGACGTCTACATGCATGACACGCCGCAACGTTTCCTCTTCGCCAAACCTGTGCGCGCCGAGAGTCATGGTTGCATGCGCGTGGAGAATCCCGATCAGCTCGCCGCGATTCTGCTCAAGGAGGATCAAGGCTGGTCGAGCGCCAAGATCGCCTCGGCGATCCAAGGCAGCTACGACCAGCACATCGCTCTTCAGCAGAAGATTCCCGTCTACGTTCAATACTTCACGCTTCGCGTGAATGAGGACGGCTCGATCTCCACCTTCAACGACCTCTACGGTCACGATGCGCGCATGGCCGCGGCGTTGAAGCTCGGCGGAGCGCTGCCGCCGCCCGACCCGTTGGTAGAAGAAGACAGCGAGCCGGAGCCGCGGCAGGACTCGCGGCGGCCCTCGCTAAGGAACCCGTGGGGCTTCGACCCGAATTAGGGTTAGCCCACCGAATTTTGCCTTTTAGGGCTGAAAATGGCGGATTTCTGGGGCACCTCACCGCCTCAGCGTTAACGGGTTCGCCTTCTTTTTCACCTATTTCTCCGAATAGTGTCACTTCGCGCCGGGGGTTAACTAAGCCGCCGGCCAAGCCGCATGCCTGAGGGGGTTTTGCGGCCCGCAACGCTGACCAGGCACTGGTCGTGAGGGAAGCGCGCGCTAGAATGAAATTCGGGGGGACCGCCGCACACCGCGCCATGTTTGGCGCAAGCCTCGCGATCTCGATCGCGAGCGGTTGGTTTTGGCCCTCGGCCAGCATGGATGCGAACGCCAACGGCGAATCGCGGACGCTTTCGATCTTCAATATCCACACCAAGGAAACCATCACCGTCACCTACAAGAAGGACGGCCGTTACGATTCCGAGGCCTTGACGCGGTTGAATGTTTTCATGCGCGACTGGCGCAAAAACGAATCGCGCGAAATGGATCCCGAGTTGATCGACCATATCTGGACCCTACATCAGCAGTTGGGTTCGAAGGAGCCCGTGCACCTGATCTGCGGCTACCGCTCCGCGTCCACGAACGAGTCGCTGCGCAAGCGCGGCGGCGGCCAGGCGAAGAAGAGTCAGCATATCCTCGGCAAGGCCGCGGACATCGCCTTCCCCGATGTGTCGGTGAAGACGCTGCGCAATTCCGCGCTCGTGCAAGAATGGGGCGGCGTCGGTTATTATCCGACATCCGGCATCCCCTTCGTCCATGTCGACACCGGCCATGTCCGCATGTGGCCGCGCATCCCGCGCCAAGAGCTCGCCGCTCTCTTCCCGAGCGGCAAGTCGAAATATCTGCCGTCCGACGGGAAACCGATCACATCCAAAGATTACCAGCTCGCTCTGGCCAAGGGCCTCGTGAAGAGCAACACGATGGTCGCGGTCGCCGAGCCCGCGCCGAAGCCCGCGCCTGAGACGGAGACGCCGCGGCCGATCCTCGCCTCTTATGTGCCAGAGCCGGAGCCGGTTGCGCCTCCTGTGGTTCCGACGCCCTCACCGAAGCCGAAGACGGCTGAGAAGCGTTTCCTTTATGCGAGCGCAGCAGGGAGTAGCGAGCCGCCCCGACCGTCAGTTGGCCTCTCGGCTAGTTCCCCCGGACAGTTCCCACTTTATCAGAGCGCCGAGGTTGTCGGCGCGCCCGAGGCCGACGACGATCATCCCGATGAGCTGTCTTACGTGCCCTTCGAGGTCGCGAGCCTGATGACCGACCGCTCAGTCACCTACAACCGGAACCTCGGCGCGCTTACAGCCCCCGAGCAGAAGGACATCGCCTATCTGTTCGAGGACATGGACCATTCGCTGGCGCTGAGTTTCCGTTCGAGCTCAGGCTATCAGGGCCTGGCCGCCGCGCAGAGCTTCTCCGGACAGGCCGTGAAGAGCTTCTATGCCGAGCTGGAAGCGCCCACTCAAACCAAGCTCGCTTCCAACACCGACCGCTAGACTTCTGAGCGTCATCCTGAGGCGCTCGCCGAAGGCGAGCCTCGAAGGACGACACCGGCCCCTTACGCAGCTGCCGCTGTCTCTGCCATGCCGAGCGCATGCAGATAGGTGTCGAGCACAGCCTCTTCCTCTTTCCGCTTATCGGCGTCCTGCTTACGGATGCGGATCACGGCTCTCAGTGCCTTGACGTCGAACCCGTTGCCCTTCGCCTCCGCGTAGACGTCGCGAAGATCCGAGGCGAGCGCGGCCTTCTCTTCCTCTAGTCGCTCGATGCGGGCGACGATGGTACGGAGCTGGTCCCTGGCTGATGTCTGGAGCACTTTTCGACCTCGAATCGGTTGTTGTTTGGAATTGGTGGCGAGCTTATTCGGAGGCTCTTCGCCGCATCAACCGCCAGCACGAGGTTTTCCAGCTTATCCAGAGGCATTATTCGTGGGTGTATGAGCCGAAAGGCTGCACGCGATGCAGCTCGCTTGCGACCTCCTCGTTTCCCATGAGGTTCCGCAACACATCCGCCAGCCGGTCGCCCCATTCGGCTTGGCCTTCCGGGGTCAAGATCAAATCTTGCCGGACCTCGATCAGCACATGCGCAAGCCCGCGCACCGTTCCGTGTTGATAAAGCGTATCGCCGTGAAGCTGGCCGGAATAGGGAACGTTATTGCCCGCGACGAGTCCTGGAAGCGCCTGCAAGGCATGCAGCAACGGCAGCGCTAATCTCGGGTCCTTATCCCACAACACCGCCACATGCCAAGGCCGCTGCACGCCCCTCCAGGCCGAGGTGAAGCTATGCACGGAGACGAGGATCGGCGGTTTGCCTGTGGCGAGCGCCGCATCGACGGCGGCCGCGATCGCTTCATGGTATGGCGCGTAATAGCGCGCGATCCGCGCCTGCCTCTCGGCGTCGTCAATCGTGGCGTTGCCCGGCACCACCGCCCCGTCCGAAATCTGCATGATCAAAGTGGGATCGTCGGCACCGCGATTGGGGTCGATCAGCAGCCGCGAATATCGCGTGAGCAGCGCCGGTGCGTTCAAGGCTTCGGCAATCCGCTCCGTCACCACGGCGGCGCCAATGTCATAAGCGATGTGGCGGTGGAATTCGTACGGCGGTAGCCCGAGACTGCCATAGGCCTTAGGCAGCGCATTGGCGGCGTGGTCGCAAAGCAGAAGCAGCCCGCACGCAACATCCCCATCGAGGCGGCGGTAGGGGCGCTCCTCGGCCGCCTGCCGCGCTGAAGAGGCCCGCGCCCGGCCCTCGCCTCGTGATCTTGCGTCAAGCATGGCTAATCGCTGCGTTCTGGCCTTGCCAGCTCCCGCAAGAATTGGGCCGGCCAAGCTCCTGACGCAAATTACCCATAATTCTCAGCTGGTTTCTTGCCACTGCAAAAGGAGCCTAGTATTGGACCGTGGTGGGACAAACCTAACCAATTCGATGCTAAGTTTGTAAATTGTTAACCCTGATTCTAGAGTTGTGAGACGCATGCCGGACTGGATTTCGAATTGGCGCAAGGTGACGACCAGCATGATGCCCCGGCGCTATTTTTCCTATCTGTACAGTCTCGCAGCCATCCTCTGCCTTGGTCTTGGCGCCGCACCGGCGCTTGCCGATCTCAAGCTCTGTAACACCACCGCCAGCCGGGTCGGCGTCGCCATCGGCTATAAGGATGCCGAAGGCTGGGCCACCGAAGGCTGGTGGAACGTCGCCTCTCACACCTGCGAAACGCTGCTTAAGGGCGTGTTGATCGGTCGCTTCTACTATATCCACGCCATCGACTACGACCGTGGCGGCGAATGGGCAGGTGCTCTCTATATGTGTACTGACGACAAATCTTTCACCATCCGCGACACTAAGGACTGCGTGAAGCGCGGGTTCAAGCGGACGGGCTTCTTCGAGGTCGACACTGGCGAGGAGCGGGACTGGACCGTTCGTCTCACCGATCCCGAGGGCGAAGCGAAGCCGCAATGAGACGCAATCGTCGCGTCAAGATCGTCGCCACCCTCGGTCCTGCCTCCAATAACGAAGCTACAATGCGCGCTCTATTCGAGGCGGGCGCCGACGTGTTCCGCATCAATATGAGCCACTCAACGCCGGAAGACTTCCGTGCGGCGCATGGCATCGTGCGCAAGCTGGAGAAGGAGTTCTCCCGGCCCATCGGCATTCTCGTCGATTTGCAGGGACCGAAGCTCCGCATCGGCTCCTTCGAGTCCGGCGCTATTCGGCTCAACGAAGGCGACATCTTGAGCTTCGTCAAGCGCGAGTCGGTTGGGGGCTTGGCGCGCGTTCACCTGCCGCATCCGGAAATCTTCAAAGCGGTCGAGGCCGGCCACACGCTGCTCCTCGACGACGGTAAGTTCAAACTGAGAGTCATCGAGGCAAGCGATGTGCGCATCGATGCCGAGGTGCTGACCAGCGGCATGCTGGCGAGCAAGAAAGGTATCAGCCTCCCCGACACCGTGATCCCTCTTGCCGCCATGACTGACAAGGACCACGCCGATATCGAGCAGGCGCTGACGCTCGGCGTCGCCTGGATCGCGCTCTCCTTCGTGCAGCGCGCCGACGACGTCGCCGAGGCGCAAAACCTCTCCAAGGGCCGCTCCTGCATCATGGCGAAGATCGAGAAGCCGGCGGCCATCAAGCAATTGAAGGAGATCGTCGAGCTCGCCGACGGCATCATGGTGGCGCGCGGCGATCTCGGCGTCGAGATGCCGGTTGAGAAAGTGCCGGGCTTACAGAAGCAGATCACCCGCGCGGCGCGGAACGCCGGCAAGCCTGTTGTGGTCGCGACTCAGATGCTGGAATCGATGATCGTCGCGCCGGTGCCGACGCGCGCCGAGGTGTCCGACGTCGCCACCGCCGTGTTCGAAGGCGTCGACGCTGTCATGCTGTCGGCCGAATCCGCGGTTGGCAAATATCCGGTCGAAGCGGTCGCCACCATGGACCGCGTTGCCATGGAGGTTGAGCGTGACCCGCTTTACGAGGCAATCATTCACGCCCAGCGCATCGACGCCGAAGCGACCGGAGCCGACGCCATCTCGGCCGCCGCCCGCACCGTGGCGGAAACGCTGAAACTCGCGGCCATCATTTGCTACACGGCCTCAGGCGCAACGAGCTTGCGTGCCGCGCGCGAGCGTCCGCACCAGGCGATCCTGGCGCTGACCCCGATCCCCGCTACGGGACGCAAGCTAGCACTCGTCTGGGGTCTCCATTGCGTGCTGACCGACGACCCGCGCGACCTCGACGACATGGTCTCCAAGGCCTGCCACATCGCTTACAAGGAAGGCTTCGCCAATCCCGGCGAGCGGGTGATCATCTCCGCCGGCGTTCCGCTCGGCACCCCCGGCGCCACCAACATGCTGCGCATCGCCTATGTCAGCGATGACGGCTATGAGGGGCTTTAGCTGAAAATGGGTCCCTCATGCTGAGGAGCGGCGGAGCCGCGTCTCGAAGCATGCGGCCGAGGCGTCACCCTTCGAGACGGCGCTGACGCGCCTCTTTAGGGTAGGGCGTTAAATATCCTGGCCGTCGTCGTCTTTCGCAGGCTCGACGGGCTTCTTGCTCAATTCATCGAGGAAGGGATTGATCTGAGAAGCCTTGCCGAACGCTTCGTCGGCGCCCGTCTTATCTCCGATCGAATTCAACACTTCGCCGAGCTCGCGCCAAGCCTTGTAGTGCTTGTCGTCGAGCGATAGCGCCTTCCGAAGATCGGTTGCGGCACGCTCATAGTCTTTCCGCATCGCATAAAATCGGCCGCGTTGGTGCCAGCCCTCGGGGTCTTCCGGCGCGAGATCGACGACCGCGTCGAGGATCTGCATGGAAAGATCCGGGTCGACGCCGTCGGCGAAAATCTCGGCACGCGCGATCAGAAGGTCAACCGTGGCGCTGCCTGACACATGCCAGAGATGCTCGATCGACTCTACGATCGGCTCGGCCGATTTGGCGTCCTTTGCCTTGGCGAGCCGCAGATAAAGCTCGTCCAGCATCTTCCGCCGGAGCCCCGGGTCTGGCGGCACATCCGTTACGAATTCAGAGCCGTCATCCTTGTCATCGGAGGCCGACGGCGGAGGTCCGCTATCCAGAAGCGGCTGCCCCGGCATCGGCTCGGCATCATCGGGCTCAACGGGCTCATTGGTCTCGTCTTGCGGATCGTCCGGGTCCAATTGCTCCGGCTGCTCAATGATCGTGGGCAGCGCGTCGTCGGACTCCGCAGCATAGGCGCCCGCGATCCACGCGGAGCCGGAGCCCACGAGCAAGAGGATGCCGAGGATGCGGGAGAGGTCGATCATGCCCCAAGGCTACGAGTGCCTGCCCAGGCCGTCAAAGCAATAAATACCTTGAAAAAGCTAGCCCTGGCGGGCCTTGAAGCGGCGGTTCGTCTTATTGATGACGTAAAGCCGTCCCCGCCGGCGCACGACGCGGTTGTTGCGGTGCCGAACGCGCAAAGCTCGAAGTGAATTCTTGACCTTCATGACAAACTTCCATGCGGGGACTGAGAAACGGTGCGGGAACCCCGCGCCACATTTGCGCCGGACCATAGGCAATCGGCTGCTTGCCTGTCAATCTCGGGGTGTGCGGCTTTTGCGGCTCTGCTAAACCGAACCATGGCCACCATACGCACGCTTCTTTTCGCTGCAATCGCCCTCCTCTTGGCCCCGCTGGCTGCCTGCGGCCCCGTCGAGACCGCCGAAACGGAGATCCATGGCGCCTTGACGCAGTGGATGGCGGATTTCAACGAAGGCAAGGCGGACAAGGTTTGCAATCTGTTTGCACCCGATCTCAAATCGGATTTTCGCGGCCAGCCGGAACGCAATTTCGACGAGTTGTGCGCCCTATTGCAGAAGTCTCTCAAGGATGAGGCACGCTCCTTCACCTATGCGCTCGACATCAAGGAGATCTTGGTTTCCGGCGATATGGCCGCCGTGCGGCTGGTTTGGACGCTGACAGTCGAGCCGAAGGGCGGCGGCGCGGCGATCGTCTCAGCCGAACCCGGCCTCGACATTTTCCGGAAAGCACCGAACGGCAGTTGGAAGATCGCCCGCTTCCTTGCCTTCGACGAGGACTAGCGCGCTGACACCCTCATAATGGGTCAGGCGAGAGTCCCGGGCGGTACAGGTTGGCCCGGGATCCTATTCGAAGCGCAAGCCGGCTCCGGCCTGCGCAAAATTCAGTAAGGACTAATCTTAGTCCTCTTTCTTCTTGTCGGTGATCTTGAAGTCTTTAT
>Ga0315287_10009119_pt1 | contig 10026 bp, 7 predicted proteins | sample YL17G11_0_MG_FD_205037 | JGI IMG/M metagenome (GOLD analysis project Ga0315287, IMG submission 205037) | Sediment microbial communities from Yellowstone Lake, YNP, Wyoming, USA - YL17G11_0 | ecosystem: Environmental > Aquatic > Freshwater > Lake > Sediment | place: USA: Wyoming | collected... | reverse complement strand
CAACGATAACCGTTTGTACTGGTGAATATGCCACCATCTATTTTCTATCCAGTTCTTTCTTTACGGCCAGTCCCAGTTTCTCTATGACATAGGGCTTTCTCACGTATGCGCCCGCACCGAGGGACTGGGCGGTAATCACCCGATCCGACTCCGAAAAACCGCTCACGATAATCGCCTTCTGTTTCGGGTGAATCTCAAGGGTGCTTCGGTAGGTGTCCAGTCCGTCCATACCAGGGTCCATAATCATGTCCAGAACCATCAAATCAACGTTATGTTCTTTCAGGTAAGCCACCGCTTCCTCACCACTGGAAACACTCGCTACTCTGTAATTCAGCTTCCGGAGCATACCGGCCGCCAGGTCGCGCTGCTCTTTTACATCATCCACCACCAGAATTGATTCGCCACTGCCCATATATTCGGATATTGATATGGCAACAGCTTCAGCAGAGATGTCTTCCCTCGTTACGGGAAAATAAAGCGTAAAGATACTCCCTTTTCCTTCTACGCTCTCCACGTTAATGTATCCGTTATGATCCTTCACCGTACCCCAGACCACCGCCAATCCCAGGCCCGTTCCGCTTCGCCCCATGACCTTCTTCGTGTAAAACGGTTCAAAGATGCGTTTCAGATCGGCCGTAGGTATGCCTTCACCCGTATCGGAGACGGAAAGGACAACATAGTCTCCCTCCCGGATCTGGTCATATCCCTGAATCAGTTTGTCCAGGTACTGATTGGCCGTTTTGATGGTCACAATGCCGCCCTTCGGCATGGCCTCGCTCGCATTGGAAACCAGGTTGAATAAGGTCTTGCCAAGATGCACGGAAGAACCGGAGATGTTCAACAGGTCCGGTTCGAGATCGGTTCTGATCCTTACGGAGGAATGATAGGAAGACAGTTTCTCGAATTCCGGCAACTGTTGAGAATCAGCAATGATCCTGTTCAGATTAAGGACATTCCGGCCGGGGACTCCCCTTCTGGCCAGGGTCAGCAGATCCTGCACAATCGCGGCGGCCTTCTCGCCTCCTTTCATAATCTTCATGAGGCTGGGTCTTGTCGGGCTTGACTCATCTGCATCCATCAGGAGCAGTTCCGCGTAGCCGACGACAACGCCCAGGACATTGTTGAGATCGTGGGCAACGCCGCCTGCCAGGGTCCCTAATGCCTCCATCTTTTCAGACCGGTGCAGACGCTCCTCCAGAACTCTCCGTTTCTCCTCCTCCCGCTTGCGCTCGGTGATGTCCTCCAGGGTTTCGACGGCAGCAACAATCATCCCCTTTGAATCCCGGATTGTAGAGGCAGTAAAGCGCAGCCACTTCCCATTTTCCCTCAGGGCAGGGAAAAAATCCGTGGCCTCATACGCATCTTCAATCAACGGAGACTTGATATACTTGCCGGAATACCACTGGGGAACCAACTCAACAGCCTCATCCACCAGCAAGTCTGCCATGCAGGGTCTCTCTTCATTGTAAAAGGCCCTCCAGTGCTCACAAGTACCTACTACTTCCTCAGATTTGATGCTGCTCAGTTCTTCCAGTGCCTTGTTCCAATGGATGATCCGGTGGTCCTTCCCGATGACAAAGGCAGGGATCGGAGAACCATCGACAATACTATGCAACCGCTGTTCACCCTCCCTGAGCGCCTCCTCCGCCCGCTTACGCTCGGTGATGTCCATCGAGTTACCCAGGATGGACGGCCGCCCCTCATGTAAAATGGAGGTTACGGTCTCCATAATCCATCGGGTTTCTCCTTGTTTCGTGATAATCCTGAATTCATAAGGGGAACTTTCTTCACCACGGAGCAGCGCCCTGGCATTCTGTCTTGCTTTTTCCCTGTCTTCCGGGCTGATCAATAGAACCGCTTCCTGGTCTAACAGCTCTTCCCTTGCATAGCCTGCATAGGATGCCGCATTGGAATTAATGAAACGGAACTTACCGTCCTGCACCACATAAACACCGGCAAGGGATTTTTCAGCAAGCGTCTTGTAAATTTCCTCGCTTTGCCGAATGGCCTCTTTGGATCTGTCTATGACATAGATAACGCCTGAAAAAAACACAATTAAAAAGCATACGGAAATCGTTGCCAGAATACCGATCAATTTGTAAATCCTGATACGATCTGTCGGGGTCAGAAGCACAATCGACCATCCGTCGCTGTCAATCACCTTCCTGGAAACGAAATAATCATTTCCTTCTAAAGTGACTTCCGCACCATCGGCAATTTCCTTTTCAATAACGGCTTCAAAGAGTTTATTGCCGAATTGCTGGGAAACAATCAATTTTCCCCGTGCTGTTTTGTCCAGCGGCCAGAGACTTTTTAGAACCATCGCCGGTGTACTGGACAGAAAAATAATACCGTCTCGGCTGATGAGAAAGCAAAAGCGGTATTTGCTGAAAAAGGTCTCAATCTCGTCAAGATCCTTCTTCATCGTGACCACACCAACCACTTTACCTAAACGATTCTGAACCGGGTGGCTTGCATAGAATCCTCTCTTACCGGAAGTAATACCCAGTGCAAAATAACGATCGGGATTGCCTCTGAATGCTTCTTGAAAGTAAGGGCGAAAACGATAGGATTTCCCCACAAAGCTGTCCGGATCGTTCCGGTTGGAGGATGCCACAGTCATGCCCTCAGCATCCATCAGGTAGGAAACGGAAGCGCTTAAGGCGGAATTGTATCTGTCCAATGCGCTATGGGCATGTTCGATATCCCGTTTCCCTTTAGACAGCAGTGCGGGGGCTATCCAGGGTGAACCGGCCAGGGATTTAACGGCGTCTTCAAATTTATTTAATGTAGAGGATACATAGATGGACAGGGTTAATGCTGAAGCTCGGCTTTCTCCGATGATTTCCTGCCGGGCTTCATTGTCAAGATAGTCCGTTGCAAACCAGCCGGCAACAGCGACGACAAGCAGAAGAATAATCACTAATGAATAAAACAAACGCCTCTTACTCAAGCGCAGGACCTCCCATGGTAGGTAAAGCTACGTCTTTGATAAGAACCCGCTTCTGCGAGCTGAAAATATACGATGTGCGGCCTTGTGAGTCAATGAAATAATGAAATACGGGAGTAGTATGGGGGTCAGGTCTTTCTTTTTAGCATTCTCTGGAATGGGCGATCAGCCTGCTCACAGAGGTGTAATGCCAAGATTAAAGACCTGACCCCGATGTTTTTAATGCCAAGATTAAAGACCTGACCCCGATGTTTTATATCCTTTGGCAAGGGACTTATTGACGTGAACAACTCCTTTGTTCAGATCTTTGAACGGGTAATCTTCCGTAATTGCCGGAAGCTGATCGGCCTTGCCCTGCTCTCTAATAACAGACCCGGCAGGAACATAGCGGCCATCGGGCACCGTGACGCCCATAAGAATAACGCCGGGTTCAATCACGCATTTTTTCCCCACGAAGGACTTGAATACCAGCGACTTCATGCCGACAAAGGTATCATCCATGACAACAGCCGGTCCATGGATCTGCACCTGGTGGGCGAGGGAAACGCGGTTTCCCACGTAAACGGCGTACTTCCTGCCGCCGACATCATACAGGTTTTTTTCGACGGGTTTACCGTTCATCTCCGTTTCCAGGGCGTGGATTACTACTCCATCCTGAACATTCGAATCATCACCGATAGAAAGCGGCTGCCCCTCATCGCCGCGGATGGATGCCATGGGAGAAACCATGATGTTCCTGCCCAGGATCACATTGCCAATGACAGCGGCAAGTGGATGCACATACGTGGATTGATCAATAACCGGTTCAGAAACCTTTTTGCAAAAATCCGCAGTGACATTTTTTTCTATCATCTTTGCCTCCGTATTTCATTTGCGCTTCGCAGGATTTCACCATGCCATTGAGACGATCTCCGTGACATGAGGCGAAAATTCAGCAAGGTCTCCTAATGTGACATGCTATTTTTCTTTTCCCGTGCGAGAAGTTCTTCCCATACAGCATTGACAACAGACCTGGTAGTTTCAATTGGGCCTTTGTTGTCGATGACAAAGTCGGCATGGGAAATCTTTTCGTCGATGGGCATCTGTGTGTCAAGCCTGCTTTCGGCCTCTTTGCGGCTGTATTCGTTTCTCTCCGTCAAACGTCTTATCTGATCTTCAGGAGAAACATGCACTAAGATTACAACGTCAAACAGATGCTGCAACTTTACCTCTATGAGGAGAGGAACATCGGACACAACAATGCCGCGCGGATTTGTTGTTCGGATATCTTCTATCCTCCGCCGCCACAGATCGAAAACGGCAGGGTGAACGATGCTGTTGAGCCTGGAGAGTTTCTCCTGGTCTGCAAAGACGATCACGCCAAGCTTTGCCCTGTTGATTGTCCCGTCCTCATTTAGAATATCTCTTCCGAAAAACTCTACGATAGCCTTCCATGCCGGTTTATCCGGCTCCTCCGCGAAATGCGCCAGCGCATCGAAGTCAATGAGATAGGCGCCCTTATCCTCAAACATCTTCGCTACAGTTGATTTTCCTGAGGCGATGCCGCCTGTCAAGCCCACGTTCAACATATGCTTGTGCCGCCGAGAATCCAGTCGATATGACACCTTAATGTATTTATTGCTCGCTGTTTCGCTTATGGAGAATCCGGAGCCCTTCCAGCGTCAGCATCTCATCGACAATATTTATGCTTTTCGTTTCAGGAGAGATGATATTCGCGAGTCCACCCGTTGCTATGACCTTCGCCTCTGACATGACTTCCGCTTTGATACGGCTAACAAGGCCGTCCACGAGGGCCGCGTAGCCGAACAGTATGCCCGCCTGCATGCTGCTTACGGTGTCCTTGCCAATGACAGACCTGGGTCTCGCGATTTCCACCCTCGGCAGTTTTGCGGCTTTGCTGAAGAGGGCCTCGCTCGCTATCATGATACCCGGCGCTATGCACCCGCCCATGTACTCCCCTTTTTTTGATACATAGTCAAAGGTAGTGGCGGTGCCGAAATCGACGATTATGATATCCCCTCCGTACTTTTCGTATGCGGCTACGGCGTTGACAATCCTGTCTGCCCCTACTTCTTTCGGATTATCGTACAGAATAGGCATTCCCGTTTTGATGCCCGGTCCGACAATAAGGGGCTTGACATTGAAATATTTTTCGCAGAGAGGTTCTAGGATGTTGAGCATCGTGGGAACAACGCACGAAATGATAATATCCTTGATAGCTCTTGGTCTGATCTCGCTGTTCTTATAAAGATTGTAGATCAGCATACCGTATTCATCAACGGTATGATCAACAACAGTTCTGACCCGCCAGTCATGGACGAGTTGATCCCCGTCGTACAGACCTAAAACGGTATTGGTATTTCCGACGTCTATAACCAGAAGCATATGTCAAACCCTCACCCTCCGCAACATAGCATTACCTGCTAAACCGGCTTCCCGCCTCTCCATCACCTGGGGAGCTTATCCCTTCACCACCGAGACATCACCGGCAATTAACCTTTTCATCACTCCTTTTTCATCTGAGATAACAAGTGCGCCAAAATCATCAATACCGAGGACCTTCCCCGACTCTATGTCATTCTTGAATATCACCCGCGCCTGCTTTCCCACCATATCGCAGTATAAGAGCCACGCACCCTTTATGGAACCAAATCCCGAGTCCAGGAGCCGGATATATAGATCATCAAACCTATCGAACAATTTTACCGTCAAATCAAGACGTGAGATATCATGTCCCGCTTCTTCCGCAAGGGACGTCGCCATATTACGGATCGATTCATCAAAATCTTTTTTTCTAATATTAACATTGATGCCGATTCCTACGACGATAAAATCCACACCACCCCTCTCTGAAGCGCTCATCTCCGCCAGTATGCCGCAAACTTTTTTGCCTCTGATTTGAACGTCATTCGGCCATTTGAGAGTTACAGCTCCGGGGCAATACTCGGACAAGAGATCGGCAACGGCAACACCCGTCATAAGCGTGATCTGGGGAGCGTAAACAGGCTCCATGGCAGGCCTGAGGGCGATGGAGGCATAGATATTACAGCCGGGGGGAGACTGCCATTGCCTGTTCAGACGACCCTTCCCCTTAGTCTGACATTCCGCGATAACGACAGTCCCGTGAGGAGCGCCATCGCGGGCGAGTTTGAAGAGAACGTCGTTGGTTGACTCGACCTCCGTAAAAAAGTGGATATTATTTCCTATTCGCTTCCCCGAAAGACGGATAGCCAGGTTTTGCTCATTAAAATCCATTGCGTCGATTAAAGCGCCGGCGACCTATTCGATCTTCAAGGATATATCGGAAGCCGCTACAGAATGAGTTAGAGCCCCCACGGAAATGAAATCAACTCCGGTTTCAGCGATCTTTCGCACATTGGCGAGGGTAACATTGCCGGACGCCTCCAGAGGCACTCTGCCGCCCGTTACTGCGACAGCCCTTTCCATATCTTCGAGAGACATGTTATCCAGCATTATCACATCTGCACCGGAGTTTATGGCTACCTCAAGTTCTTGAAGATTCTTTACTTCAATTTCCACCTTCAGCGTATGGGGTAGGCGTCCGCGAACTCTGGCCAGTGCCTGGGATATGCCGCCTGCCGCGGCAATGTGGTTGTCTTTTATCAGCACGCCGTCATAGAGGCCGAATCGATGGTTATGACCGCCGCCAATCCTCACGGCATACTTGTCAAGATAGCGGAGTCCCGGCGCCGTTTTTCTCGTGTCGAGAATCTTTGCCTTTGTTCCTTTTACCTCATCGACATATCGTCTTGTGAGCGTCGCAATACCGCACATCCTCTGAAGAAAATTGAGGGCCACCCTCTCGGCCGTGAGCATTCTGCTGAGATTCCCTGATATCTCCGCGAGACATCCGCCCTTCTCCACGAAGTCTCCATCTCTACAGCAGCTTTTAAATTGCATGCCTGCATCGAGGAGAAGAAAGGTCTCGGCAAAGACATCAATGCCTGCCACAACAACGTCAGATTTGGCAAGAGCCAAGGCCTTGCCGATCTCTTCACCTGTAAGCGCCGCCGTCGTCGTTACATCCGTCGCACCGACGTCTTCTTCTATTGCCGACTGTACTATATTGCGTATGATATGCTTTTGTAACATGATGATAAAGATGCTTAGAGGTTCTTGGCGTGCAGATACATGCATGCCCGGAAGACCTGAGTGATAGACGCTCTTCTAATTCATCTTCTCAAGTCTTTTCAGGGCTGCCGCCAGGACAGAATGCTTCTCTCTTACTTCCCTGAACTTTTCTTCTTCTTTTTCCACGACTGCCTTCGAGGCCTTCGTCAGGAAATCGCTATTGGCGAGCTTTTTCGAAATCGCCGCGAGGTCTTTATCCACCTTGGCCATTTCTTTCTCGAGTCTCTTCCTCTCCCCGGCAAAATCCACCACGCCTTCCAGGAGCACATATATCCGCATGGAGCCGACAACGCCGATAGCAGCATTTTTGGGCTCCTCTCCACTTGGGGTCATGGTCAATGCCTCAAGATTGGCCAGATTGGTAATGTAGCCGCTGCCAGTTTCCACGATGGCCCGCGATTCTTCATCGGACGCGGAAATTGCGACTTTTAATTTTTTCGATGGGCCTATATTCATCTCACCTCTAATGTTTCTGATGGATGTGATCACGTCCATAATGGCGCGCATCTGCCCATCCGCGACCGGGTCATGGGAAGTGTCCTCCCGTGTGGGAAATTCACTTACCATGATCGAAGTCCCGTCGCCTACGAGGGTCTGCCATATCTCCTCCGTAACAAAAGGCATGATGGGATGAAGCATCTTCAGAGAAGACATCAGGACAGTAAGGAGGGTGTGCTGTGCCGCGCGCCTCTTCTCTGGGTTGCCTTTCCCATAAAGCTCCGGCTTGACGAGCTCAAGGTACCAGTCACAGAGTTCATGCCAGATAAACTGATAGATACCTGATGCAGCATCATTGAAACGATACTCATCCAGAGATTTGATGACTTCCGAAACAGTTATATTCAGGCGATGCTTAATCCATCTGTCGGGAAGGGATTCATCGTCCTTGCTGATATGAGCCCCGGAAGATGAGTAATCATCGAGGTTCATGAGGGCAAAGCGCGTCGCGTTCCAGATCTTGTTTACGAAATGCTTGTAACCAGCAATGCGCTCCCCCGACATCCTGATATCCCTGCCCTGGGCTGTCAGGGCCACCAGGGTAAATCTGAACGCATCGCAGCCGAATTTATCGATCATCTCGAGGGGATCTATAATGTTCCCCAGGGATTTGCTCATCTTCTCTCCCATCTCATCGCGCACGAGGGCGTGGAGATAGACGTCTCTGAAAGGAACATCATTCATCGCATAGAGCCCCATCATCATCATCCTCGCCACCCAGAAGAAGAGTATGTCAAATCCTGTAATGAGGAGCGATGTGGGATAAAATGTCTTTAGGGTATTTGTCTTTTCGGGCCATCCGAGGGTTGAAAAAGGCCAGAGGGCGGAGCTGAACCACGTATCAAGAACGTCTTCTTCCTGCCTGAGGCTGCTGCCGCCGCAGTTCGGGCATTCAACGGGATCTATGGTGGAGACGATTTCTTTTTCGCAGCCCCCGCAATACCAAACAGGTATCCTGTGTCCCCACCAGATCTGTCTCGATATGCACCAGTCCCTGATGTTGTTCATCCACTCAAAGTATGTGCTTTCCCACATGGCAGGGAGGATTCTCGTCTTCCCTGTTATCACCGCCGCAGTCGCCACCTTTGCCAGGGGTTTTATCTTCACAAACCACTGAGCGGAAACCATGGGCTCGATGTCCGTCTTGCAGCGATAGCATTGCCCGACATTATGACTGTAAGGTTTTTTCCCTAAGAGATATCCTCCTTTTTCGAGGTCACGGAGAATATTCTCCCTGGCCTCGTAACGGTCCTGCCCCTGATAGATGCCGCCATTTTCATTGATGACCCCATTGCCATCAATGATGTTTACGATTTCCAGATGATGCCGCTCGGCCATGGCAAAATCATTGGGATCAGAGGAGGGCGTAATTTTCACTGCTCCAGAACCAAACTCCACACTCACATGGCTGTCGGCAATGACCGGTATTATTCTGTTCACGAGAGGCAGGATCACTTTTTTCCCAATCTTGTCCTTGTACCTCTTATCATCAGGATTAACGGCAACTGCTGTATCCCCCAGCATGGTCTCCGGACGCGTGGTGGCAACCACGATGTCGCCCTTGCCGTCTTCGTAAGGGTACCTGATCTCCCAGAGGGCGCCTTCCTTCTCTTCATATTCCACTTCGAGATCCGATATGGCTGTATGGCACCTGGGACACCAATTGACGATATAGTCGCCCCGATAGATGAGTCCGTCATTATAGAGCCGCACAAAGACTTCCCTTACGGCTTTGGATAATTTCTCGTCCATGGTAAAGGCTTCTCTGTGCCAGTCGCACGAACACCCCAGCCTTTTTAACTGATTAATGATAACCCCGCCGTATTTCTCCTTCCATTCCCACACGCGCTCAATGAATTTTTCTCTGCCTAAATCATGCCTGGTGATGCCTTCTTTCGCGAGTTCCTGTTCAACTACATTCTGCGTCGCGATCCCCGCATGATCAGTTCCCGGCATCCAGAGTGCGTTATAACCCTGCATCCTTCTGTACCTGGTCATTACGTCTTGCAGAGTATTGTTCAAGGCATGCCCCATGTGGAGCATGCCTGTCACATTTGGAGGAGGAATAACAATAGAAAACTGAGGTTTGGCGCTTGAATCCTCGGCCCTGAAGAAATCGTGATCAAGCCAGTACTGGTACCACCTGGCCTCCGATTCCTGGGGTTCATAAGCCTTGCCCAATGACTTTTCAGCCATGAAACCGTCTCCGTTAGAATATTTTTAGTTCTTCTTTAAGTTTCCTGATAACCAAGAGGGCATCAACACCCGGGACAGTACCGAGGGGCGCAAACTCACCAGTTAAAAGGTCCTTGGCCTCCATGATCCCTCTTGATGTCACAACCATGACCGAGTTAAAGTACGGCAGGTCAGACCTCAAATCAGGGAACGGCGACGTACTGCCGATAAACTTTGTCGCAAGCGAATTC
>Ga0315287_10009117_pt1 | contig 10027 bp, 8 predicted proteins | sample YL17G11_0_MG_FD_205037 | JGI IMG/M metagenome (GOLD analysis project Ga0315287, IMG submission 205037) | Sediment microbial communities from Yellowstone Lake, YNP, Wyoming, USA - YL17G11_0 | ecosystem: Environmental > Aquatic > Freshwater > Lake > Sediment | place: USA: Wyoming | collected... | reverse complement strand
AAATAAGAGAAACCGTTCGAGAGGCGTATGCAAAAATCGCCTTACAGGGCGGGAGTTGTTGCGGGACGTCCTGTTGTGGAACGCCCGTTGTCCAGTCGCCCGAAGATTTGGCAAAAGGCATCGGATACTCTGACAGCGATCTTTCATCATTGCCCGATGGCGCAAACATGGGGCTTTCCTGCGGCAATCCGACAGCCATTGCCTCGCTCAAGCCGGGCGAGGTGGTTCTCGATCTCGGCAGCGGGGGAGGATTCGACATCTTCATCGCAGCGCAGAAGGTCGGCCCCTCCGGAAAAGCGATCGGAGTGGACATGACGCCTGAAATGATTGGCAAGGCGCGAAAGAACGCCGAATTGTTCAAACAGCGTCATGGACTCTCCAATGTCGAATTCCGCCTGGGCGAAATCGAGCATCTGCCTGTGGCGGACAATTCCGTTGATGCGATCATTTCCAATTGCGTCATAAACCTTTCTCCGGACAAGGCGCAGGTCTGGCGCGAGATGGCGCGGGTCTTGAAACCGGGCGGGCGCGTTGCCGTGTCCGATCTGGCGCTTCTCCAGCCGCTCCCCGATGCGGTGCGCGAATCTGTTGCTGCTCTTGTGGGCTGTGTGGCAGGGGCCGTGCTGATCAGCGATACAGAAGCCATGGCAGGGGCGGCTGGACTGATCGATATCCGCATCGAGTCCAAAACAGATTACATTGATGCCATGGGGGAATGGAACGATCCCCTTTATCGAACGATTCTGGATAACCTCCCTGCGGGGAAAAAACTGAGCGATTATGTGACCAGTATTGATCTTCATGCTCGAAAACCAAAATAATAATTAAAGGGGTATTCATAATGTCCCGAACGAATGGGAACGAATGGGGTCAGTCTATAATATTTATAATATTAAAATATTTCACTCTTCTGAACAGATATGTGGTGTGAATATCGTTATATTATAAATATTATAGACTGACCCCAAACATTTCTTGTATCGAAAAGATGTTGTGACGTCGAGATGTCCCCGCAAACGCTCCGGCGCGGTCTGCAGGTGTTTGGGAGCTGGGTCCGTGCGATGAAGAAAAGAAAAACCAGTCTGGATCAGATGGAACAGGGCATCAATCAGATGTCGAAAATGCACTTGAGAGAAGCGATGCGGGATGTGGCGCAGTCGCGCGCGGATGCCTGTCCACCGGTGTGTCCGGTGTGCGGTACAGGTCTTCAGGACACACGGATTGAGGAACGAACGGTGCGATCCCAGTGGGGCGAGATCACGCTCAAACGGACTTATGGATATTGTCCGAAGTGTCTGCGGTGGCTGGCGCCGGCCGATACGGAGTTCGGGCTGAAGGATCGTGATACCAACACGCCGGTCTGGGCGGAGATGATGTCTTGTCTGGGAACGAAGGTGCCGATGTCGGAGGCTGCGGAAATTCTGGAGCATATCACTGGGGAGAAGGTCGCACCGTCGCGGGTCGAACGGGAGACGAAGCGAACGGCGGAGAAGGCGCTCGCGGTGCGAGAGGAAGACGTTGAGCAGGCGTTGAGTCCGACGGAGCATCATGAATTTGCACGGAATTACGCCCAGCCGCCCGCTGGATGATGAGGGAGCGGGACGATTGGGGCTGGACGGAGGCCATGCGGGCGGTTGGGCGTAATCCGGAACGCTGGCATGAGGTAAAGACGGGGCGGTATTATCTGATCGAATCGAATGACTGGCACGAAGGGAGTCGTCCTTCATTGGCTGGGTCGGGCTATCTGGCGATGCGCCTGGACGCGGAGCAGCTATCGTGACGCTGGCATGAACTTTGGCCTTTTCCACACCAAGAAAACTGATGTGCGCCCCTGCACCTTTAGACCACCAGTTTTCCTTTGACATCTGTCCAGGATGCCCTTATTAAATCATATCATATTTGAAAGATGCTGAAAAGCCCTTTTTCGATGGATTCATTTCAAGGGTATGGATAGAATCCAATGAATGCGGTTGTATCAGCAGGAGGGAAGGGGACGCGGCTCAAGCTGCGCACTCGGTCTCTTCTTGCAAAGTTAAGTGAGATCGTGGGAGAAAATATGTCTTGATGATGAAACGAGGGAATGAAAATTCAGGGAGGGTGATGTATGGCGTTATCAGCTAAAACCGCGAAGCGTGTACAGGGAATCCTGGCGAAGATCCAGGAGTACATGGACATCCGTTTCGACCATGCGTCTCGAGTCAATACCCATATCAGGCATATTTATGAGGACATCCGGTGGCAGCAGTTGATGTCCCTCCAGCTGGTTCTTGAAAGCTCCAAGGCGTGGGGACCGGATCGCTACTATGTTGCGGATGTGTTGTGTGAAGATAATGAGCTGAGAAAAAGGTCCCTATTCACGCCAACGGATCAGAACTCCATTCTGAATGAGATCATCAATATCAAGGAAAAGGAGGATTCTGCGAAAAGGGCGGGCCAGCTGCCGATTCGGGACATGCGCACGTTTTACACCGCGCTTGACCCCTCCCTGGAACGCGTGGTGGAGCTGATCCAGACGTGGATCTGGTGGGACCTGGCTGACGCCTGCGACTCTGTGGCGTTCGATCACCAGTACCAGCTGTTCCAGAAGGTCCTGACCATCAAGATGGAGGGACCGGTTGTGGATCATTACCAGAGAGTGTTCAGGAAATCGGCTTCAGAGATCAGTTCCCAGATGGTGATTGATTATGAATTCAGCCGACTGGAAGCCATCCTGAACCGGTTCAAGGAACGCCGGAAGCTGGACCATGGACACGAAATGATCGTCAAGCGGGATCCGAAGGAGGAGAATACCCTGGGGGAACCTTATAATTACAAGGAAAACATGCAGAAAAAAATGGAGGCTATTGTGGAGCAGTACAGAGCTGCTGCCAAGAAATAAAGGGCGCAGCTGCAGGATTGATGAATTTATTTAACAAGCGTTTTTTATGAAAATCAGTCTTCTCGGATTTCACGGGTGTGGCAAGACCACGGTTTTTAATGCCCTGACCGGCAGCCATTTAGCCATGGCTCCTTACGCCGGCGGCAGAACTCAGCCGCATGTGGCTGTGGTGAAGGTTCCGGACGCAAGGCTGGATGCCCTGGCTGCCATGCTCAAGCCCCCCAAAGTCGTGCATGCCCATGTGGAATATGTGGACGTCGCAGGCATCGAACGCTCGGAGGTGGAAAGAGGCAGGGGATTGGGAGAGGATCAGCTTCAGGTTCTTGCCCAGACCGATGCGCTCCTTGCCGTGATCCGGGCATTTGATGGCGCCGGGGCGCCCGTGGATGTGGCTGGAGATGTGGATGCCATCGAACTGGAGCTGGTTCTTTCGGATCTGGCGAAGCTGGAGGCGAGGCTTCCGAAGCTGGGAAAGATGATTTTAAAGGTTTCGGGAAAGGAACTGGAACAGGCGCAGCACGAATTATCAGCCCTCTCCAAAATCAAGCCGGTTCTGGACCAGGGAAAACCCATCCGCTCCGCCCTGCTCTCTCCGGATGAGGAAAAAACCATCCGGGGATTTATGTTTCTCACGCAGAAACCGATTCTGTTTCTCCTCAATATCGGGGAGGATATGTTATCCCGTGGGGGGGATTTTCTTAAGCTTTTTCCCTTACCCGGAGATCAAAAGGACAGGCATTTTGCCGCGATGTGCGCCGAGATCGAGGCGGAAATCGCCCAATTGTCTCCCGGGGAACGGGGGGAGTTCCTCAAGGATTATCATATCGAGGAACCCGCAGCTTTTCGCATCATCCGCCTGTGTTACGACATCCTCGGATCCCTGTCCTTCTTTACGACCAATGACAAGGAACTGCGCGCCTGGGCCATCAAAAATGGAACGCCTGCGGTGAAGGCTGCGGGTGAGGTTCATACGGACATGGAACGCGGTTTTATCCGTGCGGAAGTGGTTTCCTGGGAGAAATTTATCAAGTCAGGCGGCTTCTCCCATGCGAGAAAAACCGCAGATCTCGAGATTCATGGCAAGGATTATATAGTGCAGGATGGGGATGTGATTCATTTCCTTTTCAGTGTGTAAGAGGCAATGATTATAGATCAATGCAGGCACAATTCATCTCCGGCTGCTCCCTTCACCCGATAAAATAATCATTGCAACACCCGGGCGTCATCCTTTAAAAGAATATCATTTTTCAGAAACCATGGAAAACAGGGAATTACATATTTTTCTTCGGGATTTGATGCTCCATTTAAAATCCCTCTTATGGTGTTTGAACAAGGATCGGGAGCGGTATCATCTGCGCGTGATCCTGGACAGCCTCAAGGCGCATCATGTCCCCGTGTCCATCCAGGGAACCCCGCTGGGGAAAAACCTGAACTTTCTGATTCATGAGCTGGATGTCCGCGGCGGTCTTCTTCCCCTGCTCGATGCCCTGCAAAATATCTCCGCAAGCAGGCAGAAACTCGTTTTCGATTCGGGCGAGATTGAAGTGGGGCAATATCTCAAAGCCCTCACACCGCTTGAGGAAGTGCCTGCGGGATCCTATGGGGTATTTTGTTTTCTTGGGGAGACAATCCAGGGGCTTTTTTATGTGGTGAATCTGGGGCTTCGGAAAAAAGACATCTCCCTGGATCAGGTCAAGGTTATTTATGGAACCGCCATCTGAAAGGGAAGCCTTATGAAGGAGGGACAGTCAAGAGATCGTAAGAACCGCCCGTTGTCCTCAAAGGCGGAGGAAACACCCTCCAGACTTTTGCAGCGAATGGCATCTAACGCCTCAGAGGCCCTGCTCCAGGAGGTCAAGGATGAATGGGAAGGCAAGGAACGGCGTCGGCTGCGTCTCGTGATCGCCATTCCGTCTCTGATGATTCTCATCACCCTGTCCGCGGGGATTATTGGATATGAGTTTGTGCTGGATATGGCGGATCATGCGGAGTCTGCCGTATTCAAAAGCGAGATGCAGCATACAGCGAATATCATCCTTCTGGCCAATTTCATTGCGTGCGCCCTGGCTTTCCTTTTCGGCCTGGGCCTTGCCACATATATCGTTCGTCCCATACGGGTCATCACCCAGAAAGCCCGCACCATTGCAGCCGGCGATTTGTCCATGAAAGTCAAGATCTCGAATCCGGATGAGATTGGAGACCTGGGGGACAGTTTTAATTCCCTTGTGGATCACCTGAACCATCTTTTCAAAGAGAGGGACAGGTACCTACTGGAAGGCTTTTCCGAGGGGCTGGTCAGCATCGGAGCCAAGGGCGAGATCCTGGCGATCAATACCCAGGCGGAGAAGATCCTCGATCTCAGGGCGGACCAGGTGATTGGGAAAAAAATCAGCAAGGTCTTCGGCGGGCATAAGGGCAATGTGGTCATAGATAATCTCCTGAATAAAAGTCTCGAAACTCATACCCGGATGTTCCTTGACAAGCTGCCCTATCGGAATCCCATAGGCAATACGTATGATCTCTCCGTGATTGCCGGTCCCATCAAGGATCAGCGCGGGAATCTCATGGGGTGCATCCTCACACTGCGCGATCTTGCCGTTCTTGCCCCCTTCACGGAGAAGATCCAGCATGCGGACCGACTGGCTGCCATAGGGTCTTTTGCCGCGGGTCTCACCCACGAACTACGTAATCCCCTTGGCTCCATCAAAGGAGTGGCACAACTCCTGTCGGAAAATCATGAGGATGATCGCACGCGGAATTACACCAGGCTTATCATCGGCGAGGTGGATCGTCTGGATCGGGTGATTCGCACCATTCTGGATTTTTCCCAACCGGAACCGGAAGAGGCCGCGCCGGTCAACCTGAATGCGCTTCTGACCCATGCCCTGACACTGGCAACACAACATCCCACAGTGGATCAAAGGATCCCCTCCATTCATATCCGGCAGGAATTGAAGGATATTCCCTTATGCTCCGTGCAGAAAAACCGCCTGACCCAGGCTTTGAATAATATTATCCTGAACGCCATTCAGGCGGTGGAACCCGGAGGCACGGTTGTGATTCAAACGGACGAGGTGACGACAGACAACGCGCAGAAATGTGTCGAGGTTCAAATAATCGATGACGGCCCTGTGATTCCCGTGGATATCCGGGAAAAGATTTTTGAACCGTTTTTTACAACGAGAGCTGATGGCACGGGATTGGGACTTCCCATCTCGTATCAGATTATTGTCTCCAACAGCGGGACTCTTGAGTTGGATTCAGAAGAGGGCAAAACCGCTTTTATTATCCGTTTCCCCGCGGCCAACTCCGGAGAGGACACAGAGTCCGGGAATGACGTCCCTCTTGCAAAGGAGCAGATCCCGAGCCCGAAAGATATGAGGTGAACTCTTGCAACAGTATCGTATCCTGATCGCAGATGATGAAGACGTGATCCGGTTCGTTCTTCATGAGGCTCTCCAAAAGGAAGGCTACGAGATTGAGGAAGCCGCCCATGGCGAGGAGGCGGTTCTCAAGGTTCGCAACACCTCCTTTGACCTCGTGATTTTGGATATTAAAATGCCCCGGATGGATGGCATCGAGGCATTAAAGGAAATTCAAAAGATCGATCCCGGCATGCCGGTTGTCATGATAACCGCCTATGGCAACTCCAAGATCGCCATGCAGGCGGTGCGGGAAGGGGCGTATGACTACTTCAACAAGCCCTTTGATGTGAATGAAATCCGTATTGTGATCAAACGCGCCCTGGAAAGACACCGCCTTCAGAATCAGATCGAACGACTCGAGACCCAGCTGCTTCAGGAATACCGTTTTGATCGGATCATTGGCACAAGCCCCAAAATACAGGAGGTTTTCGCCCTCATCAACAAGGTGACAACCAATGATGTCACTGTGCTCATCGGCGGAGAAAGCGGAACAGGGAAGGAGCTTGTTGCCCAGGCTATTCATTATCACAGCTACAGGTCCAAAAAGCCTTTCGTCAAGGTGAGCTGCGTTGCCATTCCCGAAACCCTCCTGGAAAGCGAAATGTTCGGCCATGAGCGGGGCGCATTTACAGGAGCGCACCAGACCAAACTCGGGAAATTCGAACTCGCCCAGGCCGGAACCCTGTTCCTGGACGAAATCGGGGATATGCCCCTCTCTCTCCAGGTGAAACTCCTGCGCGTCATTCAGGAACGGGAGCTCGAACGCATCGGCGGAACGAAAACCATCAAGATGGATATCCGACTGATCGCATCCACCAACAGAAACCTGGCGGAAGCGGTCAAGGCCCAGACCTTCCGCGAGGATCTGTATTTCAGGATCAATGTCCTTCCCATTTATCTTCCACCGCTCAGGGAACGTGTGGATGACATCCCTCTTCTTGTGCAGCATTTTATCAAGTATTACAACCAGAAGATCGGAAAAAACGTCAAGAAGGTCTCCGATGAAGTCATGAAGATCTTTATGGATTATCCCTGGCCCGGAAACGTTCGGGAACTGGAAAACGTGATTCAACGCGCCATTATTCTTTCCACCGGGGACGCCATTACCCCTGATATCCTTCCGCCGAATCTTCATGTGGTTCCCCTGATCCCCGAGCTGTCGCATATCACCGAAGATTTCAGCCTGCCGATGCTCGAGCGCATTCAGATTATCACAGATAAGATCGAGGAGCGGATGATCCGGGCGGCGCTAGTCAAGGCGAATTTACGGCGCCAGGAAACCGCCGATCTCCTGGGGATCAGCAGGAAAAGCCTGCATAATAAAATGCAGAAGCACGACCTTTTGGATTCGTGAACTGTTTTGTTATAGGGATAATTATTTCTTGGGAGTTGCAACATGAATCAAAACCATGATGAAAACGTCAAACCGGATCAAAGGGAAGAGGAAGTTGAGAGTATTCACCAGGGCATGAAAGATGCGCGCGGACGCAGGATTACACCCTGGGCATGGGTGCCCTCAGCCTATTTTGCCGAGGGAGTCCCTTATGTCCTTACTCTTATTATTTCCGTTGTCATGTTCAAGAAAATGGGCATCTCCAATAAAGATATCGCCTATTATACCAGTTTACTCTACCTTCCCTGGGTGATCAAGCCGCTGTGGAGTCCGATTGTAGAAATTTTTAAAACCAAACGCTGGTGGATTCTCTTCATGCAGATCCTCATGAGTATCTGCATGGCTGCCCTGGCATTTGTGATCCCCATGCCGAACTTTTTCAAGATCTCCATTGTCTTCTTATGGATTATCGCCTTTTCCTCCGCCACCCATGACATTGCGTGCGACGGTTTTTATATGCTGGGACTCACGAAACACCAGCAGGCTTGGTTTGTGGGGTATCGGGCAACCTTTTATCGCCTTGCCATGATCACAGGCCAGGGACTCTTGGTGATCCTGGCAGGTCAGATCGAAAGCAAAAGCGGCCTGGAAACCGTCAATGTCAATGTCGCTGCTGTTGTTGAGTCCCATCCTCCCCAGGAATACCTGAGATATATGGAACTGCCGAAACAGGAACTCGACTCCATCAAAGACAAGCCCGGCATGGATCAATTGAGTTTTTACCTCGAAAAATCCCAAGGGGTTGAAACCCTGGATGAAGCCGCCTCCCTGGCGTATCTTGCTGAACCGATTTTCTTGAAAATGAAAAAGGAAAATCCCGAAGATCCCGAGCTCAAAGATGCAGAGCAAATCCTGAAAGTCATTAATGAACCGTTAAATAAATTCCTCATGAAGGAGACCGGTACCATCAATGACAGTGTGAAACCTTTGGAAGGGGATCTCCGTATCATTGTATCCTTAGAAGATCTTTCCATCCCGATCGATCTTATCCCCCAAAACGACGCCAATGTGACCCTTTTCACTGTGAAAAAGTGGAATATTCTTCAAGGGCAGCCGGAAGAAAAGGGAAAGGAGAAAATCCTTAAAAAGCCGGGACCCGTGAAAAAGATATGGACTCAAGCGGTGGTGGAACCCCTGGGTAAATTCCTTAAAAAATATTTCTCAGAAGAATTGAAAGCCCCTCCTGCTGTCGTGGGTAATATCGGATATCAGTACATCCATTTATCCAAAGCCCCTCCTTCCGGCAAAAAGTTCATTGTGACCTTCGGGATGAAAAAAGGCGATAAAAGCATCGGCCTCAAGGAGGGGATGCGTTTTGAATTTACGGATCAAAACTGGAACAAGCCTGTCAAAGCAGCCATCCAGCTGGATCATACATTGAAGGAACCGGCCAAGGCCCTGTTCTGGACCACAGCCGGTAATATCCCCTTGAGCTGGAGTCTGGTTTTCGGACTGACAGCAGCAATTTTCCTCATGTTCTGCGTTTATCATTTCTTTATCCTTCCTTACCCTGTTTCCGACACCTCCCGGTATCTCGAGTCAAAGGAGGCGGGGAAAGGCCTGAGCTTATATGATTTCATCAGGGAATTTGTTACAACATTCATCTCCTTTTTCCGGAAGAAAGGGATTGTGCAGATGTTACTTTTCTTATGTCTGTATCGCTTGGGAGAAGCCCAGCTCGTTAAATTGAGCGCCCCTTTCCTGCTCGATCCAAAAGAAAAGGGAGGCGTGGGTTTGACCACAGCCCAATATGGAATTGCCTATGGAACCGTGGGCATCATTTGCCTGATAATGGGAGGACTCCTCGGGAGTGTCATGGCTGCCCGCGACGGTCTCAAGAAATGGCTCCTCCTCATGTGCCTGGCTATCAACGTGCCGGATTCCGTGTATGTGTTTATGTCCTATTACCAACCGGACAGCTTCTATGTTGTCTGTTCCTGCGTGGGAATCGAATGCTTCGGGTATGGATTTGGTTTCGTTGCCTATATGCTTTATATGATTGTCATAGCGGAAGGGAAACACAAGACCGCTCATTATGCCCTTGCCACCGGATTCATGGCCCTGGGAATGATGATCCCGGGGATGTTCAGCGGTTGGGTTCAATCCATTATCGGATACAAGCATTTCTTTATCTGGGTCCTGATTGCCACCCTGCCCGGATTTCTGCTGATTTACCTCATACCCCTTGATCCGGAATTTGGGAAGAAAAAGGCAAAAGAAGGAACCGCGTGATCCGGTTCCCTCATGAGAGATAATCCCCTGTTCCACGGAAGGCGATAAATCCTTGAACAGGGGTTTATTGTTTTTCCTTTTTATTTGTCAGGGTGGTCA
>Ga0315287_10009116_pt1 | contig 10027 bp, 10 predicted proteins | sample YL17G11_0_MG_FD_205037 | JGI IMG/M metagenome (GOLD analysis project Ga0315287, IMG submission 205037) | Sediment microbial communities from Yellowstone Lake, YNP, Wyoming, USA - YL17G11_0 | ecosystem: Environmental > Aquatic > Freshwater > Lake > Sediment | place: USA: Wyoming | collected... | reverse complement strand
AAACAAACAAAAAAACTCCCGTTTTTTTATCACACCTCCTGCCGCGCGATTATCAAATAACTGTCGGTCAAAATGGTTTCTATCCTTGGCAAAAAACATTGCGCGTTGAACCGAAACTCGTGACCGAAGCAAGAAACATCCTATTATTTCCCGAAAAGTCGTCGCCCGAACGCACGGCTGAAAACGTCACTACAACCATCCCGTATTTTTTGCTTTCCGCAAACGAACGGCAGAACGGACAGGTGGCGCAAAAAATAGCTTCTTCAAACTTAGGCTGGCTTTATCAAGACGGCGAAATTTATTACGTTGCCACTTCAAGTATTATGCTTTATCGCGCTGATTTAAGCGGCTCCATTTTGGAACAAATTTCGCGCGACTCCTTGCCGCTTTCAAATTATCGAATTATTACAAACGATGGCAGAAATTTTTTACTGCTTGCCGACAGCGGCGAACTCTATATGCTCAAGCGCGGTGAAAGTATTTTCCGAAAAATAGCGGAGCAAGTGGTCAACGCGCAAATGTCTTATGATAATAAAAAAATTACTTGGTCCAGCAATAGCGAAATCTGGGTTTATTGGCTTGCCGATATTTTAATCCAGCCCTATCACTTGGCTGACAACAAAGAACTGATAACCAGATTTTCGCAAAAAATCTCTCAAGTCATATTTTATCCAGATAATGAACATCTTGCTTTTGTAATCGGTAATCAAATTAAAATCATTGAACTTGACGGCCGCGACCGTCGCAACATTATTGATTTTATCAACACACCGGATCCCGAAATTTATTTTGACGAAAAAAACGGCTACTTCTATTATCTGACCGGCGAACAATTATTCCGGTTGAAATTGCCGTATTAAAACCGCGAAAGCAACTAACTTATTTTCTGAAAAACTCTCCGTAAAATTTACGTTGTCTCCTTCTCTCCTGTCGGCAGGCAGAAATAAAACAATACAGACAAAAACCGAGAAACTAAAAAGCACCCGAGCGGATGCTTTTTTTAGTTAAAATAATAACTGCTGGTTTTGTTCAATGTTTACCGTTTATTGTTTACTGTTTGTAATTACCGCTTGCTCCATTGTGGCGCCCGCCTTGCTTTTTTCAAACCGTACTTACGCCGTTCTTTAACTCGCGGGTCGCGCTTGAGATAACCGGCCTTTTTCAATTTTTTACGAAAATCGGCGTTGAACAAAACTAGGGTGCGCGCCAAACCATGACGCAACGCTTCAGCTTGACCGCGGATACCGCCGCCTTTAACCTGCACCTCAACTTCAAAACGTCCCAGCGACTTTAACCGGCGCAACGAGGCCTCCGCAATCTGCTGTAGCTCAATAGTCGGAAAATACTGCTTATAAAACTTCCCGCTAACCGTAATTCTTCCTTCATCTTCCTCAAATGGTTTAGCGGTGAAAAGACGGACGCGAGCGGTTGATTCTTTACGCCGTCCCACTGCCTCAAAATATTTCCTGACTTTTCTGGAACGAATTTCTTCTTTTTCCTGTTCGGCACTTTTAGTTTCCGCTTTTACCGTTTCAATTTTCGTCGCCTCAACAACCTTTTCCGATTCAGCCGCTTCGTTTTTGACGACTTTCTTTTTATTTTTGATAGTTTTTACCCTAGGCATATTATTTTTATATTTCCTTCTTGTATAATTTTAAATTTTTCATGATTTTATCGCGAGTCCTGTTTTTGGGCAGCATGCCATAAATCGCGCGCCAAAGCGCTTGGCGCGAATCCTTTTCCATCAATTCTTCCAATGATTCCTGTTTTAAACCGCCCGGATAACCGGAGTGCCGCCGATATAATTTTTGTTTCAATTTTTTGCCGGTGACCTTAATATTGTCAGTATTGAAAATTACCACCTGATTTTGCGAAGTCAAACGATGCAAAAAATCTATCTGATTTTTCCCGCGTAAAAACACCGCAGCCTGCACGGCTAAACGGCCCAGTGTCTTCCCCGCAGCGTCCAAAACGTATTCTTTTTTTTGCATCTGCTCACCTTTCATAAATTATCTACGAAAACAAATAACGTTTTCTTATTTTCGTATTTCGTAAAGTTATTCTACGAACTCGATAATAGCCATCCTCGCTCCGTCGCTCAAACGCCTACCGAGTTTAATAATGCGTGTATAACCGCCTTGCCTCTCTTTGAATCGCGGCGCGATTTCTTTGACTAACTTATTGGCCGCGGCCATCGGCAAAAAACGGCGAAGGTGTCTTTGTCCGGCTAAATTATTCAATTTGGCATAGCTAATCAAACGCTCTACTAACGTTCTCAATTCCTTGGCGCGCGCCTCGCTGGTTTTAATTTTACCCTTAGCCACTAAACTTACTGCCAAACTTTTCATAAAGGCACGCCGAATGTCAGTTGTTCTGCCAAATTTCCGCATGAAAATAATTGCGAATATAAGAATTCAAAACTACTATACTGATAAGTATTATATAGAACCTTATTCTTTTAAGCCCAAACCGAGCTTCCTTAATGCTTTGTTTATCTCATTTATGCCCTTATCCCCAAGCCCTTCAATCTCTCGCAGCGCGACTTCATTTTTCTTAACCAAACTGCCGACTATCTTTACGCCGCCGGCCAAAAGCGCATTTGCAGTTCTGACGGAAAATTTCAAATCTTCAATTTTCGTTTTCAGCGGATCCTGTGTCGCTTCATCTATTTGCTCCGCGGCGCTTTTCTCTGTCGTTTCTTCGCCAATCAACGCTTTAAATTGCTCCACCAAAATTTTATTGGACTGATTAAATGCTTCCTCGGGAGTGACGCTGCCGTCGGTTTCAATATCAATGCGCAAACGATTATAATCGGTCCTGTCGCCCACGCGCATATTTTCAGTTTCAAAATTCACTTTGCGAATAGGCGCAAACTGAGAGTCAACTGCTATATAGCCAATTTCCAGCTTTTCTTTTTTCCTTGCTTCAACAGGCACAAATCCCAAGCCCTTATCAATTTCTATCTCCATTTCCAGCTCCGCCTTTTTGTTGGTCAAATTTGCGATCACGACCTCTGGATTAATAATTTCAACTTCCGAAGTAGTTTTGATATCGCCCGCTTTTGCCTCTTTTTCGCCTTTGGCAACTAAATTCAGCCTGACCGGCTGGTCGGAATAAAGCTTGAAACGAATTTGTCTCAAATTCAAAATAATTTCAATGACGTCCTCGGCCACATGGAGAATAGTTGAAAATTCATGCTGTACCCCTTTTATTTTTATACCGACCACGGCAGCTCCCGGCAAAGAAGAGAGCATCACGCGCCGCAAGGCGTTACCCAAAGTGACGCCGTAACCCGGATGCAAACCTTCTATTTCAAAAACCGCCCGATTGCCCTCGGTTTTAACAATTTTTGGTTTTTGCGGAATGCTAATTGGCATGATTTTCTCTACGAATTACGAATTTTTACGAATATACGAATTCGTATATTATTCGCATCTCGTAGCTATCTTGAATAAAAAGCCACAATAAGTCCAATCGGCGAAACATCGCCCAAATCATCGGTATCCGGCGCCTGCAGAACTTTTCCTTCCGTCTTTTCCCGGTCAAGCGCAAGCCATTTAGGAGGTTCATATTTTTTAAATTTCACCGTTAAATCTTCCGTTAATCTGGATAATTTGGTGCGCTCTTTCAGAGAAATAACGTCGTTTTTTCTGATCTGATAAGAAGGAATGCTGACTTTTTTTCTATTTACCAGAATATGTTCGTGATTAACCAATTGCCGCGCGGCGGGTCGCGATTTTGCCAAACCGAGACGGAAAATCACATTGTCCAATCGCATTTCAAAAATTTTCATTAAATTTTCCCGGGGATCACCTTTTTGCGCCTGCGCCCGGCGAAAATATATTTTAAGCTGTTTTTCCAACACGCCATAGGTCACCTTGATTCGCTGCTTTTCCCGAAGCTGCCGGCCATAATCAGAAAGCCCGCCTCGAGATCTCTTCTTTGCGCCTTTGGCGCCCGGCGCATAAGGCCTTCTGACCATCGCACATTTTGGTGTAAAACAACGCTCCCCTTTCAAAAAGAGTTTTTCGCCGGCGCGCCGACATCGCTTGCATTTTGACTCAGTCAATTTAGCCATTAAAACTATTTATTTAAACGCGTCTGGGTTTTCGCGGTCGGCAGCCATTATGAGGAACCGGCGTCACGTCTTTAATCAAAGCAATATTCAAACCGCGCGCGGCTAAAGCCCGTACTGCCGCTTCCCGACCGCTGCCTATACCTCTAACATATACCTCTACTTCTTTGAAATCGTATTTTTTTGTTTTTTCTAGCAAAGTTTCAACCGTTTTAGAAGCGGCGTAAGGAGTTGCCTTTCGTGGTCCTTTAAAACCCAGGGAGCCGGCGCTGGCCCAACCCAAAACATTACCCTTACCATCGCAGATGCTTATCAGGGTGTTATTGTAAGTTGCCTGAATATACACTTTGGCCTTATCTAAACTACGGCTGGTGGCCGGCTGCTTATTTGTTGCTTTACGTTGAGCCGATTCCAGGCTTTCGGTTTCTTTAAGCGCTTCTTCGGCAGTTTGAGTTTGTATTTTTTTCTTTCCCATGCCAATTTTGTCTAAAATTTATGAAGGTTTTGTTGCCAAAATCTGTTCGTCCCTCAAACGGGACTCCAGTTTTTGGACAAAGCCCTTTATGTCTTCTCCAGCGCCCTTTTACCCGAACCCATTGTCTTTCTCACGTTGCCGCGGACCGTCCGAGTGTTTGTCTTCGTCCGCTGGCCGCGCACAGGCAAACCTTTAATATGACGAATGCCGCGGTAGGAACCGATGTCTTTCAACCGTTTGATATTCATCATTTTTTCACGCCGCAAATCACCCTCAACGCGATAGCCCTTTTCAATAATTTCTCGAAGACGATTAACTTCCTCCAAAGATAACTTGTTCGCCTTTATGTCAGGATTGATTCGCGCTTGCGCCAAAATTTTATTACACAAAGATCGCCCGATACCGTGAATATAGGTGAGAGCTATTTCGATTCTTTTGTTATCAGGTATATTGATACCGGCGATACGAGGCATATTTTTTCGCTGCGCTCAAACAAATTAAAAATTGAAAGGTAAAAATTTAAAATTATGGAGTCCAAATTTTCAAAGAAAATTTTGACGGAATACCGAAATTTTTAATTTTTCACTTTTAACTTTTAATTTAGCGAACAAAGTGAGCGCTTATCCTTGTCTTTGCTTGTGTTTTTTTATACTGCAAATTACCCGCACCCTTCCTTTACGGCGGACAACTTTGCATTTCTGACAAATTGGTTTGACTGAAGCCTTGACTTTCATTTTAATAAATTATTTTCAACACAAAACGCGCTAAACGCGCCTTAGTTTCGCTTCGCTTCCACGAAACCTTTTCCCAAAAGGGGAAAACGACTTGTTTAGCACGCGTACTGCTTTGCCGAATCTCAAGCCAATTTTAGCAAGCTGACTATATCTTTTCACGAAAGACAATCCGTCCGCGTTTCTCGCCGTAGGGGCTGACTTCAACCGTCACCCTGTCGCCGACCAACACCCGAATATTATTGACCCTCATACGGCCCGAAAGATGCGCCAGCAACTCCTGCCCGTCTTCTAAGGCCACTCGAAAAGTGGCGCTCGGCAGCGCCTCCACCACCTGTCCTGTTTTTTTGATTAATTTTTCTTTATCTGACACTATTTTTAACGGATTGACTCTGTCTAGTTTAATGAGCTTTTTGTTTTCCTATAGTATACCCTTTTTTAATTTCCGTCAAGCTCTTGTGAGATTTTTATCTTATCCGAATTAGTTGGCACAGATTTCACCCAGAAAGGCCAAAAAGTAACCCGCGCTTTCGTAATCTCCGGATGCTGGCCGAAATACGCCTTCACCTCGGCTTCGTTTTTTCCCGCCATACTGTTTTTCAATCCGGCTAAATCAATTTTCGAAATTATTTTTCCGCGAACAACTGTTCTGAAACTAATCTGGCCTTTAGAAAAATCAGGTTTTACGTCTTGATAATCAATCGCCAGCTGATTCGTCAATATTTCTTTATCGCTGCCCAATCTATCGGTGATTTTTACTTTCAGCAGATCGACTAAATCAGCTTCGTCAAAAAGCAGAACTGTGGCCGTTCCCTTGGCTGCGAGCGTAAAATTTTCCGCCCGCCCGTCGACTTCTATACTGGAAGAAACTTCGCTCATCTCCTCTTTCAGCGTGTCGCTAAATGATTTTAAGCCGCTGGGTATCTGCGCCTTAAATTCTTGGTCAAGCGCCGGCTGCAGATTCTGCCAGATATCCGCTTTCGCTTTGTCAAAGTCCTCTTGAGAAACGACCTTAAAAATGCCCGAGGCGCCGCCCGTCATAGCAGATTTGGACTGGCCATAGAAAGCGGTATATTTTGGCGAACCGACAAAACCGGGAATAGTAAAGCGGCTCGACCCGATATTATAATCCTGACCCGGTTGATCGGCCACTATTTGAGCGTCAATAAAATTAGCGACTATCTTCCCCTCCTGAATTTGGGCGCCCGGTACGACAATCGTTTTGACGAGCCGAAATGTTTTGCCATCAACCGAAACAAATCGTGTTTTCTCTACCAATGCCTGGGGACTGGAGCTATATTCATTATAAATCGTAATCGTGCCTTGCGCTTTTTCGTTCAATTGGCGCTGGCCGGTCGCCAAATATTCCTTAGAAATTTTTTTGTCTAGCCTTAACAGCTGCGCGGGTATTTTTCCGGCCGCCGCGTCAGTTTTATTTATGCTTTTATCGGCAACAACATTTAAATCCTGACTGAAAGCCTCGGCTTTGGGCGTAATACTTATATCAACCTTCGGCAAAATCAAATAAAGCGCCGCCCCGGCCAACAAGACCGCTGTGATGGCAAATGCGCCGATAAACTTCAATGACAAAGACGAAACGCTACGCTTGACAGATGACTCTTTTTTTTCAACTAACGGCATTCCACGCAGCCCAGAAGAAAACTTTTCCAGAATAATTTTTTTTTCTTCCCGTTCTTCTGGCACCTCCTCCTTCTGTTCCTTAGACATCATCCGCACGGGAAATTCTTCTTCTTTTTCAAGAGACGGCTCATTTTGCTCTATGCTAATTAAAGACGCTGATTTAAATTTAGCTGGCTCGCCGGAAGTCAAGCCCGTCTCGTCACTCACCGCCGCGGCCTCTTCGGATTTATTTTCATCTTCAACCGTTTCCGGCACTTCGTATCTGGACAAAAAATCATCCAGCGACTCATCGTTCATTTTCGAAGCTTCGTTTTTGTCGACAACCCCGGGAATGATGATTTTTCTTGAAGCCGGAGATAATTCAGTTTTTGGCTGAATATCGTTCAAAGAACGCGGTGCGGCCTGTCTTTTCAAACGAACCTGCTCTTTCAACAATGCTTCAAATTCTCCGGCCGGCAAATCGTGAAAAACCCGCCCGTCGGATATTTCTTTGCTGCTTGATTCGTCCACAACTGATTTGGGCAGCGAAACTTTGACGGTCAATCCCGCCCTTTTTAACATCTCTCGCGCCACCTCATTTTTCGTTACTACGATTATTTCTTTACCCAAGCGGTCTGCCTCGCGTTTAAGCAGGCGCAGCGCAATGATATTTTGCAGCAAAACAGAATCTGGCGGCGCCAACAAGAAAATTTCTTCCGCTCCAGTTTCCCAAAGACGCTCCACCACGACAGTCACATCTTCTTCCGATTTTAGATTAAAGACTTTACGCATATTAAATTAGCATACAAAAGTTTAACTACTTTAATTATAACTCAAAACGGCCTCCCTTGCCAAATATTGCTTATCCACTGAAATATTAAAAATTATTCTAACACCGCCTTGATCCTTCGTACGCCCGCCGAGCTTGATTCTTCCTTTATGATTTTGAATTTTCCCAGTTGCCCCGTCCGCTCAACATGCGGTCCGCCGCAGATCTCCTTGGAAAACGTGTCTTCCTTGCCGATAGCATAAACTTTCACGCGCTCGCCGTATTTTGCTTCAAAAACACCCATTGCGCCTTTTTTCTTGGCTTCCTCAAGGTCCATCTCTTCGCAAACCACGGGCAAATCCGTCTGAATTTTTTCATTTACCAAATCCTCAACCTGCTTTATCTGCTCTGGCGTCAGTCTTTCTGAATGAGAAAAATCAAAGCGTAATCTTTCGGCCGTGATATTTGAACCTCGCTGTACAACATACCCGCCTAAAACCCGCCGCAACGCCGCCAGCATTAAATGCGCGGCGGTATGATATTTTATTACCTGTTCGGAATGGTCAGCCAACCCGCCGGCAAATTTTTGTTCGGCTCCGGCGCGTGAAAGCTCTTGATGCCTTTTTAAAGATGCGTGAAATTGCTGTAAAATTCTATCTTCATAATCTTTCGGCAATTCAGTAATGTTAACTCCTTGTTCGCGATTATACTCTTGATATGATTTCTTAATTTCTTCAAGACTCATTTCTATTGGAAATCCATATGTAGAATACAGATTAAATAGGTCATCGCCACTTAATCCATATTCAATTCCAAATGATTTTGAAGAAAGAGAAGGAATTGGAACGACAAATTTTTTAGGTTTCATTTTTTCAAGCTCTCTCAATCCCATTTCCAACGTTTTAGTGAATTTCTCTTCTTCCCTTACTAGTTGTTCCTCAATAAAATCCTTATTTTTCAAAATCTGCTGATAAGCATCCTTATAAATAGCAATTACCGCCTGCGCTACTATAAATGTGAATATGTCTTTAACTCCCAGCTGTTTGCCATATCTCACCGCTCGCCTAATCAAGCGCCGCAAAATATAACCGCGCTCAACGTTTGAGGGCTCAAGTCCTTCGGCTAAAAGAAAAGTTGCAGCCTTAATGTGGTCGGCGATAATGCGGAAAACACGGACATTTTCACCAGCATATTCTTTATCGGAAATCTCCGCAATTTTCTTAATAATCGGCAAAAAAAGCTCTGTCTCATAAACGCTTTTACAGCCGTTAAGCACTGCCAGCATTCTTTCCAACCCCATACCCGTATCAACATTTTTCTGGCTCAACGACACAAATTCGTATTCGTATTCGTATTCGCTAACTTTTAACTCTTCACTTTTAACTTTTAACTTTTTATTATATTCCATAAAAACGTCGTTCCAGATTTCCATGCCATCAATAAACATTTCCGTATCCGGGCCACAAGGACCGGACTGGCCGGCCGGACCCCACCAGTTATCATCCTTACCCTTGTAGCTAATTTTTTCTGCCGGCACACCAAGCAACTGCCATATTTTTGCCGATTCTTCGTCGCGCGGCGCGTCATTGTCGCCGGCAAAAACTGTAATACTCAACCGCTCAAGGTCAATCCCGAGCCATTTTTTATCAGCCAAAAATTCCCAGCTCCATTCAATCGCTTCCCGCTTAAAATAATCTCCAAGCGACCAGTTGCCCAGCATTTCAAAAAAAGTTAAATGCGTTTCATCGCCCACCTCGTCAATGTCGCCGGTTCTTATACAAATTTGCGCATCAGCCAAGCGTTTACCTAAAGGATGTTTTTCGCCCAAAAGATAAGGCACCAAAGGATGCATGCCCGCGGTTGTGAAAAGCACGGTCGGGTCATTTTCGGGAATCAAAGAAGCCGAGGGCAAAATCGCGTGTCCTTTTTCCTTAAAAAAATCAAGGAATTTCTGACGCAGTTCATTGGCGGTCATATTAATAAACTAACACATTTGATTCAATTGCTCAATTGAATAATTGGAAATTGGCTAATTGATAACGTTGTGGATAAAACCCTTTACAAACATCTCGTTTTATACTATATTGCTTTATACCTACATAAAAGATAGCTCTTTCCCTATAAATTCAATTCCGTTTATTTGGTTTCCCTGAGAAAGGAGGTAAACGTGCGTCAATTCTGGTGAAGGTAAGACCTTGTCCCGGGGTGAAAGGGACACCAACGCGTCTCAACAACGAGTGCGCTAATATGCCCTCGTTCTTCTATGGTCACGGTTGGCTTGCAAAAAGCTGACAGGAGGATACATTATGAGGGTGCTAATAGCGGGACTGCGGTCCCAACTGTCGGTAAATCATAGT
>Ga0315287_10009115_pt1 | contig 10027 bp, 6 predicted proteins | sample YL17G11_0_MG_FD_205037 | JGI IMG/M metagenome (GOLD analysis project Ga0315287, IMG submission 205037) | Sediment microbial communities from Yellowstone Lake, YNP, Wyoming, USA - YL17G11_0 | ecosystem: Environmental > Aquatic > Freshwater > Lake > Sediment | place: USA: Wyoming | collected... | reverse complement strand
GCTTGGGATCATCCAGCACTTTTTCCAATAAGAAGTTTAAAACCCGTCCTACTATTGGTCCGGGAGTGAGGTTGAGCACCTGCATTACATCTTCGCCGTTGACTTTCAGGTCGGTGACGTCAAGCGCGTTTTCTTCTTCGATAATCTTATCGATTCTTTTTTGCAGCTCGGCTAAATAATCGCCCTGATCAAATTTTACCATAGCTTCGGTATCGGCCCGGCGCAGGGCGAAGAGGGGGGCCACATTTTCGATCCCGCCGATACGGCGCAGATAGCGCCGCAGCGCCGCATCACTCCAGTCGGAGGTATATTCAAACATATGGTTTCTGATCAGATTGGTTACTTGCTCTATTTCCTCATGGCTGAAACGCAGTCGCTCCAGGATTTTATCGGACATTTCCGCACTTACCCGCTCATGACTGTAAAAGGTATAATCGACTTTGCAGGGCGGCTTGCCGACATCGTGGAGTAAGGCCGCCAGGCGAACAATTAAATTGTCACGCGGTGCGGCATCACAGGCATAGAGACTGTGCCAGTACACATCATATTTATGAAACTGGGGGGGCTGTTCTACCCCAAAACAGGTAACCAGCTCGGGCAGGAATAAGTCTAATAAACCTCCCTGGCGCATCAGTTCTAAACCAATAGAGGGCTTTCTGGCCGCCAGCATTTTTACCAGTTCATCATGGATGCGTTCGAGCGCTACCTTTTTGGTGGTTTCCAAAGTTTTTGGAATCGCCGCGAAGGTTTCGGTCTCTATCTTAAACGCTAGACGCGCGGCAAAGCGGCAGGCGCGGACCGAACGCAGGCCATCTTCGCTGAAACGCTCCCGCGGATTGCCGACGCTACGAATGATTTTGTTCTGCAGGTCTTTCTGCCCGTCAAAATCATCAACCAACTGGTCGGTTTGCGGATCGTAAGCCAGGGCGTTGATGGTAAAATCGCGACGTGAAAGATCCTGGTGCAGATCGTTAGTAAAAACGACGTTGCTGGGATGCCTTCCGTCCACGTAGCGCGCATCCGAGCGGAAAGTGGTCACTTCATATTCCCCGTCGGGAAGAATAATCATCACCGTTCCATAAGCAATACCGGTAGGAATCACCCTAGGGAATAATTTACTAACTTCTTCGGGCCGGGCGGAGGTGGTAATATCCCATTCTTCTGCGGGAAGGTTCAAGAGCAGGTCCCGCAGGCAACCGCCCACCAGCCAAGCCTGGAACCCTTTTATTTTCAAGGTATTTATGATTTCGAGGGCGCCGGCGGGAAGATTTTTGTTTAACATTAAAAATAAGTTTACCCCACCCCATCATTAAAGTAAAGTTCGTTGACTTGGGTGGAAGGCAGGTCTATAATTATTTCATCGTGAAAGAGTCTCTTACCGGAAGAAGACTGGTTTTTCTTGTTCTGGCGGTAATAATCGTTGCCGGTCTTCTGTTGTCTAACCGCATTTTTTCCGCCGATGCTTTCACCAAAGAAGAAGGGCAACACGCCCTCTATGGCTATTGGCTGCTCCACGATCTTAATGCCTGCGATTTAAAGTCATTTTTCTATGATACCCAGCGGCAGATGGTCTGGCCTTTTCTGCATTCATGGATTCTCTCTTTTTTCTTCATCTTTTTTGGCGCCAGCATGGTTTCCGCGCGCTTACTCAGTTTATTTATTTTCGTCGCTTCGCTGGGCCTGATGTATTTGCTTTCCCGGCAATTTTCAGAAGAAAAGGGAGATGCTATCGGAACTTTTTCCATCTTGCTGGCTTTGACTTCGCCCCTGATGCTCCGTTTTGCTACGGAAAATATGCTCGAGGGGTTGGGGGGCCTTCTCTTTTTGGCGGTAGCATATGGTTATACCCTTTGCGAAGGGAGGAAAATCACCGCTCCCTATATTATTCTGGCAATGCTGATGGGGCTTTCCATCTATACCAATTATTTATACGCCTATCTTTTAATACCAGCTTATCTGGTAGCCACCCTGTCTAATCTAGCCCCGTTTTTCTTCCAAACCCTGCGGCTTTCTAAAAAAGGGGAAAAAGCCGCTATCCCCTTTATCTGGTGGACCTACCGAAAAATGATCGTGCTGGTGGTGCTGTTGCTTTTTGCCGCTTTGTGGTTCTCTTTTTCCGCCCCCCGAAAAATTATGCTTTTGCTCGATTCCATTTTCCGCTATTCGGGAGGGGTGACTCCCGATTTGTGGCAGGGTTTAATTTTTTACCCAAAGATTATAATCGATCAAATCTCTTTTTCTCCCTGGTTGGGATTATTAATGCTGGTTTCGCTTTTCCTGCCCTTTATTGCCGTGCCTTTCCGGGGATTAGATAAACTATTTATCTATGTCTGGACCACTTTGCTTTTGCTGACCCTGACCGTTCCTACCAAAGCCGCGCAACTAATTTACGTAATAATGCCTTTTATTTTCATTATTTCTGCCACAGCTTTTTTGCTGCTCTGGGAGCGGGCAAAAAACAGAAGCCGCGGGCTGGCAACCGGTTTGGTGTTGGCCGTTTTCTGCGCGATCCTGTTTTATCTGCCCAACCTTTATGCTCAATATTTCCCGAATTTACCGAAACAAAACATGGCCCAGGTGCTGGCTTTTTTTAGGGATAATGTTCCCCGCCAGGAAAGCGTAGCGGCCTCACTTAATTTAACCCACCTTAATCCGGAGAACGTACAATTCGCTTTCCGTGGGTGGGAAAAGCCGGTCTTCATTGAAAACCTGCCGGAGGAACTTGAATTGTATGAAAAAGCAAAAATCTTTTTAACGGTGGACATGGATAGAAACAGCCGCTATGCTACCGAGATTATCGATGATTCTCTTTATCGATGGAATGCCCTGCTCCGGGACAAAGAGAAAGCGGGGAAAATCCGCCTGCGCGCCTTCAGAAAGTTTGAAGAGATGGGCGTTACCGCTAAGGTTTACCAGAGATTGTATTAGTGCCTCATTAGGCCTGCCATAATCCCAATTTACTTCTTGCTTCAAGGATTAATTGTTTTATCAATAAACAGCCCAAAAATTTAGCCCTAAAGTGAAATTTATTGAAAAGCCGCACGATATATAGCTGTGATAATTGCGGAAGACTTAAATTGCAGCTTTCATCTGAAATAATTGATTTAATTAGGTGGAGAAAAGCAGACTATGGCACCTTTAGTTCGTAGTCCGGATTTAGTAAAGAAGGATTTCCCAGGAATTTCCGTTTGGCCATGGTCAAGGAGAAATCTTGCTAAACTTTCCGAACCAAAATACTCGGAAATACAGCAAAGAATAAGTCAGCTTGATCAGGGGGACATTGCCAGAATCAGCGCATCAAAGCAATTCTTACTAAGGATTAGATCTTTGGACCTTAGCAAGGTTACAGAAACTGATTTGCGGGCCTGTATGGAGCCGAGGACATTATTCTCCGGCAACGTACTTAATCTGGATAATATTCAGCGGGTAAAAAGAGGGCCTATTCAGGTTCTGGGCAGCATTATTGGCGGGTGGCTGCGTTTAAAATTCCCTCGAAAAGCGCCTAAATATGATTATGCTTTTATGGTGCATCCCCGAAATTGGACGGATGTGCTTGGCGGCGCACCCTTTTTAAAGCTCCTACCCAAAAAGTGGGGTGTTGCTTTACTGAAGAGATTCCCGCCTTTTAAGCTTTCCAATATCACCGGCTTAAAAGATCAAAGCGGAAAACCATTGACCGGTGCAGTGGTCTGTATCGGCTGGGACCTAAAAATGTTTGAAAGCGATGTCCGTGGACGCGAAAAGAAAATAGCGGACATGGTAAGATTGGTTAAAAATATGGGCGCGAAATATGCCGGGTTTGCCGGTTTGTTGGCCTGGGCTTCTCGGTACGGCCGTTGCCTGGAAGGGACGGTTTCCAGAAAAGAAATCGATAAGATCATTGAAGGGGGAAGCGTCACCTTTGAACAATTAGCAAAGCTTTTTGAAAACCCGGCAGATGCCAACCTCAAGCCAAAGCCGCTGGCTGAGGTAAAATATGCGATTACCCAACTGGATCTTAATCGGACTAAAAGAAAAGAACTGTTTGCTCTTTTCCAGTGGGCCGATCGGGTTGGTCAGGAGTTAAGTGAAATGCACGTCACTACCGGTCACCCTTTTACGGTTGCGATCCTGTCCAGCATGGTTGATAAAGTTATCCGCCTGCACCCCAAAAAAAATCCGCTTGTGGCGGTGGTTGGAGCAGCCGGTTCGACAGGGTCTTGCTGCTGCCGACGACTGGCAATAAATGGTGTTAATAATTTACTGCTGGTCGACAGAGAAAAAAGTTCCGGAGTGACAGATTTGTCTCTGTTAAGTTCAGAAGTCGCGCGGCTCAACCGACAAGCTACCGTTAGAACCTCGGTAAACTTAGAAGACATTAAACAAGCGGAAATAATTGTAGTCGTTTCCAGCTCGGATGAGGTGTTAATTAATGCGGAACATTTGAAGCCCGGAGCAATTGTCATCGATGATACTCAACCACGCAATGTCAACCCTAAAATTATTGAAGAAAGGAAAGACGTCCGAGTAATTACGGTCCTGGCCCAAATCAAAGGCTTAAACCCCAATTATAGTTTTGATAAACATATTCCGTTAACGGATGTGGTCTTTACTTGCGTTGGAGACATTATTGCAAGGTTATTGACGCGAACGGCCAGCGGCTCAACCGGACCGGCAGATATGGCATCTGTCCGGCGGGTTATTGATATGGCTGAGCAGATTGAAAAAACCAATGGCTTTAATCCATTAGAACCAATATTTACCACATACCTGCGGCAGGTTATCCCCGATGACGATCTGGTCAATATTGCCCGTTTAACTTTAGCACAAACAACTGTTTAGTTGTCAAAATCCGCTTTTAATAATATAATTGCCCTGTGCCAGTAAATTATTCTGCAACGGCTTTTATTGTCTCTTATTTAGTCATCGGCGTTTTTGGGTTTTTGCTGGCCCTGTTTGTTTTTTTCAATCCCCCCAGAAATCCAATCAAAATTGCCTTTGCCCGATATCTTTTTATTGCCGGCTGGTGGGGATTATTTTCCATTCCGATGCTGGTCGCTCCCACAGAATATTGGGGCACTTTTTGGGACAGAGTGTGTTTGATGGGGCTGATCCTCATACCGGTTAGCTTTATCCATTTTAATTTTATCTTTTTAAATATCAATAAAAAGCATGGGAAATTTATTCTTGTAAATTATGTGATCGCGGCTTTTTTCCTGCTGGCCAATTTTACTCCGTATTTCGTTCCCAGCACCAGCCCCCGGTTCGGACTTAAATATTTCACCGATCCCAGTCCGCTGTACCATTTATTTTTTACCTATTTTTTCCTAACCAGCTTGCTGTGTATTTCGTCTTTCTTTGTAGGTTATATTAAAGCGAAAGGGAACCGCCGGCTCCAATTGTTTAATGTTTTATGGTCTAGTGTTTTTGGGTATTCTTTGGGTGGGCTGACATATTTTACGGTCCTTAAAATGCCGCCGGCTTATTTAGTGATCATTGCTAACGCTGGCATCATTTTTCATATGGTGGTCTATGCTTATACTATTACCAAGCAACGCCTCATGGATATCTCCGTGGTCATCAGCCGGGCGGTGGCGGAAGTATTAACGGTCCTTTTCCAGGGAACGATTTATTTGACCCTGGTCTGGTTCTATCGTTCTTATGTGTCAACCAGCATTAACGCTTCCTTCCTGGTCTGGACCGTTTTATATGGTATCCTGGTAGGACAGACCTACCGTGAAATAAGACTATTCATCCAAACTAGTTCTGATAAATTGTTTTTAAAGGGCCGCTATAACTATTACAAATCCCTTTCGGACGCGAGTTCACACGTCGGACAGAAACTTTCCCTGACCGGCATCCTGAAGGTCTTATATGAGACTTTTTCCAATGTGGTTGAAATTTCAAATCCGCGGGTTTATCTCCCCGAATATTTCAGCGAGGCGGAAAAAAGCTCTTCGCGCTATCTCTATTATTCCAAAGAGCAGTATCTGCCCCAAACCGAAGAACCCACGATTGTAAACGATAGTCCAACCCTGGCTGAATTGATCGCAAAGCGTGAGCCGTTGCTGGAAGTTAAAGAGCTAAATGCCGCGCTGGTGGTCCCTTGTCTGCTAGAGGATCGTTTGATTGCCATTTTTGTTTTAGGCAAAAAACTTTCTGAGGATTCTTATACGGATGAAGATATCAGATTACTAAAGGTGCTGGCTAATCAGGCGGCGGTAGCGCTGGACCATACCCGCTCTTATGAAAAAATTAAAGGGGAATTAGAGATTGCCGAAAGAGATTTAGGGAGGTCGCAGCGCCTGGCTTCACTGGGAACACTGACTGCGGGTGTGACTCATGAGATCCGCAATCCCCTGGCCGTTATTCGTTCTGAAACGGAGAGATTAAACACTAAACCACGCGATGACGAATACCTGCACCAGTATAGTAATCTGGTGATCAAACATGTTGACCGGATTGCCGGGATTGTTTCTCGTATGCTTGATTTTGCAAAAGAGAAACCGAAAGCTATCGATACGGTGGATATCAATGAGGTTATCCGTTCAACCCTGCAAATGTTTGCCATCAGTCGCATTACGGTTAAGCAGGAGCTGATGGAGGTACTGCCGGTTAAAGGGGATGCGGAAGAGCTGCAAGAAGTATTTATTAACCTGATTCAGAACGCTATCGAAGCCATGCCTGAAGGGGGAATCCTCACTTTACGCAGTTATAGCCAGGAGGGGAAGACGGTGGTCGAGGTTTCTGATACCGGCAAAGGCATTCCGGAGGAAGTCCGTCAGCGAATTTTTGATCCCTTTTTCTCTACCCGGCACGAAGGGGTGGGACTGGGTCTGTCTATCGTTTACCGCATTATCCGAGAACACGGCGCAGAAATAAAGGTACTGAGCGAGGCGGGTAAGGGCACAACCTTCAAGATTGAGTTTTAATCTTTCTTTCTCTGTTTGCGGAACTCGTCCCTTTTTTCGATGTGCTTTTCAAAGGTTTCCAGCACCATCTTGCCTTCTTCACCGCGGAAAAATTTATCGAGGCAGGTAAACAAGTCTTCAGATTTAAAGGGTTTTTTAATATAATTTACGACAAAACCCGAGGTGGCACGGTCCCATTTCTCCTCATCTTCCCAAGCGGTAAGCATGGACACCCCGATGTCTTCGCCATAATTTTTACGCACTTTTTCGAGAAACTGTAAACCATCCATCTCCGGCATTTTTATGTCCAGGAAAACAAATTTTATGCGGTTACCGCCAAAACCAAAAAAGATTTTATTTTTGGCGAGATGGTCCAGCGCTTCGCCAGCTGAATAAGCCACTACCACTTCATAACGGTCGGTATCTTTGATGACATTGGCAATGGAATTCGCAACATCTATTTCGTCATCCACAACCATGATTAAAGGCTTTGCCATAATGCTTACCTCCGGCTTATTTTTACATATATACCTGCCGGCGTCAAGCTGGTTTTGTGGTATAATCTATCAATTATGCTGAAAAATATTATTAAAATCAGTAGCGGGTTGGTTCTGCTGATTTTTTTTGTTTTGCTTTTATCCTTCGGTTTTCGCAGTCATCTTTGGGAAGAAATGGTTCCAAAAGCCAAACACCGATCAGAGCGGGGCTTATATATTACTTTTTACATGGCACAGACAAAAGGCAAATTTGAGGCGATTCGCCAGCAAGCCAAAAAATGCGGTTTGAATACCCTGGTGATCGATGCCAAAGAACTTCTCAGCCGTCCGCTGGTAGAATTGGCGCAGCAAAAAAAATTGAGCTCCGATACCAAAGTGACTCCCGAGGCCTGGTTTTCCCAACTGAACAACAAGCTACACCAGGAAGGTTTTATCGTCAGCGCTCGCCTGGTAACCTTTAAAGACGATCATTTGGCGCTGGCCAGGCCGGATCTGGGAGTGCAGCTGAAGGGGGGAGGACTTTATCATGACCGAAAGGGTGGAAAATGGGTTGATCCTTATGCCGACGAGGTAAGGCTTTATAATGAATTGATCGCGGAGCGGGCAGCCCTCTCCGGTTTTGATGAGGTGCAATTTGATTATATTCGTTTTCCGGCAGAGGGTTTGGCGCGCGATGCCTATTATCCCTTTGAAAAGAAAGGAGTTTCCAAGGTAGAAGCGATCAACTCTTTCCTGGAAGCGGTTCAAAAAAGGTTGCATAAGTATAACATTTCAGTGGCGGTGGATATTTTTGGCATAACCGCCTGGCAGAGCAAGTATGATATCGAAAATCTTGGACAGGACCTAAAAAAAATGGCCAAGTTTATCGATGTTGTCTCCCCAATGTTCTATCCTTCTCATTTTCATTATGGCTACGATGGTTTTGACAATCCGGGAGCGTATCCCTATTATTTTGTTAATACGGGGGTTGAAAAAACCAAAGAAATTTTGTCCGATGAAGCGGTGTCGATTGTTCCCTGGATCCAGGGATTCAATATGCGCTCCCCGAACTTTGGTCCCGGCTACATTTTAGATCAGGTTAAGGCCGCTAAAGATGCCGGCGTGCAGAATTATTTGGTCTGGAATGCGGGGAATGTTTACGACACAACTTTTCAAGCGCTGAAAAAATAAATCCCCACACCAAAATCTTTGGAGATTATGATAAAACACTTTGATCATTTAAGATGTTGAAATTTATTTTCCGCGCATTAAAGTATCGTAATTACCGTCTTTTTTTCTTTGGCCAGGGGATTTCTCTGATCGGCACCTGGATGCAGCAGGTGGCAGTCAGCTGGCTGGTTTATCGCATGACAAATTCTGCTTTTTTACTGGGGGTGGTGGCCTTTGTCAGCATGCTTCCCACCCTTATTTTTGTGCCGCTGGCCGGGGTGCTGGCCGACCGCTGGGATCGCCAGCGTTTTTTAATTCATACCCAAGTTGCGGAGATGCTGCAGGCATTTATCTTGGCCTTTCTCTTTATCTCCGGCTCGCTTACCGTTTGGCAAATAATCTTATTGAGCTTTATTTTAGGATCGATTAGCGCCTTAGAGATGCCGACACGTCAAGCTTTTGTGTTTGATATCGTAGATAAAAAGGAAGATCTGGTAAACGGCATCGCCTTAAATTCGGTTCTATTCAATGGTGCTCGGTTGATTGGCCCGTCGATTGCCGGAGTGGTGGTTGCGCTTTTTGGCGTAGGAATTTGTTTTATTTTAAATGGGATCAGCTACCTGGCTGCCATCTGGGCGCTGCTGGCGATGAGCTTGAAAACAAAACCTATCAAGCAAAAGTATCCAGCGTTAATTCATGGTTTTAAGGAAGGGATTAAATATGCTTATGCTTTTAAGCCAATGCGCTACATCCTTTTATTTATGTCTCTCATTAGTTTTTTGGGGATGCCCTACATGGTACTTATGCCGATTTTTGCCAAAGATATTTTGCATGGTGGAGCGGAGACCCTGGGCTTTTTATTGGCGGCCACGGGTTTGGGCGCTTTGGTTGGGGCATTGTATATGGCTTCACGCCGAAACGTAAAGGGACTGGTTGAAAATATCCCCATGGCGGCGATCATTTTTGGATTAAGTTTGATTCTATTTTCCCTTTCAAGGAACTTCTGGCTATCATGTTTCAGTTTGTTTTTATCCGGCATCGGTATGATGGTCCTGATGTCATCCGGCAATACGATTCTTCAATCCATCGTGGAAGATGATAAACGCGGGCGGGTGATGAGCTTATTTACTTTGGCATTTTTGGGCATGGTGCCGTTTGGCAGTCTATTGGTAGGAACGATCGCGCACTGGTATGGCGCAGCCAACACTTTAATTATTTGCAACCTTTTTTGTGTTTTTGGAACGATTATTTTTGCCACCCAGCTATCGAAAATCAATAAACTGATTCATCCCGTTTATATAAAAATGGGAATCATCCCGGAAGTGGCATCCAGCCTGCAAAGCGTTTCGAGTATATCGGTACCGCCGGAAGAGGGGTAGGATTAAAATATAAATAAGATGGTGGACTTAACCCCTGAAGAACGAACCATGAATATCGTTTTATCAAATGTTATTCACGGCTGCAAGAAGCTCAATCTTAAACATCATTAAA
>Ga0315287_10009114_pt1 | contig 10029 bp, 8 predicted proteins | sample YL17G11_0_MG_FD_205037 | JGI IMG/M metagenome (GOLD analysis project Ga0315287, IMG submission 205037) | Sediment microbial communities from Yellowstone Lake, YNP, Wyoming, USA - YL17G11_0 | ecosystem: Environmental > Aquatic > Freshwater > Lake > Sediment | place: USA: Wyoming | collected... | reverse complement strand
TGGAGGTCGCCAGGGCCGTGGCCACAGAGCCGGAACTGCTTCTCCTGGATGAACCCTTCGGGGGGCTGAGTCCTGCCGAGACCGATCTCATGGGAAAATCCATCCACCGCCTTCACAAAGGCGGCCGTTTCGGCCGCCTGCACAGCGAAGGACCCGCCATGATTATCATCGAACACAAGCTTCAGCAGTTAATGAAGATTGTGGAGCGAATCATCGTCCTCAACTACGGAGAAGTGATTGCGGATGGCCCCCCGGAAGAGGTGGTGAATAATAAAGAGGTTGTCGAGTCTTACCTGGGCAAAGAAGGAATCTAACCTTGCTGCTGGAAGTCGCCAAATTGACGGTCTGCTATGACCGGGCCATGATCATCAACGACCTGAGCCTGGGCGTTGAGCGGGGGGAGTTGGTGAGCCTGGTGGGACCCAACGGCGCCGGCAAATCCACCTTGCTCAGGGCAATTACCGGGCTGGTTGCCTGGGAAAGGGAGATCACCCGTCGGTCAACGGGTGGAGACGTAACTATCGCAGGAACGGTGACCTTTGACGGGGAGAGAATGGACCGGATACCTGCCTACGAGATTGTTAAAAGAGGCTTGATTCATTGTCCCGAAAGGAGGAGGCCGTTTCGGGAAATGACGGTTATCGACAATCTGTATGCCGGGGCCTATCTCCTGACAGAGAAAAAAGAAGTGCACGATAACCTGAAGAAAGTCTATCAGTTATTCCCTGTGCTTCAAAAGCGGTCCAATCAGATCTCCGGAACCCTCTCCGGCGGGGAGCAACAGATGCTTGCCCTCGGAAGGGCCTTGATGTCTCGGCCAAAACTTATGTGTATTGATGAACCCTCTACCGGGCTGGCCCCCATATTGCGGAAAGATGTGTTTGAAAAGATCGTTGAGATCCGGAATCTTGGAATCACCCTTCTCCTCGTTGAGCAGGAGGTCAGCACGGTTTTTAAGATGGCCACCCGTAACTACGTCCTTTCCTCGGGTAAGATCATCGCCGAAGGCACTGGCGAGCAATTGCTTCAAAACGAGGTCCTCCGTAAAACCTACCTTGGGCTTTAGCTGGTATTTTGAAGGAGTCTATGGCATTACTTGACAGGATTGCCCGGTAGGATGCTCCCCTTTCCCTATCGCCCATATCTCCGCCTGGGGGATGTGGGACAGGGGGATTATAGGATGTCCCTCCCCACTTAACAAATCAGTGGTATTTATCTTTTTGTTACGTACCGTGGCACGATTTCTGTATTGTCCCCTTGACTACCCAAACGCCTAAGAGTATTTTTTAATCCAAAAGTTCAAAGGCAATCCCCCTCTCAACCAAGTTTCGGGTGTCTCGCCTTCAGGATTTCATGCCCCAGAAATGGGAACGAGCTTTGAAATGAATCTCACGGCGGGATACAGATTTTTTGCCGAATCTTCGGCGAGGTTGCAGATGGGGACTTCGGGGTTTCCTATATCCCTTGGATTGAAAATTCATCCGCCCCCCAGAATAGCAACCTTTTTCTGTTTATCATTTCTTTCCGGGCCAGTCAACTTTTACTTGGGATTTCATGGAGATTTGCGGCAGGCGGACGGGGGAAAATCCCATCACCGGAAAGGCGGCCTGCTCAGCGGGCCGCCTTTCCCATTGCTCATATTTCTATTTCCTCAACTGCGCCGGGGGGATGTAATTCTGGGGTAGGGGCTTCCCATAGGCATCCACCACCCAGGCCATTTTCCCGTCCTTCTGGTACTGCGCCTGGAACATGGGCCAGTATCCGGGCAGCATCTTATACGGATCCTCCGGATCGCACATGATGCGGGAATGGAAAAAGGGCTTGATGCGCTTGGTTTGGTACTTCACTTTCCCGAGCGAATATACGGTTTCCACCTCCTCCATGGCCGTGATCAGTTTCTCATTATCTTCCACTCCGCCAGCTTTCTCGATGGCCGCTTTGAAATGGTAGATGTCGGAATAGGCGATATGCACGTGGATCTGCAGGGGGATCCCCAGTTGTTTCCCCTTGGCAATAAACGGAAGGGTTTTTTCCGTGAAAGGAATATCCCCTTCGGTGAACATGGAAATAAGGCCCAAGGCTTTTCCGCCGGTCATCCGCCAGAAATCATGGGTTTGGGCAACGCCGCCATAAAGAACCGTGGGGATGTTGCGGGCGGCGGAATCGGCCCACTGCTTGGCATAAACCTCCGTGTCCGTAAACCAGGAGCTCATGAACCAGATCACATCCGCTTTTTGGGTCGCGATTTCCTGCAGAATCGGGAGATACATCGTTCCCCGGGGTTTGACCGGTTTGCTGTAAACGACTTCCATCCCGTATTTCTGCTTGGCCACCTCTTCCCAGGTGGGGAGCTTCATGTAATCAATCCCTTTCCGCCACAAGTGGGTCCAAGCCAGGTCTTCCCAGAGGAAGGCGATCTTCTTGGCCTTCATGGTTCCTTTGAAAATATTGTTAAAATAGTTATCGAGCCAGGCATAGTGGGCCGGTTCCGGATCCCAGTCGCGGAAGCAAAATTTGTACTTTTCATAGTTGTCCACCACCTTGGCCGTCAATTCCGATGCCATGGGGCCGTTGAAAACCAGGATGTGGGGATACTCTTTGTACAGGGCGGCGGAATTCTCCTGGGCGGCCAAACAAATCTCCGAGCGGCCCTCTACGGAAATAAAGGTAGCTTTATTCTCCATGAGGAGCCGCCGCGCGGCCTCAACGGACAGTGAGGTATCTCCCTTGCCATCGAGGACAACATACTCCACCGGCCGACCTAAAATTCCTCCTGCCTTGTTGATCTCCTCCACGGCGTATTTCTGGATGTCCATACAGGGCTTGGTCCCCGGAGAGGCGACGTTACCGACATAGCCGATAACAATCGGCTTCCCCTTCGGCTGGGCAAAGGCAGCAGGGCTAAATCCCAGCCATACCAAAGAAACGGCGGCGAGAGCGACGATCCCCAACCCTACCCATCTTTTCATGTTTCACCCTCCTTTTTTTATTGAGGTCCCTTGGCCTCGGACAACCAAACACGGAAATTTTACCGCAGAGAGCGCAGAGCACGCAGAGAAAAGATTTTAGAGTTAAAAACAAATTGCATAAATTCTTTTTCTTGGTTCTTGAATTCAAAAACCTCTGCGCTCTCTGCGCTCTCTGCGGTGAATATTCTATTCTTTCCCGAGATATTTCTTCCGGACGTACTCGTTGTCCTTGCCGATGTCGGTCGCAATCCATTTCACCCGCGGGGGAGATTCCGACATCTTCACGAAGTTGGCGTTGATCACGAATTTCCCCAAGGTTCCGTCTTCGACTTCCTGAAAGACCTTGCGAACGGCGAATTGTTTGTTCTCCATGGTCATGGGCGGGGTCATCATTTTCATGACGATCGGGATTCCGCCTCCGCGCCATTTGGACCTCGCCGACTTGGCGCTGTAGGTCAGCGCCTTCTTCACCAACTCGTCCGCGGTATACTGGACCGTCTTTTCCTCGATGGCCTTGTACAGGACCATGGCCTGGTCCACTACATCGGGAATGCGGTCGGGAGTGTGCCGCCAGTCATCCTCCAAATGCCAAAGCCCCAGGATCTTCAGCAGGGCCCGGAAGTCATGGTCGCGGGGCGCGGCGATCACCACGTATCCATCCTTGCATTTCCACATTCCATAGGGATAGAGGATGAAATCCAGAACCCCGATCCGCGGCCGGGCTTTTTCCCAGGTGTATCCGATGGTGGGCGGGAACCCCACCATGTTGGCGTAGGCATCCATGGCCGCGATGTCCACCATCTGGCCTTCTTGGGTTATTTGCCGGTGCACCAAAGCCACGGCACCCCCCAAAGCCGCGCTTAATCCGGAAATGTACCAGCCGGCCCACATCCCGGCCCGGAGCGGCCAGTTGTAGGGTTCGGGACTGGTTGCAGGATCCCCAACCTGAGCCGGAAGACCGGATCCTGCCTGGGAAGTAAGGTCGGAATCCGGAAGATTCGCAAACTGCTTGGCCTTTTCCGTGTATTGACCGTACGGCGTGACGGCAATGTAGATGAGACCCGGGTTTTTTTCTTTCAGTTGCCGATATCCGATCCCCCAGGAATCCATCTCCCCGGCAGCAAAGGTTTCAATGACCACCGCAGCCTTCTCGGCCAATCGGGCGAATTCCTTGCGATCCTTCTCCGATTTCTTGAGGTCCAAGGTCAGGTACTTTTTATTGCGCCCCTCCACTAAGAAAGGAATCCCCACCCCCCGAAGGTTGGCCCCGTAAGGGGTGACCTTGCGCATGGGGTCGCCTTCGGGCGGCTCAATCTTGACGACTTCGGCCCCGAACTCGGCCAGGAAGCTCGCCGCGATGATGCCGGAAAAATTCCCCAGGCTCGCATCCAGAACCAGGACTTCGTCCAGAACTTCGGGTTTCCCTTCCGGGTTCATGACCTCGGCCAAGGTCTTCCCCCAGGAGGCGAGGTGATCCATGGTCTTCCCCGAGGCCACATATCGGGCGTATACCTGTTCCTTCTCCTGCTTACCGCTCACTTCTTCTCCCCTCTTCCATAGTTATAAATTGGGTCCGTATCGAGATTGTAATAGACAGGAGGTTTGAGCCCGGGCCGGTCGTCAAAGATGCCGATGACCTTTTTCTTCTCCAATTCCGCGATCTTCTCTTCGGACATCTCCAGAAATTTTTTCAGGACGAACCGGTTGTGGTATCCCAGCGGACGGGCGATCCATTTGGTCCGCGAAGGGGTCTTGCTCAACTGGGCCGAGGGCCCGGCCATAACGATTTCTCCGTACATTTCGTCATTGAAAAGGATGACGCTGCCCCGTTCCCTCCTCCAGGAATCCTTATAGATTTGGTAATCGTCCTGCACTTCAGCAGCGGGAAACCCTTTTTCGTTGGCCAGCCTGATGACCTCATTCCCATCTGTATCTTTCAGCCATTCGGCAACAATTTTCGTCAGGGAACCGGCATTGGCCGGTTTGAGTCTTTCGAAAGAATCCGTATAAATTTTCTCTTGCAGCAGAGATTCCCGGCCCATGGCCGCACAGAGGCCTTCAAACTGCTGATCCGTGGCGCAGGCCAGGGCCATGAATTTTCCGTCCCGGGTCTTAAAAATGGAGGCCGGGACCATGGTGGGATCGGTGTTAGCCGTTCGTCCGATATCCATCCCTTTGAGATGAAAGGCGCTAAAATGAAATAGAAGGCGTATCAACGCTTCGGACTGGGCCAGGTCAATATACTGTCCCTTCCCGGTTTTGTTCCGGAAGTAAAGGGCCATCAGAATGGCCAGGGCGCCAAAATTCCCCGGGACAAAATCCCCTAAGTAGTCAGGCAATTTATAGAATTTCTCCGTATCCGGGTAACCCGTAACGCTCAAGACGCCGCTGGCCGCCTGGGCCAGGAGGTCCCAACCGGGATAAAACCGCAGCGGTCCATACTGGCCATAGGTGGAGCAGCTCAGGTAGATCACCTTGGGGTTGATCTTGCTGATCTGGGTATACCCTACACCCCAGGCCTCGGCCGTCCCCGGGGCGAAATTTTCGGTTACCACATCGCACATTTGAGCCAAGCGGTAGATGATGTCCTTCGCCTCCGGATGTTTCAAATCCAGCCCCACGAAATACTTGTTCTGGGTGACAAAATGCCAGAGGGGATTCGAATGCTTCCAATATTTCCCCCAGTACGTGGCCGGCCGCCATAAATCCCCGTGATAGGGAAGCTCCAGTTTGATGACTTCAGCCCCATAGTTGGCCATGATCCGGCTGGCCGTGGGTCCGAAAATGACATGGGAAAAATCCAGGACGCGAATCCCTTTTAACGCCTCAGGCTTTTCCGAGATTTTGGAAGGATCAAAGAGCTTAGCCGTATAAGAAAAATAATCTTCCATCCTCACCCCTCTTGGTTTTTTCGCTCGGCTCTATGCGCTATACTCCATACTCCTGCCGTTCAGAATCTCTAAATTTTATTAAGGCTTTTCCCCTGGGCCCTCCCCCTCACCCTCCCCTCTCCCCCGTGGACGGGGGAGAGGGATAGGGTGAGGGGGTTTTATGAATTTTGATTGCGGCTACGCCGCGCCGTGCGCTCCGCTCTTTATCTCCCCAGATAGGCCCGTTTTACCAAATCGCTTTGCATCAGACTCCGGCAAATCCCTTCGAGCACAACCCTTCCGTCCTGCATCACATATCCGCGGTCGCCGATTTCCAGGGCCCGCAGGGCATTCTGTTCCGGGAGCAGGATGGTAATCTTGGCCTCCCGCCGCAGTTTTCGCAGGGTTTCATAAAGATGGTCCAAGATGACCGGGGCCAAACCCAGAGACGGTTCATCGACCATCAAAAGCCGCGGCTGGGCCATCAGTCCCCGGCCGATGGTCAGCATCTGCTGTTCTCCGCCGCTGAGGAGGCGGGATTGCATTTTAGCCCGTTCCCTCAGGATGGGAAACAGCCCCATGATCCATTCGATTCTCTCTCCTTTGGCGCTCCAGGCGTTCCCCGGGTAAGCCCCCAGGAGAAGGTTCTCCCTGACCGTCATAAACGGAAAGAGCCGTCTTCCTTCCGGGACCTGAACGATTCCTTCGGCAATCACTTTGTGGGGCGGGAGTCCCGCAATCTCCTTCCCCAAAAACGAGATGGTCCCCGAAACAGGTTTCATCATCCCCTGAATGGTGTTGAGGAGCGTGCTTTTGCCGGCGCCGTTGGAACCCAAGAGGGCCACGACTTCATTCTCCTGGACCTGCAGGCTCACATCGTGCAAAACCGGAATGAACCCATAGGAAACGTTGAGATTCTTTACCTCAAGCATGATTGCCTCATGAAACGAAATGCCAAAAATGAAAAGCCTGGGACGCAGATTTTAGCCTATTGCCGCAGAAACAGAATCGATGATAAGTTCGAAAATAGTCGTCACTCCGGTGAAAACCGGAGTCCAGAATACTTATAAACTCTTAAATCCCCCCAACCCCCCTTTGCCAAAGGGGGGCGAGGGGGGATTTTCATGGTTCATGGGTACCCGTCGGGTCATGAAGATTGTCCTGAAATCTTCTATCCTGAAAATCTGCGTTCATCTGTGTCCTATTAAAAAGGCTCTTAGATCGCAACCTCTTTTTTCCACCCGGAGCCGAGATAGGCCTCGATGACCCGGTCGTTCCCGGCGATTTCCTCCGGGGTCCCCTCGGCAATCTTTTCCCCGAATTGAATCGCGATGATCCGCTCGGCCGCCTCCATCAGCACGGCCATGACATGCTCGATCCAGAAGATGGTCAGGCCGAATTGTTCTTTGGCCCGGGCGATGAGACGCACCGCTTTGGTGGCTTCTCCGGGGTTCAGCCCGGCCATGACTTCGTCCACAAACAGGATTTTGGGGGTTGTCGCTAACGCCCTGGCCAATTCCAGCATGCGGAGCTCAAAAAAGGTCAGGTCCCGGGCCAGGATGTTCCGCTTGCTGAACAGGCCCACGAACTCCAGATAATGGGTGGCCTCGGCCCCGGCGTCGTCCAATCCCCGGTTGATCCGGTTTTTGCCGCAAAGGGCGCCGGTGACCACGCTCATCAACGCCGTGAGCTCCGGGAACGGGCGGGGAATCTGATAGGTTCGGCTGAGACCCAAATGGCAGCGTTGATAGGGAGGAAAGCGGGTGATTTTTTTTCCTTCCAGTTCGACTTCTCCCCGGTCCGCATACAGGGACCCACACAGGAGATTGACCAGGGTTGTCTTCCCCGCTCCGTTCGGGCCGATGAGGCCCACCGTTTCGCCTTGGCGGATCGCAAAACTCAGATCGTGCACGGCCATCAGGCCCCCAAAGCTCTTGCTGATTCCATCAACTTTGAGCATCTCCGTCATTCCGTCTATCTCCGCACGTGCAAGGTTGGCAGGTACTCGCGGTACCGACGCTTCCGGTAAAGCCCGAAGAGGCCCTCCGGCAGGGCAAAGAGGAGAACCGTCAGGATGATTGCAAAGACCACGGGCTGGATGGGTCCCATGGTGACGATGAGGATCATCTCTAAGAAGGCGATGAAATAGCCCCCAACCACACACCCGAAGACTTGAGCCCGCCCCCCGATAAAGATCACCAATAGAATCTTGATCATGAAGTTCAGGGGAAGATAGGTGATTCCGGCGAAAGTTCCAAAATAATGGGCGTAGAACCAGCCGATGACGCCGATCATCCCGGAGGCGAAAACGAAAGCCAGGATCTTCACTTTATTGATGTTGACCCCGATCCCGTGGGCGACTTCCTCGCCGTCGTTGATGGCGGCCATGATCAATCCGTAGCGCGACTTGAGAACCTTGTTCACCACCCAGAGGTAAACAAGCATCAGGAGCATGGAGATGAAGGCGGACAGGAGGAAATTGATCTTGACCGAGCCCGTGTTCACTAAGGTCTGGATCCCGGCCAAGCCTACGTCCCCTTTAAAAAGATCCGTGTAGATAAAAGTGATTTCCAGAAAGACCAAGGGGAGGAGCAAGGTCAAGAGAACGTAATAAAGACCCCGCGCCACGATCACCAGCGGCGAAAAGAGCAGAGCTGAAATCAGACTCGCAATAACGGCAAAGGGAAGGGTTGCCAGCGGCCCCCATCCATAGGCAATGGAAAGGAGAGCGGCCGTGTACCCCCCCACCCCGATAAAAAAATTGGGTCCGAAGTTCATTCGGCCCGTCCCCACGGTCATCAAGGCCAGGGGAATGGCAATGGCCGCGTACAGATTGGCGGAAATCAACGTATTGAGAAGGATGGGGCTCACGAAATAGGCAACCAGGGGAAAGAGGATGAGAAAAGCCGTCCAGATCAGGGTGTTTCGCCAGTACCGCGGTTCCAGGATCCAATCCCACTTCTTCCCCTTGTAGCGGATGATGACGCGGTCTCTTTTGATTTCGACGTCTACCATAGCGCCTCGCTCTTAGCGATTCCTTGCGGTCTCACCATCAGAATGATTATGACCAGAAGCAAAGCCGAGAAGTTCATGAATCGAGGTTCCCCCAACACGAAGGAGACAAAGGCGTGGGTGAATCCAATCAGATAGCTGGCGATAATGGTCCCTCTAATATTTCCCAGTCCTCCCAGAATCGCCACTAAGATGGCCGTGGTCATGTAGAGCGAGCCCATCGTCGGGTCAACGGCCCAGATCGGGGCCACGATGAGCGTGCCGAGGATGACGGGGATCAAAATCAGAAACATCGTGAGCGTGTAAAGAGCTTCCACATGGATTCCGATGAGGCGGCTGCTGTAAATATCCTGTGACAGAGCCCGAATAGCCAGGCCGATTCGGGTTTTGAGGAAGAAGAGGATAAAGAGAGCGGTCAGGAGGAGGGCCACGGCGGCCCCCACCAAAAGCTGATTCGAGATGACCACCGTTCCAAACTCGGAGGCCCCCTCAATGAGGGTGGTTTGGATGAACACCCCGGCCTGGATGGGATAACGATAATTGACGGCCTGTTCCACGATGGTGGATACCAGGAGGAGACCGGTCAGAATGATTTCCTCCCGGGCCACGTACTTCATGATGATCCCCTTGTAAATAATATACGAGATGAGGAACTGGACCACCACCATGGCCAGGAGCGCCGGGACCAACCCGAAACCAAATTCCTTCATGAACATCCAGGTTAAATAGACGGTCAGGGTAAAGAGGTAGGCGTATCCCAAATGAAAGATCCGTAAAACCCCGCAGATGATGGAAAAGCCGAGAGAGATGAGGAGGTAAATGGATCCGAGGATGAACGAATAAATGAGGACAACTTCCAGGGTCTCCCACATAAACTCGTAACTCCCTGAATTTTAGAAAAGCGGTTAAGGTTCAGGAAAGGGTTGGTGCCAATGAAACGCTACGATATATGGCGAATGGCAACTTTTCCAAGTTTTTCACTCGGACAGTAAGTGTTTACAATATTTGGGGATTTTTTGTCAAGCTTTTTTTCGGAAATATTTTTATTAAGCGCTTCTCAATGCTCCATAAAAAAGCCGAAAGAATCTCTATAATTTCGCTAAGAGGGCTTTGAAGATGCGGGAGAAGCGGGGTCGGAAGGGAACAACCTCAGCTCGTTTGGAAAGCATTTGGGGGGT
>Ga0315287_10009113_pt1 | contig 10030 bp, 7 predicted proteins | sample YL17G11_0_MG_FD_205037 | JGI IMG/M metagenome (GOLD analysis project Ga0315287, IMG submission 205037) | Sediment microbial communities from Yellowstone Lake, YNP, Wyoming, USA - YL17G11_0 | ecosystem: Environmental > Aquatic > Freshwater > Lake > Sediment | place: USA: Wyoming | collected... | reverse complement strand
ACTCCCAACTTCGTGGCCAGGTTCTGCAGCTCACAGTGGCCGTTGGACACGCAGACTGCGCAGATGTGATTGCGTTCGACAAAGAGAAGCTCGATCGCGATCTTCCTGTACTGCTGCAGCGTCTTGGAGTTGGTGGTTACCGACATGCGGTCCTGCGCGGGTGTCGTGCAGGCTGGAAGGATCCGGTTTACACCGGAGACCTCGACCACGCAGAGCCGGCAGGCGCCGACCGGCGACAGGCCCTCCATGTAGCAGAGCGATGGGATGTACTTCCCGCTCGCGCGAGCCGCCTGGAGGATGCTCTGGTCGTCAGTCGCATTGATCATCTCTCCGTCAATTCTTATCGATATTCTCCGAGGCACAGATGAAACTCCCTTTTCCATGAATGCGTTGTTGATGAACATCACTGGTCGCCGTTGCGGACGTCGCATCGCAGGCAGCGGCAGCACTCCTCCATGGCCTCCACGGGCGTCAGCCCGACTGTGGCTTCCCTGAAATGACTCACCCGCTCGGCGGCCGGCAGCTCGCTCACCGTGTGACGGCGGCTCTCGCTCGGTTGTGCCGGAGGTTCCTGGTCGTACTCAAACTCGGGGAAAACCTGCGTGAACCGCCGGGCGCCGGTCAGATGCTCGTCGATGAGGCGCGCCGCCTTCTTGCCATAGCCCATGGCATTGACGACGTTGGATGCGCCGGAGATGGCGTCGCCGCCGGCGAAAAACCTGGGCCGGCTGGTCTCGAGCGTGTAACGGTCCACTTCGATGACCCCCGAGTCCTTGACCTTGATGCCGGAGGCACGGGCAAATTCCGCCTCGACGGACTCGCCGACCGCAAAGATCACGGTGTCGCAGTCGAGGCGCAGTATCTCCTCGGTCGGGATGGGACGACGCCGGCCGGACTTGTCGAACTCTCCCAGGCGGGTCTTGATCACCTCGATCGCCTGGACTTTTCCTTCCTTGTTGCCGATGATCCGGTGTGGCGCCACCAGAAAGACAATGCGGGCGCCCTCCGCCTCCGCGGCCTCCGTTTCCTCCCTGATGGCCGGCATGTCCTTCCGCTCGCGCCGGTACACGATGGTCACTTTCGACCCCAACCGGAGGGCCGTACGGGCGGAGTCGATCGCTGAATTGCCGCCGCCGATAATGACGACGGCGCGGCCGAGCCGGGTCTCCTGCGTTTTGGAGACCGCCTCCAGGAAGTGGAGGGAGGACATCACTCCTCCAAGGTCGGCCCCGGTCATGCGGACGGAGGATTCTCTCCAGGTTCCGATGGCGAGGAAGACGACATCGTGCCGGCTTTCGAGCTCGTCGAGGGACAGGTCCGCGCCCACGCGCGTGTTGCCGACGAACTTCACGCCCAGGCGCCGGATGAGCTCGATCTCCTTGTCCAGCACCGAATTGGGCAGCCGGTATTCAGGCAATGCGTAACGCAGCATGCCGCCCGGCTCGGAATTCGGGTCGTAGACGGTGCATTCGTGCCCGAGCAGCGCCAGGTAGTAGGCGCAGGCGAGGCCGGCCGGCCCCGCACCCACGATGGCAACCTTCTTGCCCGTCATCTCCAACCTGCGCGAAGCGATCCGTTCGACCATGGCATCGTAGCGGTCCGACTGAAAGATGGAATCGGCGATGAAGCGGTGCACCTCCCGCATGTTGATTGCCTGGTCCATGCCGGCTCGCCGGCAACGGTTCTCGCAAGGGTGCTGGCAGACGCGTCCCGTGGAAGCCGGCAGGGGATTGTCCATGATCACCGATTCGAAGGCCTCTTCCAGCCGGTCTTCCTTGTAGAGCTGCAGGTACCTGGGAATATTCATGTGGAGCGGGCAGCTGTTCTCGCAGGGAGAGAGCGCAAGCTCCTCGCATACGCCGGCGCGGCAGCGCATGGCGCGGATGTGGTCCTCGAACTCGTGGCGGAAGTGCCGCATCGTGGTCAGCACCGGATTCGGAGCCGTCTGACCGAGGCCGCAGAGCGACATGTCGCGGATCATCCGGCCGAGCTCGTCCAGCGTGCTCATGTCGGCCTCGGTGGCCGTGCCGCAGGTGAAGCGGTTGAGAATTTGAAGCTCCTTGTCCAGGCCTACCCGGCAGGGGACGCACTTTCCGCAGGATTCCGAATGGGTGAACTCGATGAAGTAACGCGCAACGTCCACCATGCAGTTGTCTTCGTCCATGACAACCATGCCGCCCGAGCCCATGATCGAGCCGAGCTGCGCCAGCGTCTCGTAATCGACCGGTGTGTCGAACATCTCCTGCGGGATGCAGCCGCCGGATGGGCCGCCCGTCTGGATCGCCTTGACCGTCTTGCCTGAACCTTCGCCTTCGCCGATGTCGTAGACAAAGGTCTTGAGCGGCGTCCCGAGCGGCATCTCGACCAGGCCTGTGTTGCGCACCTTGCCGACCAGGGAGAAGACTTTTGTCCCCGGGCTCTTGGGGCTCCCGGTCTCGCTGAACCAGGCGGGCCCTTTCACGATGATGGGGGCGATGTTGTACCAGGTCTCGACATTGTTGATGTTCGTCGGCTTCCCGTAGAGGCCGCGCTCAGCCGGATACGGGGGGCGCGGAGATGGCCGGCCGGCTTTCCCCTCAAGCGACCGGATCAGGGCGGTCTCCTCGCCGCAGACGAAGGCACCGGCGCCTTCGACCAGGCTGATATTGAAGTTGAAGCCGCGGCCGAGAATGTTCTCGCCCAGGAGGCCGTAGTTCTTGGCCGCCTCTATGGCGCGGTTCAGACGATGGACGGCCAGGGGATACTCGGCCCGGACGTAGATGATTCCTTCGGTGGCATCCATTACATAGCCGCCGATGATCATGCCCTCGAGCAGCGAGTGCGGGTCGCTCTCGATCTCGTTGCGGTTCATGTAGGCGCCTGGATCCCCTTCGTCCGCATTGCAGATGATGTACTTCTGGTCGGCCTTTGCCTTGCGCAGGAACTCCCACTTGAGCCCGGTCTGATACCCGGCGCCGCCCCGGCCGCGCAGTTTTGCGGCCTTTAGCTGCTCGATGACCGCCTCCGGCTTCTCGTCGATGAGGACCTCGTAGAGAGCCTGGTAGCCGCCGACCGCGATGTGCTCCTCGATGTCGGACGGGCTGATGAGCCCGCAGTTGCGCAGGACGATCTTCTTCTGTCCCCGGAAGAAGGGAACCTCGTTCCACCCCGGTATTTGCGGCAGGCCCGATCCGTACTTGATGTGGGCGGTGATGTGGTCCCATTCCTCGATCCTGCAGAGGGCGAGCTCGGCCGGGATGCGGCCCTGGGAGAGGTCGTCGAGAATGGCGGTGACGTCGTTTTCCTGGACCCGGTGCAGGACGACCAGGGGCATTCCCGGCAACCAGACGTTCACCAGGGGCTCCTCGGCACAGAAACCGAAGCAGCCCACGCGCGCCACGTGGAATCCCAGGCCGCGTCGGTCGTTGGCCGACGTGAAGGCGTGATAGACGCCCTCGGCGCCGTTGCCGGAGCCGCACGTACCCATGCCTATGGCAATCCTGGGGCGCGAAGGCAGCAGTTTCGCCATTCCCGCCTCCCGGACAGCGTTGAAGGTGCTCAAATCCTGGATGCGCATCACTTCCTCCCCCCGTCCAGGGCTTCGATTTCACGTTGCAGCGCCTGCTCGTTGACGTGCCCGAGGATGGAGTGATTCACTTCGACCACGGGCGCCAGCGCACACTGCCCGAAACAGGCGACCGTACGGAGCGTGAACCTGCCGTCCGGTGTCGTGACCGAGATCTTGTCCGCGCTCCCTTCCTCTTCGCCGGCCCTCAGCCCGAGCTCGAGCTTCAGGCGCTCGAGCAGGTTGCGCGAACCGCGGGTGTGGCAGGCGGTGCCGCGACAGATGCAGATTGTGTTTTCACCCTGCGGCTGGAGGTTGAACAGCGAATAGAAGGTAGCCACGCTGTAGATCTGGGCGGTCGGGATGCCGGCCCTCGCCGCGACATAGTCCAGAACTTCCATCGGCAGGAACTTGCGGGGATGATGTTCCTGGAGCGCCTCCAGGATGCTCAGCAACCGGCCCGGACGTCCCTGGTACCTGGCTATGACGCCATCCACGTAATCCTGGTCCTCGATCGGCTGCCGTGCCTGACCATGGGTCTGCTTCATGATTGCTTCCTTTCTGGCGGAATACAAAAAGTCAGGATTATACCGGAAAAGCGAAAATTTTCACATGGGAAAACGATGGCCCTGATACAAGTGTTTGAAATAAAGTGAGATACAGCGAGAGCGTCGATGGGCACCCGACCACCCGCGAGATCGAAAACCTTCCTCCCGCGGGCAGGGACGCTCGCCTGGACCTGCCTGCCCCTCCCGGTCTTAGCAGTCTGGCCGGGGGGCTGCGGGGGAGGGGGGTGATTCGGCCACGGACATCCGGTCTTCGAACAAAGGGAGGCGACATCATGGAGACGCGGCGGTTTGGCAAGAGCGATCTCAGCCCGAACGTGATCGGGTTCGGAGCCTGGGCCATCGGAGGGCCGGCAATGGCAGGTGCCGTCCCGCTTGGCTGGGGTAACGCGGATGATGCCGTCTCGATGCGGGCTCTGCAGCGGGCGAGGGAACTGGGCATCAACTTCTTCGACACGGCTGATTTCTACGGGCTGGGCCACTCGGAAGAGCTGATCGGCAGTGTTTTCGGAAACAGGGATGATGTCCTGATCGCGACCAAAGTGGGACATCGCCTCCAGCCGGACCAAAGCGTTGTTCTCGATTTTTCGAAGGAACACATCCTGGCTGCGTGCGAGCAGAGCCTGCAGCGGCTGCGGCGCGGGACTATCGATCACTACCAGCTCCACTCGGTCAAACTTTCCCACCTCGAGCAGGGAGAATGCCTGGAGGCGATGGAGCGATTGCGAAGTTCAGGCAAGATCCGCTCCTGGGGCGTGTCGCTGAACACGTTCCGCCCGGAAATCGAGGCGGCCTACCTGATCGAGCGCGGCCTGGGCGACGGCTTCCAGCTGGTCCTGAACGCCATTAACCAGAGAGCCGCACCGCTTCTGGAAAAGGCGGCGGCTCATGGGTATGGGATTATCGCTCGTATGCCGCTGCAATTCGGCCTTCTTGCCGGCAAGTTCTCGCGCGAAACGAGATTCCCGGCCGATGACCACCGCTCCTTGCGTTTGAAGCCGGAAGTGCTGTCACGGGCGCTGGACGGCCTCGAGGAGCTGTGGCCGCTGGCGGACAGGTATCGTGTCAGCAGAACCTCATTGAGCCTCAGCTTTGCGGCGAGTTTTCGCGAGGTCTCCACCGTGATTCCCGGGATACGCACGCCTGAACAGGCTGAGGCGGATACCGGGGGAATCGTGCAGCTATCCGCCGGGGACATGGCATTCATCAGGGATCTGTATCGGCGTCGTTTCTCAGCGGTTGTCGACCTGATGCAGCAGGCGGGATAGACCGTGATTCAGTGTGAGTTTGCCACTCTTGTCAATAGCTTTCAGCTCTCAGCCGTCAGCTCTCAGCTTGCGAGCTGAATGGGCCATTGGCACATTCGAGGATAACCACTATACTCGATAGCATGGAGGAGTAAAAAATGTTGAGCGAGAAGATACTGAAGCTGCTGAATGAACAGATCGGACACGAACACTACTCTGCCAATTTCTACCTTGCGATGAGCTCCTGGAGCGCATCAAAGGGGCTCCACGGCACCGCGGCATTCCTGGAGAAGCACTGCGACGAGGAGATGATCCACATGCGAAAACTCTTCTCGTACGTAAACGATACCGGCGCCCAGGCGATCGTGCCGCAATTACCCAAACCGCCCGAGGCTTACGATTCCATCAGGGACGTATTCACAAAAACCCTGGAGCACGAGGTCTTCATCACCAGGAAGATCAACGAGCTGGTCGATGCCTGCCTCAAGGAGAAGGACTACTCGACCTTCAATTTCCTCCAGTGGTACGTTGCCGAGCAGCACGAGGAGGAGATGCTGTTCCGCTCCATCATCGACCTTCTGGATATCGTCGGCGTCGAGGGACGCGGCCTCTTCCTGGTTGACAAGGAGATAGGCAAGAGAGCCAAGTCAAAGGCATCCGGCGCGCCGCAGGCTTCCAGTTAGGACGCCGCTGCCGCGGACCGGCCAGGTGGTGCAGGCGGGAGAGGCGGGTACTTGACCCACCTCCCGCATCCCATTGAATGGTGCCGATGCACGGGGGGCAGGCGGTATGAAGCGAATTCAGAGTTATTGCGGAGTCTTGCTCCTGTTGTGTCTGGCGCTGCCAGCCGTCTTAGCGATGCAAAGCCCTGCGCCTTTTTTCCGTGAAGACTGGAAGGAAACACCGGCGGAAATGCCGGTCAGCCAGAACCATGTCGCCAATCCGGACCTTCTGCTGAGTCTTTATGGCCCGGGCCAGCACGGAATCAAAAAGAGCAACCATCCTCAGATCCCGAACGATCCTTATTACATCTGGTCCGGCGCCTGCCCGGCGAACTGGGCCGTCACGCTCAAGCACAAGAGCGACGACGCGGACCTGACGGGTCCTGCCGTGATCCGGTGGCGGTCCAGGCAGTCGGGCTTTCGACAGTTGCGGATCATCCTGAAGCTGTCCGGCGGCCGCTGGCTTGTCAGCGACCTGTATGATGATGCCTCCGACGACTGGCGGGTACGCGAATTCAGCATCGGCAGCATCCATTGGCGTGAGCTGGACATCTGCCGTGTCACGGAGGGGAAGCGGGCTGAGTCACCGGACCTGAGCCGGGTCGAGGAGATCGGATTCACCGACCTGATGCCGGGTGGCATAAGTGATGCCTGCTCGCGCCTCGACTGGATCGAGGTCTACGGCAAGCCGGTGCCGCGCAGCCCTCGCCCCTGAGAACGGGTGAACGAATCGTTCGGCTTAGACGTGCCGGCCCTTCAGGCCATCTCGATTTTGTTTGTTGTCTGTAACCACGCGCTTACGCGCGTGGCTCCCCAGAAACAGCTTGCAGAACTGATGGTTTCGCAAGCTGTTAGCGATACAAGTGACTATCCGCAAGAATCGTGGGCCGCTATTCGCTGCCGGCGCTTCGCGCCTCTGTTCTGCGCCCACTCGGTCGAAGCTCGAGGCTGCGGATGACTTCCAGACCAGCCTCGAAGAGGCGGCACAATGGTAGCCACGCGCGTGAGCGCGTGGTTATGGCGGCCGCGATATCGAGCGCAGAAGGCGCGGCACAGGAATCAGGCGGACCGGGTCAAACACCGCGATTATTTCTCAGCCTCTGAACTCTCGGGCGCGCATAGCCCGCCTGGTGTACCCGCATAGGTGCTAAGGTACTCTCGCTGATCCACTTGGACTTTGACTCGGACCTGGACATCGACCTGGACTTGGACCACCCTGCCCGCAGTGAATCTTCGCAATCTTGATCCCGTCCCAACGCCCCAGGCTCAACGGCTAACTTATTCTGAGAATGGGCCTTAGCTTCCTGAGGAAACCCTCAGACAGAACTCATCCAAACTGAAGCCAATCCTCAGCAGTTTTCCGCGATAATTAACGTAGATACAGGCGTCAAGAGAGCAGCACGAAGGAAATGGCCGGCAAGAGAATCGATTGGATGGAATTCGCAAGATGCCCTTGTTCCAGGAGGTTGGTGTGATGAAGAGCGGATCAGAAGTGAAGCTGACCAACGAGGAAATCATGCGAGGGCTTCGCAGCCGCGACACGGACCTGATTGCCTTTCTGATCGAGGAATATGGCGGCCGCCTGTCTCGTTACCTGCTGTTGCTCACCGGGAATCGCTCCACGGCGGAGGATGTATTTCAGGAAACGTGGGTCCGTGTCCTGGAGCGCGGGTATCAGTACAAGGGTGCTTTCGGATTCCAGGCCTGGCTTCTCAGCATCGCGCGCCACCTTGTGATCGATCTGTCCAGGCAGAAGCGGCCTCTCAGCCTGGAAGATCTCGCCTGCGACGGAAAACCATTCGACGCTGTTGCCGCGGCGGTTGCCTCACCATTGGAGCAGCTGTGCCTTGAGGAAAGGCAGGCTCGAATCCACTCGCAGGCCCGGCACCTGCCGCCCGCCCACAGGGAAGTCCTTCTCCGCCGTGTGAGTGACGAGATGCTGCTGACGGAAATTGCGGAGACCATGGATGTACCGCTTTCGACCGTCAAGGGCAGGCTGTATCGCGCGATTGCCACTCTGCAGGCGGGGCTCAACCCGGCCGGGCGGCCGGCGGCAGCCGCCATGCACGCCACGGCCAGCGCTTAGACTCGGGACAACGTTCCACAAGCGCTAACTTGAACCAGACCGGGTCACGCCCTTGGACTTGGACCTGGACCTCGACCTCAACTTGGACCTGGATGTGGACTGGAGCTCATCAAAAAGCCGCAACCGCAGGAAGCCGGCCAACTCCTTCTCTGCCTTCAGTATGTTCCCGAAGATCTGCCGAGCGTGAGAAAGTCCCGGTCGAGGTCCACGTCGAAGTCCAGGTCAAGGTCCAGGCCCAAGTGGGGCTGCATGTGGCTGTTGATCTTGTGTCTGCTGCCGCGGGTGTACACGCAGGGGACCAGCTACGTCATTTATGGCCGCGTGGCCCGGCCTGACGACAGTCCGGCGGTGCGCGCCGTCGTCAAAATCAGCGGTCAAGTCGGCCTCGCGCGGGAGGTCCACGCCGATGACGTGGGGAGACACGAGATAAGCGACCTCCCCGGTGGCCGGTATCGTTTGACGGCAGTCAATCCTGCCGCTCCTGACCAGTTCGCGGAATCGGTTGACGGGGACCTCAACCGTGCCTGCGAGCTGAATGCGGGCCATGGACCCGCCCTCCGAGGGCTGGGCCTGTGCAAATTCCAGCTCGGCGATTATGCCGGCGCGATTCAGGACCTTGAGCGCGCGGCTACGCGCGCGCGTCCGTCCGGGGGCCAAGTCATTAATCCCTTTCCCGGGGAATTCCTACCTGATATCCCGCCCCTTCAAGGGCGCCTGCCGGGCCGAGTAAATCTCTAACCAACTCATAATAAAAGAAATAGTGCGTCTGCCAAAATCTGGAACACTTCTTGCAAGAAATTAGGATAACTCAAGCACAGGCACCCAGGAAACGGGGCAGCCGATTACGTTTTCCCGGCTTTCTCGTTTCCTGGTTCCATCGGGGGCACACCAATGCATCGGAGGAAGGATACGGGTTGGTAATGTCGCCGAAGGCTTACGGGTGATCGCAAAAGCTCTGAACATGGATTAGGTGGCCATCCATCCCTGGTATTGGATGGTCGCCTCGTCCCCGCTTGCCGGGAGGTGGACGTGTCGAATCGGAGTTGGGCGATCGTGCTGGCTGGTGGGGAAGGGACACGTATACAGCCGCTCATCAGGCGCTGCCTCGGTTTCTCCTGCCCCAAGCAGTACTTCACATTCTGCGGCAAGCGCTCGATGCTGGAAAACACGATTGACCGGGCGGCGCAGCTCGTCGGTCCAGAACGGGTGATCACCGTGATCGGGAAAGGGCATCGCCGCTATCTGAAAAATCAGAGTGTCCAGGGGATGGTGATTGAGCAGCCGTCGTCGAGGGGTACGGGCGCAGGCGTCTTTCTGCCGGCAGCCCACATTCTTTCCCAGGATCCGGAGGCGACGGTCCTGATTTTCCCGTCGGATCACTTCGTGTCCCCGAAAGCGGAGTTCCTCGACCAGGTTGACCATGCGCGCCAGTGTGTTGACCATCTCAATGACAAACTCATCCTGATGGCTGCCGTCCCCGATATGCCCGAAACCGACTACGGGTGGGTGGAACCTGGAGAGGGACTGCCAACGCTGAAGGGGAACGGGAAGCCGGTCATCCGGGAGGTGCGGAGTTTTCGCGAGAAGCCATGTGCCGAGGAGGCCCGCAGTTGTTTCGACCGCGGATACCTCTGGAACACGATGATCATTGCCGCCAGGCTTGGCGCGCTCTGGAGACTGGGGAAACAGATCCTGCCGGACGTCATCGACAAGTTTGAATCTTTCGGTCCGATTCGTATCGGGCATCAAGGGAAGGGCAGACGGGAGGACCGGGCTGCCATCGCGAAGCTGTATCGCAGCATTCCCGGTTTTGATTTCTCGTCGACCTTTCTGGCGCAGGCGGCGAGCCAGTGCGCGGTCATGCC
>Ga0315287_10009112_pt1 | contig 10030 bp, 9 predicted proteins | sample YL17G11_0_MG_FD_205037 | JGI IMG/M metagenome (GOLD analysis project Ga0315287, IMG submission 205037) | Sediment microbial communities from Yellowstone Lake, YNP, Wyoming, USA - YL17G11_0 | ecosystem: Environmental > Aquatic > Freshwater > Lake > Sediment | place: USA: Wyoming | collected... | reverse complement strand
TCGCCTGCGAGCCCTTGTGGATCTGCCCGAGCGCGGTCTCCTTGCATTTCGCCTGGTCGGAGAAGGTCGGGTCGTTCGCGTAGTTCGCAAGCACCTTGATTCCCGGGTTTGCCCTCTTGGCGCCCTGGATGTAGCCGCTCATGTAGTGCACGATCGACGGCACGTTGTTGGCCCCGACCACGCTGATCACCTGCTTGCCGCCCTGCTGCTCGACCTGCAGGCCCGCGAGGTAGCCGACCAGGAAGCCTGCATCCTGCTCGGCGAAGATGACGCCGGTGGCGTTCATCGGTTTCTTGCCCAGCAACCCGTACGCGATGTCGATCCCCGCGTACTGCAGCTTCGGGAACCGCGGCGCGACAGCGTTGAGCGCGCCGTAGTTCAGGAAGCCGACGGCGAAGACGAGGTTGTACCCGGCACGGCTCGCGGCAAGGGTATTGGGAACACGCTCGGCGTCCGCCTTCGTCTCGTAGACACGGGTGGGGATGCCGAGCCCCTTGCCGATCGCCAGCCGCCCCTCGTTCGCGAGCTGGTTGAACGACCGGTCCTGCAGGCTGCCGTCGGTGACGATCGCCATCTTGAAGTTGGCCCGCGGCCGCGCAGAGCCGATAGACGTCGCCACGAGAGCAACACCCGCAGCCAGCACCAGCGCGAGCACCGCGCCGCTAGTGAACCGCTCGCCTCTCACACGCGCTCATCGGCAGCGATCGAGTCGTTTGCGAGGACGCTCGGGAAGCGCTTCGTGATCCCCCGCAGCTCGAGAACGATCGGCTCGTCGACCATGAGAGGTGATTGTAGGGGGGTGGGAAGTCTCCCACCCCCCTACAACCGGCATGTCTAGAACTTGACGACCGGCTTGACGACGATCTTGCCCTGGCCGATCAGGGCACCGATCGCCTTGGTCTGGGCGACCAACGCCTTCGAGATCTTCGGGCTCACCGAGCCCAGGCCGACGCCGTTGTTCTTGAGGCTGTAGGTGTAGTCGCTACCCGTCTTCAGGTTGCCGGCGTACGCCAGCCGGGTGATGTCCTCGACGGCGACGTTCACGCGCTTGAGCGCGCTCGTCATCATGTGCGGGCCGAGGTAACGCTGATCGGCATCGACGCCGATGCCCCAGATCTTCGCATCCTTGGCCGCCGAGAGCGCGCCGAGGCCGCAACCGCCGGCCACCTGGAAGATCGCCTGCGAGCCCTTCTGGATCTGCCCGAGCGCCGTCTCCTTGCACTTCGCCTGGTCGGAGAAGGTCGGGTCGTTCGCGTAGTTCGCAAGCACCTTGATCCCCGGATTCGCCCTCTTTGCGCCCTGGATGTAGCCGCTCATGTAGCGCACGATCGCCGGCACGTTGTTGGCGCCGACCGCGCTGATCACCTGCTTGCCGCCCTGCTGCTTGATCTGCAGGGCCGCCAGGTAGCCGACCAGGTAGCCGGCCTCGTGCTCGGCGAAGAGGATGCCGGTGGCGTTCTTCGGTTTCTTGCTCAGCAATCCGTACGCGATGTCGACCCCCGCGTACTGCAGCTTCGGAAACCGCGGCGCGACGACGTTCATGGCGCTGTAGTTGAAGAAGCCGACGTCGAAGACGAGGTTGTACCCGGCCCGGCTCGCGGCAAGGGTGTTGGGAACACGCTCGGACTCCGCCTTCGTCTCGTAGACACGGGTGGAGATCCCGAGCTCCTTGCCGATCGCGATCCGCCCCTCGTTCGCGAGCTGGTTGAACGAGCGGTCCTGCAGGCTGCCGATGTCGGTGACGACTGCCATCTTGAAGTTGGCCTGCGACCTCGCAGAGCCGACGGACGTCGCCACGAGGGCAACACCCACCGCAAGCGCCAGCGCGAGCACCGCGCCGCTGGTGAACCGATTCTTTCTCATTACACCCTCCTTGGACGTGACCGTGTGAGCCTCCCGCTTCCTTGACGCGGAATCGAAGGCGAAGTTGGCACGCCGGCCAACCCGATGCCAACAGTACTACCGCGGGTGCGCGCGTGCGCCGCTAGTCGCGGAGGACGACCGAGGCGAGCTGGCTCTCCTCGATCAGCACGCGCCGGGGCTTCGAGCCCTCGTAGCCGGAGATGATCCCGCGCCGCTCGAGCATGTCGATCAGGCGGCCGGCGCGCGTGTACCCGACGCGCAGGCGCCGCTGGATCAGCGAGACGGACGCGGTCTGGGTCTGCACGACGATCTCGATCGCCCTGTCGAGCAGTGGATCCTCGTCCGGGTCGAAGTCGCCGTTGTCCCCGTCGGACTGATCGTCCGCGTAGCTCTCGGGGGCCTCGAGCAGGCTCTCGTCGAGCTTCTGGCCGCGCTGCAGGCGGCACTGCTCCACGATCATCGCGACCTCTTCCTCGGAGACGTACGCGCCCTGCACCCGCTGCATGCGCGAGGTGCCGAGCGGCTTGAACAGCATGTCGCCCTGGCCGAGCAGGCTCTCGGCGCCGGACGTGTCGAGGATCACGCGCGAGTCGGTCTGGCTCGACACCGCGAACGCGATCCGCGACGGCACGTTCGCCTTGATCATCCCGGTGATCACGTCGACGGAGGGCCGCTGCGTGGCGAGCACGAGGTGGATGCCGACGGCGCGCGACTTCTGCGCCAGGCGGATGATCGCGTCCTCGACCGCCTGCGGCGACACCATCATCAGGTCGGCGAGCTCGTCGATCACGACCAGGAGATACGGGAGCGGGTCCTCCCCACGCGCCTTGAAGGCGCGGTTCGCCTCCGGCAGGTTGCGTGCCCGGATGATCGAGAGGCGCTCGTAGCGGCGCTCCATCTCGGCGACGACGTTCTGCAGGACGGCGGAGGCCTCCTTCGGGTTGGAGACCACCGGCGTCAGGAGGTGCGGTATGCACTCGTAGTAGTTGAGCTCGATCCGCTTGGGGTCGATCAGGATCATCCGCACCTCGTCCGGCGTCGAGCGCAGCAGGATCGACGTGAGCAGCGCGTTGATGCAGCCCGACTTGCCCGAGCCCGTCGTGCCGGCAATCAGGAGGTGCGGCATCCGCGCCAGGTCGGTCCAGACGGCGTTGCCGGAGATGTCCTTGCCGAGCCACACCGACAGCGGGCTCGCCTGGCCGGGCAAGTCGCCGAAGATGTCTCCGAGCGTGACGAGCTTCGGCGAGAGATTGGGCACTTCCACGCCGACGGCCTGCTTGCCCGGGATGGGAGCGAGGATGCGAATCTCGGTGGTGGCGAGGGCGTAGGAGAGGTCGTCCTTGAGGCCCGCGACCTTCGACACCTTGGTGCCGGGTGCGAGCTGCAGCTCGTAGCGGATCACGCGCGGGCCGGCGATCTGGCCGACGATCGTCGCCTCCACTCCGAAGTGCGCGAGCGTCTCCACCAGCAGCTTCGCTGTGCGCGCGCTCGCCTCGCGGCTGTCGCCCTTGACGGCGGGCGACGGCTTGAGCAAGGAGCGATCGGGCAGCCGGTACTCGCCCACGGCCGGGTTGCGCCCGTCGAAGTCGAGGCCATTGTCGGCCGTCACCTGGTCGGGACCGTCGTCGTGCAGCACGAGCGCCGGCGACTCGGCGGACTCGGCGACCGGGGCGATCACGTCCGGGTAGCTCTCGGCGGCGTCCACGAGCGCCCGGCGTGGCTGCGGGGCGGGCCGCCCTTCCTCGAGCTGCAGGCCTCGCTGCGCACGCTCGGGCAGGTCGAGGCCGTCGAGCGAGCGGCGGGCAGCGGAGCCCGCGCGGCGCACGGCGCGGCCGGAGCGGCGCAACAGCGTCCCCGCCGACGCCCCGGTGACGAGCAGCGTCCCGGCGAGGACGAGCGTGACGCCGACGATGGCCGCGCCGTTCCCGCCCGCAACCCGTGCGAGCCCGCCGCCGAGCAGCGAGCCGAGCGCACCTCCGTGGTCGGCGCCGAGGGCGATCATGAGGCCGAGCGCCGCGACGGCGAGCCCGGTGCGGAACGGCCGGAAGTCGACGAGAGTGCTCCGGATCAGCATCAGCCCACCGAGCCCGGCAAGCACGACGGGCAGCACGTACGCGGCGCTGCCGACACCGTCCTCGAGCCACTCGGAGGTCTTCTCGCCGACGATGCCCCCGTCCCACCCGAGCCAGAGCACGGTGGCGAGGAAGAGGCCGACCGCGACCATCCCGAGCCCGAGGAGCTCGGGATGGTGGTGCGATCGTGTCTTCTTCGCCCGCCGCTTCCTGACGCGGGACGGCGAGCGCGGCCGCAGGGGCCGCTTGACGGGCTGCTTGCGTGTCGCCGGCATGGAGTTGCTGCTTCTAGCTGCGAGGCCCGTATCCTCTCGCGCGCCCCCGTCGTGATCCCGACGTCAGCTCCCTGCCCATGAGGAGCAGGAGAGCGAGCCCTGCCGAGACGACGCCGAGCACGAAGGGGGCTGACGGGCTCACGTGCGACCAGAGCAGGCCCGCGACCACGCTCGCGACGAGCAGCGAGGCGCCTGTCGCGGCAGCGAAGATCCCGTACGCGGTGCCCGAGGCGCCCGGCGGGGCATGGTCGGCGATCCAGGCGCGTGCGACGCCCTCGGTGGCGGCGATGTAGACGCCGTAGACGATGAACAACGGCCAGACGACCCAGGAGACGGATGCCGCTGCAAAGCCGAGATACACGAGTGCGAAGATCACAAGCCCACCCGCGAGGACGAGCGGCCGGCTGACGCGGTCGGAGAGGGCGCCGAGGGGCCAAGAGAGGGACGAGTAGACGACGTTGTAGAAGGCGTAGGCGAGGATCACGAGCGTCGAGCTGAGCCCGAGCTCCTTCGAGCGCAGCAACAGGAAGACATCGCTCGAGTTACCGAGCGAGAAGACGACCCAGACGGCGAGGACGAACCAGAACGAGGCCGGCATCTGCGTGCGCGCCCGCGCCGAGCGCGTGACTGTCTGAGGGGCAGCGGCGGCGGCCGGTGCCTCCCGCACGCGTCGCAGCAGCACGAGCGTGAGGAAACCGGGGATGACCGCCAGCCAGAGCACGCTGCGAAGCGAGGCGCCGAGAGCGAGCATCACGACGGCGATCACCGGCCCGACGACGGCGCCGGCCGTGTCGAGCGCCCGGTGGTACCCGAACGCCGCACCCATCACCGAAGGCGGTGTCGAGTCCTTGATGAGAGCGTCGCGGGGTGCAGTACGAGCTGCCTTTCCGAGCCGGTCGACGAGTCGGGCGCCCAGCACCCAGCCCCAGGCCGGCGCCGCCGCCAGCACGGGCCGCGCGAGAGCCGAGACGCCGTAGCCGCTGAAGATCCAGGGCACACGCCTGTGGGCGGCACGGTCGGAGAGGCGGCCCGAGATACCGCGGAGACCGATCGCGACACCTTCGGCGATCCCTTCGATCAGGCCGACGATCGCGACCGGCGCGCCCAGGGTGAGGGTCAGGAACAACGGTACGACCGGGTAGGCGAGCTCACTCGCGAGATCGTTGGCGAACGACACCCAGCCCAGTGCGCGAACGTTCTCCGGGAGGAGCTGCCGTTGCGCGCGGATGCGCGCCAGCGGCGCCACGGAACGACCGGGGCGCTCAGGCTGCACTACTCGACGCTGTACGGCTCAGCGGGCAGGCTCGACCGGTTTGCCGGCAAGCTGCAGCACGGGACGGGGTGATTCGCCTGGGGCCGGCCAGTGCAACGAGGGACGGCGGCAACGGCGTCACGCCGTCACGGTAGCGCCCGCCGGGTCGTCAGTGGTCGAGCTCTGCAAGGCGCAGCCCACCGGCGGAGATGCCCGGTCCGACGGCGTGGAAGGCGGGAACAAGCTCGCTCGTTACGAGCCCTGCCTCGGAGGTGAGCTCGTCGACCACCTGCCACCAACGCTGCGCCGCCGTCGGCCGGTCGACGAGGGTGACGACGACCGGAACGCGCCTGCGTACTGACAGGAGCGTGTCACCGTGCGGCGCGTGGTCGCCCGAGTACCCCCAGATGCCTCGCACGGCAGTCGCTCCCGATGCACCTTCGAGGCGGAGCCGGTGGATCAGCTCGATGTACAGCGGCTGCCGGCCGTGCCGTGCCTGCTCCCCTGCGTAGACCGTCAATTTCTGCCAGATCCCGAGACCACTCGGATCTCGCTCCGGCACGTCCGTCGGCCCGGCCAGGGTGACGCCGTCACGTTTGCAGACCCGAACGCGCTCGACCGTCAGCACCGGCTGCTCCAGCTGCTCGCCGAGCTCGGCAAGGGCCTCGGCGACGGGGCCGCCGGCGCCGACCGAGATCACCATCACGGGTGTGTCGGAGTTCGCCGAGAAGAACCGGGCCCGCCTGCGCAGCCCATGGGTCATGCCGTCGACGCCGAGCACGACCGTGGCGCCGGCGACGCCGTGCCGCCGCAGTACCTCCACGGCCCAGGCGTACGCGGGTCGCTCGCCGGCTCGCTCCTGCCGGCCCAGGTAGAGCGTAAGCTTCGTCGCTTCGTGAAGATCGTCGGGGAGGCTCACGCCGACGCCGGTCACCGTGACGAGTCGCGCCCGCTCGAGCGTGACGAGCCCGCCTGTCACGACCGCCTGTACCTCGGGGAGCAGCGCCTCGATCCGCTCCCGCGAGTCGACGGCGACGGCAACCAGCGGCAGGTCCTCGGACAGCGTCAGCAGCCGCTGCGTGTGCAGGAGGTGCTTGATGCCGAAGCCCTCCGTCGCGCGCACCAGGATCGCCGTCTGCACGCCGTGGCCCTGAAAGAGGTCGAGCAGCACGTCCGAGGTCAGCTGGCCACCCAGCCGGTCGCGCTCGCCGAAGTAGACCGTCAGCTTCAGGCAGTCGGAGGTCATAGGCCGGCCCCGATCGCCCAGCCGGCCCCGGCCGCAGCGAGGCCGAGCACGATGCTGCCGACGATGTTGGCAAGCCCCAGGCGGCCCTCCCCGTCCTCCGCGAGACGCTCCGTCTCGAGCATCCACGTCGAGAACGTTGTGAACGAGCCGAGCGCAGCGGTGCCGGCGAGCAGCATGTCGTTGCCCGCGACGCCGAGACCGATCAGCAGCCCGAGCACGAACGAGCCGAGACCGTTGACGACGAGCGTCCCGAACGGGAACTCGCTGTCGAGCCGCCCTTGCACGAGACCGTCGAGTTCGAAGCGCAGGATCGCGCCGAGGCCACCGAGGAGGGAAACGCCGCTCCAGGCCAACACCGTCGTCATCTCGCGTGCACCCGGCGCACGAGCGCGGTGACCACGTAGACCGCGAGCAGGCCGACGACCACGCTGACGACCAGGTAGCCGACGCCGAGCACGAGATGCCCGTTGCGGACGAGCGTGATCACCTCCACTTGCAGCGTCGAGAACGTCGTGAGCGCGCCGCACAGTCCCGTTCCCACCAGCGGGCGCGGGTACGTCGAGGGGGGCAGGCGCTCCTGCAGGCGCGTGATGAAGTAGCCGAGCAGCGCAGCGCCGATGATGTTGGCCAGGAAGGTCGCCCACGGCCAGCTTTGGCCCGTCGCGGGCAGCGCCTGCTCGAGTCCCGCGCGCCCCAGCGCCCCGATTGCGCCCCCGGCGAAGATGGCGAGCAGCAGGCGCTCCTGCACCCGGGTGCGCGGGCGGGGCACGGCAAGGGAAGTAGGAGCTGCGGTGCTCATCGCCTGGGCCACGCTAGCGAGGGCATCTGACACGCAGACGTGCCGACGACGAAACAGTGCCGTTTCTCATCCCGGTTCTGGATGCAACCGGCCCGATCACTCCCCTACTCGCGCCGGGGAGCCTCGCCGCGCGTGCCGAAGCCCTGGCACAAGGTCGCGGAAGACCCGCTCGAACAGGCCGTCCTCCACCGTGCCGGCGGGCATCTGCACCGTCGCGGGGTAGTAGAGGACGAGCTCGTCCATCCCCGCCTCGCCCCAGCGGCGGACGACGTCGAGAAAAGCGTCCTCCGAGCGCCACGGCGTCTCGCCCACGTACCGGTGCCCGAGCAGCAGCGAGCGCGTCAGCGTGCGGGGGTCGCGGCCCTCCTCCGCGCACAGCTCATCGAGCCTGGCATTCCGGGCCCGGGCACGCTCGAGCGCCGTCTCGGGCTCGAGACCGACGCCGCCGTAGCTCGACCACCGGTCTGCGTGCCGCGCAGCCAGCCGGAGCGCCGCCGGCGAGTGGGCGCCGATCGTCAGCGGCACGCGCTGCTGCACCGGGCGCGGCTGCAGCCGGTCACCGTCGAGATGTGCGACGAGCGCCTCGACGAAGGGCACGAGGCGGTCGGCGCCACCGTCGCTGCCGACGGGCTCGCCGCCGGCGAGCTCGGCGTCGAGCGGCGACCCGCCCGCCCCCACACCGAGCTCCGCGCGGCCGCCCGTCAGGTGGTCGAGCGTCACCGCGGCCTTCGCGAGCACGGCCGGGTTGCGCAGGAGCAGCGGCGACACGAGCGGGCCTACACGGGCGCGCTCGGTGCACCGGGCCACCGCGCCGAGGCACGTCCACGCCTCGAACCAGGGCTTCGCGGGCGAGAGCTCGCTCTGGAGCTGGTCGGCGAGCCAGATCGTCTCCACCCCGAGCTCGTCGAGCGTCCGCCAGCGTCTCTCCAACTCGTCCAGCGGGACGTTCGGGAGCGTGAGGACGCCGAATCTCACAACGTCGCACGCTCGACCGCCGCCGCGATGATGCGCTCCGCCTCGACCCGGTTGCCGAAGCCGCGCGTCTCGGTCTTCTTCTGCTCCAGGTCCTTGTAGACCTGGAAGAAGTGCTCGATCTCGTCCCGGAACTCCGGCGAGATGTCGTGGACGTCGTGCACACGCATGAAGGCCGTGTCCTTGAGCGGCACGCAGATGATCTTCTCGTCCGGCCCCTTCTCGTCCGTCATGTAGAAGACGCCGACGACGCGGACGCGGATCCGGCAGCCCGGGAATGTCGGCTCGCCCACGAGGCAGAGGGCGTCGAGCGGGTCACCATCCTCGCCGAGCGTCCCCTCGATGAAGCCGTAGTCGGCGGGGTACGTCATCGACGTGAACAGGCGCCGGTCGAGCACGATGTGGCCGAGCTCCGCGTCCAGCTCGTACTTGTTGCGCGATCCGGACGGCACCTCCACGAAGACGACGACCTCGGGCATGGTCGGAACCTATCCGAGCCCGCCGCTGCAGTCGACCGGTAGCGCGCGTCAGACGGGGTCGCCCCGCCGGTAGACATCGGGACGCCGGTCGCGCACCGGGTCGTTGAAATCGTTCCAGCGGCGGGCGCGGCGGGCGGCGGCGAGATCGACGTCGGCGGCAATGATCTCCTCGCGGTCCTCGCCGGCCGGGCCCGCGAGCGGCCAGCCCGTGTGACTCACGATCACGCTCTGCCCGATGAACGGCTGTCCGCGCTCGGTTCCGATGCGGTCGGCCGCCGCCACGACGACCGAGTTCACGTGTGCAGACGCCATGCACAGCACGGTCGCCATCGCCGGCTGACCCTCGACCTGCCCGGGGATCGGCACCCAGTTCGTCGGGATGCAGACGAGCTCGGCACCACCGGCCGCCGCGAGGCGGTAGCACTCCGGGAACCAGCCGTCGTAGCAGATGAACGTCGCGATGCGGCCGTGCGGCGTCTGGAACACCGGCACCCCCCGGTCGCCGGGCGCGAACCAGAGCGCCTCTTCGTTCCAGAGGTGCAGCTTGCGGAACGTGCCGGCGTGGCCTTCGGGCGTGAGCACGACAGAGCTGTTGCAGAGGCGGCTCCCATCACGTTCCGCGATGCCTGCGACCAGCGTGATGCCGTACTCCCGGCACAGTCCGGCCCAGGCGGCCGTCGTCGGCCCTTCGGGGACCGGCTCGGCCAGGTCGACGGCTTCCTGGCGCGAGGCGAACATGTAGCCCGAGTTGCAGAGCTCGGGCAGCACGACCACCTCGGCACCGTCGGCGGCGGCACGCGCAACGAGCTCGCACGAGCGATCGACGTTGCGCTGCTTCTCGCCAATGCGCGGCTCCATCTGGACGCAGGCGATCCTCACCGCAGCACGATCCTCACCGGAGCACCTCGCAGCCGTCCGGGCCGAACCAGACCACGTCCTCGAGCTTGACGCCGAACGTCTGCGTGCCGAGAAACGGCTCGATCGCCCACGCCCCCCACATTTCGCGCTCGTTCGTCGCGTCGATGAACTTCTCGTCGTAGGCCGCCCCCTGCCGCAGTGAGTGCCCGATGTT
>Ga0315287_10009109_pt1 | contig 10034 bp, 11 predicted proteins | sample YL17G11_0_MG_FD_205037 | JGI IMG/M metagenome (GOLD analysis project Ga0315287, IMG submission 205037) | Sediment microbial communities from Yellowstone Lake, YNP, Wyoming, USA - YL17G11_0 | ecosystem: Environmental > Aquatic > Freshwater > Lake > Sediment | place: USA: Wyoming | collected... | reverse complement strand
GCCCGTACGAGGGCCGGCGTGTCTGTGAACCCCGGGATCCCGAGGAGTTCGGCGGCGCGGGAAGCGCCGGCCGAGGTGCGGCACGTGTATCCCGCGAGGTCGGCCCCCGCGTCGCGTAGCGCCAGCGCGAGAGACGTCCCCAGGCGCCCGGCGCCGACGACGGCAAAGGTCAGGCCGGCGAGGCGAGGGGACGAGTGAGCGGGTCGCCTCGGAAGGCTTTCGTGCGCGGTGATAATGGGACCTTCCGTTCCAGTTCTGACGCCAGATACCAGACTCGGTCGTGTGTCGAGACCATGAGAGTGGGGCTCGAAAGCCCCACAGTGCCAGGGAGAGCCGGTACGCCTCCCGCAGGTAGGCATCCAGCGCTATCGGCACCGATCCGCACAATAGCAGTGCTGAAACCGGCCGACAAGCCTCGCACGCGCGGGCGTACGAGGTGCAAACCCAGCGGGCCACGTCCCGTCAACTGGTGTACGAACTCCCGAGCTCCATCCCGAGATCGGGACGTCAGCTCGCCAGTAGCATGGGCACCTCCTCGGTGAGCTCGAGGGCCGCACCATCGACTCGCAGTGCCCGGCTCAAAGATTCCACGCTCATGTAGCGACGGGCCACCTGCCACTCGTCGTTCTGCTCGGCAAGGACGGCACCCACCAGTCGGATGACCGAGCCTCGATCGGGGAAGATGCCCACCACGTCGCTCCGTCTGCGGATCTCCCGGTTGAGCCGCTCCTGGGGGTTGTTGGACCAGATCTGGCGCCAGTGCTCTGTAGGGAAGGCGGCGAACGCGGTGATGTCGGGGCCGGCCTCTTCAAGGAGCCTCGCCACCTCGGGGAAGCGGCTCTCAAGCTGATCGATGACACGGGCGAGCTGCGCTTGGACCTCCTCGGCCGAGGGCTGGGCGAAGATAGTGCGCACCAGCGTGGCCACGAAGGGCTGCGCCGTGCGCGGCACCCGGCAGAGTACGTTGCGCATGAAATGCGTCCTGCATCTTTGCCAGGAGCATCCGGGCAGCACCGCGTCGATGGCGGCCGTGAGACCGCGATGATCATCGGAGATGACCAGGCGGACCCCGGAGAGCCCCCGAGCCACCAGACCGCGCAGGAACGCCGTCCAGGCGGCGCCGTCTTCTGAGGTGAAGAGATCGAAGCCCAGGATCTCCCGGTGGCCTTCCCCGGAGACCGCCGTGGCGAGGACGCCCCAGACCTTCTGCACGCGGCCCTCTTCGCGCACCCGCAGGCAGAGGGCATCGAGCCACAGGTAGGGGTAGGGTGCCTCAGCGAGGGGTCGGCTGCGGAAGGCGGCCACCTCCGTGTCCAAGCTCTTGGCCATGACCGAGACCTGGCTCTTGGAGATCCCCTCCATACCCATAGCCTTCACCAGGCCGTCCACCCGGCGCGTCGAGACGCCGCGCAGGTAGCATTCGGCGATGACCGTGGTGAGCGCCCGCTCTGCCCGTCTGCGATTCTCGAGAAGCCACTCCGGGTAGTAGCTGCCCCGGCGCAGCTTGGGGATGCGCAGCTCGATGGTGCCGGCTCGGCAGTCGAAGTCCCGCTCCCGGTAGCCGTTGCGCTGATTCACCCGCTCCTCGCTCCGTTCGCCGTACGGGGCGCCACACACGGCGTCCACCTCCGCGGACATGAGCGTCTCGGCGAAGGCACGCACCATCTCGCGCAGCAGATCGACATCCGCCGTCTCAAGTTGCTTGCGCAGCCAGCTCATGGGGTCCATCCTAGTATCGACCACTGTCTCCTCCTCGGTGCATGGGACTAAGCCACCCTCGAGGATGGAGCAGTGGTCACCTCATTGGAAGAGGCGACCACCGAGAACTTCGTACACCACTTCTGTGGACTCTAACACCCAGCGTCCGCCGTGTAACCTCAGCGTCCGCTCTGACGTACCGTAGACTGAAAGAACCACTGAACGAATGATCCGAGCCCGAGGGGAGAGTGGCATGAGCCGGAAGTTGGTGCGGTCGAGGGATGAGAAGATGCTGTGCGGCGTGGCCGCCGGGATCGCCGGCTATCTGGATGTCGACCCCACGATCGTACGCCTGGTCTGGGTGCTGGCGGTCGTCATACCCGGGTCGAACATCCTCGTGGTGGCTGTCTATCTGCTACTCTGCCTTCTGATGCCGTTGGAGGTGCCCGGGTCCACGTCCTGATCGGGAATGACTCCTGGACGGGACGCTCCCTCGATTGCTCGGAGGCTCGTTTCGTGCCTATCTACGAATATCGCTGCTCCCATTGTGAACATGAGTTCGAGGAACTCGTGAGCTTCTCTGCAGCCGACCGCTCGCTCGCCTGTCCTTCGTGCCTGGAACCCGCCGCCGAGCGACTCTTTTCCCCGTTCGCGATGCACGTTTCGGGGGGCTCGGGGGTTTCTTCCAGTGGGAAGAGCTGCGGTGGGTGCCGCCGCTCGTCCTGCGCCACGTGCTAGCCGGCCTATGGAGCCGCGTGGCGATGACCCGAAGGATCGAACGGATGCATCCGTCGCCCTGCAGGCGCAGGCGGATGCGCTGAGCGACTGCCGGGCGTGTGCTCTCTGCGAGGCGCGCACGCAGGTAGTCTTCGGTGTGGGGAACCCCACCGCCGATCTGATGTTCATCGGCGAGGGGCCGGGGTTCAACGAAGACCGGCAGGGCGAGCCGTTCGTCGGGCAGGCCGGAAAGCTCCTGACCGAGTTGCTGGGCAGCATCGGACTGCGCAGGGAAGACGTGTATATCGCAAACGTGGTGAAATGCCGTCCCCCAGACAACCGCGACCCGCTGCCCGACGAGATCGCCGCGTGCAGCCCGCAGCTCATGACGCAGGTGCAGACGATCCGCCCTCGGGTCGTCTGCACACTCGGACGTTTCGCAACCAGGCTGATCGCCCAGACGGAAGCGAGCATGACGACCGTCAGAGGTAGGGCAAAAGCGACCGAGGTGGCCGGTGTGCCCGTGCTCGTGTTCCCCGTGTTCCACCCCGCCGCCGCACTCTACACGCCCGCGAACCGTGGCACGCTGCAAGAGGATTTCCAGAGGTTGCGTCGTCTCCTTGAGCGGGGGAGCGATGCCCTGTTGGGCGTGGAGACCGGCGCGGCGAGTGGGCCGCCGATCTCGCCCGACACTTCGACACCACCTACGGTCCCGACGCCGCCCGAGGGCGGGGCTCCGGCCGAGCAGCTGCCCCTCTGGTGACGGCGTCGTCCGCGGACACGAACGGCACTCCCGAACCGGCTTGTGGCCGCGTTGTGCGTGAAGACGTGGTGTTCGACGGTGTACTCTCCGAGGGCGAGCTCCGGGCGGTGGGCCGGAGGGTGGCCGCTACGTTGCGCCGCGGAGATCTCGTGCTCCTAGAAGGGCCACTTGGCGCCGGCAAGACGACCCTGGTGCGCGAGATCGCGCGCGCACTGGGCGTTACCGACGGGGTGCGCAGCCCATCGTTCACTATCGCGAACGTCTACGCGGGTCCGCTTCTCGTGAACCACCTCGACCTCTACCGTCTGGAGGAGATCGCCGACGAGGACACCTTGGCCCTGGAGGAGTACCGGTCGCCCGACGCCGTGACCCTGGTGGAATGGCCGGAGGCCGGTGGGGGGCGCCTCGGGAGCCCGCAGTGGGTGGTCCACCTCGATCATGACACTCTGGACACTCGCCGGTGCCGAGTCGTGGTCTACGGCGCCGATGTTGCGAGACGCTGGCGGGAGGCCGGATCGTGCCTGCGCTGATCCTTGCCTTCGACACCAGCACCGACATCTGCACCGTGTCGCTGCTTGCCCTCGGCGAAGACGTGCGCGTGCTCGCCACTCGCAGCGCATTGGCGGGCCGTAGCCACACCCGGATGCTGCTCGGCTTCTGCGACGAAGTCCTCGGCGAGGCCGGCGTCGAGCCCCGCGACCTGGGGGCGATCGCGGTCGGGACAGGCCCCGGCACGTTCACCGGGGTTCGCATCGGCATCGCGACGGCGCGGGCCATGGCGCTGTCACTGGATATCCCCGTGGTGGGAGTATCTACCCTTGCGGCTTTGGCAGCGGCTGCGACCGAGACACAGGAGACCGCCGCGTCTGTTGTCGTCCCTGTCGTCGACGCCCGTCGAGGGCAACTCTTCGCGGGTGTCTACAGCCGCGATCCGGCGCACATAGAACGTGACTGGGCGTGTTGGACGAGGACCGGCGACTACTTCCCCGTGGATCCTGCCGACCTGGCGGAGGAAGTGGCGGTGCGCACCCGAGGAGCCGTGGTGGTCGTGGGTGATCCGCGCCTGCTCGCGGGCCTGGCATTGCCGGGGCTACCTGTGGCGGTGGACGCTTCGTTCATGGTGCTGGGCCAGTCACGTCTGCGGGAACCGGTGGGGAGTCCGGGCGGCGTCGATCTCGCGTCATGGCTGGCCGGAGCGGTTCGCCCTGAGGGTCGCCACCAATGGGTCGCGCCGGGAGCGGCTGGCAGCCCCGAAGCCGTGCGCCCTCTGTACGTCCGGATGCCCGACGCCGACGTCCACATAACTAGGATGAAAGACCCGTGGGCCTCGTGACAGCGAACGCCGACGTGGTGCTGCGCGATATGACGGTGGCCGATCTGGCCCAGGTACTGTTGATCGAGATCGCGGCCTTCCCTCGTCCGTGGTCGTTGCAGGCGTTCCGGAGCGAGGTCCAGAACCCCTCGGCGTGGACGCGGGTTGCGGCCGACGACGAAGGTCGCGTGGTCGCCTATCTCGTCGCGCGTTTCTACGGAGATATGTGGCACCTGATGGATCTGGCCGTGATCCCGAGTGCCCGCAGGCAGGGCATCGGTCGCTCCATGATCGACGACCTGCTGATCGTGGTGGCTGCGACCGACCTCGACGTGACCCTCGAGGTGCGGCCATCCAACGCGGCCGCGATCGATCTGTACCGCGCCTTCGGGTTCGAGGCCGTGGGCGCGCGTCGCCGCTACTACGAGGACAACGGAGAGGACGCCACCATCATGTTGCGCGTGGGGACGAGACCTTCGTGACCATCCTGGCGATCGAGACATCGTGCGATGACACCAGCGCGGCGGTCGTGACGGCCGATGGGCGTCTGCTCTCGTCGGTGGTGCACACACAGGACGCTATCCACGAGAAGTACGGAGGGGTGGTGCCGGAGGTGGCCAGCCGCGCCCACGTGGAACGTGCCAGCGTCGTGCTGCGCGAGGCCCTGTCGGCGGCGGGAATAGGGATGGACGACGTGACTCGAGTGGCCGTGACCGTCGGCCCGGGCCTCATCGGCGCACTTCTTGTCGGCCTGCACACGGCCAAGGCCCTCGCCTGGACCCGACGCCTCCCCCTTACTCCGGTCAACCACGTTCATGGGCACCTGGCCGCCTTGTGGTTGGCCGACCCCGGGGTGCCTTTTCCTCACCTCACGCTGGTCGCCTCTGGGGGGCACACGATCCTGGTGCGGGTTGACGATCGCCGCTCCTTCCGGCTCCTCGGACAGACGTTGGACGATGCCGCGGGCGAGGCGTTCGACAAGGGAGCGCGTCTCCTGGGATTGGGATTCCCCGGAGGGCGGGAGCTCGACCTGCTGGCCGAGGCCGGCGACCCGGCCGCATTCGCCTTTCCCATCGGTCTGCGCCGGCAGGGCAACCTCGATTTCTCGTTCTCGGGCGTCAAGACCGCCCTCTACTATCTTCTGCGCGATATGACGGCTGAAGAGCGTCAGGCACGGGCCGCCGACGTCGCCGCGTCATACCGCGAGGCGCTTGTCTCGGCGCTGGTCGGGAAGACACTGGCAGCGGCGAAGGCCGAGGGCGTGCCTGCGATCGGGATCGCCGGCGGGGTGGCGGCCAACTCCCTGTTGCGTCGTCGCCTGGCGCAGCAGGGAGCTGCGGCCGGCCTGCGCGTGGTGATCCCCCCGTTCGCCTACTGCACCGACAACGCCGCCATGATAGCTGCCGCCGCGCTCGACGGCCCGGTGTTGCGCTACCCAGACTACCTTGATCTGGAAGCCGCGGCCTCCCTTTCGCTTGGGGTCGACATGCCCGTCAGGTCGGGCTGAGCGGGGAGCCGCGGGTCTCCGCGGCGGCCGCTGCCATCCGCGCGCGCGGAGATCTTCGACCAGGTTCTCGGGGTCGTCGGCGGCGAGGGAGAACCGGGTGACGGGGGGAGTGCTCCCCCGGAGAGTCCGGATGGAGATGGGCGCGGCGAGGACGAAGGTTATGTCGGTGCGGCTGCCCACGTTCATGCGTGCGCTGTGCTCCTCCCCGTCTACCCTGAGACCTTCCGTCATGCCTGTCGCCCGCACACGTTCGACCTTGATCTCCGTGATGGCAGCATACGGGACGAAGGCCTCGTTCAGGAGGCCGTAGCGGATTCGGACCCCTCTCTCTTCCACGCGGTGTTGCAGCTGGGTCATGGAGGCATATAACCCGAACACCCACACCACGCCGTACACCGCCGCGATCGCCAGCAGCCAGCGGACTCGGTTCCAGGGGAGCAGAAGCTCGAGCAGCAGGAGCTCCACCGGTGTCGTCAGCGCGACCACGATGAGTAAGGGTCCAAGCGGCGAGCGGCGATGATAGCTGTAGCTGCCCGCGGGGACCGGGCGTCGGCAAATCCAGCGGGCGAGATACCACCACAGTAGAAGCTCCGCGGCGGCGAAGCGGGCCAGCGGGAGTGGGAGGAGCCCGCCCAAAGCTTCCTCGATCGCCGATGATCCGCCTGGGTAGAGACTCAGTGCTGTGCTGGAGCGCCGTCGGATGCGGCTTGCGCGGAGACGCCAGACCACCACGAAGACGAGGAGCGCTTCGCCGACCGCGGAGAGCGCCACGAGCAGCCACGCTGGAATGGCGTCCATGGTTCGGATCATATCAGTACCGCGACCCGGTCTGCCGTCGCCGTCCGGCATCGTCAAGAGGGCCGTTCGACTCCGGAAGGGGTTGGCACTCTCACCCTGAGTTTGACAATTGCTCCACATGCGGTATCATACGTCCCAGCGACTGGCACTCGCTGGCTGTGAGTGCCAGATAGCGAAGGTTCACGCTGCTGCCGGGCAGTCCGGTACCGCAGGAAACGTCGTTGATGAGAGTCACAGGAGGGTTGCGCATGAAAATCGTGCCGCTGGAGGACAGGGTCGTAGTCAAGGTCCTCGAGGAAGAAGAGAAGACCGCGAGCGGTATCGTTCTTCCCGATACCGCCAAGGAAAAACCGCAGAAGGCTACCGTGCTGGCGGTCGGTCCGGGTCGCTACGACGCCGACAAGCTCATTCCGATCGATCTCAAAGAGGGTGACGTCGTCATCTTCTCTAAGTACGGCGGAACCGAGATCAAGGTCGACGGCGGGGAAGTCCTCATCCTGCGGGCGTCCGACATCCTGGCGAAGATCAAGGACTAGGTCGCGCTCGAACACCATGTAGCCCTGCAGTGCGGGGCTGCGCCCGCGAAGAACGATCCGACCGATCAATCATCTGAAGGAGGCAACGGTATTTATGGCTAAAGAAATCAAGTACGGCGAAGAAGCCCGCAGGGCTCTCGAACGCGGTGTGAACCAACTGGCCGATGCGGTCAAGATCACGCTCGGCCCCAAGGGCCGCTATGTGATCCTCGACAAGAAGTTCGGCAGCCCGACGATCACCAACGACGGTGTGACCATCGCCCGGGAGATCGAGCTGGACGACGTCTTCGAGAACCAAGGCGCCCAACTGGTGCGCGAAGTGGCTACGAAGACCAACGACATCGCCGGTGACGGCACCACGACCGCGACGCTGCTGGCCCAGGCCATCGTCCGCGAAGGGCTGAAGAACGTCGCTGCCGGCGCCAACCCGCTGGCCCTTAAGCGCGGCATCGAGAAGGCTGTCGAAGCTGCCGTCGAGGCGATCAAGAGCCAGTCCAAGGAGATCTCGGGCAAGGCGGAGATCGCCCGTGTAGCCACGATCTCGGCCGATGATCCTGAGATCGGCGATATCATCGCCGATGCCATCGAGAAGGTGGGCAAGGACGGCGTGGTCAACGTCGAGGAATCCAACACGTTCGGCATGGACCTGGAGTTCACCGAAGGCATGCAGTTCGACAAAGGCTACCTCTCGCCCTATTTCGTGACCGACCCCGAGCGCATGGAAGCGGTGCTCGAGGATCCCTTCATCCTGATCGCCAACCAGAAGATCGGTTCGGTCCAGGATCTGCTCCCTGTGCTGGAAAAGACCATCCAGTCGGGCAAGTCGCTGCTGGTCATCTCCGAGGATGTCGAAGGTGAAGCCCTCGCCACCCTGGTCGTGAACAAGCTGCGCGGCACCTTCACGGGCATCGCGGTCAAGGCTCCGGGCTTCGGCGACCGCCGCAAACGCATGCTCGAGGACATCGCCACCCTGACCGGCGGAGAAGTCATCACCGAGGAGTTGGGTCTCAAGCTCGAGAACACCCAGGTCACGCAACTCGGCCACGCCCGCAAGGTGGTCGTGACCAAGGACAACACCACCATCATCGATGGCGGCGGCAACGTGGACGCGATCAAGGGCCGCATCAATCAGATCAAAGCTGAGATCGAGAACACCGATTCCGATTTCGATCGCGAGAAGCTGCAGGAGCGTCTTGCCAAGCTCGCCGGCGGCGTCGCGGTAGTCAAGGTCGGCGCGGCCACCGAGACCGAGATCAAAGAGAAGAAGCACCGCGTCGAGGATGCTCTCTCGGCTACGCGTGCGGCTCTCGAAGAAGGCATCATCCCCGGTGGTGGGGTGGCTCTCATACTGGCGATCCCCGCCGTCAAGGCCGTCGTGGTCGAGGGCGACGAGAAGACAGGCGCCTCGATCATCGCGCGGGCCCTCGAAGAGCCTCTGCGTCAGCTGGCCAACAACGCGGGTCTCGAAGGCTCCGTCGTGGTCAACGAAGTCAAGGTGCGCGGCGGTGGCATCGGCCTGAACGTGGCCACCGGTGAGTACGAAGACATGGTCACGGCCGGCATCATCGACCCGGCCATGGTCACCCGCTCTGCCCTGCAGAACGCGGCCTCCATCGCCAAGAACATCCTGACCACCGAGGTCATCGTGGCCGACAAGCCCGAAGAGGGCGGCGGCGGCATGGGCGGCATGGGCGGCGGCATGGGCGGCATGGGCGGCATGATGTAACACCGAGCCTCAGGGCTCTGCGTCGCGGGCTCTTCGGATCCCGCAACGGTTTCTTGCCTCGGGCGGCCTTCGGGCCGCCCGAGGTCGTTGTCAAATCCGTTAGGGCAGCCGCCGATAGGCGGCGAGAAACGGCGGGAACGGCTTGATCAACCGCCACAGCCACGCGGGCCGGTGGGGCGCGTAGGATGCCGCACACACTTCGAATCCGTTCTCGACGAAGAGACGGGTGGTCTCGTCTCCGCTCGGGCGGTACACGTGCGTCGCGTCTTTGGCGTAGGAGAAGCGGTAGTACAGACGGTTGGCAGCGTTGTTGATGGTCGGCAGGTGGACGACACAGACGCCGCCGGGGACCACTCTCTCGCGAAGCGTGAGCACAGCCGCCGCGGGGTGAGGCAGATGCTCCAGCACATTGACCAGCAGAATGGCCCTGAACGTGCGTTCGAACGGTAGGCCTTGCTGCACATCCGCGGCGGCGAAGACGCCCTTCGGGAGACGTGCTCTAGCCACGTCGACGGCGTGTTGTGAGATGTCGGTTCCGAAGAGTGAATAGCGCCCACGAAAGCGCTCGAGGAGATACCCGTAGCCGCAGCCTACGTCAAGGAGGGCGTCGTGCGGCATCTCGGCTCTCGCATACGTATCGACCAACGACTCGATAGCGCGGTCGCGAGAGCGGTCGGCCCAGGACTGTCCGGGTATCTCGCCGTACAGTGCGGAGAAGTATCGCTCGTCGTAGTCCGTCATGGCCACAGAGTATAGTGCGTCAGGTACAGCGGCACAGTGCGTCAGGTACAGCGGCACAGTGCGTCAGGTACAGCGGCACATATCGTGTTATGCCCTTGCGGCAGCCATCGGGGCGAGCAACGTGGCAACCATCAGGATTGAGCCATGGGCGCTGGTGGTACACTGCACAGGCTACCGGCGTTGCGTGCAAGCGCGAGTGCGAAGTCCAGACGTCTGATCGCGTTTGGCTTGGAAAG
>Ga0315287_10009107_pt1 | contig 10037 bp, 5 predicted proteins | sample YL17G11_0_MG_FD_205037 | JGI IMG/M metagenome (GOLD analysis project Ga0315287, IMG submission 205037) | Sediment microbial communities from Yellowstone Lake, YNP, Wyoming, USA - YL17G11_0 | ecosystem: Environmental > Aquatic > Freshwater > Lake > Sediment | place: USA: Wyoming | collected... | reverse complement strand
GCGCAACCGGGCGACGTGATCCGCAATCCGGCATACGCAGCGACATTACGCACGCTCGCGACGCAGGGCCCGCGCGCGCTGCTCGAAGGGCCGCTCGCCGAACAGATTGCCGCACGCACGCATGCCGAGCCTCGCCCCGGCACCCTGACGGCGCGGGATCTCGCCGACTACCGTCCGCACGAAACGGAGCCCGTTTGCCACCCTTACCGCGTCTACGTCGTGTGCGTCCCGCCGCCGCCGTCGAGCGGCGTCGCGCTGCTGCAAGTGCTCGCGATTCTCGAGCACACCGACATCGCTACGCGCGGCCCGAACGATCCGCAGGCCTGGTTCCTGTTCGCCGAGGCCACCCGTCTGATGTACGCCGACCGCGACCAATACATCGCCGACCCGGCGTTCGTCGCCGTGCCGGTCGATGCGCTGCTCGCTCCGAAGTATGTCGCCTCGCGCGCGGCACTGATCGGCGAGCGCGCGATGCCCGGCGCCCCCCCGGCCGGACGACCACTCGCCGCCCAGGGTCGCGGCGCCGATGCGACCCAGGAAGCCGCCGGCACCAGTCACTTCGTCGTCGTGGATGCGGACGGCAACGTCGTTTCGATGACGACGTCGGTCGAGTCGCTGTTCGGCTCGGGCCGTGCAGTCGGTGGATTCTTCCTCAACAACCAGCTGACCGACTTCTCGTTCGCCGCGGTCGAGAACGGTCGTCCGGTCGCGAATGCAGTGGCCCCTGGCAAGCGGCCACGTTCGTCGATGTCACCCGTAATCGTGCTGGGGCAAGACGGCCGCCTGGTGGCGGCACTGGGCTCACCGGGCGGCTCGGCGATTCTCGCCTACAACACCAAGACCCTCGTGGCGGTGCTCGATTGGGGCCTGACGATGCAGCAGGCGATCGATCTGCCGAACGTGTACGCGCGCGGTTCTGATTTCTACGGCGAAGTGAACAAGTTTTCGCCTGAGCTGCGTGCCGCGCTGGCGGCGCGCGGTGTCGAGTTGAAGGCGGGTCGCGGTGAGGAATCCGGGCTGCATGGCGTGATCGTGCGCGGTCCGGGGCAGCTCGAGACCGGCGCCGACCCACGTCGCGAGGGCGTGTGGAAAGCGGCTCGGTGAAGCCGACTGCGGAGTTGCCGCGCGGTTATGCTAGGGTGGCGAGCTAGATCCTTGGGGGCACATTGGCCGATATCTTCGTCTCCTATTCGCGGCAGGACAAAGCCCTCGTCGCACCGCTCGTCGCCTCGCTAGAGGCCGAAGGCTGGTCTGTCTGGTGGGATCCTGAGATCACGCCCGGCGAAGAATTTGACTCGCTCATCTCGCGCGAGCTCGAGAGTGCCGGATCGTTAGTGGTCGTCTGGACGCCCAATTCGGTCGATTCGCGTTGGGTTCGGGGCGAGGCCCGCGACGCCGCCGATCGCGGCGTGCTGGTTCCCGTCCGGTTCCAGAACGCCAAGCTGCCCATCGACTTTCGCGCGGTGCACACCACCGATCTCGACCAATGGGGCGAGGACGCCCAGGGCGTCGCCTTCCGCGGACTGTGCAAGGCGCTCGCGGCCAAGGTCGGCGCGCCGACGAAGCCAGCCTCCGCGCAGGCGACCACGGACAAGAAGCCTGATGTCAGTATCTGCGTCCTGCCGTTCGCCAACATGAGCGGTGATCCGGAGCAGGAATATTTCTCCGACGGCATCACCGAGGACATCATCACCGACCTTGGCAAGGTGTCGGCCCTGTCGATCGTGTCGCGGAACATGGCCTTTTCCTTCAAGGGGGCGAAGGGCGGCGTCAGCGAGATAGGCCGGCAGACAAAGGCGTCCCACGTGCTGGTCGGGAGCGTCAGGAAAGCGGGCGAGCGCGTGCGCATCACCGCGCAGCTCGTCAACGCATTGAACGATGCCCAGGTCTGGGGCGAGCGCTACGACCGCGACTTGAGCGACATCTTCGCCCTGCAGGACGAGATCTCAAAGGCAATCGTCGCAGCGTTGAAGCTCACGCTACTGCCTGAAGAAAAGCGCGCGCTGGAGCAGCGGGCCACGACCAACGTCAAGGCCTACAAGTTCTACTTGATGGCCCGGCAGTTCAGCGTCATGGGCAACGAGCGACACCAGGAAATCATCGTCCGCCTGTGCAAGCGCGCGGTCGAACTCGACCCGTCCTACGCGGCGCCCTGGGCGACGATGGCGATCACCCAGTGGGACATGCATCGCCGTAGTGCCTGCACCGAAGACGGCCAGGCTGCGGCCAACGAAGCGATCCGGCTCGACCCAAGACTGGCGGACGCTCACGCCGCGCTTGGCGCGGCGCACCAGGGCCAGGGACGGTACGACATCGGACTGAAGGCGTGCGAGTCCGCGCTGCGTCTCGACCCGGAGTCGTATGAAGGCAATCGTGTCGCCGGCATGTGCAGCATGGCTCTGCGCCGATTTGACGACGCCATCCGGTATTTTGAAAAGGCCGCTGCAGTCGTTGAAACGGAATTCACCGCTGCCAGTTTTGCCGCCCAGTGCTATGAAGCCAAAGGCGACCATGCGGGATCGCTCGCTGCGGCGAAGCGGGCGTTGGCCCGTGTTGAAAGAGTGATTGCTGCGGAACCGGATCACGGCCGGGCACTGGGTTATGGAGCCACTCTCCTCGCAAGCCTGGGCGAAGCCGAGCGAGCGAAGGAGTGGATCGAGCGCGGCACTCTACTCGACCCGGACAACACCATGCTGCACTTCAACTTTGTCTGCGCTCTCGCGCGTCTCCGGGAAATCGAGCCGGCTCTGGACTTGTTATCGAGCGTCATTGAAAAGGGCTCGCAGGGATTGTTCATCTGGCTGGACAACGATACTGATTTTGATCCGCTGCGGAGCAGTCCGCGCTTCATCGAGATTGTTGAAAAGGCGAAGGCGCGTTTCGCTTCCGAGCCGGCGAAAGCCGAAGCGTAGCTCCGCCGAGGTACCGTCGAGGTACCGGTGGTCGGATCCGTCGGTTGCTGCACTGCCAAGACCGACGGATCCGACCACCGGTACCTTCTTTGCGAGGCCTAAGCGCCTCTATTTTTTCGACTTGCGCGGCTTGCGCGCGGCGGGCCGCTTAGGTGGCGCCGCGGCGGCCACGCGGAGCGCCCTACGCCCCCAGGTCACCAGTTCCTCGGCATCCTCGAGGACGTCGGCCGGCACTTCGTAATACCCCATCGCCAACTCGGGCTTGTCGCGGAACGGCCGAAACGGTCCCATGCCCCGCGCAATGAAGTCCGGACGACTGCCGTCATTGACCTTGAGATACAACGTGTCGTCGGCAACCAGGCCGAAGAACAGTTCGTCGCAGTAAATGCCGACGCCACCGAACATGCGAATGGCGCGCACGCGGCCGAGCCCGGCCAGTTGCTCGAGGACGTAGTCGCGGTAGGACGGCGTGACTGCCATGATTCACCTGCGAAGCCCAATCGAGGTACCGGTGGTCGGATCGGTCGGCTTTCGCAGTGCAATAACCGACCGATCCGACCACCGGTACCTTCTAGGAATGGAGCATTTCGAGCACCGCGGTGCGCGCAGCGACGGCGTGCACCAGCAGCGCAACGACGTCACCGGGCCGCGCCCAGGCGAGTGCATGACGCGCGGCATCCACTTCATTCGACTGCAACACCAGCGCCGATTCCGTCATACCGTGCCGCAGCAAGGCCGCGCGCAGGATCGCCGGAACCTCGCCCGGCGCGCGCCCGCGCAAGTGCTTTTCAGTCTCCTTGATGACGATGAGATCCGGCGCGAACGCCGCAGCAGCCGCGGCCACGTCATCGAGATCCTCGTCGCGACGATTGCCCGCATGACCGAGCAGCATCGCCAGTCGCGCGCCGTCCGCGCACATCGACCGCGCCACCCGCAGCACGCCCTGCAGGCCCTGCGGATTGTGCGCGTAGTCGAGCAGCACGTGCACGCCGTTCACGTCGAAGCGCATCAGTCGGCCGGCGTTGTCATCCGGGTCGGACCCAAACTTCGCGAACACGGCCGCAACCGTCGCCGGCGCGATTCCAAGAGCTGCCGCGGCCAACGCCGCACCCGCGATATTCGCCATGTTGTAACCGGCATGACCCCCCACGGTCAGCGGCATCTCGGCGACCACGCCGAGATCGTGCTCCGCCCCAGCAAGCGAAAGCAACATCCGGCCACTGCGAACGCCGCAGGTCGAACCGCCGTCCGCACGATGTGACACGAGCACCGCGTGATCGAAGTCGAGCGCAAACCAGCCGATGGGCGGGCGCATTCCGAGCCGAACCTCGAGACCTGCCGCCTTGGCGCGGAGCCACTCGTCGTCGGCATTCAGAACCAGCAGCCCATCGCGCGCGATCAGCTGTGCGACGGTCAGCTTCGCGTCCGCCAGGCCGCCGAGATCGTGGATGCCGTACTCGCCGAAATGATCGCTGCTGACGTTGGTGACGACCGCGGCAATCGCATGGTCGACGGCGAGTCCGCGCCGCAGGATGCCACCGCGTGCTGTCTCGAGCACCGCCGCCTCGACGCGTGGATCGCGCAGGACCCGACGTGTTCCCGCCGGGCCTGAGTAGTCGCCAGCCTCGACCAGCGCGTCCCCGATGAAGACGCCGTCCGTGCAGCTGAATCCGTCCGCCCAGCCGTGCGCACGCGCACAGGCCGCGATCAGCCGCACGGTGGTCGTCTTGCCGTTGGAGCCCGTCACCACCGCGACAGGAATCTCGCACAGCGAACCCCACGGCACCTGCTCGACGCTCGGCAATGCGCCCAACGGCCAGCTGAGCCCGCCCGCTCCGGCGCCGAGCGTCAGTATCTCCTCGTCGAGGACGTGACGAACCCCGCGCGACTCTGCGGCATCGACCAGCTCCCGAATATCCATCCGCAGCTCCGCAGCCGCGAGCCGCTCGAACCGGGCGAGCGCAGCGCGCTCTTCCAGCATCGGCGGAATGACCTGGTCCGGGTCCGTTGCCTCGTCGCGGGCGGCCGCCAGCAGCGCAGCCGGCAGGCCGCTCCAGTGACTCGGATCACGTTCGAGCAATCCTGCGCACAGCGCCCACTCGTTCACCTCGGTCGCGGTGAAGAGCTGATCGAACGGCGCCGCAATGGCCAGCGAGGTGCCCGATGCGTGCGGCCGCGCCACGATTTCACTGGGAACTGGAATCGCGAGCGGCGGTGCATCCCAGCCGAGATGGCGGCGTGCCCGCTCCACGCGCGCACGCCATCCGGCGAGCAGCGGCTCGTCAAGAACGATGCCGACGACTTCGAGCACCGCGCCCGTGCCGGCGAAGAACAGGTTGCCGCCGGTAAGGCGACGCGAGTCGTCGAAGGGCAGACCGAGCTTGACGTTCAGTCTTCGACCTCCGGCGCGAGCCGCACGCCGCGTTCGTCGCGAATCAGCCCTTCGGGCATGGCCGAGCCCGCCAAAGAGTCAGAGGTGATTCCGGCCCCCTCGCCCGCCTTGGCGGGAGAGGGCTGGGGTGAGGGCTGCCGAAGACCCTCACCCGCATTGCGTACGCCCTCACCCGGCCTGCGGCCGACCTCTCCCGCCGCAGCGGGAGAGGTGGTGGAGCCCGCTGCAGCGGGAGAGGTGGCAGAGGACCCCGCAGGCTTGAACTTCGTGATCTGCTTCCACGAGCGCGTGAGCGCATCGGCAAAGATCAACAGCAGGTCGCCCGGCTGACCCATACGCAGAGCGGCGTCGATCGCCTCCTGCTCGTCCGGGATGATCGAGATCGCGGACTCCGGCACGCCCTGCTCCTGCAGCGCCACGGACTGAATTCGTGGCACCTCGTCCGGAGCGCGATCACGCAACCCGTCATCGCGCCGGCAGATGTAGTGATCGAACCTTCCCGCCACCGCATCGGCAATGGCGCGCAGGTCCTCGTCGCGCCGGTCGCCCGGACCGGCGAGTACCACGATGCGCCGTCCCGTCACATCGAGCCGCTGTGCAAGATCCGCCATCACGCCGACCGCGTGCGCGTTGTGACCATAGTCGAACAGCACCTTGAACGGATGCTCGTTGAAGACGTTCATGCGACCCGGCGCCTGGTAGAAAGTCGAGTCGAAGGTGCGCAGGCCCTGGCGGATCGCATCGAGCTTGATGCCGAGCGAGAACGCCATGGCGGCAGCGAACATCGCGTTCTGCACGTTGTGCAGCGCGCGCCCTTCGAGCGTCGCCGGGATGAGGTGCGTCCACACCAGCGGGATGTGGCTGCCCCGGTCGTAGAGAGTGATCATCTGCCCGTTGACGCCCGCCTCGAGTGCGCACGCGCGTCCGCCCGCGCGAATGTGCTCGCGCACCAGCACGTGCTGCGGATTCAGCGTCACGTAGCAGATGTTCTTCGCTTCGGTGTAACCCGCCATCTTCAGCACGAGCGGATCGTCCGCGTTGAGCACCGCGCAATCGTTCGCCACCTCGATGACGACGCGCTTGACCTCGGCCAGCTGCTCGAGCGTGTCGATGCCCTTGAGGCCCAGGTGATCGGACTGCACGTTCAGCACGCAACCGACGTTGACCTCGGGCACGCCCATGCCAGCGCGCAACAGGCCGCCGCGGGCCGTCTCGAGAATCGCGATATCGATCTGCGGGTCGGCGAGCACCATGCGCGCGGAGACGGGGCCCGTCATGTCGCCCTGCACGGTGCGCTGGCCGTCGATGTAGACACCGTCCGTCGTGGTGAGGCCGGGCGTGAAGCCCGCCATTTTCGTGACGTGCGCGAGCATGCGTGCGGTCGTCGTCTTGCCGTTCGTGCCGGTGATCGCGGCGATCGGCACGCGCGAGGCGGCCCCCGCCGGGAATAACATGTCGATCACGGGACCGGCGACGTCACGCGGGGTGCCTTCGCTCGGCGCCACGTGCATGCGAAAGCCGGGCGCGGCGTTGACCTCGCAGATGCCGCCGCCGATGGTGCGGTAGCTCTCGGTGATGTCCTTGGAGAGAAAATCCACGCCGCCCACGTCGAGGCCCACCGCACGGATGGCACGCACGGCCATGTCGCGGTTGTCCGGGTGGATCACGTCAGTGACGTCGGTTGCGGTTCCGCCAGTCGAGAGATTCGCGGTCGAACGGAGGTAGACGATCTCGCCCGCGGCCGGCACGGACTCCGGAGTCATCCCGGCGCGCTCCAGCATCTTGAGCGCCTGCGCATCGAGTTCGAGGCGCGTCAATACTTTCTCGTGGCCGACGCCGCGGCGCGGATCCTGGTTCACGACCTCCATCAAGTCGACGATGTTCTTCGCGCCGTCGCCGACGACGTGACCGGGCGTGCGGCGCGTGGCCGCGACGAGCTCGCCGTTGACGACCAGCAGACGGTGATCGTCGCCTTCGAGGAACGTCTCGACGATCACGGAGCGCGAATGCTCGCGAGCGGCGGCGTAGCCGGCCGCGACTTCCTCGTCGGTCAGGAGGCGGATCGAAATGCCGCGGCCGTGATTGCCGTTGTACGGCTTTGTCACGACCGGGAAACCGATGCGACGGGCGGCGCGCACGGCTTGCGATTCGCTCTGCACGAGCTCCTGCCGCGGTACCGGCAGGCCGAGCGTGGCGAGAATCTTGTTGGTCTCTTCCTTGTCGCTCGCGAGTTCGACGGCAATGTGCGGCGTCTTGCCGGTGACGGTCGCCTGGATGCGCTGCTGGTACCTGCCGTGGCCGAGCTGCACGAGGGACTGGTCGTTGAGCCGCAGCCAGGGGATTCCGCGAGATTCAGCGGCGCGCACGAGAGATGCTGTAGACGGGCCGAGGGCGCGGCGCTGCGCGAAGCGAATGAACTCGTCGCGAGCTTCCGGCCAGCGCCAATCGTCGGGCACGGTCTCGGCGGGGCGGATCGCTTCGGGAAGCAGCGAGCACAGCAGTCGCAGGCCGAGTTCGCCGGCTGCAATGCCTTCGTCGCGCTGGGCGTATTCGTAGACGACGGTGTAGACGCCGGGTAGGCCGGCGGCGCGCGTCTTGCCGAACGTGACGTTCTCGCCCGCGATGTTCTGCAGTTCGATCGCGACGTGCTCGAGCACATGACCGAGCCAAGTGCCGTCGTCCTCGCGCATGCGGCGGAAGAACCCGCCGGGCTCGCGGTACGAGCAGCCGTGCTCGGCGAGGCCGGGCAGCGCTGCGGCGAGCCGGTCGACAAAATCGCCGCCGAGACGGCCGGTGGGCCAGGCCTCGAGGTCACCGAGGTCAAGCTCGAGGCGGATGACCGGAAAGTGAGCGTAGAGCGATGGCCCGACGTAGACGGACCGGTCGAGGATGCGCATTCAGGAACTCCTCCCTGAGGGGTTCAACTTTGTCAGCCAACTTGAAAATGGTACCGGTGGTCGGATCGGTCGGTTATTGCATCGCCGAAACCGACGGATCCGACCACCGGTACCTTTGCAGTGCAGCAACCGACGGATCCGACCACCGGTACCTCAGCGGGTACCTCAGCGGGTCCGGAGCGTCGGCTTCACTCTTTCGGCGAAACGAGCGAGCCGGCCTGCGCCACCCGCGTGTGCAGGTTGAACGTCGCGCCCGCCACCAGGATGTGCATCCGCAGGCCGAGCATGCAGACAGGCTGCCCCTCGTTCACGCTGTCCATGGACGAAAAGGTTACGTCGGACGCATCCACGACGGTCACGCCGCCACTGCCCGCCACTTCGACCGTCTCGTCGGGACCGATGAACGCCGCGGTGTCCTCGTCGAGGCCAATGCCGACGGCGAACGGATTGTAGGCCAGCGCCGTGAGCAGCCGCCCGAGCCGGTCGCGCTGGCGGAAATGCTGGTCGATGATGAAGCGATTGGTGAGGCCGAGACCCGGGGCGAGCCGCACGCTGCCCGAGATGACCGACGAGCCCTCGTCGCCAAAGGCGATCATGTGCTCGCTCAGGATGCTGGCGCCCGCGCTCGTACCGCCGACCGTTACACCATGCGCATTGCGCGCGCGAATCAGCTTGGCGACCGGCGTCCCGCCGAGCAACGTCGTCAAGCGCAACTGGTTGCCGCCGGTGAAGAAAATCCCGCTCGCCTGCTGGAGCCGTTCCAGGCGCCCAGGCTCCTGGCAGTCGCGGCGCGTGTCGAAGTCCATCACGGTGACGCGCGCGGCACCGATGTCGCGGAACAACTGCTCGTAGCGCGGTCCGGTCTCGTGCATGCGGCTCGCGGTCGGGATCACCACGATATCGGCATCGTCGCCGCCCGAGACGCTGACGAATCGCTCGAGGATGTGGCGGTCGTTTTCCTTGTTCTCGGCGCCGCCGATCGGAATGATCCAACCGCGCGTCTCGCCATGGGGGACTATGCTCGGCATCCCGGATTGCTCCTCAGACGGTCTCGAACGTGCCCCGGCGAACGGCCAAACCGCTCTTAACGTGCACGACCCCACGAATGATGACGGTATCTGCGCCGCCTGTCGCGTCCAGCGCGACCAGATCCGCGTCGCCGCCCGCCACAATCGCGCCCTTTCCGGCCAGCCGCAGCAGTCGGGCGGGATTGGACGTGAAGGCCGGCAGCGCCGTCTCCAGGGGCATCCCGCCGGCCAGCAGGTCGCGCAGGGTCTCGAGCAGCGCCCCGGCCGCGCCGACGTCCATGTGGCAGACGCGCCCGTCCGCATCGAAACACGGCAGGCACCCGCCTGCGTCGGAACTGACCGTGACGCGCTGCGGAGGCGCCCCGCTCGACAGGTAGCGACGCAACGCGTCGGCCGCGGTGTAGGCGTCCTCGCCCTCCTCGACCGGGAATGCAGTGAGATCCACCGTGCAGCCCGCGCGGGCCAGTTCGACAGCCTCGTCGAACAGCGCCTTGCGCCGGTTGACGTGCGTGGGATTGAAGACGCGCGCAGGAATTTCGGATCCCGCCAGGGCGCGTCTGACCAGATCAAGACCGCGGGGTCCGTCCCCCAGGTGCAAGTGCAGCACACCCGCCTTGCCGGTCATCAGGCCGGCGACGTGCGCGTCGGCGGCGAGGCGGAGGACCTCGTCGAGCGTCGGCTGGCTGGAGCGGTGGTCGCTGATGGCGACTTCGCCGATGCCGAGCAGCGGCTCGAGAAAGACGAGGTCGCTGCGCACGCTCCCCGTGAGCGTGGTCGGCGGGACGTGGTAACCGCCCGCATAAGCGTA
>Ga0315287_10009105_pt1 | contig 10038 bp, 5 predicted proteins | sample YL17G11_0_MG_FD_205037 | JGI IMG/M metagenome (GOLD analysis project Ga0315287, IMG submission 205037) | Sediment microbial communities from Yellowstone Lake, YNP, Wyoming, USA - YL17G11_0 | ecosystem: Environmental > Aquatic > Freshwater > Lake > Sediment | place: USA: Wyoming | collected... | reverse complement strand
AATTTGCCGAGTGACGGCCATCGGCGGGCGTTTTTGGTCTCAGATATGAGGTTGGTCGAAGGGACAGAGACGGTGAAGATCGATAATGTCCGGCAGACAAGAGATATCGATTACAGGCTCAATTATCAAACAAGGCTACTGATAATGAACAATCCTCTGCCGGAAGCAGCCGAAGTCAGCATTGATTTCGGCTACACCGCGGGGCAGGACCTGCGCGCCAGGGAAACGATCAGCGGACAGGTCGGGAGAACCTTCGTTTTGGCCCATCGAAATATTATTAGGAATACAGAATCAATCATCAAAAATGGAATTCTCTTGAGAGCTCCCCTTGATTATTCAATTAATTATCTGACGCAATCAATTACTTTCACAACAGCCCTGTCGGCGGCCGACACGGTTGAGATATCTTATTCATTTCCCGGTATCAGGCACGACGTATCGGGAGGGAACATTGAGTATAAACTGTCTGATTGGAGCGTCTTGGGTGCATCAGTTATTTCGGCTACACCCAATCAAGCCGATAGCGCGATCTTTGACCAGGTTCAGCCGTCCAGCTATTCCGTTGGGAACATCTATAACCGCGCTACCATCAATAAGGATACTTTTATCAATACCGAACTGGCGGTCAGCAGTATTAATCCCGACTATCGCGGGAATACGACGGTCGAGGCGGACAGTGCTGTCAAAGTATTTGGCAAAACTCGTTTTGGTCGGTTGGAATTAAACGCGACCTATAACAAAACCGGATTAAATTTTGCCTCAGTCCACCGGGTAAAGCTGAATACTGGCTGGCAAGGAGAAAAATTGAGCATCAACTTAAAATATGAAATATTCAATAATCTGACGCTGCAAATCGGGCGAGAATCAGGGATGAGTCAGTTAGGAATTGATCCTACGACTGAGGCAAAAGTAGTTGCCAATCAATTGGGGCTGCAATATATGCCAATTGACTATTGGAAGATAAGTTGTGGCATAAGGAGTAATGAAGATGGGCCATCAGCGGGACAAACAAGTCAACGAGCAATTTCGCTGTATACCGATCTGGATCTCAGAAAATTGTTAATGATTAATAAGGAATATAGTGAGGAAATAAGGTTTAATGGGAAGTATATTGATGGAAGCAACAGTTCCCCGAACCTAGGGCAAGGAACGATAGTGTCGAATAAAAATAAAACATATTCGATAGGGTGTTGGTTTAAATTCCTTTGGGGATTATCAGGCTATGTCCAAGACGAGATCGCAGAAGAGGCCAATGATGCGCCAACCCCGTTATCAGTCAGCCGAAATACACCATATTACAAAGTATCATATAAATGGGATTTTAGCGGCGGGCATAACTTTTTATTTTATGCTGATTATTCAGATGCTCGCCAGACCGGATCGACCAGTTACACTAAAAAGGAGAATTCTTACGGGATTAACTGGAATGTTCCGATCTCAAATCCGGCTCTCACTGCTTTTAGCCTGGGGACGACAGTTAAAAATACTGATTATAGTGATTTAAACAACAGCGCGAATGATTACAAGGCGACCGAAATGGCATTCCAGGCAACAATGACGTTCTGATGGCCTTAAAATAGCATGAAATAATCGTATAAATGTGTAGATAATATGAGAGGAGCTGCAAAGATGTCTAAGAAAATAATAATTGCTTCAATTGTTCTCACATTGATCATGTTTGTAGGGAGTGGGGTTTGGTTTGTTATAAGTCGCAGGCCACAAGGTACCAGTCAAAGGCTGGCAGCTTTAAACCATGAACAGGAAGCTAAAGAACCCGTCACCAAACTCGCATACATCGGCACGAACGAGACGCTCTCGGAAGCTCAATATAATTTAGATCTTCAGGATGGGAAATTGGATGAGCCGCATATTGTGCATAAAATATTGGAGATGGATCCAAAATCGGAAATATCTGATATTAAAAGACAGGCGCTATTGTTTATCGGAAAAGACGGAAAGATGAAAAAGGAAGAAATATTTGAAAGTAAACCGTCAAAAGTTGATATATATATAACGCAAAATGGTAAATACGCTATGGTTTTAAGCAATTTTACGTCAACGGGTATTACTTACAGGTATTATGATATAAAAGGCGACTTATTATGGATGAAGGAAAACACGCAAAATAGTTATAAGATTTCTCCGGATGGGGGAACCGTTATTGAGAAAGTGTATGACCAAGAAAAAAAGCAATATTTCTACAATTTATTAGACTCGAAGAATAAGTTGATTAAAGAGCGCTTTTTTGCAATCGAACTTTCAGGATATTATCCTGAAGAAGAAGTGCTTTTCTCTCCGAACGCAATATATTTTGCATTAAGATATAGCAATGTAGGTAATAAATCGTTGTTCATGTTGTTTGATAAGAATGGCAACATTCTATACTCGCGACGCATTACCGGGTTTGTTATTGAAAATCAAGAAGACAAATTATCGGACGAGGGCAATTATCGGTATGTTGGATATGACCTCAACACATTTCGTAAAAAAATAAGCATTTATGATAAGGGTGGCAAGGAGGAGCATCCAAAAATACTCCTTAAGCAATAAAAAAGAAATGGCAAAAAAGGCTCTTTTATTTATAATAATATTTTTAACTGCGATTGTTTGTGAAACAAGTGCTTATCAAATAACTAGATATCCGTTAGATACAACCGCTAAGCTGAGGGCAAGTTATGGCCAATACCGAAATTGGGATAAATATATTACTCACGATGGAATAGATTTAGGCGGCGGGATCTCAGGCAGCGGCATTCGAGCGGCGGATATCAGTGGAAGAGAAAGATTTGATAAGCGGGTGAGGGAATTATATAGAGATTAGCTGGGATAGGACAGACTAAATACGGCGAAATATCACCTAAAAACTGTCGATATATGAAAAGGAGACGCTCAGATGTCTAGAAAAATAATAATTGCTTCAATTATGCTCACATTGATCCTGTTTGTAGGGAGTGGAGTTTGGTTTGTTGAAAGGATTAATATATGGGGGGTGGCATTGGCTGACGCTAAAAACACTTCTAAAATCGTTTATGTTCAAGAACGTGCCGATGGATATGAATTACTTGTCAGCGATAATAACGCGAACAGAACTAATAGGACAGTACTATTATCGCACAAGAATATGTTAGGTTTTGATGATGCCTCATATTTTTCTTTGGGAGGAGCTTTCTTAAAAGATAAAATTCTTTATTATAGCGATTTAGATCATCAGGCAATATTATCTTACGATATTACCACGAATGTTCGTAAGCAATTGTTAGCGAAAGCTCTGTATCCCTTTTACATAGATAACGCTGATTCTGTGATCGTGTTTTCAACGAACCTTAAAAACGAAAGCATAAAGTCTTTTAAAATATACAACATTAAGGAAGATCGTTTTAGGGAAATCTCATTTGATCGGGGATACAATACTTTTGTCCGCCCAACAAGACTGATCAATCAAAGATATATAATATTTGATTATTTAACTGGCTACGCCGAAACGAATTCCGGCTATTTTTTGTACGATTTAAAAATGGATGAGGTCGTTGGAGAATACGATACGCAAAATTGGATCGCGATGTTTAAAGATCAAATTGCGTATTTGAGTTCGAGAGGGGAAGGGATCACTGTTGACCGAAAAAGCTCCAATACGCTTAGTATCTGGGAAATTGGAAATACTGAACCTAAGGAAGTATTCCATAATAGCAAGATGGACATACAATATATTACCTTTGAGTCGAATGGTGAGATTATTGAAATGAAAGGGGATTTGGCGGTGGCCAAAAGTCTTTCCGAACTAGAGCCGTATGTCACCGAGCCGGTTACGATTTTTGTTAATCTAAAAAACCGTAAGATTTCGTGGGTTAAGGGTCACAAGGAATTGCCTCTGGTGGAGCCCATTTTTAATTCTTCGAATGTGATAGGGGTTTATAACCCAAATTTGAAAAGTGAGCAAAAATGATATTTATAACTAAAAGTAAAATATTATCTTTCTTTTTTTGTTTGATTTTATTCTACTTTGCGAGTTCAATCTCAGCCACGGCTTATCAGATAGTAAGATATCCTTTTGATACCAATAGTAATATCTCAGCGAACTATGGGCAGTACCGAATCTATAGAGACTTAAATAACCAAATAGTTTACCGTGGAGGGCATGAAGGGATTGATTTGATTGAAGCTAAAGGAACGCCTGTATATCCAATTGCAGTCGGCAAGATAAAATTTATAAGCTATCCTTCTATTGATTCCAAGGTTGGATATGGTAGATATGTTGTCATAGACTATGGTGACTTTGAAACATTGTATGGTCACTTGAATGATATTGTAAGGGACGAAAACGGGAGGCTCCCCTCTCTGGGAAGCACTGTCGATCCATCGAAACCAATTGGTTATGTGGGAACGACAGGTAATTCGACCGGCAGCCATCTTCATTATGGGTTGGGGAGTAATATTGAATTTACATCGAAAGGAGTTGTTTAAATGGTGAAGAAGGTTGCTTTTTGTTTGTTTTTGACTGTTTTTGTGGTGTGCGGGATTCTTGGGTGTGTACCGGCCAAAAAAGAAGGAACAGAAAAAACTGAATCGGCAAAAGAGCCAGTCATCCAGACATCTACCCAAGAGATGAATACCTATATAAGTAAATATGGATTTTCGGTGTCGTATCCGGCGGATTGGCATTTGGAAGAGAAAAAGGATATTAAATTGACTCAAAGAGAGTTGGAAGGATATATTTCATTCACGATTTGTGACTTTAATCCTGATAAACCAGAAGAAAGCATTAAAAGCAAAGGGATTGCCATTGAATATTTATTCTATGATGATGCTGTATCTGGGATTGACAAAAAATACAGTATTCCGAAAAATAAATATGAAAAAATATTGTTTTTGTCCGACAAATACAATATATACAAGCTTAATCGAAAAGATAAAATTGAAAGAATGGAAATTAATGGGATTGAAATAATATTAATATATTATGAAGGAAAATATCCATGGCAGGCAATATTTTATTTGCACGGACAAGATGCTGTTGTGGTAGTGGCAACTTCAGAAAAAGGTTCAAATGAATTAATCTCAACATTAAAAACGATGAAGATAGGCAATGAAAAATAAATACTTAATATTTATTTATGTCTTGTTGAATATTTTGTCTTGCCAAGTATTTGCTGAATATGCTTTGACAAGATCATTACCATTGGATTATGAAAGCGCTAAAATTAGAGAGAATAGGTATATTAACCATAATTATGGCGAATACCGAGGCGGCAATAGTTACACGTATCATGATGGCATAGATTATTTTGTTCCACTGGAAAATCGCACGGCACATATGCCTATCTACCCCGTCTCCCCCGGCACCGCCCACGTTTATCCCGAGCCACCTGAACTGAAAGGAAAAAAGCAAGGCTGGGGGAATTGTGTCATTGTGAATCATGGCAGTTTTCAAACAAGATATGCGCATCTGAGTAAAATCAATGTATCTGAAGGCCAATGGGTGGATACGGCTACCGTCGTAGGCCTTTCGGGGAACACTGGAGCATCTGACGCAGAACATCTTCATTTTAGTATTGGGAGTGATGTTACTCCCGCGAATACGATTAACCCTATTTATGCGGGGTTGAAACAGCCAAAATATGGCGAGATAAAGAAATTTGCCGATTCTAATGGCTTTGATATTAGATTATTAGCGACAGGTTCTGATGGGACATTTGGCGGAGACAACGAGGCGATCTTGAGTGATTCGAACGAAACGATCAATATTCCGAAACCCGGACAACCGTTGAAAGCCATTATAAGTGCTTATCATTTCACGGGTAGGGCTTATACGACTCCATATAAAGTCGAGTTCGAGGTTGAAAAGATTACGGGAGCAAATGATTTTGTTAAGCAGAAACGGGAAATAGTGTTCGATTCAATTGCCAACATCAATAAAATGTCTGAACCGCCATATTCTTTTTCCAGGCCATATGTTACGAAATCCAATAAAACCGAAGATTATTATTCGATCAAATTTACGCCGACCGCTGGTAAATATAAGATAACCGCAAATATCTATTCGTGCTATCGCGACGATTTCGGATTTCATTTATCCGATCCGGAAATTGCAGAAAGGGAAATCACAGTCGGCTTAAATGGTTCTAATCTCGATTGGTATGACCCGACAGTATCCTACGCCTGGCTACCGAACAACATTGCCAACCGGGGCATCATGCTGGCGAGTGTGCCAACGCCGGTTGGGGCTGCCGGAGTAAGGGCGAGCGACGTTTCAGCGGCATCCATCCCTGATGTGCTATACGCTTTTGCCAATAATAATGTCATCACGACAAATCTGCTTGATGTCGATCAGAACCTGCAGCAGAAGGCATTGATTGAAGCGCGATCAACGCCGGAGGCAAATTGGGTGGTGGAGATCAAGAATGAATCGGGGGCAGTAGACCGGATCTCCATTCCTAAACAAAGTTGGTTAAGAACGGAATGGGGGGTAGGCAAACCGGCTGGGACCTATACTTTTACTGTAACCGCTTCGAATTCCGCGGGAATAACAACCTATGAGTCTTATGACACTATCACAATCGATAATACTAAGCCGTCCGCGCTTGTTTATACCATTTCCAATAATGTCGGAACCGCGGAGCAAGTTATTTCAACGCGGATAAGACCTTACGAGAATCTGCGGAGCATGCTAGTCAATGTAGTAAAGGATTCTGATTATTCAATGGTTGAAGAAAGGATTTATTCAACGCCTTTTGTGGAAAAGGACAAAGAAGAAACGGTTGACTGGGAAGATGCAAGCTCTTACCCGGATGGTTATTATCGGTTACAGTACGTTATGACGGATATTGCTGGAAATATAACTAAAGCATATTCCCCTGTATTATCAGTTAACAAAAGCGGCGGATATATACCGCCGTCGGCGACTGTTGAGGCAACTCCTGATTCGCCCTTGCCGGATTTACCAAAATGGGAAGACCGTCCAATCATCTCCGACCTTGCTTTCGATTCAGCCGGCAACCAATATGTACTTTATGGGAGAAATAACAAGCTAGTGAAATATGATCCTGCCGGGAAGATCATTAAGACCTTAACCGGGATAGGAACATCAGAGTATAGATGCCCCCTTGGCCTCGCCGTCTCTCCCACTGGCGACCGGGTTTATGTAGCAGATACATATAACAATCGGGTGTTAATTTATGATGGGAATCTTCAGCTAATCAAAGAAATTAAGGGGAAAGATGTTTATATTACCTTTGGCGATGTCGATAGTTATAGCTGGGTGTTTTGTTTTAAGGGCATAGATTTTTCAGGTAGCGCGGGTGGCGGGACAAAAAAACAATCCGGCGAACAATACAGTCTTCCGGAAGGTTTGTCATTGAGCAACAATAGTTTATATGTCACTGATAAAGAAAAGCACCGGTTGTTAAGATATGATCTCAACGGCGAAGCTTCGATATTTTCAATTCTTAAAGCTGATTTGAAGGATCAGGCCCGAGGTGCATTCAATGAAAATGATACAGTGGCCGGTCAAACGGTTGATAAAGCGTTATTTTACTCTAATTCCCTTAACGACCAAATAGTATTTGATAGATATTCAGTTGGGCCATACCCGGATGGGCATGGGAAAACATGGTTGAAAGAGATGTTTAATCATTATAATTTACCTGGAAACAGTAATGGACAATTCACATCTCCTTCTGATTCTGTCGTTGATGCATCCGGTTTTATCTATGTCACCGACACCGGCAATCACAGGATACAGAAGTTTTTAACGTATGGATCCTTTGTTTCCGAGTTCGGCGCTGAAGGAACTGGTCCTGCCCAGTTTAAATCACCAAGCGGAATTTACATAGATGAAGACAATCACCTCTGGGTGGCAGATACCGGCAATCAGCGTATCCAAGAGTTCAAACTCGACGGCGCCTTTATCAAATCCTGGGGCGACGCAAAAATGTTAAGCAAACCCTTAAAGCTAGTAGTAAAAAAGATTGGTAAGAATAAGGCGGTCTATGTCGCGGATGGAGACAAGAACGAGGTGCAAATCTTTGGAGCTTCCCCTCCTACTGATTTTAGACTATCCGAAACTGGCGATCAGCTTATGCCCAGTCGAACCTTCACTATCAGCTGGTCTACATCTGAAGCCGAGTGGTATGGATTAAAGAAATACGAAATTTACGGAAGAACGGTTAGAGAGGGTATAGATTTAAATGATGAAAAATTATGGGTATATCTCAAGAAAGATATCCCTCCTTCACAAAATTCAGCAGAAATCTCTTTGCCTTATGATGGAGTATACGATATCAAAGTCAAAGCAGTCGATAATAATGGGAATTGGAGAGATTCAGATGGGGGTTCCTCTTCGGGTGACACCAGAGAGGCGACCCGAAACTTAAGGGCGAAAATTGACGCGATTCCTCCGCTGGGTTTTGCCCTTGAAAATCCGCCGGATGGTTATCTGGTTGACGGTAAAGATATAAAAATACGCTGGAGTGAAGCGCAGGACCAAAATCTCGGCTATTACGAACTGACCGTTGGCACTTCACCAGCCGATGTTCATTCTTCCGCCGTTTATTCAACCACTTTTGAGGCCCTTGCCACCAGAGAAGCGATATTAAAAGATTTGCCCATCGGTAAATATTATATTTTTATGGCTGCTTATGACAAAGCTGGACATTATACCCAGCTCAACGGTATGACCGATGTACCGGGGTATAATTATTCTGAGCTAGCTTCAAACTGGGAAGCAGCCTGGCCTTCCTTTAAAATCGATCCGGTCCCTCCCCAATCCTTCTCCATCGCAAATATTTATAACGGGCAGTATTTTGACAGCCGGAAAGTAAAAATCAACTGGAATGAAGCCAAAGCTAAAAATTTAGACCATTATGAAATCTATGTAGGAACGAATCGAAACGTCATTATCACAAGTGCAGTTTATTCCGCAACTATCGAGGCTTTCTCCAGCAGGGAATGTGTCGTAAATCTCCCTGGCGGGAATTACTGGATTTATATCCGGGCCTATGATCAATTTGGTAACTTCCGCGGTCTGGATGGAAAGACCAATAATCCCAACTATGATCAGAATCTAAATAACAACGTGGTTGGTTTCCAGATCGATCACACTCCGCCGACGATTGCTTTTAACCCCGTTGCCTATTCGCCTTTAACCAATCCTTATTTTTCTCCCAACGGCGATGGTTCTAAAGACAGCACGGCTATTCGTTTCAATATTACCGATGATGCATACAACCATAATTTCCCGGCCACCATGGAAGCAAAAGTTGAGATTGTGAATCCTGCGGGAAGAGCGATAAAAACCTGGCAGATGCCGAATTGTCTCCCCGGTTGGCAGGAGCTGGTCTGGGATGGAACGCGCGACCCACCGACCGGTGGAGGAACAGCAGACGAAGGCAGATACAAAATACGCATCCGCGCAACAGATCGCGCCTTAAATACTGCAACCAATGAATCACTGAGCGTAGTGGTCGATACGACTCCGCCGCAAATTAATCACATCGTCGATTCGGTGATTTTTTCTCCGAACGGAGATGGAAAGTTTGATAAAGATGCTTTAAGCTTCGACCTTTCAGATAACCTGTCGAACAATTTCAGCGCTTCAGTTGAGGTTCTTAATTCGAAAGATGAAAAAATTAGGGATTTGCCACAAATCTCTCAATCACCCGGATCAAATACAAAAACGGTTGTCTGGGATGGAACCGACGCGTCAGGACACACAGTAAACGATGGTGCTTATAAATATCGGATTACCGCCGTCGATCAGGCCGGCAACGTTTCTACGACCCCAGCTTTAATTGCCGTTGATACAAACCCACCCGTTTTCGCGAATATCTATACAGACCCAAAACGAGAGGTTAAATTTACAAGTACTTCGGGAAAACTCGATATTTCATTTGCGGTATCTGAACCGGCCAACGTCAGGATGGCAATTTATGACAGCAATCTGGCCGCGCTTCGAACTTATTCGGTCTCTGCCGAAGCCGGGATCGCAAATACCGTCTCGTGGGATGGGAAAGATAATTTCGGGCAGCTTGTTCCAGACGGGAC
>Ga0315287_10009104_pt1 | contig 10038 bp, 11 predicted proteins | sample YL17G11_0_MG_FD_205037 | JGI IMG/M metagenome (GOLD analysis project Ga0315287, IMG submission 205037) | Sediment microbial communities from Yellowstone Lake, YNP, Wyoming, USA - YL17G11_0 | ecosystem: Environmental > Aquatic > Freshwater > Lake > Sediment | place: USA: Wyoming | collected... | reverse complement strand
GCGGCGAGCACGAGCAGATGCAGTCCCGATCGGCGCCTGATCGCGGCGATGTCGAACACCCGACCGATGCCGGCCACACTGCCCAGGCCGACCGCGCACACCGCTGATGCCAGATTCGCCCAGCTCCAGTACTGGAAAGGCCGCTGGGTGGCGATTCCTTGCCAATACCGTTGCTGGACAAGGGTGTAGCCATCGAACCACCAGAAACCGGCGAGTGTGAACGCCGCCGCCACGGCCAGCGCCGCGACGGCGGCCGGCACCAGCGCACGCAGTGCGGCACGCCGGTCGGGCGAGCAGATCAGCACGGCCGCGGCCGGTAGCGCCATCAGCACCAGCCCGTAGCTAAGGTAAATCGCCCAGCCTGCGAGCAGACCCGCGGCGGCCCCGGCCAGCGCCGGCCGCCGAACGGTCCCGCGGACCGCTAGAGCCAACAGCGCAATACACCAGGCGGCGACTCCGGCGTAGTAGCCGTCGGCCGACACCGCGATCCAGATCGCCGTCGGCGCCGTCGCCACGAAGGGCGCCACCTTTCTGGCTGTCTGCTCGTCGTTCAACGCCCGGAGTGCCACGATCACCGCCGTCGCCGCACTGGAGCCGACGACAACACACAGCAGGCCCGCCCACGCACCGCCGCCCAGTCCAATCCGATCCAGCCAGACGAAGGTCAATAGCGCACCCGGAGGGTGCCCGGATACGTGGGTGGTCCACGAGTCCGGCTGGAAATCCAGGATCCGGCCGGCGAAGCCGCGCACCGCCTCCGGTATGTCGGTGATCGACCGAACCTGGCTCAAGTACTCGTCTTTGGTGGTCAGCCGGCTGGTGAAACCGCGCTGCCAGCCGTCGATCATTGCCAGGGCGAACGCCCACACGAACGAGGTCGCCCAGGTCGCTAGCGTCAAGGCGCGCCACGGTAGTCGTTGCGCCAGTGCCGGGCCCCATATCACCGTTGCCAGGCCGATCAGAATGGCCGGTACGGTGCCCCAGCCGACGTGGGCGTTCCACCAGCCGAAGATCGGCGCCGCGTCGGCGAAGATTTTCAAGTCATGCGGATTCAGGTGGATTATCGGCGTGATGGTGCCCAGGTGCAGACGGGGCGTCAGAAATGCGGCGACCACCAGAAGAACGCCCAGTGCGACCGCGAGCGCTTCGCGGCGACCGATCTTCACGACCGCCTAGCCTATGGGACCCGGCGCGACACTGGCGCTGACCCGGCCGTTGCTGCCGCTGATCCTGAGCAGTCCGACGGCCAGCACATGGGCGAGATGCGTGTCGGTCGTGTAACGCCTGACGCCCGCTGAAACACCACATTCTGCAGTGACATTTGGATCAGCCCGTTTACCCCGAGGAGCTCGAATGACTACACAGTCCGCCAACGTCTTTGACGTCGAGGTCGAGACGCTGCCGGTGCCGGGCTGGCGACTCAACTTCATCGCGGGCTTCGTTCCGCTTCTTGCCGGGCTGCTGATGCTCATGGCGACCTGGGTGGGCGTAGCCCGCCCCGATGCGCTCTGGTGGATCGGCACCGGCAGCCTCGATTTCAGGTTCGGGGGCCTATCTTCGGCGGGCCCCGACGCCGGCAGTTGGGTGGAAGTCATCGGCTCCGTCGGCGGGGTGAACGTCGCTGCAGCCGCCGTCGCCGTCAGTGCCGTGGCCCGGTTCGGTTTACGCCCCGGTCACCGGTGGGCGTGGTGGTTCTTGCTGTTCAGCCTTCTGTGGGTCGGAGTCCACGATGCCGTCGTGGCCACATTGTTCTTCGCGAAGACAGGCGCACCGCTGATGCTGATGCCCTACACCTACTGCGCGCTGATGATTGCCGGCCTCGCCCGTTCCCGAAGAGCTGTGTTCGCCTAACGAACACAACCGGAATGCCGGAAACGCTGCACTCCCGCCTGCCGAGAGTCACCAGCAGACACCAACGAAAATCCCTTGACCAGAAAGACATTGACATGACGACAACGAGTCAGACTCCGATCAGCGACGAGGTCGCGTCCGTTCACGAACGCATGGCCGATCAGCTGTTGTCGGACTCAATGGCGGCCTTCACCGCCGAACAGCGCGCCCTTGAGGTGGCCGGCATACCGGCTACGGTGGCCCGGCCGGGGACAGCGTTTCCCACCGCTGAGCTGCTCGACATCAGCGGCCAGCCGATCGCCTCGAGCACCGTTTTCGGCGGGAGACCCACCGTCGTGGTGTTCTACCGCGGCGCATGGTGCCCCTACTGCAACATCGCGTTGCGCACCTACCAACGCGACCTTGTCCCCGCGCTGCGCGAGCGGGGAGTGAACCTCGTCGCGATCAGCCCGCAGAAACCCGACGGCTCGGTGTCAGCCATCGAGGCCAACGAACTCACCTTCACCGTGGTGTCCGACCCCGGCAACGTCCTCGCCTCGGCATTGGGCATCCCCACCGCCCCCACCGAGGACGCGCAAGCCGCTCAACAGCAGCTGGGCCTGGATCTTCATACCGTCAACGCCGACGGTACGACCGCGGTCCCGATGCCGTCGGTGGCAATCGTGGACGCCGACGGGGTGCTGCGCTGGATCGACGTGTACCCCAACTACGCCACCCGCACCGAGCCGGCCGACGTCCTGGCCGCCCTGGACACCGCGGGCCGAAGCTAGTCCACACCGCGGGTGTCGGGGGTCCCTGGTGGTCGTTGCGGTGCGTTCCAGGCTTACCCGCGGGGGCGGCGAGCTGCTGCGACGTCGCGAAGTCGCCGCCCCGCTCACCGGATACAGTCAATCTCCTGATGAGCGCGACCGTGGACGAGACGGCGCTGATCGCCGCGCTTCGGTCCGGCGATGAGCGGGTGTTCGCCGACCTGGTCGATCAGCACACCCCGTCGATGCTGCGGGTCGCCCGTGGTTATGTGCCCAGCCACCAGATCGCCGAAGAGGTGGTCCAGGAGACCTGGATCGCACTGGTCAAGGGCATCGCCACATTCGAGGGCCGCTCTTCGCTGCGCACATGGCTGTTCGCGGTGATGATCAACATCGCCAAGACCCGCGGGATCCGGGAGCGCCGCGACGCCGACGCCGCGGTTGCCGCCTACACCGGCGGCACCGTCGACCCCGCCCGCTTCCGCGAGGCCGGGGATGAGTTCCCCGGGCATTGGAAACCCGAACAGACACCCTCGCCGTTTCCCGACACTCCCGAAGGGTCCGTGCTCGGCGGGGAACTCATGGCAATCGCTCGCGCCGCCCTGGACACCCTGCCCGATCGGCAGCGAACAGTGGTCGCCTTGCGCGACATGCTCGGATTCGACTCCGCCGAAGTTTGTGAGCTGCTGGACATCAGCGTCGCCAATCAGCGGGTGCTGCTGCACCGCGGCCGGGCCGCGGTGCGGGAAATTCTTGAGAACTATCTGCAGGAGACCGGATGAGGGTCATGGATTGCAACGAGTTGGTCGAACTGGTCACCGCCTACCTCGACGGCGCCCTCGACGCCGAAACCCGCGCCAGCTTCGACGAGCATTTACTCGACTGTGACGGCTGCGGCAACTACCTGGAACAGTTCCGGGTCACCATCGCCACCGTCGGCACCATCGAGCCGGGGCAACTCGACCATGACTACCGCAGCCGCCTAATCGATACCTTCCGAGACTGGCACAACTCACCCGCCGGCGACGCCTGAACGCCGGCGATGGAAGTACTCGTGTAACGGTCGGCCGAAGACACGACACATCACCTCCGAACACTTTCCATCATGCTCGATGGCGCGGAATCGGTGTCGCGCCAATAGTGAAGAAAGTCATGAAATTAACTCGATTTGTATCCGATCCCGAAGACTTCACCACCACTTTCGCCGCGACCTTCGACCGGAGAAATCTCGACGAGATCGTCGCCGCTGCTCTCCCAAAGGATGGCTATGTTTCCAGAGCATGTGACTTTGCTTCATGCCCTGCGCATCCACATTAGGTTGCGTAAGAACATAATCCGCACCGGCATTTACGAATTGCTGGAGCTAGTGGCGCAACCACTTCACATCGCTGTGGAGATTGACCAATGAAGAAGAAGATGCACTACGGACGGCGGCCTACCCTGATGCTCATCGGCAGCTACGGGCGCACGTCAACAGCAGGCACTACCTAGAAAAGCGTTACGAGGGTCACGCGCCGCCCGAACTCGCCCGCGACGCGACATCCCGGCCAAGAATCCTGGTGCTCACCGGAGACGACGACCCAGTGGTTCCCTTCGCCGCAGTGAGCGCTCTAAGCGACGAAATACGCTGCCGCCCATACCGAATCGGGAGATCAGCACCTACGGCGGCACCCAGCACAGCTTCACCGGCGAAGTATCCCTCGGCGCAGAACGCACCCCCGGTGCCGTGCTTCATCCGGGAGCCGAAGCACGCTCTTTGCAACACGTGCTGAGCAGTGCGGTGTAACGATCGGTGCGTGAGGCAGCACCTCCTATCGAACATGTTCCGGGTCTTCGACAAGGAGGGACTGATGAGCGCCATCACAAGCCATCCGAATACCGCATCGGCCAAAACCAACTCCGTCATCGACGGCGCGGCCGGCCTGCTGGCCCGCTACGGCCTCGTGGTCGTCATCGGCTGGATCGGACTATTGAAATTCACCTCCTTTGAGGCGAACGGCATCCAGCCGCTGGTTGCCAACAGCCCGGTGATGAACTGGCTTTACACCATTTTCAGCGTGCAGACGTTCTCCTCCCTGCTGGGCGTCGTCGAAGTCACCGTGGCGCTGCTCATCGCGATCAAGCCGGTAGCGCCGAAGTTGTCGGCCATCGGCAGCGTGGGCGCGATCGGGCTTTTCCTGGCCACCATCAGTTTCCTGTTCACCACACCCGGGGTGGGTGAGGCCTCCGCGGGTGGGTTCCTGGTGCTCTCGTCGACCGGCCAGTTCCTGATCAAGGATGTCGCGTTGCTCGGCCTTTCGGCATGGACGCTTGCCGACGCGCTGCAGGCGGCCAGTGCCCGGAAGAACCCGCCACTCGGGGCGGCGTAACCGCTCGCGCGACAGCCAGTCCGTCGGCGACCAGTTCCCTACCAACGCGCCGATCTTCTGACTTACGCTCATCGCAAGCTCGTACGCCAGCGAGAGAGAGGGCCTTCGGTCGCGGAGTCGAACTGGAAGTCGATCGTCCACAACATGTTTCGGCGCAGCGACGGTGATCGGCGGGACCGAGGAAACGCCAGCATCGCTTACGCGCTGCGGGGCCGATTGCTGATCGTGCTTGGAACGGCGGGTTCAAGCCGGGCGCCGCCCCCCATGAGAGCCCACAGCCCGTTGCTCTCCGTCAGCTCACGTCAGCTGCGCGCCTCGGTCTAGGTTTCGGAATCCGCGGGCGGGCTCGCGGACGCCCAGTCGATAGGGCAGACTGCGGGCTTCCAGCCTTGTCGTCGCTGCCAGACGCCGCAGCATGCTGCGGCGACGAGGCTCGCCGGGACCGCGCACACCTGCCAGGTCGATGTAGTGGGTCGACGTTTCACCTATGCCCTCGAAGTCATGGTTCAGCGGCATGCACAGTGCGCGCCACGGCTCCTCGAGGCGGTCCACTACGGGATCGGTCATCAGCACGTACTCGTCCAACGGAACCGAGTTCTTCAGCATGCGGTGGACAAGGATCACGTCGAGGCCGACGAGTTCGGCGTGACGCTTGACCCGCTGCTCGGCTACCTCCCCCTGATGGGCGACGAACTTGAGGGACAAACCCTCCAGTTGCGAGCAGCTCGCGCAGTCGCAGCCGCGGTCGAGCGCGAGCATGTCGCGCTTCGCCAGGAACGAGCGGTGCATTTGCGGCAACCGCTGGCCCACAATGAAACCGGCGTCGCCGTCAGGTGCCCAGAAGAATGCGGCGTCGCCCTCCAGCTTCGCCAGCTTCAGGCCCCTGCCCGCGTCAATGACGGCTTCCAGCAATCCGGCCACTGTCAACTGTGCATGGGCCAAGTTCATGCGGTTCCACCGCAGGAAGTTGGTGTATCCGCCGATGTCGGCGATCAGTAACACCGCGCGCCGGACCGCCATAGAAACCCAAGTCTAACGGTCGGCTTCGACGCCCACAGTGCCGATTTCGGGTTCGGTCCATCTGCACCGTTCTTCACTACACCCGGCGCAACGCCCTCAACAGGCCACTGACCGGGCCCGGCGTTACACCCCGCATTCTCCGTCGCGCCAGATCGTCGGCAGCGGTGTAACGCCGACAGGGCTTCACTACACGACCACAGAGAAGCGGTTAACGAACCCAAAGGAGATCAACCATGACGTCAGCCGATCTGACACGACGTATCGCCCTGACTACAGCCGCGAGCGCCCTCATCGGCATGGGCCTGTTGACAGCCTGCGGCACGACGGAGAAGCCAGCGGAAACGCCGGCGCCATCGAACTCATCGGCAACGGCTTCGGTGTCGCCGACGCAGAAGTCCGTTCCGGGCGCGATCACTCCGGGCCCGCAATCGGGCTCCGGGCCGCAGAATTCATTTTCCCCCACCGCCAAGGCCCGCCCCGCCCCGACCGCGCTACCGGGCAATGTGATCACCGGCAATTAATGTCGGACCGCGGCCGCGAACGCACCTGCCCAGTGCGAACAGGCCAGGAACACCGAGCTCCGGCCGGAGTTTGTCTCAAATGAAGTGTCGATTTCGACATCCCGACGGGCTGGCCGGTTCCAACGGCTTAATCTCAGCTGGCTCCTGCGAGTAGGGGGACATGCCTGCCGTAGAGATAATCGACGCCATCACTGCAGCCTTTGACGAACTCGCTGTACTCAACAACGAGGGCATCGGCTGTCTGGATGTGCAATTGATCGCAGGCGCGCAACGCCGTCCCAGCGGCAGCGTCGACTTCGGCATCAACCCACTCTGGACCCTTGGCGATGGCGGCGTCGTAGCCGGCGCGATACCCCACACTGGGATAGGTCGAGATGAACAGGGAAGCCACCACCATGATGACGCAGGAAACAGTGACGGCTAGCAGAGCAACGTCGTGGCGACATCAAATATCAACCAGGGTGTGGTGTCGTCGTTAGTCGTCATCGTCGAAATCGACATCCTCGCCACTGAGCGCAGCGATCGCCTTGCGGCATAGGGCGGCGGCAGGGAGGGCGACGATTACCGCGATGACAAGTGCAAGAGCCGGATCGAGCCAGAAGAACCGTCCGGTGAACGCGATCACTGCGCCTGCGATGGCCAGGGCACCGGCCGCCACTGCGTCGGCGAGGGTGTCGAGCAGAACCGATCGCATATGGATGTCCTCCTCAGCGGCGGATGCGCCAAGCACCCACGCTCCGGCTAGCAGAACAACCATGGTCACAACGCTGACAACCAGCACCGGCAGACCATGGACCTCGGGAACGCCACGCATCAAACGCCGGACCGCTTCCGCGGCGATAACGACCGAGACGATCAGCAGCGCTCCGGCATTGACGAGCGCGAGAATCGGTATTGCCAGCCAACGCCTCGGATGTGTGGTGCGGTCCCGCACCGACACGGCGACCAGCCCAAGAATGAGGGCTAAGGAGTCCGCGGCGGTATCACCTGCAGCGGCTATCACTCCCACCGAATGCGCGCCTACACCGACTCCAACCAAAACAGCGATGAGTGCGACATTGAGGCCCAGGACGATGCTTAGACGGGCCTGTTGACTCACCTCGGTGACCCTAGTTTCTCGGCAGCAGCCGTGCCGCCAGCCGTTGTGTCGAACCCGAAGTCTGACCTGATGGAGATCGCCACTGCCGTGACAACACCATTGGGATCAAGTGACACCATTGGGATCAATTGGGAACCCGAGCGAAGCTCTTAGCTCAATCAGCGCGAGTGTTCCTGCCGCGGGAGATGACCGACGCTTGTCCTCCGTGGTTGCCCCACCAGTCGCTGGGCCGGCGCACTTCGACCCGATAGGTGCGCAGAGCGGTCCACTCTCGGCAGCGCGCTAACGGGTCACTTCTTCTTGCCGGCGTCTTGGTGGAGGATCCCAGCCTCGGAGGGCGCGGCTTCCGCTTCGGTGAACAGGTCGCGGACCGGAATGTCGAGGGCGTCGGCGATGTCGATCAGCCGTTCGTAGAGTATTCCGCGTTTGCCGTGCTCTACGTCTATGAGCACGTTCCGAGTAACCCCGGATCGCAATGCCAGCGCTTCCTGGGTCATGCCCTTTTCGGCGCGGAATGCCCGGATGTTGGCGCCAACTGTGGTTCTCCACCGCTGCCAGTTGGCGACGCGCTCGGGACTGTTCTGGCTGGGGCGCGTCGGCACGCCTCCAAGTAATCAGGCCGGCCCGGGCTGGTGTCTGCCCTACTAGTAGTGCATCGCGCTACGCTTGGGTCTCGGCGCTTGGGCTTCGCGGAACAGGGTCGTCATGCGGACGTTGCCGTTGCGGGTGCAGCCCGTGGAAGGCGAGGCCCTGGACTCGTGGCTGGAGGTGTTGGCCGCTCGGATGCAGTGCGCTTGGGGTGACCTCTTGGCTGGTGTTGGCCTTGCGGTGGGCCGCAATCGCAGTGACACCGCGGGGTGGTTGGCCGCCCTGACGGACCAACAGCTCCAATCCCTGTCCTTCGCGACCGGCCAACGTCCGGGAGTGATCGGCGCCATGGTTTTCAGCCACCTCACTAACGCGCTGGGCCGGTGTCCCGATGTCCCTCGGGGATCGGTCGAGTCGATGCTCTGGCTCGACGGCCGCCGATCTCGGTTCTGTCCGGTTTGCCTTGCTCAGACCGGCGGCCGGTGGTTGTTGGCGTGGCGTCTGCGGTGGAGCTTCGCCTGTGTGCGACACGAGTCTCTTTTGGCGGATACCTGCCCTTCCTGCCACAGCCCGCAACGGGGCGCGCCGGCAGCGGTTGACCTGATCCCGATCCCCGGACTGTGTGCGCACAAGCTCTCCGGTTCCCATGGTCGAAATGTCACTCGCTGCGGTGCCGACATTTCATCAGCCCCCGTGTTGGAGTTGGGACATGACCATCCAATCCTGGGGGCACAGCGGATCATCGACGCGGCGCTCGGCACCGGAGTTGCGCGTACCGGCATTTACGCACGAGCGCCGGTCCGACTGTCCGCCCTGATTGCTGACCTATCCGCCCTGGGCGGTCGCATCTTGCGTTACCCCAACCTCGACGAACTCGGGAGGCTGACAAGCGGTGCCGCCATCGCGGAGTTCCTCACCCAATGCGGGCGTGAGGATTTGAGCGCCCGGGGAGTTACTGCCGATTCCTCTGCCATCGCCAGCGCAGTCGCCTCAGCTGCTGCGGCATCCATTCTGGACGCTGCCGACGTCGCCGAGGCGGGTGATCGGCTGCGGTGGCTGATCGCGGATGGCCGCAACAAGGGCTTGGCGGTGAGGGCAACCACCATCGGGTGGGGACGCGGTATCAGCCCGACTCTTCGTTCCGCTCAACTGGCTGCGTTGTCTGGGTTCCTGTCGCCCAGTGACCGCTTGCGCTACAGAATTCACTCGGCGGCCCCGCGGCATCCGCGGTCACACCATGCAGCCGAACGAGCCCGCTGGCTGCCGTCGCTGCTGTGGACGGCGGCGTGCGGGCATGTGCGCTGCAGCGGTGTCGGATTCAGCCAGTTGCGATCCGCTCTGGCCGTTGCCGTCGTCCTGGTCGGTTCACGCCTGAGCCTGTCGGCTGCAGCCGGTCTTCTCGGTTCGGTGACCGACGCACGGGCGGTTTCACGAGTCCTGCAGCGCATCGACCGGACCGATGATGCGACAGATGTCTGGAAGGCGGTGCAGGGACTGGCTGATCAGCTGGACACTGAGCCGCCTCCGATCGACTATGCGCGCCGCCGCTCCCTGTCCTGTCACGACCTTCTGCCGCAGTCGGTGTGGGTCCACATCTGTCTGTCGTCGGGGATCAGCCCCGGGCGCGGTCTGCGGCTCGCGCTGGCACGGTGTTGGCTTTACGAGCGCATCACTGGACTCCCCGGCAATCGGTCGCGCTGGGCCATCGACTCCCCGGAGTTCCGCTCCAAGCTGGCCGACCTGCCCCATTTGTTGAACAGCGGATTCATCACTGCCGCAGACCGTTACGCGAGCAGTCTCCTCGCCGATCAGGCCATTTCAGGCGAGCCCATCGTGTGGTA
>Ga0315287_10009102_pt1 | contig 10039 bp, 9 predicted proteins | sample YL17G11_0_MG_FD_205037 | JGI IMG/M metagenome (GOLD analysis project Ga0315287, IMG submission 205037) | Sediment microbial communities from Yellowstone Lake, YNP, Wyoming, USA - YL17G11_0 | ecosystem: Environmental > Aquatic > Freshwater > Lake > Sediment | place: USA: Wyoming | collected... | reverse complement strand
GCGGCGACGCGGCGCTCGAGCGCCGAAGCCGACGCCGACGGAGCAGAAGCTGCCGCCGTCGAAGTCGAGGGGTCTCCGCCGCCCTGCCTGCGCAGGATGGAAAGGTCGGCTCCCATGCGCTCGACCTGCTCGGTCAGCCCTGAAATTGGTGTTATTGTTTTGTTGGAGATGGAGATGAAAAAGATGAGGAAAAAAAGGGAGTTTTTCTCTCGGTTTTTTTTCCTCAAAGAAGAAAAAAATTGAAAAAAAAACATGAAAACGAAAACGAAAAGCAGAAGTCTCACTCGCTTGCGCCGCGACGATCCACTTGCATGACCGCCTCCTCGCCCTCTCCTGCGGCGTCTCGCCGTGCCTCCCGCCCAAAACAGCGGCGAGCAGCGTCGTCCTGGTGCGTCCGATCCTGTCTTCCGAGGAGAGGAGGAGGTCTCCGCCGTCGCCCGCGCCGACGCCGCCCGCGCCGCCGCCGAAAAAGCCTCCGCTCCCTTCCGCGCCGCTCACCGGGCTCGCCGACGCCTCCGCCGTCGACGACGCCGCCTCCAGCGCGTCCGCCCTCGCCGCCGCCTCCAGCGCCACGTTCGAGAAGTCGCGCCGCTTCAGGGCCGCCTCCCACTCGGCCACGCGCTCCATCTCCGTCTCGACTGCGCGGCGGAGATCGGAAAAGACGCCAGTGGGGGCGCAGACGTCAGTCGACCCTCCTTCGGCGTCGGCGAGCCAGGCGCGGGCGCTGTCGCGGAAGCGCTGGAGGCGCTTGACGCGGGTCTTGGTCTCGCTGCGCCACTTCTGGAAGTGGGTCTCGGACTAAGGGGGGAAGAAGAGTTTCTTTTTATGTTGCAGGTGAGAGAGGGAGAGGTGAGGTTTTTGTGGCGTCGGCGATCGAATCGTGCGTTTCGCTCGCTCTTTTTCGCTCTTTCGACAAAAAATGGCGGCGCAGCTCCTGGTCACGCTCTTTCTTCAACTCTCGATTTCGACCCCTCTGCCGCCTCGGCAGAACCTCTTCTATCGCCTCGGTGAAAGGGAAGGGCGCTTCCTAGGAAACGAGAGGGAGAAAAGGGAGAGAAAGAGAGAAAGAGAGCACTGCTTTGCTGTCGCCCGCTTCGCCGTCGCTCTCTCTCCTCTCTCTCCTCTCTCCTCCTCTCTCTCCTCGCTCCTTCTCCCTCTCTCTCTTCGCGCACCGCCGCCGACCACGTTCCTCTTACCTCGCCCCTGTCCAGCGCCTTGAGCAGGGCTTCATGCACGCCCTCGACGCCCCCCAGCACGGCCTTGATAGACTGAACGATCTCCTTGGCGACGGCGCGCTTTCGAGAGAAATACGGGGGCCTCGAGAGCGGCAAGCCCGAGAGGCGCTCGGCGGCGGCGTTTCCTGGGGGGCCCGGCCAGCCGTAGGGGAGCTCGTCCATGGTTGATTCTCGGTTTATGGGAGATAAAAAAAGGGTACCGAGGAGAGAGAAAGGAAAAGAAAGCTAAAATAATATATAATAAAAAGAGAGGAAGTGATGTTGTCGCCGACATCGGGAAAAAAAAACGGAAGAAGACCTCTCTTGGGGCCTTACAAAACACGCTCAAAGTCACCTCGCGCTCAGAGGGTCATTCCCTGCCCGCGACCCGCCAGCTCCACTCGTCACCCCGACCTTCTTCGCGACCCACACCGGCATCGGCGGCGCCTGCAGCCCCACGGCGCGCAAGAGAGCCGAGTAGAGGAGGTGCAGCACCGCGACGTGCGCCGCGCTGTTGACCGCGAGCACCGCGCAGAGCGTCGCCGCCACGGCCGCGGGCGGGGGGCTTCCTGCGCTGGTACCCAGCAGTGTGGCGAGCTGGTCGAGGAGGGCGCAGACGTTGGAGAGGAGGAGCTGGAGGAGGTCCTCTCCTGTTTAGGTTTTTTTTGTTCGAGTTTGAAATTAAGAAAAAAGCAAAAGAAGTTGATGAAGGACGTGTGAGTGGAGTCGAGACAGAGTGCGGCAACCCTCAAAGACGACGTTTCAAGAAAACTTCCGATCGGCGCTCTTTTCCAGTCGCGATTCTTCTCCAAAGAGGCGTCACTTGTTGCAGTAAAACGATACGGATCGAACGATGGAACGTTTGAAGCGCGAAACGGCGCAGAAAAAGGAAAAAAAGGGGAAAACCCTCCCCCCAAAGAAAAAACCCTAAAAAAACTCACCGAGCGTCCAGGAGGTCAGCGCGACGTAGCCGCTCACGCCGGCGACGCGGGCCAAAACCCCAAACCCGAGGGCGCACTGCCAGGGGAGCCTGCGGGCCCAGGACGAGCCCAGGGCCGCCGAGGGCCAGCCGTAGTTGAGGGCGTAGGTCAGGGACTGCACCGGCCCGAGGAGCACTGTTGGGAGTTTTTGAAGGTTCTCTTTTTTTTTCGAGGAGGTCAGAGAGAGCCCGAGCGTCGTCTCGCTCCTTTTTTCTTTGTCGTCCCGCCTCTTTTTCCACTTCTAGAGAGAGTGAGGCTGCACTCGAAATGGACAAAGAATCTCTCTCTCTCTCTCTCTCTCGCGCGCGCGCGCGCACGCGCGCTGTGGCGCTGTGCTGCTGCTCAGGGGCATTGTTGCACGCGCGCGCGAGGAGAGGGAAAAGAGGCAGAGGGCGCGCCTCCTTTCTTCTTGCGAAGATCTTAAATAATTTCTCTCCCTCTCCCTTCGAGGCTCTCTCACAACTTTTTTCCTTTCCAATGCTGCTCCTCCGCTCGTCGAGGCTCGCCCTCGCTCGGAGCGGATCCTTCTCCTCCAAGGCGACTCGCACGCCCGTCGTCGTCGCCGTCTCGAGCCCCTCGAGAAAGGCAGAGGAATGCGCCAAGGACGAGCGCAGTGGCAGCGGCAGCAACAAGAAGCGGTCTGCGGCGTCGGCGTCGCTCTTGTCGAACAAACAGTCGGCGGCGTCGAGCGTCGTCGCCTCTGCTCTGGGTGGCAGCAGCAGCAGCAACCGCGGCGGCGAGAGTCTTTCGCCCGACAGGAGGACGTCCGAGGCCCTCGTCGCGGCGCTGCAGCAGCATCAGCCAGAGAGCAGCAGCAGCAAGGCGCTGTCCTCCTCCTCGTCCCCTCCTGCTCCTGAGACAGCAGGAGAAGTTGAACAATCCAAAAGCGATATCCAAGCATTGGCTGCGCGGCTCTGGACAGCCTACGACGCCGCGCTCACGTCGCACCCGGTCGCCGTTAAGTCCGCGACGTCATTCGTCGGGTTCTTCCTCGGGGACCTGATCGCGCAGTCGATCGTGGGGCTGCCGTACGACGCGAGGAGGACGCTGCGGCTCGTGAGCTTTGGCGTCTTTATGGACGGGCCGATCGGTAAGAGGACGAAAGGTGTCACGCCGACGGCCGTTTGCGAGCACTCTCAGACCTCGCGCACGTGATCACCCGCCCTTTCTGGCCGGCTAGAACGCTGGGTTGCTTCGACAAGCACGCAGGGACGAGAGGTGTCGCAAAAAGGCGCCGTTTGAGGCACCGGCGACGCCAAGCCCTAGCGCGAATCGAACCCACGGGCGCTGACGTCTCTCGCTCCAAAAGCTCGTCGCTCACGATAAAACTCAACCCCGCCCCCCCCCCTTTCCCCCCTCTCCCTCTCTAAAAATCAGGCCACCTTTGGTACACGACGCTCGACCGCAACGTCTTCCCGGAGGACCCGAAGTCGACGAAGGCCGTCGTCGGCAAGACCGCGCTCGACCAGCTGCTCTGGGCCCCGGCCTTCTCCTGCGTGTTCTTCGCGTTCGTCAACCTCTTCGAAGGGAGGCCAGATCTGATAGTTCCTGCGATCTCGGCCAAGCTGCTGCCGATGCTCGCCGCAAACTACGCGCTGTGGCCGCTCGCGCACCTCATCAACTTCAGGTTCGTCCCTTCCAAACAGCGCATCCTATACATCAACTGCGTGCAGGTGGTATGGTCTGCGTACCTGAGCCACCTGAGCGCGGGGGCGATCAGAGCCGCGGGACATTTTTGAAATGTTTGTTTTTTCGAGAAAGCGAGAGAGGGCGCAGGGGGGGGAGCGATTTTTTCCTTTGTACAACAGCAACAGCAGAATTCAACTTTTCAGTCGATCCCCAAGCAGAGAACAACGGCGGCGGTACAAAAGAGCAGCAGAGAGCCAAGACAGCAAAACGAGCGGCAGAGAGCCAAGGCAGCAAAAGGAGCAGAGCAATGACAACGACAATGACAACAACAAAAACGCTGCGGCCAGCGAGAGGGGTGGGCTGGGTGGGAAAGGTTTCTCCAATTTCCCCCCTCTTTCTGTAAAGCAAAGAAGCGGGCCAAAAGAGAGAGAGAGGGGGAATAGAGGCCCTCTTACCCCGCAGGAATCATTCTGGAAAAGAAAGAGAGACTCGGAAGAGTCCCCAGTTGGGCGGCGGGATCAGGGCCCCATTCCGCGAGAGCGGCCAAGACAGGGAGAAGGAGAAGGAGGAGGAGGGAAAACGAAAAAAACAAAACAAAAACGCACCGAGGACGAGCAGGCTCGTCGCTGCAGCTGTCCGCCACGTAGCGCTCGCGCCCCACCGCCCGCCAGCGACGACGACGGGCATCGGGAGCAGGTACCTGTTGTTTGAGATTGATCACGAAGAAAAGAGGAGGAGGAGGGTGAGGAAGAGAGAGTCCGAGACGACTGACGAACAGAAGAGAAAGGAGAAGAACCTTTCAAAGTCTTCGTCGTTCTCACCCCATATACGCCTGGAGCCTCAGCACGGAGCCCAGGACGTAGGCGAGGCCGCCGATGGCCGAGAGCATCGCCGTGTCGACGAGTCGCTGTTTGTTGAGAGAGGGAGGGAGCGTTTTTTGTTTTTGGTTCGGTCGACCGAAGTCAAGGAGGTCGAGGTTGAGACGATGAGAAGAAGAATTCGCTTGATCTAGCCACTCGGTTTTGACTCGATTCTTATGCCTTTTGCTCACCCTTGTCTCCTCGAGCGGGTAGCTCGTCCCGGCGTCGTCGGCCTGGGCGCGGCGGATGAGGTCCAGGTCCCGCTGCTCCTGCGCTGTTTGCGACGACGACGGAGAAGAAGAAGAAGTTGATGGCGTCGTCGTCGTCGAATCGTCGCCTTTCGCGTCGCCGCCAACTGCCGCCCGAGCCGGGGCACTCCTGTCCGCCTTCAAGCCCTTCTTTTCGGCCTCATAGAGACGTTGTGATCGTCTCGCATCAAAAGAAGGCAATTCGAGGCGAGGGAGGGCGCGAAGTCGCGGCACTCGGGACGGTTTGATGGCGATGGCAGAGGCGGCAGCGACGACGCCGCCGCCTCGGCCCCGACCGGCGACTGAGGGGGAGGAGGAGGAGGAGCGGCAGCCAGCGACCGCCGCCCTCGTCGTCATTTTCTATCCGTTCTCCGACGTCTCAGCAATAGTCGGTGACGACGAGTAGAGGAGAAGAATAGCAAGAGAAGATGAGTAACAGCAGCACTCTTTCACTCTTTGAGGAAGCAGCCTCAAGAGAGAGAAGAGAGAAATGAAGTTTACTTGCTCTTCAAAATTTTTCCGACTGAAAGGGTTCTCAGAACCCGCCTCCCTCCTTCCGCAGCAACCCCCCCCCAGCCCCCCCCCCCTTCTAAGCTCTCGGAGGCGCCGCAAAGTCCGCCCCGACCCTCCTCACCGCCTTGGCTACCTCGGTCAGCAGCTCCGCCTGGAACGCGCCAAACCTCCGAGAGCCCTGCGGCGTCGTGTGCGCCTTGACGCCGACGGTAGCCGACCAGGGCGTCAGCGCCGAGAGGCTCGCGCCGAACGGCAGCGCCTTGGACACGTCGGCGTGCGCCCCCATCCAGTGCCGCAGCTCGTGGGCCAGGGCGTCGACCCTGTCGATGTCCTCGAGGCGCAGCTCGACCTTGAAGGCGGCCTGTCGCGGCCTGCCCGCCATCGACGCCGACGGCCCCGCGCCCGCGCCGGCCGCGCGGCCGAGCCTCGACTCGTTCACGACGATGTAGTCCCCGACGGCGCGGTTGGGGATCGACAGCGGCATGCCGGCGTCGTTGCGGACCACGCAACGCATGATGTCGATGCGCTCGACCGTGCCGGTGGCGACGACGCCGCCTCCCGCGGTCAGCAGGCTGATGCGCTCGCCGGCGACAAAGGGGCGCGTCAGGTAGAGGTTGAGGCCCGAGATGGCGTTGGCCGTCACCGTCTGCGCGCCGAAGCCGATCGCGAGCCCGCCGAACCCGCCGACCGTGAGCAAGGGCGTCGGGTCGACGCCCAGGACCCGAAGCGCGGCGCAGCAGGCGACGGCCACGACGCCCCAGGTCGCGAGCCCGGCGAAGGGGATGAGCAGCCTCTCCAGCGCGCCCGACGAGTGCTGCTGCGACGAGGCCAGCGACGCGGCGTGGGCGGCCGAGGCCGCGGCGGCGGCGGCGGCCTCGTCCGCGCCCTTGGCGCGGGCGGCCGCGGCCGCGGCGGAGGCGGCCGCGGCGGCGGCGACGGCGCGCGAGGAGCCGGCGCCGGGGCCTCCGCAGTCCGCCGCCGCGGCCCGGGACAGCGCGACCGCGACGACGCGGTCCTTCCACTGCACGGCGAACCACGCGAGGAAGACGACCCCGGCCAGGCCCGCGGCGTCCAGCGCGGCGTCGTCGAGCAGGCCCAACAGCGCGCCGGCGCGCTCGACGGCCACGCGCGCCGGGCTGGCTTTCGGGAGAGCGCGCGCGGCGGCGGAGTGCTTGACCGCGATCTGCGCGATCAGCGTCATCGTCCTCACGGCCTGCGCGAGCGCGATGGCGGGGAAGAAGACGCGGGCCGGAGGGAGGGCGGCGCAGGCGGCGGCGTCGAGGGCGACGCGGAGAGGGGAGAGGGGCGCCGAGGCCTTTTCTGCCTCGGCGTCGACGCGCTGTTTCGAGTTTTTTTTTGTTTCGAAAGAGAGAGGAGGGGTTGGGCTGAGGGGAAAAATCCGACCGGAAAAAAAAAAAGACGATCAAGCCATCGAATCGGGTCTTGCCGCTTCTTGTTTCCCTCCTCTGCTCTCTCCCGTCAATTCAACCTCTGGGAGATGTCAATTCAACCTCTCTTCCTTGTCAAAAAATCTGCTTACCTTCATAGACTCCACGGCCAGCTTCCCCAGGAGCTTCACCCCGAGCCCGGCAATGAGAAAAGCAAGCCCGATCTCCGCGCCCGCTCTGGCAAAGAGGTTCGGCAGCGGGATCTCCTGCGCCACGGCCCAGGCCGCCGCCGCGGCCGTGGTGTCGAGCTGGGAGATATCCGGAATGAGCCAGACGGGCACCCTCGAGGCAGCCCGCGCCGCGGCGACGGCGGCGGAGGAGGGGCCGGCGTTGATCGAGGTTTTCCTCCTCGGCGAAACCTTGCGGACGACCATCGATCGAGCGACGAGAGGAGAAACGGCTGCAGTTTGGCGAGCGACGGCGGCAGCAGCAGCTCGAGGCCTCTGATGCTGCATTGGAGCCACGCGCACGGCGCGAAGCATCGTCATCGTCGCCATCTCCGAGAAAGAAGAAAGAGAGAGAACGAGAGAGACGGGAAGACGAAGAAGTAGAAAAAACGTTATCGATGGGAATTAACAAAAAAAACGCGAAAAACTCTCTCTCTTCTCCCGTTTCCCTCTCTTATCTCTCTCCCTCTCAAACAACCAGCGGCGGCAGCGCCGCCAGGTCCCTCACGACGCCCGAGATCGCGTCGACTTGCCTCGCCAGCGCCTCAACCCCGGCGGCCAGCTCGGCCGGCGAGTTGGCGCCGGCGCCGTCGCTACCCTCCGACAGAGACAGCACCTCGACGAGCTCCTCGCCCGTTGCCGCGTCGGTCGACAGCCTGAGCTCAACATCGACGGCCGCGCCCTGCAGCGGCACCCCGACCTCGGGGCCCGTTCCCGCCGGGCCGCACCAGGTCACGCAGGTCTGCGCAGCAATCAGCTGGTGGAGGGCCTCGCGGAGTTCGTCGACGGAGAGAGGCTGCGCGTTGGGGTCGCTCGAGGAGGAAGGAGCTCCGGCCGTGGCGCCGCCATTGGCGCCCGCGGAAGAGGCCGAGGCCGAGGCCGAGTTCATCAGCGCGGTCAGCTTGGGCAGGCTGGCCTTAGTGTAGATCCGCAGCAGCTGCCGCAGCGGCGGGAGGTGCCTGCGGGAGGCGACGACCCCCAAGAAGGCGCGGAGCTGGGCCCTGAAGGCCGCCTGCGCGGCGTTCGCGTTTTCGCCGCCGCCGCCGCCGTCGCCGCCGCCGACCGCCGAGGACTCGGCGGGGACGAACTTGGGGCACCCGTAGGCGAACAGGTCCTCCCAGCTCGCGTCGTGCGCCGACCGGGCCATCCTCGCGACCTTGTCGGCGTGCTTCTCCCTCAGGGCCGAGGCGGCCGCGTCGGAGAGGCGCGAGGCGGCCGCGGCGGAGGAGCCGCCAAAGCCGTTGGCCGCCGCGAGCGAGCCGAGGCCGCCGCCGCCGGCGGCGCCGGGGCACAGCGCCAGCACCAGCGCCAGCAGCGCCGCGCACTGCTCGTTCTTCTTCAGCAGCGCGTCGTAGCCCTGCGAACGCGCATGGAACTGCTTGACGCGCGCGACGTGCGCGAGCGCGGCGTCGAGCGTGCGGGCCGCGTCGACGTACCTCCCCAGCATCAGGTACGAGAAGCCCGCGTAGTAGTGCAGGCAGACGTGCGCTCCCGCCACCTTCAGGGTGTACAGGTGGCGGTTGGCGACGACGCCGGCCAGGGCGGCGGCGGCGGCGGCGGCAGCGTCGGGGGAAGAAGAGGGAGCGCTGGAGGAGGCCTCGCAGGAGGGAGGCGCCGAGGCCGACGGCGACAGCATCGCGGGGTTGAGCGCCGGCCCCAGCGCCTCGAGCGACCCCTGGTAGTCCCCGAGGCAGCAGCGCACGCGGGCCAGGCCCAGGCGCGCAAACAGGCCCAGCAGCCTGAGCACGTTGGACCCCCTGCCGTCCGGGCCCGAGCCCCCGTCCGCGGCGGCGAAGGCCGCGGCGCCGGCGGCCGAGCAGAGCGCGGCGTCGTCGAGCGCGGCGCGCGAGGCGAGGTCGGCGAGGTAGCGCGAGACCTCGGCCGCGGGCCAGGCCCGCCCCGCGGGGCCGCGGAGGTCCGCCGCGTCCAGCGCCGAGACGCCCTTCGAGGGGCCCCCGCCGCCGCCGCCGCCGCCGCCGCCGCCGCCGCCGACGTTGGCGGCGAGGGCGGCCTCGGCGCGGCTGCGGGCCTGGTGGAACGCCTGGAACTGGTAGCAGACCTCGTCGACGACGTCCCAGAGCCACGAGGCGGGGAGCCTGACGTTGAGGTTGGCGTTGAGGACGATGTCGAACAGGGCCCGGTAGTTGTCCCAGGACGCGGCGCGGTCGCGCAGGGTGACGCTCCCCGCGCAGCAGGCGTGCAGGTGGCGGAAGGTGAGCTCCTTGTAGAGGAGGAGAAAGACGGCGTCGCTGTCGACGAGCGGAGCGATGGCCGCGGCCGGGGGCCAGGGCGTGGAGCGGTAGAGGCGCTCGGTGAGTCGCGAGAAGGAGGTGTCGACCATGGAGGCGATCTCGGGGACGTTGCGCTCGCTGATGGGTTGTTCAGGTTGGGTTGGGAAGGGGGGCGGGGAGGAGAGGGAAGAGGTGAGGCGACAATGGGGTGAGAGCTGGCCGCGATCGATGGGAGCGATCGACGACGGCTGCGAGAGCAGGAATCGGCGATCGACTCCCCTCTTTGCGAGGAGCTCCTTTTCCTCTCCCCTGTCTCTCTCTCTTTCTCTCTCTCTCTCTTCTTTTTCTTTCGAGGGAGAGAGAAAGGAGAGGGGAGAGAAGAAGAGACTCTCCATTCCTCACCGGATGTGCCTGTAGAGGTAGACGACGAACTGCTTGATGATGTCCGGCACGGGCACCGCCGCCGCGTCGGCGGCCGAGAGCGAGGCCATGATGAGAGAGAGAGAGGCTGTGGCGGGCTTCCTCTCCTTCTTCCTGTTCTTCTTCTCGCTCTCTGTGTGCGTGCGTGTCTCCTAACGCGATGAGCTAAAAAAAGCGTCTGCGAAGGAAAGAGCTGGACAACGGGGCGCAGGAAAGGCGCGAAAGAGAAATTGAAGGGAAGAGCGGTTCTTCTTTTCGGAGAGTGAAGGGAAGCCGTCTGTTTTTCTCGACCCCAACCTCTCCGCTTCAAAAAACCCTACTCCTTGCTA
>Ga0315287_10009101_pt1 | contig 10040 bp, 8 predicted proteins | sample YL17G11_0_MG_FD_205037 | JGI IMG/M metagenome (GOLD analysis project Ga0315287, IMG submission 205037) | Sediment microbial communities from Yellowstone Lake, YNP, Wyoming, USA - YL17G11_0 | ecosystem: Environmental > Aquatic > Freshwater > Lake > Sediment | place: USA: Wyoming | collected... | reverse complement strand
AACCCGGCGGCATCCGATTACTTTCGTACCGGCCATTCTGCTCAACATTCTTCTGATGGTGGCGCCGGCTGGTCTGTATTTTATTTTCATTGACAATTTCAGTGAGTGGCTGGCTGAACCGGCTGTTTTCGCCGCCGTGATTCTCCTAGCCAGCTTCTACGAACTTTTTATTTTAATTTTTTTCTATTCCCGTTTCGTGATTTTTTATCTTGACCTTCTGATTATCACCAACGACCGTCTGCTGGACATTGACCAAATAAACTTGTTCGCCCGCACCATGGCCGAGGTTGATTTATACCAGGTTCAAGACGCGACTTCGGAAATCAAAGGATTTTTCCCGACACTTTTCAATTACGGCGATGTCATAATTCAAACCGCCGGCCCTTCCCCGGCCATCACCATTCACGACACCGCCAATCCGAACGAGTTGCGCCAACTGATTTTGGATTTATCATCTGACGACAAAAAATACCACGCTGAACAAAATAATGAGGCGAGCGGAAAATAAATGAATAGCACACCCATACAATTTAAAACAAATACCACAAACTGGCCGACAATAATCTTCGCCGGTCTTTTTGCTTATTTTCTGAAAGAATGGTTACCCAGAATATGCCATTCTCTTTTTAACGTTTCCCTTCTTTTTGATGCCCATCATCTACCTTATCAATACGCACTCACGCCAAATGAGTGGTTATCATACGGAATACTACCGGGTTTTATTATCGCCTTTTTCTTGGGATATATAACCTACAAAAAGATACAGACAAACAAGCTGCGAGGTGTTTTTTTCTCGGCGCTAATCTTCGCGCTGGCTGTCGCCATAGATTTTCTAATTGCCCAAAAAATTTATGGCGAACCCATCTTTTCCACAGAGTATGGGCTAGCCAAAAACATATTACTTTTGGGTCTTGGGGTCGGTGAACTTATCTCCACGTACGGACTACCAATAATAATTGGCACCTTTGCGGGAGCGCTAGTGCAAAGAAATATAATCACTCCGATGAAACTAAAATCGTCGGGGGAAATAAAATATGGGTCATTAAAAAAGGCGGCCGCCTATGCGCTTCTAACTACATTGCCCGCGGTGTCTGCGTCATCTATATTTCTTGCAAAGGGACTTTATCCACCAGCTCTTTTTCTAACTCCCCTAAACATTCCTTTCTCCATTTTGCCAAATGAATTCTACAAAATGCTTTCAATTACTTTCATGGATTATGCTATAATTTTTTTATTCATAATAATCGGATTGGACGGATATAAAAAAAATACAAGTTTCACCAAAAAATTTCTATATGCCTTACTAGTTGCTTTCAGTATAATAATCCAATTACTAATATCTTCTGCGGCATTTCTCATCGCCGGCGTTGCGGGATGACATGGCTATCACAAAAAAATCAAAACAACAAATCATGAAACTAAAAAAAATCGCTGGAAATTTTCCGGCGGTTTTTTTATTTCCTGTTGTCTGTTTACTGTTGTCTGTTGTCTAATATATTCGTTCCACTTCCACCCCGGTGTAATAATATTTCAAAAGCTGGTCATAAGTCCATCCGTCTTTATCCGCCCGCTGGGCCGCGTCGCCGGCGCTCATGCCAACGCCATGACCAAACATGCTCTTGCCAGCGTCGTATTGGCAAACCACACTCTGCAACCAGGCCTTGTCTGACCCGCCCCAAACCTGACTCCATGTCCGCGTTCGGCCGTCCGAATGGCCAAAATACGGCGTCACCACCGGCGTGGCATTATATGTCACCATTTCACCGCGGGTGGCGCGGGCCGCCTGCACCACGCGCGGCATCAGCAATTCAGAACTATAACCCAGATACAACTGGTCGGCCGTCGTGGCATAAACATCAAAAGTCCGCTGGTCAGCCGGCAAGCCGTTATTAATATGATAATACGCGTAAGAACGAGCGGCGACTAAAATCGCCTTGATGTATTCCATGGCCGCGGCGTTTGATGTCTCGCCAATGCCGGCGATGTAATCATCTAAAAATATTTCATTGACCACCCAGGCCCTGTCTGTCTTCGGCGAATATTTAAACTCCATTGTCCCGCGATACATATTAAAATTAGACGCGCCCTTCCAACTGACATGGCGGTCGTAATTTGTCAGAATAAAATAATCACCCGGGCCGCCTTCCGGCACTAGCCGCAATGGCTCGCGGGCCGTGAAAGTTAAAGACAAAGCGGTAAAAGTATAAAGCCCGTCATAATATTTCATTTCCGCTGTCTCGTTAGCCGGCAAACGGCCCATCAAAATCGTTCCGTTCCAAACCTGATAAATAAAAGGCGATTGAAAAGAAGCCGGCGTCTCGGCTTTATAAAGTCCGACTTTAATTTTCGGCTCTTCAACCAAAACACGGGCTGAAGAAAAAGTCGGCGGCAGATAACCGGCCGGCGCGTCGCTCAAAACTTTGACCGGCAATTCCAAAGTGCCGCTGTTCAAAGTGTGGCCGTTGGCCATCAACTGAAAGCGCGCGATATAATCGCCTTTTTTCGCAGGCGCGCGGAAATAAAAAGTGAATTCCAGCGGCTGGTTGGGCGCGACATTTTCCGTTTTAGAAATTATTTTCGTCTGATTAATCCATGAGGCGTCGGCTAAAATAACTTTTTCAGTGTCGGTTGACGAGGCGGCGGCTGAAAGCGAACTGCCCGCCTCCTGCCAGAGCCAACTGCTCCAGGCGACCGTGCCTTCGTTCAGATAGCGGACGCTAAAAGCGACCTGCTGACCGCCGCTGGCAACCACTTCGCGGCTGGTAAAAACAAGCAGGCCGGCGCGATATTCCTTGTTCGCCTCCTGCGATTCGTCCTGTTCGCCCGCGGCCGAGTTGCCAAGATTGTCGCCCGGCTCCGAACTGGTCGCCACGGCAACGCTCAATTTATTGACCAAATTTCTGGTAATCGGGCCGAAATATCCGCTGGCCGGCGAAATTTTATTGGCTGTTTGAAATTTTGCCAGCGCAATTTTGGTCATGGCGCCGAACAAAGTCGTTTCACGCCCGGCCGAACCCACGCCCGAAGCGGCGACCACAAATCCGTTGTTGTTTAAATATTTTTGCAATTCTTTGACATCAGCGCCGGTCATGCCCAGTTCAAGGTCGCGCGTAAATTTATAAACACTGGTTTGCGCCACGGCGCTGGCGGCCGTCACTTTTATTTTAAAATAAAAATAACTGGATTTAATCCAGGTTGAATTTTCCGCCGCTAAATAAAAATCCTCGGTATAGTCGCCAGTTTTCAGAGGCGCGGTTAATTTTATTTTTATCTCGGCAACGGCGCCGGTTTTTGTCACAACGGAAATTTTTGCCGGCTGGCTTTTTGACAGCCAGTTTGAAGAAGCAAAAACGCTGGCGCGATAATTCGGATTAACCGTGTAGACGGAAACATAATTCGCGCCGGTCGGATACCAAGTTGTCGCGCCCGTATTTTTTATTTTAACGATGATTTCTTTGCTGGCGCCGGCTTCAATCGTAATCGGGTCAGCGACTGACTGGCTGGCAAAAGCGCCCTGATAATTCAAATCACGAAACGGCGGCGGGGTAAAATCAATCGCCCGCGCCGTGTCGGCGAGGCAACAAGAAAACAATAAAACAAAAAAACAATAAAATAATTTTTTCATAAAACTCTTGCCCCCTCTCCTTTACAAGGAGAGGGCGGGGTGAGGTCTGTCATTCCCGCGCCCCAAAGGGGTCCCTTTGGGAAAAGCGGGAATCCAGTTTGTCATCCTGAGCGTAGCGAAGGATCTCTTGCGTTTGAGTTAAGGGATTCTTCACTTCGCTCCACTCCGTTCAGAATGACAGACAAACGATTGTTAAAAACCCTGCGCCGCGCCCTAATATATTTAACGAATCAAAACCATTTTCGTTACGCCTCGCCTGTCATTGCGAGCCCCGACGTAAAGTCGGGGCGAAGCAATCCCATTCCACTCGCGCGTAGCGTCTGAATATTATACCACAAAAAAAGGCCCGACCTTAAGAAGGCGGGCCCATCGGAATTTTGGCCGAAATGGCCGAGAAAGGAACGGAAGGAGTAAAACAACAAGTCTATCATTTTTCAGAGGCCAGAAAAAGACAGTGGCTACCGAAGCAAGTATCATCTGTGCCCACTCTCGCGAAGACACCACGCCCGGGAATAATTCTGCAAAGACCGACTGTGACATAATTGTGCCCTTCAAATGAATCATTCCAGACAGCAGCCAGGGCAAATACGGCGAGTTTTTTCGGCAAGGCGTTAGGATGTTGGGCCCCGAAAGCGAGCAATTCCGGCAAGGTAGTTGGAAACAGATTATTCCGGCTTATCTCAATGATGGCCTCAATTTTATTAACCTCGCGACCGATACGAAAAAGATGAAGCACGGTATCTACTTTCCCCTTACCAATTATCGGAAAGCGCTCGGCGGTTATACTTTTATTTATCCAGTTATAATTGCCGGCCGCGATCATCTTGTCGAGCGGCATGTCATAATCCACAACCACAGGATAGACATCCTGCTTTTTGGACAATGAAACAACACCGGCCGGCGTCATCAGTTGGCCTTTCAGGAACAGGTTCAGGTCGCGCGCGAATTCGGCCTCATTTTTCCCGCCGAGCCGCGCCTGAACTTCTTGCGACAAATTCCACGCTCCTTTGTAGTCCATGACTTCCTCCTGCCGCCAATGGCACTGGCTGGGACAACCCTTCAAGGCCGAAACAGCCATTCACCGATTGGCAACATTGCCCGCGCACGCGGGCGGTTTTGGGCCGGAACTATGCCGGCCATTTTGAAAAGGACAACTGCGATTGATTAAAGTAAAGCACTTTTTCGCTGTTTTGTCAAGGTTATGATATAATTTACACTGTCATTCTGAACGGAGCGTAGCGAAGTGAAGAATCCCTTGACTCAAACGCAAGAGATCCTTCGCTCCGCTCAGGATGACAAAAAACAACGGGATTGCGGAGCCTGTCCCGAGCGAAAGCGAGGGACCTCGTTCCTCGCGATGACACTTAAAACTTACCGCCGTTTCGTACTTTCGTAGCTTTCGTATTTCGTACATAATTATGTCCCAAGTCCGCAAAATCGCCCACAACACCATTGCCCAGATAATCGGCAAAGCGGTCAGCGTTCTGCTCGGCCTGGTCGGAGTGGCCATCATGACCCGCGCCCTGGGCGTGGAAAAATTCGGCTGGTACGCCACGGCCGTGGGCTTTTTGCAATTCATCGGCATCTTGACTGACTTTGGCTTTACCGTGGCCGCGACCAACATGCTCTCCGAACCGGCTTTTGATAAAAACCGTGTTTTCGGAACGGTTTTTGGCTGGCGGCTGGTTACCGCCATCATCACCCAAGGGCTTTTGCCGCTGACGATTTTCTTTTTCCCCTATCCGCCAGAAATAAAATGGGCGGTCGTCATCATGTCGCTTTCTTTCATCGGCGTTTCGCTCAATCAAATTTTCATCGCCCACTTGCAAACGCAACTGCGGCTGGTCATTCAAATTATCGGCGAGGTCGTCGGAAGAATCGTGCTCGTCGTTGGCCTGGCCCTAGTCGCTTTTTATGGCCTCGGATTTTTGCCAATGATGGTCGCTATCACCCTCGGCTCTTTTGCTTACACCGGTTATCTCTGGTTCAAACGCGGAATTTTCCCGATTATTTTTGACAAAGAAATCGGACGGGCGATGCTGACGAAAATCTGGCCACTGGCTCTGGCCGTGATTTTCAACGCAATTTATTTGCAAGGCGACCGCTTCATCCTTCCGCTTTATGTTTCACAAAGCGAGGTCGGACTTTATGGCGCCGCCTATCGCGTGATTGACATCGTCGCGCAAATCGCGGCCATGCTCGCCGGCATGATGTTGCCGCTGATTACTTTCGCCTGGTCGCGCGGCTTGCGCGATGATTACAAAAAACAGGTTCAGCGAGCGCTTGATTTGCTCGCATTAATACTTTTGCCGATTATCGCCGGGCTTTTCGTCTTGGCCAAACCGGCGATGATTTTTGTCGCCGGCGCGAATTTCGCCCAAAGCGGAACGATTCTGCGATATTTGGTTTTCACCCTGCTCGGCATTTCCTTGGGCTCTGTCTTCGGCTATGTCAACACGGCCCTCAACCGGCAAAAAAGCGTGCTCTGGGTTTATATTTCCTGCGCCGTTATCTCGGCAATCGGATATTTTCTTTTTATCCCGCGCTTTGGCATCTGGGGTGCGGCCGGGGTTAGAATTTTTTCCGAACTTTACGCCGGCCTCTGCCTGACGGCCATGGCGATTCACTTTTCCGGCTGTTGGCCGCGGTTTCGGACATATGGAAAAATCGCTTTTGCCGCCGTAGTTATGGCCCTGCTCGTTTCTTATACCCAGCCAATGAACATTTTCCTTTCAGCCGCCTTAGGCGGGGCCGTGTATTTCATTCTCATCCTCGCCCTGCGGGTTGTCTCCCGCAATACTTGGCAGGAAATTTTCCGCCGCGGCAACGATTTGCCGGTTTAGGGGAATTTTGGTAAAATACAGCAGCTACCTGTCATTCTGAACGAAGCATAGCGAAGTGAAGAATCTTTTTAAAAAACCGAAAGATCCTTCGCTCCGCCCGTCTCGCCTTCGGCTCGCCGAGGCGGGCTCAGGATGACATTGAAATTTAGTCATTGGAATTTATTTAGAAACCTGCCTGCCGGCAGGCAGGTTAGTAATTAGAAATTAGAAATTTTTCTATATGGACTTCTCCAAAATCCGCAATTTCCTTTTCCTCGCCCTGCTGGCGGCCGTAACCGTCATTTTCGTTTTAATCATCAAAACATTCGCCTACCCGATTTTTTGGGCGGCGATTATCGCCAGCATCTTTTATCCGATTTACAAAGCGATTGACCGACGACTGAAAGTCCGCAACTTGAGCGCCTCAATCACCCTTACGCTCGTTTTGCTGATTATCATCATCCCGCTCATCGCCGTTGGCAGTTTGGTGGTCAAACAATCAATCGACCTTTACACTTCTTTTGCTGACAATCGAGGCCAAATCGCCGAAAGCGTCGGCCAGACCCTGAACTGGATTAAACACAACCCATACACCGCCCAGCTGAACATTGACGAGGCCTTTTGGACTGAAAAATTTTCCGACGTGGCGCAAGGCATAACAGCTTTCCTGGTCAACAGCGTCAAAGCCCTGACCCAGAACTCAATCATTTTCGTGGTCATGCTGTTGATCACTTTTTACACGCTTTTCTTTTTCATCCGCGACGGAGAAAGTTTGTTAAAAAAATTGATGCACCTCTGCCCGCTCGGCGACGACCATGAAAAATTGCTTTACCAAAAATTCACCTCCACCGCCCGCGCGACAATCAAGGGCGGGCTGATTATCGGCCTGATTCAGGGCGCGCTCGGCGGCGCCATGTTCTACATTGCCGGCATTCAAGGCGCGATTATCTGGGGCCTGCTTATGGTCTTGGCCTCGTCCATTCCGGGTTTTGGTTCATATATAATCTGGCTGCCGGCGGCGATTATAATGCTGATTATCGGCCGGACCTGGACCGGCATTGGCATGATTCTTTTCGGCTCGCTGATTATCGGAACGATAGATAATTTCCTTAGGCCTATTCTCGTCGGCAAAGACACGTCAATGCACCCGCTGTTGGTTTTGCTTTCCACTCTGGGCGGCATCGCCGTCTTCGGCATTTCCGGTTTTATCATCGGCCCGATTATCGCTTCCCTGATGCTCGCCTTTTGGGAAATGTACGACCATTATTACAGCAAGGACCTGAATCATAATAGTTGAAAAGATAAAACAAAAAACCCCGACGTGAAGTCGGGGTTTTTTTATTTACCAAAAAATTAAATTATCCAATTAAACAAGTAGCCGGTAAAAATTATCCCGACGGTTAAAATAGCGATATATATCGCGAGCAATTTCGGCTTCAGCACTTTTCGCAAAATTATCATTTCCGGCAAAGACAGCGCCGTCACCGCCATCATAAAAGCCAGCGCCGTGCCCAACGGCAGCCCCTTGCCGATCAACGACTGCACAATCGGGATGGTGCCGGCGGCATTGGAATAAAGCGGCACGCCGATTAAAACGGCTATCGGCACGGCAAAAATATTTCCCTTGCCTGCCAAATTCGCTAAAAAGTTTTCCGGCGCGTAGCCATGAATAAACGCGCCGACCCCAACGCCCAGCAAAACATAGGGATAAATTTTTTTGAATAAACCCAAAGTGTACCGCTCGGCTTCCAGCGCCCGCGCGCGCGCGTTCGGCTTTTCTTCTGTCAAAGCTTGACCGGCTTTTATTTTCCAGACATAATCTTCAACCCAACGCTCCAGTTTCATTTTACCTAAAACAGCCCCGGTTAAAATCGCGATGATTAAGCCGGAAACAATATAAATCAAAGCCACCTTCCAGCCAAAAAGCCCCAACAGCAAAATCGCCGCCACCTCATTCACCATCGGCGCGGACACGAGATAAGAAAATGTCACGCCCAACGGAACGCCGCTTTCCACAAAACCGATAAAAAGCGGCACGGCCGAACAAGAACAAAAAGGCGTGATGATGCCGAAAAGCGCGGCCAAAATATTTCCCACCACCTCAAATTTATTCGACAAAATTTTCTTAATCTTTTCCGGCGGCAAATATGAGCGGACGAAAGAAACGATAAAAATAATGACAAAAAGAAGAACGGCTATTTTTACGCTGTCATAAATAAAAAAATTCACCGCCCCGCCGAAAACAGAATCCCGAGACAGGTCCAACAACGAAAAACAAAACCAATCGGCAAAAATTTTCACTGGATAAAACGGGTCCATAATTACATGTTATATTCGGCGATAATCGCTTTCAATTCCGCCGCGCTTGGCAAACGACCGGCGACAGCGATTTTTTCGTCAATCACCAGCGCCGGACTTCGCGCCAGTCCCGCTTCAATCATTTTGGCGACGTCGGTTATGTATTCAACTTCAAACAGCAAACCGTTCGCCGAAATGGCCTCCTTGGTCATCTCAAACAACTTTTTGCAAGTAGGACAACCAGAACCAAAAACTTGTATTTTCATAATAAAAAAAATTTACGATAATCTCACCAAACAATTTCTGATAAATTTCTCAACGGCGAGAACAACTTCGTCTTTCAGGCGCGGGTTGCTCTCGGCCACCCAAACGGAAAAATTATAAAACTCGCGATTATCCACTTTTATCCATTTTTTATTTTTATACAAAAAAAACATCAGGGTCATCACGGCAATGCGTTTGTTCCCGTTTTGAAACGGATGATTCTTAATCATCAAATAAAACAAAACAGCCGCCTTGGTTATAAAACCGCGATAAAGATATTTTTTATTATAACGTTGAAAGGGCGCCGCCAGACAACTTTCCAACACGCTTGGGTAGCGGGTGGAAAAATCCGGAATCGGTTCATTATAAGAAAGCAACTGGCGGGCCAGCTCGTAGGCGACTTTCTCCACTTGGGCGAGTGTAAGCAATATCATAATTATTCTTTGCCCAGAAGTTTAAAGGTCTCTCCATATTCTTTAACCGCCCGCTCAACCACTTTTTTTATGGCAAAATCGCCGGCGGCCGCGGAGCGGGCCGGTGCCAAAATTCGCGCCTCCTGGGCGGGTATGGCGTAATTGCGGCCTTGTTTTCTTGCCTTAATTTGGCCGCTTTGTATCTTTTTGAATATGGCAATCCGGCTCATTCCAGATATTTTAGCTAATTCGGAAGTGCTTAAAAATGGCTTATTTATCATATTTTTTAACTTTCTATGTTAACCAATCTCCAAATATGATAATAGGTTAACATAGCAAAAGCGAGCTGTCAAATTTTTCGCCCCCTCTCCTTAACAAGGAGAGCCTGCCTGCCGGCAGGCAGGGGCGGGGGTGAGGTTCTGTCATTCCCGCGCCCCGAAGGGGTCCCTTCGGGAAAGGCGGGAATCCATTCCGTTTACAGGGCGTAGCGCAGCGTAGCCCTGTCATCCTGAACTTGTTTCAGGATCTTTTCCGTTTTCCCCCCTTTTTTGCTATAATACCCGCCATAACCTGTTATTATGAACCTGTTCAAACGCCTGCTCACCCACTCGGCGAAAA
>Ga0315287_10009100_pt1 | contig 10041 bp, 13 predicted proteins | sample YL17G11_0_MG_FD_205037 | JGI IMG/M metagenome (GOLD analysis project Ga0315287, IMG submission 205037) | Sediment microbial communities from Yellowstone Lake, YNP, Wyoming, USA - YL17G11_0 | ecosystem: Environmental > Aquatic > Freshwater > Lake > Sediment | place: USA: Wyoming | collected... | reverse complement strand
GCCCTAAAGCTTAAAAATATGACCACTGCTCAGGTGTCGTAGCAAAAAATACCGTCATTTATCCTTTCGTCGCGGAAAGCTGCCCATGAGCTGGGCGGCGGTCGGGCATTGGCTGGCCGGTTCAGTCATGCTTTTCGTGGCCGTTGTGACGGCCTCGGTTGCAAGCGGAGATTCCGTCCTGTTCGCATGGTCGGTCAGCCTCGTGTTCTTCCTTGTCGGGGGGATTTTCTGGATAAACGCGGCAAGGACAATGTCGGAGAAGAGAATGGAGGCATTCCGGCCGATGATTTCCCAGTCCAGATTAAGGACGGTATCGGCCCGAAATTATATCAAAGAGGACTGATTTTGCGTTTTCGTCGTCACGCTTTTTGTGAACGGAGAAATATATCCTTTTGCCCGTCTTTTTCTCGGGAACGGAGCCATTCAAAGGACTTCGGTCTTGGTGAATTCGAACACGCGCAGCGGGTAGAGCTTGTTCATCTCGGAATGTATCGCCTGCTGAATCTCTCCCTTGACGAACGCCTCGATGAACTGATCGATTGTCTTCTCTTTTACGGTCGCGGCTATCAGTTCGCGGATTTGCGCGCGGACGGCCTTCTCGACCTTTTCCGTCACGTGCCGGTTGGTTATCGCGACGCTCTTTATCCTCATCTTCCCGTCCATGAGCTGGAGCACGTCGTTGTTGTCTATTCGGGTTGTTCTTAGTTGGACGACCCGCGCGAGGAAATCATTCGTGGTTTCGTGGCCTGCATAGCTTGTCCTAGCGGCAGCGCCGTCAAAGGATGTTACCCTGAAGAACAGGCGGACGTAGTAGCGGGAAGGATCGCCCGTCAGTTCGAGCAGGCTGGAACTGATTATTCTTCCCACCAGCGTCGCGGGGTCGGTGGCCAAAGCCTCACCGAGGGGGTGCTCGTTGAACAGTTTGGGGGCCGTTATGGCGAACCAGTTCTTCCCCTTCAGGATCTTCGACATCTTTGGTTTCTCTTCGGGCTTGTTTTCAGCCATCATGCACCCTTCTCCACTATCAGTTTGGCCGTCTCGGCTTTGTAAGTCCATCCTTCCGGCAGCCTTCCCGTTGAAACGTAATACTTGGTTAGGCGCCTGATCTTCGATTCGAGAAGCTCGAGGCCGCGCTTGCCGTGCGCATCGCGCTTGTTGAGCCCGAGATGAGCATGAAGTTTGACCGCCTTCTTCAGCAGGTTGAACATGTCCTCGGGTATTTTCGGTCTCATCTGGTTCTCGGTCAGAATCTGGCTTATCGTTTTTTTTGTCACCGGCTTGACCAACGGAATCCCATACTGGTCACGAAGAACAAGACCTATCAGCGCCGCCTGCAAACCGTCCTTGGCGAGCTTAACGACAAGCTTCTCCACTTCCTCAGGAGAATAACCGACCCAAACGGCGGCTACCTGCGGGCGCTTGCTGCGCGCTTTTCCTTTTCTTCTAGCATACATACGTGCGATAATCTATCACCTTGACGGATCCGGTCAAGCCGAAGCCTCCCCGGTCCCTTTTACTGGTGTCATCAGTTGCGAGACAATATAAATGACTATGCCGGCCAGCACGAACAGCCCCCCGAAGGCCCCGACGTATATGATGTAATTCATTGCGCTCCCTAGCGCAAGCCCGACGCCGACCATGACCGCACCGATGACAATGACCGTATAACTGATGTTTTCTTTGAATTCCTGCCTGCTGCCGCCCTTCAGCCAGCGCATGAAGCCGAACCTCTTCTTTTCCGCATGATGCTGATGCCCGTCATGCTCGTGTGACGGAGTTGCATGAACCTTTTGCTCGTCGTGCACTTGTGCCGGAGCGATATGAGCCCCTGCATGAACGTGCATCGGGGCAATACCCGGATTTTCATGCCTTTGTGCCGGAGTCTTGTGATGTTCGGCGGACGTATCTTCCACGTCGCTCGATGGACTCCAAGGCTTTTAAAGCTTGGTCAGAACCCGGGAAGCTTTTTCTATAGCCGGCAAGGAAATCGTTCCACATCTGCTCAAAGAACCTGAAGTGTGTGGACTGGAAAGCTTCCCTGAGCACTGCCAAATCGGTGCCAAAGTCTTCCGGCTTGTCGGAGAGGAAGCCGAGTCCGAAGTCGATGAAATAGATTTTTTCTCCGTCAGATTCCTTTGAACGGGACAATATCATGTTACTTGTTGTCAGGTCGCCGTGGATTATGCCTGATGAATGGAGCTTTCCGACCGCTTCCCCGAGCATGCCTGCAATCCGTTTCCTCCGGTCATCATCCGTTTCGTTGATGAGCTCTTTCAGACGCTTCCCTTCGATGAATTCCTCGATCAGCTCGAATTCCGTTTCCTCAAGCACGCGCGGAACATTCACATTTGCCCTCGAAGCTGCCCTCAACAACCTTGCCTCGCTTCTTGTCCTTTCCTTCCTGAGCTTATCGTCAATGGCTTTCAGCCGATAGCCCTTGACTATTCTGTCCTTGATGAGAACGTCCCTGCCGTCCTTATGCTCTTTTTTTAGAACGGCTTCGGCGCCGCGGGCGATTATGGGCATGAATCAAATTGGCCGGAGAATCTTAAAAAAGCGACTCCTCTCTGTAGGTTTCATAGACACCGTTGTTGTTGGCAATAATGTATGCAGTTCCCCACGTCGTAGCCGTGCCATTTGTTTCAATCCGCCTTGCCATTCCAGGCTTAAGGGACGCAACATCGACGGACGTCCCGTTCAATTCGAATTTCGGACCGTTGAACTTCTGCGGGAATTCTGCCATGCGGTCATTTGTCCAGAAAAGGATTAAAGCGTGACGAAATGCCGTCAGTCCTGGCTCATCGCGTACTTGTATGAGTCGTTTTTCGGCTCGCTCTTGAATGGCTCATTCTGGTAGCTTATCGTTATCGAATCCAAAGCAGCGGAGTCTGCCCTTACCTTCCACAGTTCCTCTTCCACGAAATCATCCACACGGTTCAGATACTCGTTATGAATGCCGAAGTGCCTCTTCTCGTGCGCAAAAACGGTGTGCTGGTTCATCGGCATGCCATAGCCGGCGAAGTCTTCCCTGATTTGCCTGTCTGGGGCGAGCGTTATGAAGCTACTGGTGTCCGTGAAGCCGCCGAGGCCGCTGGGCAAAGGTTCCTGGGTCACAAGGACCTCGCGGCCTGCCAGATAAATTATCTGGTTGCCCAAGCTACCGTTAAGCTTGTAATCGATTGAGCCCCGTATGACCTGCTCACGATAAGCCTGCTCAGCCGATTTCTTGTTCTGGCAATAGCCGCACGGCATACGCTTAATTGCGAGCGCAAACCTTAAGAGCAGAATGGGGAAGCTGAAGTTCGAGGCCGCTCCAGATGTGGAACTGAAGGCGAGGGAGCTCGTGGAAAGAATCGGGATGAAGCATGTCGATTGCGGCAGGCTGAAATTCATGCGCAGCAACGGAAGCAAGAGCAGGGCGATTGCACGCATATGGGAGATGCCGCGGATATGGCAGCTCGCGCTCGGAATAAAACCCCATTACGTGATCGAGGTCATAGCCGAAAGGTTCGATCGGGTTAGCGAGGAGGAAAAATCCAAGACTGTTTTGCATGAACTGATGCATATACCGAAGAACTTCTCCGGAGCTGTTTTGAGCCACAAGCGCTCAAGCTTTGACGGACAGGGCGGGCATAAAATTGAGAGGATAGACAGCAGGACCGTGGAAAGACTTTTCAGGCAGACTGAAGGTTAGAAGATGTAGTTGATCAGGCCGGTGAACCACAGTATCAGGAGAAGCACGATTCCAAACACGATTGCTCCAAGGACGTGCTTGAACAGCTTCCAGCCTATTATCAATGCAAGTACGAGGCCTATCGCGGCGAGCGCTCCTTCGAGGAGGGGCATGAAACGGCTTGGGCTAAGTTGGATTTATAAGCTGTACCAGCGCATCAGAATCAACGGACGATAAGACGGACGTACGTGTGGTTTGCGGCCTTATGATTTTGTGCCGCCGCCGACGATTTGTTCTTAGCGCCGGAAACAAGCATGAGCGACCTTCGGTCGCCAAGAACGTTCTTGGCTGCTGAAGCAGCATATGCGAAAAAGGAGTTGAGGCAAAATGCCTTTTGAAAGAAGAAAAAGTTTCGGAGATAGACGCGGCGGAAGCAGCGGCGGCTTCGGCGGAAGAAGCGGCGGAAGCGGCGGCTTCGGCGGAGAAAGACGCTGGGGCGGAAGCGGCGGAAGCGGCGGCTTCGGTGCGCGACGCAGCTTCAGCGAAAGCGACGAGCCCAAGCCCGTGAAAGAGGGCGAGGAGCACGAAGTCACCATAGCCGAGATGAGCAGGAAGGGTGACGGGATAGCGAGGGTGCAGAACTTCGTTGTCTTCGTTGCAGGCACACAGGCCGGTGACAAGGTGCGAATCCGTATAAAGGAAGTCCGCGGCAGACACGCCGTCGGCGAAGTGGTGAGCGAGAGCTCTCCGACGCATCTCGACAAGCATGAGAAGGAGGAAGAGATCGTCAGTGAAGAGGGGAGCGAGGAAGAGAGCGAAGAAAAGGCGGAAGAAAAAGCGGAAGGCGAGGAAGAGGAAAGCGAGAAGAGTGAAGTGCCTTCCGACGAAGAGGAAGGAGCCGCATGAAGTTTAGCTTCGCTAAACTGCCTGCAAAAAACAGGAGGTTTTTCGCATGAACATAAACGAGCTCAAGGCGGGGCTGAACAACATAGTAATAACCGCCAAGGTCGCTTCCGTGGCCGAACCGCGCCAGATACAGACCAAGTTCGGCGGAATGACGACCATGACCGAGGTCCAGCTCCAGGACGACACCGGAACCATCCGGCTGCCGTTGTGGGGCCAGCAGAGCGAAGGCGTCGAGGAAGGCCAGACAGTTGAACTCGAAGGTGCGTTCACCAAGGAGTTCAAGGGCAACGTCGAACTCGGACTCGGCCGCGGCGGAAAAATCAAAGCAGTCTAAGCTTGCTTTTTTCTTTTTTCTTTCTTATTTTCATCTTATCCAGCGTGCCCAAGAAAGTGCCGTCCAACAGCCACACCTGCGCCTTCTTCCATTCAATCACCTTTTCGAGCAGAGGGCCGCTGGGCTTGAACCTTTCCGAATTGAACGCGACCCCTCCCATGAGAAGGTTGAACGTCGGCATGATTATCGCATTTTTCAATGCGATGGACTTTGTCTTGAATCTCTTTTCCAGAGCTTTCCTGTCGATTGCTGCCTTAAGGAAAACATGTTCAGCTTGCCTTGCCCCCGAGCTCCAGAACTCGACTGCGGGATGGATATGACCTATGATTAACGTTTTGGCCTTCGCTTCTGCGGAAGTGATATGAGGCCACGCCTGGCCGTGCGCGAGAAGGACATCGCCCAGCAGGAGGCCGGAAGGCTCATGTACCTTAATATCTGCAGGCACGATGCCCTCGATGCCGCCGTCATGATTTCCCTTGACTATTTCTGTCCTTGCTTTCTTTTTGAGCCGCTGCAAGAATTCCGGGACGTCCCAGAGTTCTGACCAGCTTATGCCGGTTGTTTCGTGCTTGATGTCGCCCAGCAAGATCAGTCGGGTGGCTTTGGTTTGTTCCAGAAGCAAACCTATCCTCTTCTCAAGCAGGGGCAGCTGTGGAGGGAGAGTGATACCCTTCTTTGAGAGTTCGAGCTCAAGGCCGATGTGGAGGTCCGCTATGACGAGGGTCTTTTCTCCGCCCTGCCCTTTGGAACGGGATTCCATGAGCAACGCCCTTTCAGGCAAGAACTTGATTTGCATGAGCGAACTTTGTTCATCGTCTCTTAAGAAACATATTGGCCTGCACGGCAGGCTTTCTTTGATATTCAGTTCTCCGGTCCGGTCATTTTCACAGCCACGGTGTTGCCGTCCTTGTCCTTGTCGCGCTCCAGCCGGTACAGATAACCGGTCACCGCGTTCTCAAGGGCTGGGTCGTGTGTTATCAGGAAGACCTGGTCAACGAATTCCCTTATTTTGTCGTGCAAAGTGTTCGAGAGCTCTTCGACCGCATTCACGTCAAGGTTGTGCGTGGGTTCATCTAGCACAAGCCAGCGCAGTTGGGGTGCAAGAACCAGCGCAAACGCAATTCTCAGGACAAGGCAGGCCATCGCGCGCTCGCCGCCGCTGACCATCCCATCCGCGGTTATCCATCCGGTGCTGTCCGCGAGCTGCAGCACATAATCCCCTTCCTCTATCGCCAGGCGGCAGCCGGAGAAGTCCTTGTACGGGTAGATATAACCCCAAAGCTCGGTCATCGCCTGGTTTACGACCGTAATGGAGTTCTTCCGCAGCTGGCCCTGCGTCGCTTCAAGAGCATTCTCCAAAAGTTCCAGGTGCTCATGAACTCCGGTCAGGCGGACAAGTTCGCTTCTTTCCCCTTCGAGCCGCGTGCGCTTCGATTCCAGCTCAGCAAGGCGCACGCGCTTCTCGAACATCGAAGAATCCAGAGCTTCAAGCCTGGCAGACAACGAGCTGACGCTTGCTGCAGCTGTTATGCGCTCGTTCTCAATCATCTCGAGTTCCACCGGAGAGAAGCCCCTTATCCTTGCTTTCTCGTCGTTGAGCTCGATTATCCTTTGCTGGAGTTCATGGCTCCTGATCAGCTTGGTTGTCAGCTGCTCGCGCTTCGACAGGGCGGAGCGCAGGCGTTCCGCAGAGGTATGAGAAGATTCCAGTTCGGCTTCCAGGAGCTTAAGTGCCTTCTCGAGCATGCGCGTCTCCGTCTCGTTTGCGGCCATTTCCCTTCTCATGTTTTCGACGGTCTCTTTGGCCATCTTCAGCTGAGCTTCTGATTCAGATGTGGCTTCCAAGCGGGCCTCCAAAGTGTTTGCAGCGGCGAGCCGGCTTTCCAGCATCGCCAGCTCCTCTGTAAGCCTGAATGCGGCCGTCCTGCCGCGCTCGATGGCGGTCTGAAGTTTCTCCATCTGCTCGGCCCTTCGCTTCGCTATCGTTTCCTTCTTCTTCTCGCTGAGTTCCTGGTCGCAGACCGGGCATGCCGCACCGGCCTTCGCCAGTTCTTCCATTCCGGTTTTCAGTTGCTCCACCTGCAGTTCGGCGCGCTGGACCGAGGCCCTTGCCCTGTCGACGGACTTGCTCTTTTCCTGGATTTCCTCCTTCAGTCTCTTCGGTGCGGCCTTCCTGAGGTCGGATTTGAACTGGTCGCGCATCTTCAGCGCGGATTCGAGCTGCGGAATCTTCTCCAGCTCCAGGAAACTAATCATCCCGGACCTTTTTGCAAGTGCGGTCCTCATCTCATCGAGCTTCGAGCCCTCGGCCTCGCGGCCGGCGCGGAGCATGTTCTCCTTCGCTGCGGCCACGCTAATCCTTTCTTTCAGCTCGGAAGTGGTGAGTTCGGCGCTGTCCACTTCCTCCTGAGTGAGCGTCCTCCTGAGTTCCCCTATGTCCGTTTCGATGCTACTTACCAGAGCTTTGGCGGACGCGATGTCGGTCATTATCCTTTGTATATTTTCCTGTCTGGCTTTCGCTTCGACGGCGGCCTTGGTAGTCCTCTCCACCGTATCGCGGGACGAGGAGAGCTGAATCTCAAACCTCTTCCGCTCGGTTTCTGCCGTCTCTATTTCCCGTGCAAGCGCCGGCAGGTTAGCCAAAGCACGGTCGGATTCCATCCCGGCAATCATGTTTCTATGGCCGGAAATGGCGGTGCTGAACCGGTTGCCCAACGCCACTACGCTTGCTCTCGCTTTTTCGAACCTGTCTATCGCCAGCAGCTCGTCTATCTTCCGCATCCGTGCGCCCTTCGGTATGGTCAGGAAGTGGTCGAGCCCGTTCTGCTCGCTGTAGATCGCCCTGGTGAACAAGTCATAATCCACTTTAAGCAGCCTTTCGATTTCCTCGGTCACCTTGCTGGGTTGCGGGCCTTCCATCAGAATGCCGGACTTGCGGAGCTCGGCACTGGTTGCCCTTGTTTTGCTTATAATCCTCCTGACGGACCACTCCGCATTATCCACAAGGAACTTGAGTTCGACCTCAGCCTCCTTCTGTTCCTTCGGTTTTTTGCTGATTATGTCATCGAGGCAGATTTTTTTCGATTGGAGGACGGGGAAGGTGCCGAACAATGCAAAGCAGACGGCGTCCAGGACGCTGGTCTTCCCGGAGCCCATCACGCCTATCAACGCATTTGTGCCTTCAGAGAATTCCAGCACGGTGTCCCCGTGCGAGCGCCAGTTCCTGAGCCTTAATTTTGTTATCATTCGAGCCGCCTCTGCGTCCCTGTCAGCACGTCGAAAATCACGTCAACGTTCCCTTCCACCAGCATGTCAAAAATCTCGTCGGCCTTTATCGCGCACTTCGTCTGCCTGAGGTTTTCCATCAGAAGGTGGAGACCTGATTCCTCGGGCGTGAGACGGTTCTCACGAAGAGCACGGAGCAGTTCAATGTTGGATTCGAAGTCGGCGTTGGCAAGGGATTTGGTCAGGCGGAGGACCATCTTGCCCGAGAAGCCGTCCTGGACATCGGAGAGGTTTGGAGGAGAGGCCCCTACCGGAAGCGTGCCGATTATTCTGACGTTGGCTATCGGCTTCGGGACAAGCTGCTGCTCAACTATGTGCTGCAGCCATCCGACAAGCTTTTCCTTCATGTCGGGGGCAATCGCGAACTCCTCAATGAAGATTTTTCGTTGGTTTTCCAACGGAACCTGTTCGAGTGCGGCACCGTCCCACTGCCAGAAGCACTTCTTCTGCTCGGATTCGTACTTATGGATGGTTGTCGGGCTTATCGAGCCCGTGTTCAGGAAAACGTTGCCTCTCAACCCCCTTTTGTCGTACCAGTGCAAATGACCGTTAACGAGCAGATTGAAAGCGTCCGGCAGGTCTTCCAGTTTTAGAGAGGGGGGTTCCAGAGGACTGTAAATGTAGGGTTCGATGGATTGGTGAAGCATCAGTATGTTCAGCGAATCGGGAAACGGCTTCGGGTTCCACGTCAGCAAAGCTTCCTTGGCATAGCGCTCGGGAACGCTTCCCATACCGTGGATTCCCAGCCTTGTGCCACTACAATCAAAAAGCAAAGAGGAACCGTGCAGATTAATCAGAAGGCCGGCATGCTCCAGCGCCTGCACCGGATTTATGAGCTGCTTGCTCCGCCTGTCGTGGTTCCCGTGCAAGGCTATGATCGGAACACCGCGGAGCGCGAGCGGGCTCACTTCTTTTCCCCATGTGTCCAGGAGGCGGGTCTTATCGGGGAAGGTCTGCGCCTGCCCGAGAATGCTTGCTACCCTGGCGAACACCTCGGGTTTGGGAAGCCTGCTGTCGAACAGGTCGCCCACTATCAGAATCAAATCAGAGTCCTTGCTTTTCTGAATCGATTCATCCAATGCGGCAAGGCTGTCATCCCCCCTCTCTTCACCCCAGGCAAAACCGCAGTGCGAATCGCCGATGATAGAAATACGCATGCGCAAATGAGGCGCTTCAAACTAATATAGAAGTTTACAATTCCTCGTCACGCTATTTTAACGGAGCAATATCATTCTTTTCGTCGTCATGTTCCTACATCGGGCTCATGCCAGCTTCGTCCCGTTGGGGACTTTCCTCTCCGGCTCGGCAAGCACCACTTCGCCGTTTGGAAGGATAAAACCGGTGGCAAGCACTTCGGAAGTGAAGTTTGCTACCTGCTTCACGGGAAAATTGGTAACACATAATACTTGGCGTCCCAGCAACTCTTCCTTGCTATACAGGCGCGTCAGCTGTGCGCTCGATTTTTTTACCCCTATTTCGCCCAAATCTATCCACAATTTGTAGGCGGGTTTCCTGGCTTCTGGAAAGTCCTCGATTTTCACGATAGTCCCGACCCTGAGCCCGACCTTCTCAAATTCTTCCCGCGTCAGCTCTGTCATGCATGCAAGTAATCCGCCGGAGTTATTAATTCTATGGGCAGGCCGCGGGGGCGGATAGCAAGGATAGATTTAAACGGCGGACGGACATAGTGGGAGTATGCCAGCAAAAAACGAGCAGACCCATGAGCTCGGGATGACCAAGAAGAAAGCGGACGACCTGATGGAGTGGTACTACGAGGTCCTGCAAAAGGCAGATGTGGTCGACATAAGGTACAAGATAAAGGGCTTCGACGTTTACATGCCCA
>Ga0315287_10009099_pt1 | contig 10041 bp, 7 predicted proteins | sample YL17G11_0_MG_FD_205037 | JGI IMG/M metagenome (GOLD analysis project Ga0315287, IMG submission 205037) | Sediment microbial communities from Yellowstone Lake, YNP, Wyoming, USA - YL17G11_0 | ecosystem: Environmental > Aquatic > Freshwater > Lake > Sediment | place: USA: Wyoming | collected... | reverse complement strand
ATCGCGGAACAGGGCATTCTTCCTGCAAATATTGAATTCTGCGAAAAGACAGGACGCCTGACGAACTTCGACAAGGCAGCTGGGAAAATACCGGGGAAGTTCGAAGGAACATTCTTCAATGATTCCGATGTGCATAAGATGATCGAAGGGGCATGTTATCTTTATGCCCGGACAAAAAACCCGGAACTCGGGAAATGGCTCGACGACATGACGAATAGAATCATTTCAGCGCAACAAAAAGACGGATACCTTAATACATATTTCACACTCGCAGAGCCGGAAAAAAAATGGACGAACCTTCGGGATATGCACGAGATGTACTGCGCCGGGCATTTTATCGAGTCTGCTGTGGCGCACTTTCAGGCAACGGGAAAACGAAACATGCTCGATGCCGCGCAACGTCTTGCTGATCATATTGATTCCATTTTCGGGGCGGATAAAAGGCACGGGGTATGCGGACACGAGGAGATCGAACTCGCGCTCGTCAGGCTTTACAAGGCAACAGGGGAGGAGAGATATTTAAAACTCGCGGATTTTTTTGTGAATGAACGGGGCAGATCCTGCGGAAGGGAACTTTATGGCGAATATTTCCAGGATCATAAACCCATAGCAGAACAGGAGGAAGCGGTCGGCCATGCGGTGCGCGCCATGTATTTCTACTCCGCAATCACGGATTTGATTCCTTATACAAAACGTCCGGAGTATATCGCCTCCATGGATCGCCTCTGGGAAAATGTAGCCACGAAAAAAATGTATGTCACAGGAAGCGTCGGAGCGCGGCACGGGAGCGAGGCGTTCGGGGATAATTACGAGCTTCCCAATGAAGCCGCATACTCGGAAACCTGCGCTGCTGTGGGTCATGCCTTCTGGAATCACAGGCTTGCGCTTCTTTACGGCGATGCAAAATATGCCGACGTCATGGAACGCGTGATTTATAACGGCCTCCTTTCCGGTGTGTCCCTGGATGGAAAGAAATTCTTCTACGTCAATCCCCTTGCGAGCCGCGGAGCACATCATCGCAGCCAGTGGTTTGATTGCGCCTGTTGCCCGCCCAATATCCTGCGGTTCATCGCCCGCATCGGGGAGTTTGTGTACGCGCAAGGCGGAGACGATATTTTCATCAATCTCTATGTTGCAGGCAGGACGCGGCTCAAGATCAATGACAGGGAAATTTTTCTCACACAGGAAACTCGTTATCCCTGGGATGGCAACATAAAAATAACAGTGGATTCCCCAGGGGCTGTTTCTTTCACGCTCCACGCCAGGATTCCAGGCTGGTGCAGGAAATGGAACGCAAAACTCAACGGAAAGGAAATTAGTAATCCGACACTCGAAAAGGGATATTTGAAAATCTCCGGGAAATGGGAGAAAGGGGACAATCTTGAAATCTTCCTTGATATGCCGGTTGAGAGAATCCAGTCCCATCCGAACGTCCTGTCTAATCATGGCCGTGTTGCGCTTCAGAGAGGCCCCCTTGTGTATTGCATCGAAACTGTGGATAATGCGGAGAATGTGTATTTCCTCGCGCTTCCCAGGGAGTCGGATCTCAAGGCTGAATTTATCAAGGATTTACTTGGCGGCGTCATGGTTATCAAAGGAAAGGCACAGATACTGGAATCCGAGGGGAACAATGAAGATCTGTATTCCCCAGTGAATTCGAAGATCAGGGAAGTCGAAATGACCGCAATCCCTTATTATGCGTGGGATAACAGGGCAGCCGGAGAAATGCTCGTGTGGATCCCCGAGTATTTGAATCTCACTCAAGGGTCAATCATAGGCGCGGTTTATTTAAGGGCATCTCATTGTCATTTAAATGATACTGTGTTTGCGGTTTGCGACGGCATCGAGCCTAAAAATTCATCCGACGTGAGCGTTCCCCGGTTCACCTGGTGGGATCACAAGGGAACGAATGAATGGATCCAGTATGAGTTCAAACATCCCAGGAAGATTTCCACAATGGAGATATACTGGTTTGACGACGAAGCTGCCGGCGGCGGATGCCGAATCCCGGAGTCTTTCCAGATTTTCTACAAGCAGGGTGAGGAATGGAAGCCTTTGCCGGGCCTTGAAAAACTGATTCCTAAAAAGAACAGCTCCCAGAAGATAAAAATTTCTCCAGTGGAGACAAAGGGAATCAGGATCGAGGTCGGCTTACGCCCCGGCTTCTCCGGCGGAATGATCGAATGGAAGGTCTATTAGAATCCCCCAAATTATGAAATGTCTTAATCGTAATCGCCTGTCCACCGTAGTTCCGCCTGTGGCGGAACGAAGGTGGAAGTCTTGACGAAGGCGGGTAATCTCAAACCTCAGAGGGAAACGATTATATTCACTCTTTTTTCATTGGTCATTGGTTTTTTTTCCTTCAAGGCAAAGAATCTTTAAAAGCTTGATTGAAAACTTATGGTGTGCTTTTGTTCGACTGCACTGCATTCATATATCATAAAATTTCTCAGGAGATGAATTCGTGATAACAGGAAAGGAGATCGCAGGCTGATGTTTCTTAACAAAATTGTCAATCGTCTCTTCTCCCGTTTGGCGGATCCCTTTCATGATATTCTCATGAGGAGAAGAATTCCGGATGCGGCGTCCCAGATAAATCTGATGTTAACTTATAAGCAAATCCTTTATTCCGGCATGACCCTGCCTGGCTTCCATGATGTGGGTTTCAAGATTTATTCTCAAACGGATGAGGATGGCATCTTGCTTTTTATTTTTTCTGTGATCGGAACGACCAATAAAAAGTGCGTGGAAATTTGCGCAGGGAACGGAATAGAGTGTAATACAGCCAATCTGATTATCAATCATGGCTGGACTGGTTTGCTGGTGGATGGAAATCAAGATCTTGTGCGTCAGGGGAATGAATATTATGGAAATCATCCTTGCACCCGCATCTACCCTCCAAGGTTTATATGTTCCTGGATCACCCGAACCAATGTGAATAAGGTATTGGAACAGAATGGTTTTACCGGAGAGATGGATTTGTTATCCCTTGATATGGATGGAGTGGATTATTGGATATGGGAAACACTCGAAGCCGTTGCTCCTCGTGTTGTCGTCCTGGAATATCAGGATATTCTGGGACCTGAAAGATCCTTGACGGTTCCTTATTCCGACACTTTCGATGCTTATCAATATCCGACAACCGGGAATATGCCGAATTTCAGCGGAGCCTCTCTTTCTGCTTTTGTCAAACTCGCACATAAAAAAGGATACCGCCTTGTTGGTTGTAATCGCTATGGATACAATGCTTTCTTTATTCGAAAAGGGATTGGCGATGCGCAAATTCCGGAGATATCCATTTCCGAATGTTTCAGACATCCCAAAGTTTTGTGGGGCATGAAAAACCGTTGGCCCATGGTGAAGGATTTACCCTGGATTGAGGTATAAATTCAAACAGTCGATGTTTTTTACAGAGTGACCTTGTTTTTTATATTTTTGCCCCTCCCTTGCCTAAGAGCCTTTTATGATATTTATGCATCTCCTTGAAACGGTAAAGAAGGTGCTGTTCGGGAAGATACAGGCCGTTCTTGTTCGGATCATCCGAATACCTGTTCCGGTCCCAATCCTCTTCGATCCAACGGATGGCCTCCACGCATTCCCGATCGAGCTCCTGTATCATCTGCCTGGTTTTGTCGCCCTGATTTTGAACATCCGGGGCTTCCAGGAGATGCTTCATTGTATAAGAAAGAATCGCAGCGGATCGTTCGATCGCATTCCACGCTTCCCGATTCTTTTCAATCCCTTTGCGAATTTTTGAAAAATCCTTTTTGATATTCTCTAATTTTATCAGGCTTTCGCGGATTTCAGATCCCTGCGACAATGCCATTTTTCGCGCCTCTTCCAAACTCTTGTCATCCATCCAGCACCCAGTGTTGAATTCCTTTCTGTGCCAGATAATGCCGGAAAGTTCCTTCCACGCCCTGGCAAATGATTCTCCCTCCTGACTTCCAAAAAAATCCCGCGCCAAATTCACGTAAAATGTATTTTCATCAAACCGGCTTCCTGACCATGATTGCTCTGCCGCATACCCTATCCCGGGCCAGAGCACATCGGACATGTATCGCATAGGGCACCAGATTGTGGTGCTCAGCCCCTTCAGATCGTTCTGCCTCGCAATCTCCGCAAACCTCCGGATGTTTGTGTAATTGTGTTCATCCGGTAGAATTATATGCGGCGAACACACAAGAGCCGGCGAACCGATAATCTCAAATCCCCTCTCCTTGAAAAATGCGGATGATTCTGCGCTCACGTCAGGATTGTAATGCCAGTCGTAAACGATTACGCCTTCGGGCGAAAGCCCTTTCACAATATCCCTGTGGGAAAGGAGCATGTCGCCCCACAGCGCCGTGACTTTTCCGTGTTTCCTCACAAGTTCCTGACAGCGGAGGATATGTCCCAGGAACCATTCAGACTGCGACTGGCCGGGAAATTTCTTTTCACAGCGCGCGCACTCTGTCATATCCACCTCGTCGCACCCGATGTGGATATATGGGGAATCGAAGCATTCCGCAGCCCTGCGATACATCTTGTCCAGGTACTCGTAGGTCTTGTCGCTCGCGGGACACAGGACGTTGGTATATCCCTTCGCCCCCGTTCCATATTCGATCTCTGATCCCTGGTCTTTTTTCGTTTGATGAAGTATCTCCATGAAATCGGGTCTTCGCTCGAACATCCGGGCATGGCCGAAAGATTCGATCTCCGGGATCAGTTCTATATGATGAGTCTTTGCAAATTGCACCAGATCCCGTATTTGCTCCCGCTTCCATGCCTGCGGATGCATCAGCTCCGGATAATCCTCATGAAAAAGAGCTGAGGTTTGATCGTCCGTGAGATGTATAAGAATGGCATTAATCTTATACCTGCCGCAGAAACTTATCACGTGTTTGTAATACTCCATGTTCTCATTTTGCCGCGCCGGATCGAGCATGATCATGCGGACTGCCAGATCCGGCCAGTCGCGCCCCTCTCCGCATTCAACTCCCTTCTTCTCGTCAATCATCCGAGCCAGTGTCTGAATCCCGTAAAAAATACCATGGCTGGTTTCCGAGCGAATATGAATCCCTTCGCTTCGCACAAGGATTTCATACGATTGTCTCTTGATTTCTTTTTCATATCTGGATTTTATCGGAGGCGGTTTTACAGTCGCCAGCTCGAGTTTCACTGGAATCCCCTGATCCTGAATCTTGATCTTGCGCTCCGCCAAAATCCGACCCAGCATCTCTTTTTCATTTTTCAGCCCTTCGGATTTGACTTCAATCGTTGCGCTCGTTAATCGGATATAACCCTTGTCCTGAGACCATTCTTTCATGAAAGCGGGAGCATGACTCTCGCCGGGTTTGGTTTGCAAAATAAACATCAGCGCTCCCCATACTAATATTCCACGATATTTCTTCATGAACATCCTCCCTTACAAGAACAGAGATTCATATAACACGCCCCAGGGTTGTCAACAAAGTATATATTGACCGGACAAAGATGGGAATCTAAACATATCTGATTTTTTTTCATAAGGGAGCCATCATGCATCTTTTAAAAGTGATCCTGTGTCATTCGCGATATCCCACACGGGAATACTATCCCTTCCATCTGGATGTTTTCCATATTTTCCAGGATTATGTGGATCTTGTTGACGAGTGGGCTGTGGCGGATCCTGGATTCCTCAATTATTTCGGCGGAAAATCCCTGGCGACACAGTCCCATTCGATTTTTCCCCGTTGAAAAAGATGGAATTCCGGCAGACCGATCATTACAGGATTTACAGGGATTTTATGAAGAATCTGGAGGGACATCATTCCTCAGATACATTCGATCCTACGGGAAGCAAGGATCATGAAGAAAAAAAGCCCTGATTCCCGCATCCCCAAAAAAATATACGAAAAAAGTTGATTTTTAAAAGAAAATTCCCTATGATATCTTTATTAAATATCAAGGAGGCGAAAGATGATAAAAATCATGAAAAATCCACAGACAGGGAGATCGTTTGGATTCACCCTGATTGAACTCCTGATCGTTGTTGCTATTATTGCGATTCTGGCTGCCATTGCCGTGCCCAACTTCCTCGAGGCACAGGTCCGCTCCAAGGTCAGCCGCACAAAAAGCGATATGCGGACAGTATCCCTTCCCCTCGAGGCTTATGCAGTGGATGCGAATCATTATCCACCGGATTACACAGACGGCATCAATACCTTCATGGGACGACTCATGCATCTGACCACGCCCGTTGCCTACATTTCGAATCTTCCGGAGAACTTTTTTGCGGAAAATGTCGCCCTGAGCACTCTCAACATAAGCCGTCCTTACAGGGAAGGGGGGCTTATCACAGGCAACGTCATCCGCCCGATAGTGTTCGATTATGCCAAATTCGATGAAGGGTATGATTCCATCGCCATCTGGGAGCGCTTTTCCCAAAACGGCAGGGTTGTGAAATGGGCACTGAACTCTCCAGGGCCTATGATCAATGACGTCAGATTCCTGGGTTTTGTCGGTTTGACCGTATATGATCCCACAAATGGTACGGTCAGCCAGGGGCAGATTATCCGCACCAATCTCGGCGCGGACGATAAGCCGAAAAATCCATAATACCGAGCCTCTTGTCTCCTGCTCATATAGTGAATTAATATTATGAAAAAAGAAAGCCCGGCTTTTACCAAAATCTCTCTCGCTGCTGCCATGACCATGGGCTTCCGCCCGGGCAGATTCTGGCGCAACGCCCGCATGACGTGCATCAACCTCCTCCTCCATTATGAGGACGGGTGCAGGGCGAACTGCTCCTATTGCGGCCTGGCGCGGGAACGCATCGCAGCGGAACGAACCTTCATCCACGTCCCCTGGCCGATCGAATCCATGGATGCCATTATTCAGAGGTTGAACGCATCCAACATCGCCCGCCGCGCCTGCATCTCCATGATCACACACAAACGCGCGTGCGAGGATACCCTTGTCATGACCCGGCGGCTGACAAAGGAAACATCCAATCCGGTTTCCATACTCCTGAATCCCGGAATAACAGACAAGGAATATCTGATCGAGCTGAAAAAAGCAGGCGCTGAAAAAATCGGAATAGCCATTGACGCTGCCACGATAGACCTTTTTGAAAAACATCGCGGCAAGGGAGTCAAGGGTCCCCATAAGTGGGAGGATTACTGGAAACGATTTGAAGAAGCGGTTGAGATTTTTGGTCGAGCAAAAGTCGGCAGCCATTTCATCTGCGGGCTGGGGGAGCGCGAGGAGGATCTGGTGCGCTCTTTTGAACGCGTCCGCAACCTCGGCGGCGTCAACCACCTCTTTTCCTTTTATCCGGAAAAAGGCTCCCTTCTGGAAAATGTGAGTCCGCCTCCGCTCGATGTGTATCGGCGCATCCAGATCGTCTGCGATATTATTGACAAGGGACTTGCATCCTTTGCGGATTTCACCTTTGATCCTGAAACAGGAAGAATCCTCCATTTCGGAATTGCAGAGGATGTTTTAAACACCCTCATTGATTCCGGAGAACCTTTTCGAACACGCGGATGCAAAAACAAGTGCGGCGAGGTGGATTGCAACCGTCCGTTCGGCAATTCCTATCCCGGTCCCCTTCTGCGAAATTACCCGTTTCCGCCGGAGAAAGAAGATATTGCCCTGATCTGCACACAGATTTATGCAAGCCCTAAAAAGGAAAAAGTCGTTAAATTCAGCGTCCCAAACCTGAAATTTTATGACACAGATTCCTGGTCCAATCGCGGAAAAAAGAGCTTTCTTGCCTTTTCCGTCACAGGCACAAAATGCAGTCTTCTATGCGATCATTGCCGGACCAATCTTCTGAGTCACATGATTCCCGCGCCCACGCCTGAGGAGTTATGGCTGAAAGTTGCAGCATCTGCTGAAAACGGCGCCACGGGCATTCTTGTTTCCGGCGGATGCGATGAAAACGGACTTGTGCCCCTCGCTCCCTTTGCTGAAATCCTCTTGAGAATCAAAAAAGAGCTGGGATTGAAAATCGCAGTTCATTCCAAGCTCCTGGATCCTCCCCTTGCCAGCGCCCTTGCATCCTCAGGCGTTGATGCAGTGATGGTGGATGTGGTTGGAACCGGGGTACTTCAGAAGGTTTATCATTTGAAACACAAAACATTCGATGATGTCCTCCTGACCCTCGATCTTCTGGAAGAATACAATCTCCCTGCAGCTCCTCATATTCTCCTGGGATTTTCCAATGGATCAAAAACAGGGGGCGCGGAAGGCGAGTCTGAATCAGGAATTCTCGATTCTTTGAAAGGAAGAGCATTGCGGTCTCTTGTGATTGTTTTCCTGATGCCGCTACCGGGCACGCCGCTCGCCCGGTTTTCTCCTCTTTCTCTTCAAGAGGTGAATAAAATTTTTGCAAGTGCGCGGGAGATGTTTCCCCGCATCCCGATTCATCTGGGTTGCGCCCGGCCTGCAGGTTCTTATCAGAAAAAACTCGAGATCCTTGCACTCAAACATGGATTCGACGGCATTGCATTCCCGTGCGAGGAAACCGTGACAATCGCGCGAAAACGCAATTACACAGTCCGGTTTGAAGAATCCTGCTGCGCCTTGTCTGAGTTCTCATGAATGAAAAACCTCCCAATACCATTCATAAGAAAACCATTGACGGAACCGCTCAGGAGATTCTTTTTTACAATCAGATGACATCCGCAAAAGGGGAGAGAGATGCTTCGGTTTCTTTTCGAGACAGTTATGATTTCCCTGACCGGCGTTATGGCTCCGGGGCCTGTAACAGCTGTAACCATGGGCAAGGGCAGCAAGGCGCCTTTCGCCGGGGCATGGATCGCCTTGGGACACGGCGTTGTGGAAATCCCCCTCATGATCCTGCTCCTTTTGGGATTCAGCGCGGTTCTGAAGATGGAGATGGTCAAAGGAATCATCGGCCTCCTGGGCGGACTGTTCCTTCTCTACCTGGGAATTGGCATGTTCAGGGAGATGAGAAAAACGGATGTGGAATCCCGCGAAAATGCCCATAAACCACTGATCTCCGGGATGCTTCTCAGTATCGGCAATCCCTATTTTCTCCTGTGGTGGGCCATGGTCGGTCTCAAATTGATCGAAAGGTCCAGGGTTTTTGGGATTATGGGTTTTGTCCTTTTCGCCTTGTGTCATTGGCTTTGCGATTTCATCTGGCTTCTTATTCTCTCCTTCCTGTCGTTCAAGGGAAAGACCTTTTACGGGGGAAAATTCCAAAAAGGGATTTTCGCCCTGTGCGGCCTTGTCCTTGTCTTTTTCAGCGGCATGTTTGTTGTGGATGCCTTGGGCGCCCTCATGGGTTCATGAATTACTATCATTCCGTTTTCCTCTAGGAAAGGAATTTCGCATGGCAAAAAAACTTGTGATTTTGTCCGGTCCCAGCTGCGTGGGCAAGGGACCTCTTCGGGATGCGCTCAAAAAACATCACCCGGAAATCAAGTTCGCAGAACCAATCCTCTGCCACAGCCGCACTCCTCGATTCAGCAACAGAACAGGTTCGTATGAAGTCCACGGCAGGGATTATTACTTCCTCCCCAGGGGACTGTTCGAACAATTGGATCCCCGGTATTTCCTCACAGTCAAAATCCGCACCGAATACCAGGCAATTGACCTTGTGCATCTCATGTATCTCTTTGAAACCCACGACCTTGTTCTGATCGAGGCTTATACAACCCTGACAGGGGAATTGATCCAATGGGCAAAAAAACAGAAAGAATTAGAGCTCGATATCAAAACCGTGTTCCTGACTCCTCTCTCAAATGCCGAGATCGAGGAAAGGGCAAGGAAGGAAAAAAGTACCCCCGAGCAGATCGTCTATGAAGTCATGAAGGGAAAACTTTTGCGGAGGAACGAAGATCCTCCAGATAAAATCGAAGTCCGCGCCAAATGCGCCTTTTGGGAAATCCAGCAGGCAAAAGATTATGATCATATTATCGTGAACCACGCAGGGGAGGACGATCTTGAACAGTGGCGCGATCCCCTCGGCCCTGAAGCCTCCCGCGTGCTCGCGGAATTTGTCCAAATCCTCCTATCATAAGGAGAATCATCCGCAGGCATTTGGGG
>Ga0315287_10009098_pt1 | contig 10042 bp, 8 predicted proteins | sample YL17G11_0_MG_FD_205037 | JGI IMG/M metagenome (GOLD analysis project Ga0315287, IMG submission 205037) | Sediment microbial communities from Yellowstone Lake, YNP, Wyoming, USA - YL17G11_0 | ecosystem: Environmental > Aquatic > Freshwater > Lake > Sediment | place: USA: Wyoming | collected... | reverse complement strand
GCGATCTTCTAGCTCTCAGCGGAGGTCGGGGTCGAGCGCGAGCAGCAGGCGCTCGGGCGGGTCGGACTCGTTGAGCAGCGCGTCTCCGAGCGCGCGCCGCGCGCCCGGCGTGGTCTCGGCGCCGAACGAAGCGATGAGCAGCACGGGCCGGTTCTTGACGATCGAGCGCGCGTGACGCACGACGTCGGGCCAGGACGCCGGTGGCCGCGAACCACCGAGCACGACACCCATCACCATCGGCAAGTCCGGGTCCCCCACCAGTTCGTCGATCGATTCCACCACCGCCACCTCGGCGTCGAGCACGCGCGCGCACAGGAAGATCGCCTCGGGCGGCGTACGGCCATCGGCCATCTCGACCACCAGCAGCCGCCCGGAGGCCGGGGTCTCGGGATTCGCGGCGGGGGTTGTCCCGGGCGGCCGGTACGCGGCCGGCGGCGGCGCAGGCGCGGCCGATGCGGCGGCGGCCTCGGCCTCGGCGAGCTCCCGCTCCTCGCGCGCCGAGAGCGCCTGCTTCACGGGACGCACCTTGCGTTCGGGACGCGGCTGCCGCGCGGCGGTGCGCGACGGCAGCGCGCGTCCGATGGTGCGGATCAGGCCCATGGCGCCTCCCGCGATCCCGCGCGCCACGCCGCGTTCGAGCGCCTCGAGGCGATCGGCGGCGAAATCGTTACTGCCGCGCCATTCCGCCACGTGGGTGCTGCAGTAGGGACAGATCGCGGCGTGCGCCTGGCGCTGCTCGCGCCCCTCGCGCTGGCCGCCCCCCGGGACGAGATCCGCACGCAGTTCGCTCCACGGCGGACAGCCGCCGCGTTCGTCCCGCGCCTGCTTCAGGCGGGCGCGCAATTCGAGCAGGTGCGCATCGAGCGTGGACCCGTCCGGGGCGTCGACCGCGGGTGTGCCGGGCGGCTGGCGCGACGGGTCGTCGCCGGGCGTGGCCTCGGGCGCAAGATGGAAGTCAGGGGTGGGCATCGTCCCCAAGAGATCGGCACATCGGACCCGGATCCCGAGGTCTTGCTCAAGCAACCTCCGGGCAATGTGTTAGACAGCTCTATTGATGTGACGTCCGAGCTCGGTCAGGCCGGGTGCCAGCCCAGGCGCTGCCCCCCGAGCAGGTGGGCGTGCAGGTGAAAGAGCGACTGCCCGCCCTCGGGCCCGGTGTTCGCCACCAGCCGGAAACCGCGCTCCGGGCCGTCCAGCCCCTCCTTCCGGGCCACCGCCACGGCGGCACGCAGGAATCGGCCGGCGTAGGCGGCATCCTCGCCCGCGAGTTCGACCACGGATTCGAGGTGGCGGCGCGGCACGACCAGCACGTGCACCGGAGCCTGCGGGGCGATGTCCCGAAACGCCACGAACTCCTCGTCGCTCCAGATCAGCGGGACGGCCATTGCCCCCGTGGCAATGCGGCAAAAGAGACAATCGTTCATGCTTCCTCCGAACCGTTGCGCGCAGGCGCGCGCTCGAGTGTGACGACGGTTCCGTAGTCGGGCACGCCCGAGTCGGCGTCGTGCGGACCCTGTGGCAGCAGCACGTTCACCTCGGGCCAGAAACCCTGGACGTTTCCGGGGGCGATCGGCGCCACGCGCGCGCGACCCGCGAAGCTCCCGGCCCCCGACGTGAGCACGACGTCGTCCCCGTCGGCGAGTCCGCGCGCATCCAGGTCCGCGCGCGCGACCAGCAGGTCGCGCCTCAGCGCGCCGGTCAGCGGATCCTTCGCCGCGTGCACCATCGAGTTGAACTGCTTGCCGCGGCGGGTCGTGAGCGACAGCGTACCCGCGACCCGCGTACGCTGCGCGAGCGTGACGGGCTCGAAACGCGCGCGGCCCCCGGGCAGGTCGAACTCTCCTCCGGCACACAGGTGACGGCCGCCGTACTGCACCTGGTCGCCCTGGCGGGACAGGCGTTCGATGCCGGCATAGAACGGCACCGCGCGCGCGATCTCGGCGCGCAGGCCGGCCGAGTCGAGCGCGGGCAGCAGGTGCGCCGCGTCGGGCCGCGCGCGGCGGGCGATGGCCGCCAGCGGCTCCCACTCGTTGCGCGCCTCGCCGACGCGCGGACCGTCGATCTCGGGCGAGAACACGATGCGGCGCTCGGTCGTGGTCTCGGTGCCGCCGCCCGCCTGTTCGTAGCGCGTGCGCGCGGGGAACAGCAGCACGACGTCCGCCGGTTCGACCAGCATCTGGTTCGTCAGCACGATGTCCTGGTGCATGCGCAACGGCACCCGGGCGAGCGCGGCCTCGACATACACCGGATCGGGCAGGGTCTCGAGGAAGTTCCCGCCCACGACGTGGAACGCGTCGAGCTTCCCCTCGTGCGCTGCGTCGATCATGGCACGAGCGTCGAGGCCGGGCCCGGCCGGCGGCGCGAAGCCCCACAGCCCCGCCATCGCCGCGCGGCCCGCGTCGTCCAGCGGGCGCGCGCCCGGCAGGCCGTTCGGCACGCACCCGACCTCGGAGCCGCCCTGGACGCCCGAGTGCCCGCGGATCGGCATCAGGCCCGCACCGTCCTTGCCGACCATGCCCCGCGCGAGCGCGAGGTTGACCAGCGCGCGCACGTTCGACGAGCCGGTCGTGTGTTGCGTCACGCCCATGCTCCAGACGAACACGACGCGCTCCGCCTTCAGGACCACGGCCGCGAAGTCGGCCATGGAAGCGCGGCTGGCGCCCGACAGCGCCTCGAGCGACTCCCAGCTCGCACCCTGCGCCTGGGCCTCCACCTGTGCCCAGTCCTCGGTGTGCTCGGCGACCCACGCACGCTCGACGCCGCCGAATTCGATCAGCGCCTTGAGCCCGCCGACGAAAAACGCGCCGTCGCCGCCGTGATCGAGCGGGAAGTGCGCGTCGGCGAGCTTCGTGCCGAACAGCGCACTCTCGACCACGGAAGGGATCCAGTAGCGCGTGAGGCCCGGCTCCTTCAGCGGGTTGACGAGCACGATCTTCGCGCCCTTCTGTTTCGCGTAGTAGAGATACTTGGTCGTCACCGGCTGATTGTTCGCCACGTCTGCGCCGATCAGCACGATCAGGTCGCTCTCGATCCAGTCGACGTAGGAGCAGGTCGAGCCGGTCGCGCCGAGCATGCTCTTGAGCACGCGGGTCGACGGCGCATGGCAGAGCCGCGCCGAGTTGTCGACGTTGTTGGTGCCGAGGAAACGCACCGTCTTCTGCAGCGCGTAGTAGACCTCGTTGGTGATCCCGCGCGAGGTCACGTAGCAGGCGAAGCGCTCCGGGTCCTGCGCCAGAACGGCGGCCATCCGATCAGCGGCAATGCGCTCGGCCTCGTCCCAGGAGATGCGCGCGAAGCCCTTCTCGCCCCGCCGGCGCAGCATCGGGTACGGCAGCCGCCCGAGCGCGCGCAGTTGCTTGCTCGGCCGGTTCGCCAGCGTGGAGACGTCGGCGAGCACGGCCGGATCGAGCGCGCCCATGGTGTTGAGCTGGAGCAGGTTCAATCGTACGGTGCAGAGGTGGACGCCCGACATCGTCCAGTCGGAAAGGCCGCTGGTTCCGAGCGCGCAGCCATCGCACACGCCCTGCGTCAGGATGCGCCAGGCGTAGGGCAGCGCCCGGCGATTCTGCCAGGCGGTCTTGAACATCTCGCCGAAGTGGTCGGGCTTCTGCTGGCCGAGGCCGTAGGGGGCAAGGCCGGCCCAGTGGCGGGGCGCAAAACCGCCGAGTGCTCCAGGCCTTTTCCGGGCTTCGGAGTCGGGTGGCGTCAAGGGCGGCTCCTACGAAGTGGCTTCAAGACGCCTCGACCCGGCCCCCCCGGGTTGGTGGCAGCGGCCGGCCAGGGGTTTTGATTCCATTTCTTCTAACCAAGAACCCCGCCGGCACGGACGCATGGGGCGCCTGCGGGCGGGGTCGATTGTCATGTGGTGCCCGGGGCGAGATTTGAACTCGCACGGGGTTACCCATACGCCCCTCAAACGTACGTGTCTACCAATTCCACCACCCGGGCACTTCTACTGTGGCGCGTCGAGCCGCGTTCCTGAGGGGACCGGCAAGCGCGCTGCGCTGCGTGCAGCGAAGCTCTACTTGCCGCCGGCCGCGGGCGCGGGCGCTGTCGTCACGGGTGCCTTCGTGGCCGCGGGCGCTTTGGTCGTCGCCGGAGCCGGCGCCGCTGGCGACGGCGTCGTGGCCGGCGCACCGCCCGCGGGCAACTGCGCCCCGCCGGACGTCGCTCCGCCCGTGGGCAACCCGGACGTCGGCTGTGTGCCGGAGGCGCGTCGCGCCTCCTCCTGGATCAGGCTCTTGCTTGACGCCGACCCGCCGCCACCGCCCTGCGCCGAAAGCAGAGCGAGCGTGAGCGAGGTGATGAAGAACATGGCCCCGAGGACCATGGTGGCGCGGGTCAGGATTGTGCCGGCGCCCCGGCCGCCGAAGATCGTAGAGCCGCCGCCGCCGAATGCGCCGGCGAGGCCGCCTCCCTTGCCGGACTGCAGCAGGACGACGAGCACCATTGCGAAACAGGTGATGTAGTGGATGATCAGCAGGAATCCGACCATGAGTCCCTCGTGCTCCCAAGAGAAAGGGCCCCCGACGGGAGCCCCGTACCCGCGAACGATACCTGCCCCGCCCCCCTGCCGTCAACCCCGGTTCCGACCGCGGTTTAGAACCCGTCCCACTCCCCGCGACGACCGCGCCGGGTGGAGTGAGATGGGTTCTAGGACCCCGCGGCGGCGGCGATGATCGGCAGGAACTGGGCGGTTGTCAGCGAGGCCCCGCCGACCAGCGCGCCGTCCAGTTCCGCCTCGGCGAACAGGGCGACCGCGTTGTCGGGTTTGACCGAGCCCCCGTACAGGATCCGAAGCCGGTCGGCGGTCGACCCCCACGCGCCCCGGGCGCGCGCGCGCAGGAGCGCATGCACCTCGGCCGCCTGGGTCGGGCTGGCGGTGCGGCCTGTGCCGATGGCCCACACCGGCTCGTAGGCGAGCACGATGCGCGCGGCATCCGGTCCCTCGATCGTGCCCGGCCCGCGATCGAACTGGCGTGTCACGACCTCGGCGGTCCGGCCGCCCTCGCGTTCGTCGAGCGTCTCGCCCAGGCACACGATCGGCGTCAGACCGGCCCTGAGCGCCGCGCGGGTCTTCTGCGCCACGGTGGCATCGGTCTCGCCGAAGTACTGCCGGCGCTCGGAGTGCCCGACGATCACGTGCGTGCAGCCGGACGAGACCAGCATCGGCCCCGAAACCTCACCCGTGTAGGCGCCCTCGTCCTCCCAGAACAGGTCCTGGGCGCCGAGCCCGATCGACGTCCCGGCGAGCGCGTAGCGCAGCTCGCTCAGTGCCGTGAACGGCGGGCACAGCACGACGTCACAGCCCGGCGCTGGCTTGAGCGCGGCGAGCAGGTCGCGCGCCAGTTTCACGGCGTCGTCGTTGGTCTTGTAGAGTTTCCAGTTGCCCGCCACCAGGCGCGGGCCGGGCGCGCGCAGGCTCACGACGCGGGCGGCACGGCGCCGGCCTCGGTGCGCGGCGTGAGCGCGGCGACGCCGGGCAGCACCCGGCCCTCGAGGAACTCGAGCGAGGCGCCCCCGCCGGTCGAGACGTGACTCACGCGATCGGCCAGCCCGGACTTCTCGAGCGCGGCCGCCGAGTCCCCGCCGCCCACCACCGTGATCGCGTCGCGCTCGCGCGTGAGCGCGGCAAGCGTCCGCGCGACCGCGAGCGTGCCGTGCGCGAACGCAGGCTTCTCAAAGATGCCCATCGGGCCGTTCCACACCACCGTGCGGCAGTCGCCGAGGACGCCGGCGAACAACGACTCGGTCTCCGGGCCGATGTCGACGCCATAGCCCTTCTCGGGCAGAGCCTGGGCCCCGTGCACCGTGACCGGCCGGTCGCCATCAAGGCTGAGCGACCAGCGCACGTCCACCGGAAGCACCACGTCGATCTCCCGCTCGCGCGCCTTGGCGAGAAAGCTCCGGGCGGACTCGACGAACTCGTCCTCGACCAGCGACTGGCCGGTGCCGAGGCCCTGCGCCTTGAGGAACGTGAACATCATCGCACCGCCGACGAGCACGCGGTCGCACACGCCCAGCAGGTGTTCTAGCACCGGCAGCTTGCTCGAAATCTTCGCACCGCCGACGATCGCGGCGAACGGGCGCGCGGGATCGGTGAGCGCCTTGCCGAGGTATTCGAGCTCATTCTGCATCAGGAACCCGGCGGCGGCGGGCTTCAGGCGCTCCGGCACTCCGACCGTCGAGGCGTGCGCGCGGTGCGCGGTGCCGAACGCATCGTTGACGTACAGGTCGCCCAGGCGCGCGAGCGCGTCCGCGAACGCGGGATCGTTCGCCTCCTCCTCGGCGTGGAAGCGCAGGTTCTCGAGCAGCAGCAACTGGCGCGGCTTGAGCGCCCGGGCCATGGCCTCGGTCTCCGGGCCCACGCAGTCGGGCGCGAGTGGCACCGGCTGGCGCAGGAGGCGCTCGAGTCGCTTCGCGACGGGGCGCAACGAGTACTTCGGATCGGGCTTGCCCTTGGGCCGCCCGAGGTGGGACATGAGGACGAGCGACGCGCCCTTCTCGAACAGGTAGCGGATCGTCGGCAGCGTCGCAACAAGGCGCGTGTCGTCGGCCACCGTGCCGTCCTCGGCGAGCGGCACGTTGTAATCCACGCGCACCAGCACGCGCTTGCCGTCGACGTCGAGGTCGCGCAGCGTCAGGCGATCGAGGGCTCCCTTGGCCACGTGCTCTCCTCGCTGCGCGCCTACAGGCGCGCGAACAGGTCCACGACGCGGTTCGAAAAGCCCCACTCGTTGTCGTACCACGAGAACACCTTGACCAGGTTGCCCTCGAGAACGGCGGTGAGCGGCGCGTCGAACACGGACGAGTACGGATTGCCGATGATGTCGCTCGACACCAGCGGGGCTTCGGAATACTGCAGGATGCCCTTCAGGGGCCCCTCGGCCGCGGCCTTCATCGCCGCGTTGACGCCCGCCTTGTCGGTCTGCTTCGACACGATGCAGGTCAGGTCCACGACCGAGCCGTCGGGCACCGGCACGCGCATCGCGACGCCATCGAGACGTCCGCTCAACTCCGGGATCACGAGCCCGATCGCCTTCGCCGCGCCGGTCGAGGTCGGGATCATGTTCACCGCCGCGGCCCGCGCACGCCGCAGGTCCTTGTGCGGCAGGTCAAGGATGCGCTGGTCGTTGGTGTAGGCGTGGGTCGTGGTCATGAATCCGCGCTCGATGCCGAACGACTGGTGCAGCACGCTCGCGATCGGAGCCAGGCAGTTTGTCGTGCACGACGCCACCGAGACCACCTGGTGCTTGCCCTTCTCGTAGGCCGCATCGTTGACGCCCACGACCACGGTCGCATCGGCGCCCTTGGACGGGGCCGACACGGCGACCACACGCGCGCCGGCTGCGATGTGCGCGGCGGCCTTTTCGCGATCGGTGAAGAGGCCGGTGGCCTCGAGCACGATGTCGACCCGGAGGTCCTTCCACGGCAGCGCCGCGGGGTCTCTCTCCTTGAGGATCCTGATGTGCTGCGATCCGACGTGGATCGTGTCGCCGTCGACCGTAACGGTCTCCGCGCACGTGCCGTGCACCGAGTCGTACTGCAGCAGGTGGGCGAGCGTCGCCGCATCGGTGATGTCGTTCGCCGCCACGATCTCGACGTCGGCCTTGCGCTTGAGCACGGCGCGCACGACCAGGCGCCCGATCCGACCAAACCCGTTGATGCCGATCCGTACGGCCATGGAACCCTCCGGGCGCGAGGCGCCCTGTCGATGAACTCTCCTACCCCGAAACTCCCTGGACCATCTCGTAGAACGCGGCCGGGACGGTCTTGAGCGTGCCCGTGGCCTCGCTCAGAGGAACCTCGGTGATCGCCGTGCCCTTGAGCGCGACCATGACTCCGAAACGGCGCTCGTGAACCAGATCGGCGGCGCGCACGCCGAAGCGGGTCGCGAGCACGCGGTCGTAGGCCGAAGGCGCGCCCCCGCGCTGGATGTGCCCGAGCACGACCGCCCGCGTCTCGACCCCGGTCGCCTGCTCGATGCGCTCGGCGAGTCGCTGCGCGATGCCGCCCAGGCGCACGTGCCCGAACGCGTCGGTCCCCTCGGCCACGGTCGCCACGCCGGCGCCCTTCGCGGCCGGCAGGATCGCGCCCTCGGAGACGACGACGATCGAATACCCTGCCGCCGACTTGCGCCGCTCGGCGACGACGCGGCAGAGAGCCTCGACGTCGATCTCGAACTCGGGCAGGAGCGTCACGTGAGCACCGCCGGCGAGCCCGGCGTAGGCCCCGATCCAGCCGGCGTGGCGGCCCATGACCTCGCATACGAGGACGCGCCCATGCGAGCGCGCGGTCGTGTGCAGGCGGTCGATCGCCTCGGCGGCGATGTTGATCGCGGTGTCGAAACCGAAGGTGTAATCGGTGCCGGAAAGGTCGTTGTCGATCGTCTTGGGGACGCCGACCACGGCGAAGCCCTCGTCCGCCAGCTTCGTGGCCACGCCGAGCGTGTCCTCGCCGCCGATCGCGACCAGCGCGCCGAGCCCGCACGCCTCCCACGTGGCGCGGAGCTTCGCCACGCCGCCGTCGACCTTGTAGGGGTTCGTGCGCGAGGTGCCGAGCACCGTGCCGCCGACGTTCCACAGGTCGGCCACATCCTCGGTCGTGAGCGGCCGCGCGCGGTTCTCGAGCACGCCCTTCCAGCCGCCCTCGAAGCCCAGGGTCTCGTGTCCGCGTTGGGAGTGGCGCAATACGAAGCCGCGCAGCACGGCGTTGAGCCCGGGGCAGTCGCCGCCGCCGGTCAGGATGCCGACCCGCATACGATGGTCCTCGTGGAGGGGGTAAAGAACGATCAGCGCCCGAAGCGCACTCTATCGGTCCGGGCGAGCCGGGTCAAGAGTGCGCGCCGGACCCGCGCGGACGCGGGCCGAAGGCAGGTTACTCGCTCGAATACTTGAGCGCGTAGTCCCCGTAGCCACGTTCGTCGACGAACACGAACTTGCGCGACAGCAGGCGCTGGGAGCCATGGCGCGCGCGCTCTTCCACGGACTCGGTCGCGCGGTTGTAGATCCAGACCTCGAACGGGCGCTCGTCGGCGCCGAGGCCACCGGGCTTGCGGAGCTGGATGTAGGCGGGATCATCCTCGCTCGCAATTTCGGCTGCGATGGCCTGCAGCGAATGATCCCCGGTCGGGATCACCTGCTGCCGGATCTCGTCGGGCTCGCCGAACCGGAGGTAGATACGGCCGCGATCCGACAGCATGCCCTTGACCACGCCCTCGATCGAAAAGTGATCGTTGGCATATTGCACGCGGGCGCGGAAGCGGTCGCGCTCCTCGTTCTGGGCGGTGAGCGGCGTCGGATCCTTGTCCTTCCAGAAACGGTCGAGCCAGGCCTCCTGCTCCCCCGCCGTCGATTCTGCGTAGCGCAGTTCCTGGTCGGGATCATCGAGCAGGAAGTGGGCCTCCTCGAGGAACTCGCGCGGATCGCGCTCCCACGACTCCCGGCGCCACGCAACATTGAAGCGGTTCGTGCCCTGGGCATGACCGCCGGGCCCACGCAGCTCGACCTCGAGATCGTACGCGCCCGCGGGCAGCGTCGAGACGTCGAAGCCGAGGCGGCCCGCCCAGGGGCCGTCCTCCTGGACGAGCGTCGAATCGAGGACCGCGACCAGGCCGCCGTCGATCGAGCGCACGCGCGCCACCACCGTGTCACCCTCGGCGCCGGCTCCCCGCCCGGGACGGACCTCGAAGTAGCCGCGCGCGATCGGGGCGTACAGGCCGTACGTCCGGTCCGGGTTCGGCAGGACCGGGGCCCCGCCCGGAACGCGCGCAAACGCCGAGCGTGCGGAATCGGACGCGTCGACTGCGCTCGACGGCCACGCCAGGAGCGGCGGGCTCACAACCAGTTCGTCCTCGGGGAAGCCGGGAATCGTGGTCAGGCCCTCGGCCACGCCCTTCTCGGGCACCCTGCGTCCGACATACGCCAGGCCGCGCTTGGGCTGCTGCAGGTCCTCGATCCGCACGCGGACCTGGTGCGGTCCTGGCGGGACGTTGTAACTCTCGAGCAGGAGGTGGCCGGGGCTGTAGCCGCTGGCCGTGCGC
>Ga0315287_10009097_pt1 | contig 10042 bp, 9 predicted proteins | sample YL17G11_0_MG_FD_205037 | JGI IMG/M metagenome (GOLD analysis project Ga0315287, IMG submission 205037) | Sediment microbial communities from Yellowstone Lake, YNP, Wyoming, USA - YL17G11_0 | ecosystem: Environmental > Aquatic > Freshwater > Lake > Sediment | place: USA: Wyoming | collected... | reverse complement strand
CCAAATCTTCTTCGGCCCGCTTGCGATCGGTGATGTCGGCGATCTCCAGCAGTGCATGAGGCATACCGTTGAGTGTTACGGGCGAGGCGCTAATCAGAAACCAGAAGGCGTGGGCGTCGCCGTTGACTTGCAAGGCATAACGCACCTCCACTCCCCGCACGGTTTCGCCGGCCTGCAACGCGCGTGTAATGCTCAAGCGGACCGGGCACGTGGGGCAAGCCTCGCCGGTTCCGCAGCCCCCCGGCGCCGTCGCGGCGCAGATGCAGCACAGCCCGTCGCCCGGCTGGCGGCCGAGCATCTGGGCCGCGTCCTTCCCGGCTATCTTGGTGAGCGCATCGTTGACGCGGGTGACTTCCGCGCGCTCGTTGACCAGCAGGAACCCGACCTGCGCCGTGTCAAACACTGTCTGGAGGTTGGTGTACTCGCGCTGGATTTCCGCGGAGTGCCCGCGCACGACTTCCTCCGCCCACTTCTGCTCTGTGATGTCCCTGACTGTTGCCTGGACGACTACCTTTCCGGCTTGCTCCATCCTGGTCAGCAGTACGGTGGCGGGAAACTCCTCGCCGTCGATCCGCTTGTGCGTCCACTCGAAGAGGTGAAAGCCCTCGCGCATGGCCGTCTCGATCATTTCCTTGGCCTTTTCGCCAGAAGCGCGTCCGTCCGGCTGCCGCTCGGGCGATATGTCCCTAGGCCCAAGAGTCGCCAATTCCCGCGCGTTCTTCAACCGGAACATCTCCAGCATTGCCGGATTGCAGACGGTGAACTTCCAGGAAGGAGGCTCCACGGTCATCATCGCGTCGCGCGAACTCTCGAAGAGGTTGCGATACTTGTGTTCCACCTCGTACTTCTGCCGGTAGAGAGCGGCGTGCTGCTGCCGCCAGAGGAACCCCGCCGCCGCTGCCAGGCCGAACAGCAGGACGCCCACAAAAAAAACGCCATCCAAAGCCGTTCGCGCATCGGCGCGTACACCTCCGCGGCATCCATTTTGGCCAGCAAAAACCACGGCGAATCGGGCACTGCCCGCACAACCGCCAGCACGGGCACGCCCCGGTAGTCAACACCTTCCACAATCCCTTCCTGGCCCAGAGCCGCCTTCACCGCGGGAAGGTTTGTGTTGTCGAGCGACACGCGCAGGGCAAGGGCCGTATTCTTTTGGAACTTGAGTTCATTCAGGAAGACGGCCTCGTTTCCTTCCCGGCGGATCAACAGCGTTTCGGCCGTCTCGCTCGGCACCGGCCAGCGTTGGATGAAGGGGTAGAGGTAAACCTCAGGGTCGATCCTCAACATCACGACGCCGAGCGGTCGCCCGCCCGCCTCCCCGTCGAGGATCGGCACGAATAGGCGGAGGTAAACCTTCTTGGCATATTCATCCAGGTGGAAGTCGGCAAAGGTCAGTTGCCCCGAGCGCAGGGCTTCACGGGCCTCCTGAAGCGTAACAGTAGAGTGCGGCTCCTTCGTGTCGGGGACCGACATCCACTTGTTGCCCGCGGCGTCGAGCAATGCGATTCGATCATAGCGATAGCTTGCCTGGACGCGACTTATCCAGGTCCGAAGCTCTTCTTGCAGAGGCAAGTCTTGCGGTCGCTCGATACAGCGCCGCGTCAGAGCGGCAAAGGCCATGTTCTTATAGAAGACGCCGGCATCCGCCAAGCGTTCATTCCGCCACATCGAGAGTTCGCCCACCTTCAGATCGGCGACGGCGGCCAGTTTGTGCTCTGCCTCGGTTCGGCAACTGTCGCGCTGGCTGCGGTAGAGAAGGCCGCCTGCCGCGACGATGCCTGCGGCCAGGATGATGAAAACCAGGAGCAGAATCGGTAGGGTATGTCTGTCTTTCATGCCGTGCGACCTGCCTCCTTCGATGGCACACAATGCAACACTACCAGAATCCTAGCCCACAGCATTATTGCAATCCTCGCGTCTTTGGGTAGTATGGCCCCGCAATCCCTGCAATCGCACGAAATCGCCCGGCGAAAAATCCGCATGATTCTGGGCAAGTTACCCAGTGCCCCCAGTCGGCGAGCGGACATTTTGGTCTACCTCGGACCCTTGCATTGCCCGCCCAAACCCGCCACAATGCGGGGCATGTTGGCCAAACTCAAGACCTTCTCGTTGCTGGGCATCGACGCCCTTCCGGTGGAAGTCGAGGTGGATGTCTCGCCCGCCGGGCTGCCCAAAACCGTGCTGGTCGGCCTGCCCGAGGCGGCCGTCAAGGAAAGCACGCACCGCGTCGAGCGGGCGATCGTCAATTCGGGCTTCCAGCGACCGCAGAACCGCGTGGTCATCAACCTGGCCCCGGCCGATCTGCCCAAGGAGGCCGCCTCCTTCGATCTGCCCATCGCCTTGGGCATCCTGGCCGGCAGCGGGCAGATCGCCGCCGATCGGCTGGGCCAGTATGCGGTCGTCGGCGAGTTGGCCCTCGACGGCGCCACCCGGCCCACCAAGGGCGCACTGTCGATGGCCATGGCCGCCGCCGAGCAGGACGGCGTGCGCGGCATCCTCGTGCCCAACGCCAGCGCGGCCGAGGCGGCCGTGGTCGAAGGAATCGACGTGATCCCCGTCGCCAGCTTCGCCCAGGCCGTCGCGTTTCTGACCGGCGAGATCGACATCGAGCCGCAGCCCTCCCGGCTCGATGAGCTGTTCCGCACGCTATCGAATTACGAGGTCGATTTTTCCGACGTGCGCGGGCAGGAGATGGCCAAGCGGGCGCTGACCGTGGCGGCCAGCGGCGGGCATAACATCTTGATGATCGGCCCGCCCGGCTCCGGCAAGACGATGCTCGCCAAGCGGATGCCCACCATTCTGCCCGACCTGACGCCCGACGAGTCGATCGAGACCACGCGAATCTACAGCGCGGTGGGCCGGTTGAAGCCGGGCCAGCCGCTGTTGGCCGTCCGCCCCTTCCGCTCGCCGCACCACACGATCAGCAACGCGGGCCTGGTGGGCGGCGGCTCATCGCCCTCGCCCGGCGAAATCTCCCTGGCACACAACGGCGTGTTGTTCCTCGACGAACTGCCCGAGTTCAACCGCCAAACGCTCGAAGTGCTCCGTCAGCCGCTCGAAGACGGCACGGTCACCATCGCCCGGGCACTCAACAGCACGACGTTCCCGGCGAACTTCATGTTGATCGCGGCGCTGAACCCGTGCCCTTGCGGCTATCGGGGCGACGCGCGGCGGAGTTGCCATTGCACGCCGCCGCAAATCGAGCGGTACATGAGCAAGATCAGCGGCCCGCTGATCGACCGCATCGACATCCACATCGAAGTGCCGTCGGTGGCGTTTCGCGATCTTTCGGGCGGCACGCCGGGCACGTCGAGCACGGAGTTGCGCGGTCAGGTGGCGACCGCGCGGCGGGCGCAGGCGGCCCGCTTCGACGGCGGCCCGACCCGCCATAACGCCGACATGACGCACCGCCTAACCCGGCAGTTCTGCAAGCTCGACGACGAATGCCAGAACCTCTTGAAGGCCGCCATGACCGATCTCGGCCTTTCGGCCCGCGCCCACGACAAAGTGCTTCGCGTCGCCCGGACCATCGCCGACCTCGACGGCAGTGAGTCGATCCGCCCGATGCACCTCAACGAGGCGATCAACTACCGGATGCTGGATAGGCACTTGTGGACGTAGGCATGGTAGACGTTGGGTACGGATGTTGTATAATTAGGAGTAAGGTGGCCTATGCCCGTTGTCTTGCGCATTAAAGGTTACCGATTCTGGTTCTATGAAGCTGATCTCGATGAGCCGCCTCACGTTCATGTCGGAAAGCAGTCCAGCGAGGCTAAGTATTGGCTGAACCCAGTATCGCTGTCGAAATCGCGAGGGTTCCGCGAACACGAACTAACTGAGATTCAGAAGATCGTGGAAGAGTACCGGGATGAGATTCTGGAGGCGTGGCGAAAGGAGGAGGTGAAACGTGGTCGCGGCGAAGGCTAGAATCAGGGTTCACGACGATTACGAGTCGTTCGTGCCGGTCCTCATTCCGGCGTTGGATGACGTGCGTCGATTTGCGGGCGAACTTCACACCCGCGGAAAGCCTTGGACGGGCGACGCCTTCGGCTGGCCTGCGGAATATCATACGGAGCGGCCGGAGCCGCCCCTGGATTCCAAGTTGTCTTTCACGCCTGCTGATTTCTGCATCGGTGAAAGCGGCATTTGGTTCTTCTCGCTCATGTGGGAGCACGGCAAGGACGCCCCGCCGGTGGAATTCCTCGACGACAGCAATATTCTGGCGGAAACCGCGCCCGAATGATCTACATGCGCCGTGGTTGGGGCCAACTATCGGAGTTGAAACGGGGCGGAGTTGAAACGGGGACGCAGCTAGTATTGGCAAGATGGGGTACGACAAACTAGCTGCGTCCCTGTTTCGACTTCCTGTTTCGACTTTTTCGACTTCGACCTTCCAGGCGATATTCTCGCCGCGGGGTCCGTTCCAGCGGTCGGGAAGGTTCTTCTCGAAACTGCTCCCATCGCCGCGCGGTCCGCGCCAGCCCGGCCAATTTTCCGCCCCGGCCGGCCCGGAGGACCACAACCCGGACAGAATCAACAACAGCGCGGCGAGCGCGGGCAATCTGCTTGGCGGCACCCTACGGCTCCGTGGCCTTGATCTTCTCGTCCGGCACGCCGAGGGCGCGCAGCGCGCCGGCGGCCATGACGCCGTCGCCCAGCGGCTTCATGTGGACTCCGTCGCCGGTGAGCCAGTTCCCCTGGCCCGCGGGCTTCTGCTTGAGGGCCGTAAGGAACATGCCGTGCAAGTCCACCAGTTGGCACTTCTTCTCGGCGGCGATCTCCTTTTCGGCGGCCACGTACATCGCCAGCCGCTTGTTGCCTTCGGCATTCGGGTCTTCTTGGATCACGGTGGGCGTCAACAGGATCACCTTGATGCCGGCCTTCTGCGCCGCATCAACCATCTTGGCGACGTTCTCCTTGTAAGCCGCCAGGATCTTCTCGTCGTGCGGCTGGCCCAGGCGGTGCCACACGTCGTTGATGCCGATGCTGACGGTCACAAAGGCCGGCTTGAGCTGGACCACGTCGCCGTCGAACCGCGCGACCAGGTCTTCGGCCTTCTGGCCGCTGATGCCCTTGTTGATCACTTTGGGAAGCTTGAGATCAGGGTACTGCCGGGCGAGCACCGCGTCGATGTTGCGAAGGTATCCGCCGCCCTCGGTGATGGAATCGCCGATGGCTACGATCTGGTCGCCCGGCTTGAGCTGGAGTTCCTTGGGCGAGTCGGCGGGCGGGGGGCCGATCAGCGACAGGACCATCGCGAACAGTTTGAGACTAACGAAATTCATGCGTTCACCTCTTCAAAATGGGTTGGTTATCCGGCAGTCCCCAATTGAACTCCGCTCGGATACGCTCCGAGCAGCAACAGTTCTCCCATGTTAACAAAGTAACTCGCGGCCGTCCAGTCGGGGCGACGATTCTCGGTCCAAGATGGACTCCCTCGGACGGTCTCGACTTCGACGTAAGCCGCGCCCGACGCGGCTATCGGCGTCAATAAGCCTATGCGGCCGGGCGGGGTCGGCGGAGCCTGCGCTACGCGACCATGCGCATGTCGATCACTTCGCCGGTGATGCCGGCCACGAACTCCTCGAATATCCGCAGGTCCAAGGCCGAGGCCGATTCGCTCTCCGGATGGAACTGCGTGCCGAACGCGAACCAGTCGTCGCGGGTGCTTTCGAGGGCCTCGACGACGCCGTCGGGGCAGCGGGCGGTGACGGCGAAGCCCGGCGCGACTTCGTCGATCGCCATGTGGTGCATGCTGTTGACGCGGATTTCCCCCTCGCCATAGACCCGCTCCATCAGCGTGCCCATCTCGACCACCAGGGCGTGGCGGTGATTCGGGTCCATCGGATCGAGATGCGGCAGCGCCCGCGGCAGATCCTCGGCGATGTGCAGGAAAAGGTTGCCGCCCTGGGAAACGTTCAACAACTGCAAGCCGCAACCGACGCCCATCACCGGCATGCGCCGATCGGCGACCAGTTCCATCAGCTTGCGGTCAAAATCTTCGCGGCGCGAGTCCAGCAGCCGCATGGAGGGGTGCAGCATGAACCCTTCCTGGCGGCAGTCAAGATCGCCACCGCCCACAAACAACACGCCGTCCAAATGATCGAGCACGCGACGCATGTCGTCCTCCTCGACCAGGGGCGGAATAATCACGGCAGTGGCGCCGGCCTTCATCAGCGCGTTGTAGTAGCCGGCGGTCAGATACGAAAATGCCGGGGAATCCTTCCGTGCCGAACGATACTCGGCGTTCACCCCAATCAACGGTTTGGCAGCCATCGTACACTCCCTTCCTCGACACGTCCTGTGTCGTGTTCGTGTAGAAGCCGGGGAGCAATTCGAGGCGTCTGCGAGGGGCTCGCCCGAGAGAAGGAGCGGAGGGAGTCAACGACGGCACCCGCGCCCGGTACAGGCGCCCGTGCCCCGCCGCAGAGGCGGCACGGTCCGCCATTCCCTGGCGCACCGTGGGAAGACCTTTCCCCCGGTCCGTCGTGCCCACTCTGGGCACGTCACCGGGTCGATGTCCCTATCGAAGGGTCTCGTAGCTCCTCTGGCTTCGACGTGTCACCGTCGATTGAAGTGCAAGTCGCCTCAGAGTTTACGCAGGCGTTAAAGTCGCCGCAACGAACATCAGCATTTTGTGGCGCATAAGTCGTTGTGCCACAAGGAGTTGTGTTGATAGCACCGCTAGCGTTGTGGATAACCACAATCTCGGCACATCCAATCTTGGTGGGGCAGACATTCCTGTCTGCCGTGAAGATGATTGACAGGCAGGAATGTCTGTGTCGCCTCCCTATCGGTCGCCGGGGCCGCCTCCTACAATGAACCGCTTTCCCGCGACCGTCCCGTGCTTGCTTGGCCATGCAATACCAGAACGTCTGCCTCGAAACCATCGCCTGCACTCTGCCGGAGGAGATTGTCACCTCGGAAGAGATCGAGGCTCGGCTCGATCCGCTGTACAGGCGATTGCGATTGCCGGAGGGACGGCTGGAGTTGATGACCGGCATTGTCCAGCGGCGTTTCTGGCCGCCCGGCATGTTGCCCGGCGAAAAGAGCGTGGAGACGGCCGAGAAGGCGATCCGCATCGCCGGCATCGAGAAGCGTTACGTCGGCGCGTTGGTTCACGGTTCGGTCTGCCGCGATTTTCTTGAGCCGGCCACAGCCTGCGGCGTGCATCATCGGCTGGGATTGCCGAGCAGTTGCGCCGTCTATGATGTGTCGAACGCCTGCCTCGGCTTGTTGAACGGCGTGGTGCAGGTGGCCAACATGATCGAGTTGGGCCAGATCCGCGCCGGGGTCGTGGTGGGCACCGAGAGCAGCCGGGGTCTGGTCGAAACCACCATCCGCCAACTCAACGCCGATGCGTCGCTTTCGCGCAACGACATCAAGCTGGCCGTGGCGTCGTTGACCATCGGCTCGGGCAGCGCGGCAATCGTGCTGTGCGATCGGGAACTCAGCCGCACGGACAACCGGCTGCTGGGCGGCGCGATGCGCAGCGTCAGCGAGCACTGCGCATTATGCCAGGGCGGCAGCAGCGAAGACAATCTCCCCTCTGCCGACCAACCTTCGGTTGGTGCCCGGAGAGGGGCAGGGGGTGAGGGCGAAACTGCATCGCCGCTGATGCAAACCGATTCCGAGGCCCTGATGCGCGAGGGAGTAGCCGCCGCCAAGGATGCCTTTGCCGAGTTCCTCCAGGAAATGCAGTGGGACGCCGACGACATCCACAAGACCTTCTGCCACCAGGTCGGCCGGGCGCACCACAAACTGCTGTTTGCAACGCTCGGGCTCGACCTGCGCATCGACTTCTCGACGCTCGCTTTCCTCGGCAATACGGGCTCGGTGGCCCTACCGATAACCGCCGCGATGGGCATCGAAAAGGGGCACTTGCGCAAGAACGACCGCGTCGCCCTGCTGGGCATCGGCTCGGGCATCAACGTGATCATGCTCGGCGTCGACTGGCAGCGGAGCTTGGTCGAGAAACGCACTGCGATCAGTGGCCCGCATACGCACAAAGCCGGGGCGCCGGCCGAGGGCGCATTGGGCAAGGCGAGAGCTTGACGCGGCGACGGCGGCGGCGTACCTTATATTCAAGTGGTCCGACGTTTGCTCCTATTCCCATGCAACGGATTTGCCGCTATGGAAACGCTTGACGCCAATTCTGTCCTTGCCAACGGCTCATCGATCTGCCAGAATACCGGCAGGCACAGTTTTCTGCTTTGACAAGGAACGCACTCTTGTGAACCGGCGCGACAAGCTCCTTAAGAAGATGCGTAGCTCTCCGACCGGCGTCCGGTTTGCTGAAGTTGTATCTTTGCTGCAAATCGAGGGTTTTGTACTATTCAACCGCAGGGGCAGCCATTGCACGTTTCACCGGGCAGACGGGCGACTCCTAACGATCGTCCGTCCACACGGTTCGCGCAACACCTGCCACCCGGCCGATATCCGCAAATTGCTGGAGGTCCTTGAACGATGATCACCACTCACGAATACCGAGACTACGTGTTCACAATCAGCTATCAAGCCAAAGAGCCGGCCTACGTGGTGGACTTTCCCGATGTTCCGGATATCATCACCAGCGGTGGGACGTTGGCCGAAGCATTCGCCCACGCCTGCGAGGCCCTCGACCTGCATCTAGAGAGTCTACAAAAGCTCAATCTTCCCTGGCCCGAGCCAACGCATCGCCTAGTGATGCAATGAGAGGTTGGGGCGGACAATACCACCAAAGCAGAACGGGCCGCCCGCACGGATGGCCTGTCCGTTGTGCCGGTTGCTTTGCCTCGATGCCCTACGCCGTTGGCTTCCGCCGCCGCCAGACATAGGCGAGTAGGCTGATGGCGCCGATACCGAGGAGGATGAGGGTGGAGGGTTCGGGGACGACCCCAACATTGACAGTAAACGCCCCCGTGTTATCCCCGAAAACTAGCGCGTCGTTGTAGGCGAGATATAGCCGGCCTGAAGTAGATACCGCACGGCTATAGGAACTGCCTACGAATCCCGGCCCCCTGCCGGGGTAATCCTCGGGCACTGGTGTGCCTGTACCAACTTGTTCCGTTCCCCCGACCTTTGCAATGAGGCTGAATTGAACGGTGTCAGGGAGCATCGCTTGCGAGTCCCTTTGACTCCCATCCTTGTCTGGTCCAAGTCCATCAGGGTCCGTGCGTGAGATTGGGTTCGAGCCGAACTGTATATTTCCCGAAGCGTTGACGTAGAGCATCTGACCCGCCGTAACGTCGATTCCTGCATCTTGCCAACTGGGTACGTTGCCTAGAACCGACGTAGTCTCTCCCTTGGCGTTTGTGGCTCCAACCGCTAAAGCGAATCCAGCCAAACCTGCAAGCAACCTTCTCATCACACACCTCCCTTGAAGTTGAGGGCGATTTGTCGCCCTGGAGTTGAACACACTGATGCCCTACAGATTTTCATGCTGCCACAAGTCTTTCGATTTGTCTGGGGAGCGAAGGGGAGTAAAGGGGAGCGAAAAGGCCGCGTCCGGCAACCGGTGTTTCCGGGGGGTGGCGCAAGAAACCGCTGCCGGGTCATCCGCCCGAAGCCTCGACCCCTGCCGGTTTATCCGGCAGGTGAAGCAGTTTTGACAGCTAGAACGGCTTCGCCCCCAAAAAGAGACCCCTGCCGGTTTATCCGGCAGGTGGAGCAGTTTGTGAGGCTAGCGGGGGGGCCGCGGTAGCTTCCCAAACTCCTTCACCCGTGGGATAAACCCACGGGGGTCGAGGGAAAATAGGCGGGTCGCGAGGTAGCCTTCCAAACTCCTTCACCCGTGGGATAAACCCACGGGGGTCGAGGGGTAAGGGGGCGGATCGCGCGGTAGCTTCCTAAACTTCTTCACCCGTGGGATAAACCCACGGGGGTCGATGGGAAAGGGGCGGATCGCGCGGTAGCTTCCCAAACTCCCTCACCCGGGGGATAAACCCACGGGGGTCACTGGGTAAGGGGGCGGATCGCGCGGTAGCTTCCCAAACTACTTCACCCGCGGGATAAACCCACGGGGGTCGATGGGTAAGGGGGCGGATCGCGCGGTAGCTTCCCA
>Ga0315287_10009094_pt1 | contig 10045 bp, 7 predicted proteins | sample YL17G11_0_MG_FD_205037 | JGI IMG/M metagenome (GOLD analysis project Ga0315287, IMG submission 205037) | Sediment microbial communities from Yellowstone Lake, YNP, Wyoming, USA - YL17G11_0 | ecosystem: Environmental > Aquatic > Freshwater > Lake > Sediment | place: USA: Wyoming | collected... | reverse complement strand
GGATCGGAGACCTGGTCAACGGCAAGCGCTCCGGCGACGGTTGCGACATTCCAGCAGATGAAGACAGCGATCCCAGTTGTCCAGAATCCGGTGCGCGCCAGCTGGCCGGTCGGCTGCGAGATTGCGACTGCGGTCGACTCGTCGATGGTGAGCTGGGCTGCCGAGAGGCGCCGCCACCCACGGACTTTCAGCAGCGGAGCAAGACGAAGTCCGTAAAAGGCGTTGCGCGAACCCAGCGCCAGAGCAGCGACAGCACCAGAGGCAGCGGCGCCTCCGGCGCCGACTACCCCGACGAGTGCGAACTGGGACGCGCCGGTGAAGACGAATATGCTCAGCACCATCGCTTGGGCAACGCTGAAGCCATTGGCGACAGCCAGGGCACCGAAACCTAGCCCGTAGGCACCCACCGCGACGCCGACCCCCCAAGATTGGGTGCGAACGGATCGGTGCTCGTCGGTCATGAAGCGGAAGACTCCAGGAGAGTCCCGAGCCGCACCTGTCGGAGCGTGCTCGAACTCGAGTCGTCGTCCTCGGTGGCGAGCGTTCGGTGCGCCCCATCTGCAGCCCATCCGGCTGACTCCAGAAACCGGCGCAGCTGGTCTTGGCCGCTGGCAAGCCAGACCACTGCCTCACGCTCTTCTGCTGCTGTTGCGGTCTGAAGGGCAGCGGTGAGCAGCCGAGACCCGTGGCCGTGGCCTCGATGTGCGGGATCAACAGTGAAGACGAGCAGCTCGAGACAACTGGTGGGGTCAAGGTCGGGGTCGGAGGCTGGTGCCAGCGCTGCAGCTCCCACGACGACGTCGGCGCCGGTAGATGTCTCCAGCGCCACCCAGACATGATGCCGCTGAGTAGGCGGTGCCATAACGGCTCTCTCCCAGGAACGTTCCATCAGATCGGCGTCCGGTGGTGGTGGGAGTCGCAGTTCCGGTCCAGCGTCGAGCCAGCTGCGGCGCTGCACAGCGGCAAAGCCGGCAGCGTCGATGAGGCGGGCGGCGCGGACGTAGACATCGGCCATGGCCGCATCCTCGCAGGGGAGGGCCCGGACGTGCAGGGTGCGGGTGGTCTTAGAGTTCGGGCATGCGCGTGGTGGTCATCGGGGTGGGAGTCATGGGGCTCTCGGCCGCGGCGGAGCTCAGCACGCGAGGTCACGAAGTGATCGCCGTTGACCGGTTCAGCGTCGGCCATCGGTTTGCCTCTTCGTCAGGGGCAACGCGGATCTTCCGGTTGGCGCATGCTGATCGCGACTTCGTGCGCATGGCCATCTGGAACCACGATCTGTGGAACCGACTCGAACACGACATCGGTCGTCCACTGCGATTGACCCGGGGGCTGCTCTGGCGTGGCGGTCTAGCCGATGACGTCGCCCATGCCTTGGCTGTCGAAGGAGTCGAGCACGAACTGGTCGACCAGGCCCGCCAGGCCCAGCTCTTTCCAGAGCTGCGCTGGGCTGGCGATGGAACTGTGGTCTGGCAGCCGGAGGCGGGGGTTGTCCGCGCCGATGACTCCTTGCGCGCCTGCCTTACCCGACTTCGGAGATCCGGCGGAGCTCTGGTCGGTGAAGGCACTGTCCATGCGGTGTTGCCGCTGGCGTCAGGGGGCGTCGAAGTCGTCGCCGACGTCTCAGGTACCCGAACCACGTGGGTCGCCGATCGCGTTGTGGTCGCGACGGGACCCTGGGCACAGTCTTTGCTCGCGAGCCTTGGGATCGAGGTCCAGCTCACGGCCAACCTGGCACAGGTCACCTACGTCAGGGGTGGCAACGAGGTTCCCTGGGCCGCCCGTCCCTGCCTGGTCGATGTGCCGCCCGACGGCGCTTCCTTCGGCTTCTACGCGATGCCGACGCCGGGCATCGGCTACAAGGTCGGGATTGACGAGCCGGTCCGGCTCTTTTCCGAGTCTGACTTCGAAAGACAGCCTGACGACTCCCGTGAAGAGGAGGCGGTACAACGGGTGCGCCTGGAACTTCCCGGATTCGACGCCACACCGGTGCGTTCGGAGGTTTGTGCCTGGACCGAGTCGGCTGACGACCGATTCATCATCGACCAGGTCGGTGACGTCGTGGTTGCCTGCGGTGACAGCGGTCAGGGCTTTAAGTTCTTGCCGATGTTCGGTGAGGTCCTCGCCGACCTGGTCGAGGGAAAGGCGCTCCCGGACGCTGTCGCTGCGGATGTCGCATCCCTGGGGTTAGCCCGCTTCGCCGGTGACTCCGCCGCCCGCCTCCATCGCTAGGGTGACCTTGTGAGCGATCGTGAAATGCAGTTTCGCAGTGACATGACCGTCGAGCTGGTTCGGGCGGCTGCCCAAGATGCCGACGTGCTCTTCGCAGCTCGTGTCTCAACGTTGGGGGAGCAGTCCCTCGATGACATCGACACCGATGCTGGTCGATCCGAGGGGCTGATTCGCTTCCTGATGCGCGAACGGCACGGTTCTCCGTTTGAGCACAACTCGATGACCTTCTACGTACAGGCGCCAATCTTCGTCTTCCGTGAGTTCATGCGGCACCGGATCGCCTCGTACAACGAGGAGTCCGGTCGCTACCGCGAGCTGCGACCTGTCTTCTACGTGCCAGCAGCTGACCGGAAGCTGGTTCAGGAGGGCAAGCCCGGTCACTATGTCTTCGTCGACGGGACAGATGAGCAGTACTCCACCGTTGTCGAGCAGACCAAGCAGGCGTGCGAGTCCTCGTACCGGGCTTACCAAAAGATGCTTGATGCCGGTGTGGCCAGAGAGGTTGCTCGCGGTGTTCTTCCTGTCGCCACCTACTCCTCGATGTACGTGACCATGAACGCTCGGTCGCTGATGAACTTCCTCTCGCTCCGCACCAAGCGTGAGGGGTCAGCGTTCCCCTCCTATCCACAGCGCGAGATCGAGATGGTCGCTGAGCAGATGGAGACCTTTTGGGCCGGGCTGATGCCCGTCACTCACGGAGCCTTTGAGGCAGCGGGACGGGTTTCGCCCTAGCTCTGCCGCTTGGGTGTAACAGAGCGGCGTCGAGGAACGATGAGCGGACGACCCCGTCACCGACCGACCCCCCGAGCGGGTGGTGGCGGGGTTTCTCGCACCTCACGCCAGGTGTGTCAGGTCGCCTGGGGGTTTCTCGCACCTCACGCCAGGTGTGTCAGGTCGCTGGGGGTCCTCCCTTCCGCTGACGACTCCCGATAGCCTGCAGGTATGACCCAGCAGTCCACCTCTCGACGTGCCCCTTTCGGTCGGGTGCTCACAGCGATGGTCACGCCCTTCCGCTCCGACCTCTCCGTCGATGTTGACGCCGTTCAACAGCTGGCTACGTATCTCGTTGATCAGGGGAACGACGGGCTCGTGGTCAACGGCACAACGGGAGAGTCACCTACCACCACCGACCATGAGCAAGAGCTTGTCGTTCGAGCGGTTGTCGATGCGGTGGGGGACCGTGCCCTGGTCGTTGCGGGAGCGAGCAGCAACGACACCGTCCATGCGATCGAACGGGCCAGGCTGGCAGCCAAGGCGGGTGCGCATGCGCTGCTGGTGGTGTCGCCCTACTACAACCGGCCGCCACAGGAGGGTGTGCTCACCCACCTGACGATGGTGGCTGACTCAACAGAGCTTCCCGTCATGCTCTACGACATCCCGGGGCGCACAGGAGTCGCGATCGATGTCGAGACGATGGTGCGAGCGGCAGAACACGAGAAGATCGTGGCCGTCAAAGATGCCAAAGCCGATCTTGAAGCTTCTTCGTGGGTGATTGCCCGTACTGATCTGGCCTGGTATTCCGGTGATGACGTCCTGACCCTGCCGATCATGAGCATCGGCGGCGTTGGGGTTGTCAGCGTGGCCGCGCATCTGGTGGCTCGTCGGATCGGTGAGATGATCGCCGCCTACGAGTCTGGCGACGTGTTCACTGCGACGCGGCTCCATCTCGGTCTCCTCCCGGTCTACACCGGCCTCTTCCGGACGCAGGGGCTGATGACGACCAAGGCGGCCCTCTCCCAGCTCGGGGTGATCGGTGGTGCCGTCCGACCGCCGCTTGTCGACCTCACCCAGGAAGAGTTTGCCACCCTGACGCTCGATCTCGCCGATGGCGGCGTCGAGGGATTCACCGCATGAGCCATCCGCACCCCGAGCTCGGACCCCCACCTCCTGCCCCCCAAGGGTCATTGCGCGTCGTACCGCTCGGAGGACTCGGCGAGATCGGCCGCAACATGACGGTCTTCGAGTTTGAGGGCAAGCTCTTGATCGTCGACTGTGGCGTGCTCTTCCCAGAAGACGACCAGCCCGGGATCGATCTGATCCTCCCCGACTTCGACTACATCAGAGACCGTCTTGATGACGTCGTCGGGCTGGTGCTCACTCACGGGCACGAGGATCACATCGGAGCCGTGCCCTACCTGCTCCGCGAGCGTGCTGACATTCCGCTCTTTGGCTCGCGACTGACGTTGGCGTTCGTCGAGGCCAAGCTACGTGAGCATCGGATCACTCCGGTCACGACGACGGTGACCGAGGGTGACCACACCCCGTTGGCACCGTTTGACCTCGAGTACATCGCCGTCAACCACTCCATCCCTGACGCACTGGCGGTCGCAATACGTACTCCAGCAGGCCAACTGGTAGTTCACACCGGTGACTTCAAGATGGACCAGTTGCCTCTCGACGGCCGCGTCACCGATCTTCGCGCCTTTGCCCGGTTGGGCGATGAAGGGGTTGACCTGATGTTGGTCGACTCCACCAACGCCGAGGTGCCCGGGTTCGTTGCCTCCGAGAAGGACATCGTGCCCGTCCTTGACAGGTACTTTGCCCAGAGCGAGCGCCGGATCATCGTGGCCTCGTTTGCCTCGCACATCCATCGCGTGCAGCAGATCATCGACATCGCCCGCAAGCATCGACGCAAAGTGGCGTTTGTCGGTCGCTCGATGGTGCGGAACATGGGCATCGCCCGCGATCTGGGGTATCTGACGATTCCGGCTGACACCGTCGTCGATGTCAAGTCGCTCGACGACCATCCCGACGACGGCGTGGTGCTGATCTGCACCGGATCACAGGGTGAGCCGATGGCCGTGCTCTCTCGTATCGCCGGACGTGACCACAGCATCGTGCTGGGACCGGACGACACCGTCATCCTCGCTTCGTCGCTGATCCCCGGCAACGAGAACGCCGTCTACCGGGTGATCAACGGACTGATGCGGTGGGGCGCCACGGTGGTGCACAAGGGCAACGCGATGGTTCACGTCTCCGGGCACGCTGCCGCAGGCGAACTTCTCTACCTGTACAACATCGTGCGGCCGACGAACGTCATGCCGGTTCACGGAGAGACTCGACACCTGCGCGCCAACGCTGACCTCGCAATTGCGACCGGTGTCGAGCCGCGTAATGTCCCGATGGCCGAGGACGGCGTTGTCGTCGACCTGGTCGACGGTCACGCGCGCATCGTCGGGGCTGTTCCCTGCGGATACGTCTACGTCGACGGAGCGTCGGTGGGCAACATCACCGAAGCCTCCCTGAAGGACCGCCGCATCCTTGGCTCCGAGGGTTTCATCTCGGTTCATGTCGTTGTCGACTCTGCCACGGGGAAGGTGGTGGGTGGCCCCGTCGTGTCCGCCCGCGGGTTCCTCGAGGACGACTCGGTGTTCAATGACGTCCTGCCACTCATCACCTCCGCATTGGAAGAGGCAGGGGGCCGAGGGATCGGCGAAGCACACCAGCTGCAGCAAGTCGTCCGGCGCACCGTGGGTCGCTGGGTCAGCAGCGCGCATCGGCGCAAGCCGATGATCATCCCGGTCGTCATCGAGGTCTGAGGCTGGCGATCGCCCCGATTCCGAGGGGTTCTTGCGTCCGCTGGGGTGCCAAGGAGCGCGACACACCGCGCGATCAGCGGTGATCGGGTCAAGACGCTCGGTAACCTGCCCACTATGGCCTCGTCTTCCCCACGGGGTGCGACTCGCTCGCGTCCCTCGAGCACGCGCCCCACGCCCAAGCGCACATCGAGCTCCGCTCGCACCCGCGCGTCCACTGCCAGGCGCGGCCCAGGACCAGTGAAGCGGCTGGTACGTGCGCTCTGGCTCGCGGTCAGGGGTATCTGGCTCGGACTCGCTCACCTGCTCGGTGGCGCCGCTCGACGAATCGGCTCCAGCGCCCGTGACCTCGACCCCGAGCAGCGCCGCGATGGGATAGGACTGCTGCTGCTCGCTATCGCGCTGGTGGCCGCCGCTTCGCAGTGGTGGTCACTGGATGGCCCCGTCGACGTCACGGCCGACGCCGTGGTGCTCGGCAGTGCTGGAAGGCTCGCCTGGGCGGTGCCCCTTGTCCTCATAGGGCTGTCGTGGTGGGTACTCCGTCATCCCGCAGGCCATGCCCCCACCGGCCGACTGGTGATCGGGTGGGCAGCCACGATCGGCGGTGTGCTCGGGATCGCGCACGCGCTCGCCGGAACGCCCCAGCCGTTTGAAGGATCTGAGGCGATGCGCTCAGGTGGGGGGTTCCTGGGATTCATGGTGGCCGCGCCTCTCGTATCGGGTCTGACGGTTTGGCTCGCTGTTCCACTGATGCTGCTGATGGTCGCCTTCGGCCTCCTCATCTTGACCGCGACCCCGGTGCACCAGGTGCCCGAGCGGCTCGCCGTCATTCGTGACCGGGTGCTCTACGGCCGGCCGGTCGAGGAGGTGATCGACCTTGTCGACGCGGACAGCCACGACCTGGGAGGAACCGAAGGGCATCCCCGACGGCGCAGTCGCAGATGGTTCCGCTCGAGACGAGAGCCTGAGCTGTTGCTGCCCACGGGCCCAGAAGCCTTCGAGTCACCCGTGCTGGCCGAAGAGCTTCCGGTTGGCGAGGTCATCGATGACCTCGACAACGGTGACTTCGACGTAGTCCCCGTTCCCTCTCCGGCTCTCATCGCGCCGGGGACCGTCCCAGAAAGCGGTCCGGTCACCAAGCTGGGCGGGGTCTCCACCTCGTCTCCCCTTCCTGCGCGTGTGGAGCAGCTGCTCTTGGGTGGCGATGTCACCTACACGCTCCCCGACCCCTCCTTGCTGCGCACCGGAACCCCGCACAAGCTGCGCAGCAAGGCCAACGACGCCGTCGTCGCGTCGCTGACCGAGGTGCTGGAGCAGTTCGGCATCGACGCGCGGGTCACTGGGTTTACCCGCGGGCCAACTGTCACGAGGTACGAGGTCGAGCTCGGCCCCGGAATCAAGGTGGAGCGCGTCACTGCGCTCAGCAAGAACATCGCGTACGCGGTGGCTAGCGCCGACGTCCGAATCCTTTCGCCCATCCCGGGCAAGTCGGCAATCGGGATCGAGATCCCGAATACCGACCGCGAGATCGTCAGTCTCGGCGATGTCATGCGCTCGTCAGCCGCTAGCAGTGACCACCACCCGATGGTGGTGGGCCTCGGCAAGGACGTCGAGGGTGGGTACGTCTGTGCGAATCTGGCGAAAATGCCGCACGTTCTGGTTGCCGGCGCCACCGGTGCAGGCAAGAGCGGATGCATGAATGCGTTGATCACCAGCATTCTCATGCGCTCGACACCAGACGAGGTGCGCATGGTGCTCGTCGACCCCAAGCGGGTTGAGCTAACGGTCTACGAAGGCATCCCACACCTGATCACGCCGATCATCACCAGCCCGAAGAAGGCAGCCGACGCCCTGCAGTGGGTCGTACGCGAGATGGAGATGCGCTACGACGATCTTGCGGCGTACGGCTTCCGACATGTCGACGACTTCAACAAAGCGGTACGCGCGGGTTCGGTCAAGCCTCCGACCGGAAGTGAGCGCAACCTGCAGCCGTACCCATACCTGCTCGTCGTCGTCGACGAGCTCGCTGACCTGATGATGGTGGCCCCGCGTGACGTCGAGGACTCGATCGTTCGCATCACCCAGCTCGCACGAGCCGCTGGGATCCACCTGGTGCTGGCTACCCAACGTCCGAGCGTCGATGTCGTCACGGGGCTGATCAAGGCGAACGTGCCCAGTCGGTTTGCCTTCGCCACGTCGTCGCTTGCCGACAGTCGAGTGATCCTCGACCAGCCGGGTGCAGAGAAGCTCGTCGGCCAAGGCGACGCGCTCTTCCTTCCGATGGGTGCGAGCAAGCCCATCCGGGTTCAAGGGTCATGGGTTACCGAGGCAGAGGTCGCGGCGGTCGTCGCGCATGTCAAGGGTCAGCTACAGCCGACCTATCGCGACGACATCACGGCTGCCCCTTCGCGCAGAGAAGTGGACGGTGACATCGGCGACGATCTGGACCTTCTGCTCCAGGCGGTAGAACTTGTCGTCGACACACAGTTCGGATCAACGTCGATGCTGCAGCGCAAACTGCGCGTGGGCTTTGCCAAGGCCGGACGACTGATGGACCTCATGGAGAGCCGAGGGATCGTCGGCCCCTCTGAGGGCTCCAAAGCGCGCGATGTGCTGGTCAAGCCAGATGAGCTTCCAGCTGTGTTGATCACCCTCCGAGGGGAGTAGTTGCGAGCCGCCTGAGCATTGGGTCAGCCGGGACGCGAATGAGGACCGTTTGGCGGCTTTGTCTTGCCAGCACCCCCGGCCGTAGACTAGGGGGGTACACAGTCTGCGCTCGGAGGGGAGGTCACGTGTCCGGAGAGTCGCCAGCGCCCGACAACTCAGCGCCAAAAAACTCAGCGCCAGAAAACTCAGCGCCAAAGCATTCGGAGTCCATCGGTCACGAGGTTTCCGCGGCTCGTGCAGCAGCTGGCCTCTCGCTCGCCGAGGTCGCCGAGCGTACCCGGATCCGGGCGACGGTGATCGGCGAGATCGAGGCGGACAACTTCGCCCACTGCGGCGGTGACGTGTACGCCCGCGGTCACCTCAGGGCGATCGCAACCGCAGTCGGTGTGGATGCCACCGGGTGGATCGAGGCCTACGACGCCGAGCACGGCAATGCAGCCCCCACTGCCACCGAGGTCTTCGAGTCGGAGACCGCAGCACCCTCTCGCCGCAGAGGGGCGAACTGGAGCGCCATCATGGCCGCCGCACTGGTGGTAGCGGTCGGGTTGGTTTTCGTCCAGCTGACCTCCTCGTCCGATGAGCCGGCACGGGACACCGCGACGGTCGCCGAGCCCGAACCGACTCCGACCGAGAGCACCACCGACGGAGAGCCCGACGACCCGACTCAGGTGGCCGAGGCCGAGCCACAGGGGGTCACCGTCCGGATGATCGCGCTGCCAGGTCAGCTCAGTTGGGTCAGTGTCACCCGCGCCGACGGTGGTGTGCTGTACGAGGGCAACGTCGCGGACGGTCAGTCCAAGACGTTCCGTGACAAGACCAGGATCAACGTGCTGTCCGGGTGCGCGTCCGCCATCGAGCTTACGGTGAACGGCACCGACGTTGGCAGCCCCGGCGGCGAATGCTCGCCGGTGACGGTGCGCTTCACCCCGAAGGATCCCGACGGGACTGCAGGCTGACGTGACGCCGCGGGTGTCGTTGGTAACCCTTGGTTGTGCGCGCAACGAGGTCGATTCCGAAGAGCTTGCTGGGCGCTTCGCTGAGGCCGGCCTCGAACTCGTCGACGAGCCGGCGGACGCAGATGCCGTCGTCGTCAACACCTGCGGCTTCGTGGCCGCAGCCAAGAAGGACTCGATCGACACCATGTTGGCCGCCGCAGACCTCAAGAGGGTTGGTGGACCACAGGCGGTCATTGCCGTCGGGTGCCTGGCCGAGCGTTATGGCACCGAGTTGGCCGGTGAGCTGGGCGAGGTCGACGCGGTGCTCGGTTTCGACGACTACCCCGACATCGCCGCCAAGGTGCAGGCGGTTCTGGCTGGAGACCGTCCGGCCGCTCCCGTTCCGCAGGACCGCCGGTTGCTGCTGCCTCTGGCGCCGGCGGACCGTGCGGTCCCTGCGGCGCCGGCCCCCGGTCTTGCCGGACCGGCGTCCGGGCCCAGGGTGCCGCGCCGGCGCCTGGACTCCAGCCCCATGGCGCCGGTGAAGATTGCCTCCGGGTGCGACCGTCGCTGCGCCTTCTGCGCGATTCCCCGTTTCCGTGGTTCGTTCGTCTCGCGGTCACCCCAGGCGATCGTCGACGAGACAGGGTGGCTTGCCGCACGCGGCGTCCGCGAGGT
>Ga0315287_10009093_pt1 | contig 10046 bp, 22 predicted proteins | sample YL17G11_0_MG_FD_205037 | JGI IMG/M metagenome (GOLD analysis project Ga0315287, IMG submission 205037) | Sediment microbial communities from Yellowstone Lake, YNP, Wyoming, USA - YL17G11_0 | ecosystem: Environmental > Aquatic > Freshwater > Lake > Sediment | place: USA: Wyoming | collected... | reverse complement strand
TTTCGATCTCCGCCGGCGCCACACCAGGCCCGACCCAACCTAGCCGGACCTCACTCCACGCTACCTTGCGCAGCGTCACCAAACACACCCGACCGCACCATAGATCACGCGACCAATCCGTAGATCAGCTCACATCGCAAGGCCGCACGAGAAGAGACTACTTGTCCTTCTTCGTCTCCCAGCGGCGGATGACGAACTGACCGTAGATGCCCTTGCGGTTGGGGCGGAAATCGAGAAGGCCGATGCGGCGGCCGGCGATGTCAAAGAGCTGGCGGATGACATCCTCGCCGATCTCGTTGGTGTCGATCTGGACGTTCGCGGTCACGGCCCAGAGATCGAACCGAGGCCGGCAGATGCAGACCAGCTCCCCACCGTTGGGGTTCTTGCCCTGCCGCATGTCGACCTCCCAAGCTGCCTTCTTGCGCGGCTCGCCGGGAAGGTGCATCCGGAGGTGCGCGTCGAGGAGGGTTAGGAAGCCCGGGAGCATGGTGCTCTTGGTGGTCGAGACCTGCCTCTTGCCATCGAGGCGGACGTGCTGGCCGGCGTTGACCAAGCAGGAGAAGAGGCACTCGGTCGGGATGTACGGCCATCCCTCGGAATCGACGTAGACCTTGGTCTCGCACTCCTCGCGGGGCGTCCCCTTCGGGGCAGTCTTGGGCGCCTTCTCCTTGTTGCGGATCTTCTCCAGGGTCTCCATGGAGACACGGTTGTGCATGATGGGCGTGAGGCCCTCAAGTTCAGCCTCGAGCTCCACCAGGCCGGTAGTGGACAAAGAGTGTTGCTGTACTGCATTGGTCCTAGCAGGAACGGGCATTGTCATTCTCCTATTGAGTCGTACTGTGGCAGGACTCGGAAGTGGTTGCCGGGACGCACCTGCCAGTGAGCCGGGTTGTGGGACGGCCTCGAGGGCTCATGACTTCCACGGCCGTTGTACGTCGGGCTGTGGGTGACCTTGCCACTCTTGTTCTGGTAGCGCGTGATGTAGCACCAGACACCGCGCTCGCGGCACTGTCTCCTGACGTCTTTGAGCCAGGCTGTGTTGCAGTACCGTCGCCCCTTCCCCATCTCGCAGCCGACGACGACCTTCATGAGCAGCGGGTTACTGATGTAGCTGGACAGGTCAACCGGCTCGAGCAGTGGTTGAATCGAGAGGACGTAGCCGGCAACCTCGATGCCGAACATTTTCGTGCACCGCTCATCGAGGGTCTCCTGCGTCTCGGCGGAGCAGCCAAGCCACAGATTCGGTGGCGTCCCGTACCGAGCCAGGACCTCTTTCGCCTCGTCCAGCCTCTTGGTGAGCGCGACGAAGATGAGGTCTTGGTGCTTCTTGATGGCCTCGAACGCTTCGGGCCGCCACTTCTCGGCCTCGGCGATGAAGAAGTCCGAGCCGGGGCAGAGCAGGATGAGGGAGCCCGCGCACGCGTGTTCGATCTTGAACCACTCGGATGCTTTACCGCGGTACACCATCCCAGCTTTGCCTTGCTTGCGTAGATGCTGTTGCGCCAGGCAGTGGAGACACCCAGGACCGACGGAGTGGCAGCCCTCCCACCAGGCTACTGCGAGATCTACCCAAGTAGACTGCGTCCCGCCGGCGCTCATGCCTGGGCCACCTTGTCGGCAGACTTCGGCAGGGCCCAGCCACCCTCGATGACCATGTCGATCCCGATCTTGTTCTTGACCTTGCCGGAAAAGCTGCGGACGAGCTTCTTCTCGGCCAGGAGCTCCATGATCCGCTTGGCCGTGTAGAAGCTGACACCGATACGGCCCTTCATGGCGTTGGTCGTGAGGACCGGGCTCTCCGACAGCGCGTGGAGCGCCTTCTTCTCGAGGGTGGACTGATCCATCTCGATGTTGACCCTCTTGATGACCCTCTTCTTCGCGCCCTTCTTGGGCTTGGCTGCCTTCTTGACCTTCTTGGGGGCCGATTCCTTGGGCGCTGCGTGCATCACCACCAGCGGCGGCCTGGCGTCCACCAGAGACTCGAACTCGGCCTCGAGCTGCTGCTTCTCGATCTCGATCTCCTTGAGCCTGGTAACGATCATCATCGCACGACGCATCTTCTCGCTAGCCATCTGGCACCTCCCGTAAGAGTTAGAGGATGAACCTCACAGTTCATCTACTTCTTATCCCTCGGGAGTCTCTTGTCTTGCAGTTACATCCCAGACATCGAGTGGTGAGACTTCTCACCGACGATGACGTGGTCGATGAGGCTGATGCCCAACAACGACCCGGCCGCGGTCACACGTCTGGTGACCTCTCGGTCTGAGTCCGATGGCTTGGGGTCACCCGACGGATGGTTGTGGGCGATGACAATGGCGGTAGCACCGGCCAGGATCGCTGCCCTGAAGACCTCTTTGGGCTCGATGATGAGGTGGTCGTCGGCACCTACAGCAGCCAGGTGCACACCGAGGATCCGGTGCTTGGTGTTGACCAGGAAGACAAAGAGCTTCTCCCGGTACTCGTGCTCTCCAATAAGTACCCGGACGAGCTCAGCGACTTGCTCTGGGCCGGCTAGGAACTTCTCGGCCCAGGTCGCTGTATCTTCTCGGGCAATCAACCGACGGTGACGCTTGATCTCGAACTCGTAGATGTACTTCATGCGAGCTCCGGGAAGAGCAGCTTGATCTCCCTCTCCGCGCTCTCCGGCGAGTCGCTGCCGTGCACCGCGTTCGCCGGCATCTCGGTGCCGTAGAGCCCGCGGAGTGTCCCGGGCATGGCCTTCTTCGGATCCGTCGCGCCCATGAGGTCACGCCAGCAACTGATAGCGTCTTCACCCGCTAGGACCATCGCGACACACGCTCCAGAGGTCGAGTGGGCCAGGAGCCCGGGGAAGAAAGGCTTGCCCTGGTGCTCGCGGTAGAACTCAGTCGCCTTCTCAGTACTCCACCACTGTAGCTCCATGCCCGAGAGCCACAACTTCTTGTGCTCGATGCGGGTGATGATGTCCCCGATGTGGCCAGTGGCCACGGCGTCGGGCTTGATGACTGCCAAGGTTCTCTCGATCATTGACTCCTCCTTCTGTGCCGGGGTTGTGAGGAGAGCTACGCAGGAACTTGAGGATCCTTCATAGGCGGCCACTCATGACAGTGGGGGCACCAGATGAACTCCGACTTGCCCCTGTCCTCCGCCACGATACCCTCCCGTGTGGTTGATTGGCACGTACTGCACTTCGCATTCTCGTAGTAGCCGAGAGACCACTCATAGATACGACGTGGCTTTCTATCTTGCTCCTCTGCCACTTTCTTCTCGTAGGCTTGGAACATAGAGACAGGAGGCTGGTGGTTGTAGGCATAGAGGCAGAGCCATTCGGCTAGACGGTCCATGTAGTTCCGTCCGTCCAGCGTCTTGAAGTGCCAGGGATACAGCTTCTTGACGTCTGCTGTCTTACTGCACGCCCATACCAGCTCTTGTCCTTTTCGTGTAGGGATAGGCGTGTGGTCCATCGGGAAGAGTGTGTCCAACTTGCAAGCTGGGCAGTGATACTTCTCGTGGTCGATGTAGGTATCAGCGAAGGCCCGTAGTAGATTGGATCGGCTTGGATGCCGCAGTTTGCGTAGTGCCTTGGCTTCTATCTGACCTACGCGCCCAGCGACTATTGGGGCGCTCTTGTCAAGTTTCACTACCTTCTTACGCCTTCCTCGCTTATCTTTCTTCCACGTCACAGACGCACTTCCGACGTCACATCCGATCTCTGCAAGCGTCTCCTCACCGAAGAAATGCCTCTTGATGATTTCTTGTTCTCTGGGGTCGAGCGTTTCTAGAACCTGCTCCACCTTGTTCTTCAGGTCGTACATGTTTGCCAGGTCGTCTGTGCTTTCTGGCAATAGTAGAGCAACCCGTTGTTGTTCCGGGAGTGCCCGCAGGTCATCCACATCGAAGGTTCTACGGATGACTGGCTTAGTGATGTTGCGGATCGCTTCTGGGAAGAGTTCTTCTGGGGCAACCTCGTAGAACTCAGCGAGCTTCGTGGCCGTCTCTGACCACACAAGCACAACACCGCCACTCTCCTGTAGGGGGCTGATCTTCATGGTCTCAAGCTGGGTGTACTTCTCAACGTGTACATCGGCTGCGTAGGAGAAGTCTCTCTGGTTGAGGCCCGTTTTCTTACGTCGCTCCAGCAAGAGATTGTTGCGAACCCTCACTTCTACAGCTAGCTGTTTCATCTTGGTCTCCTACTAAGAGGGAGGCTCGCGCCTCCAGAAGGTGGGATTGCAGGAGGGGGGACTACTCGCCGCAGCAGCCGCAGGCGCAGGCTCGGCAGTAGCCGCTGTCGCTGAAGGTCCTGTTGCGGCAGCCACAGCCGCAGAGGCAGTGCCAGCCAGCGAAGTCCCCCGACCAGGTCGGTGCGGGCTTCTTCGAGACTCCGGTCCTGATGCCGTTGATCCGGTCGAGCAGGCACTCGACCGAGATCGTGATGTGGGAGTAGATGCCGTCGTCGGCCTCCCACTCGATGGTGACTTTGTCGCCCTCGATGCTCTCGACGGCGAAAGTCCAGTCGCCATACACCATTGTCCCGATCATGAGGTCGGTGACCTCAGTCGGGTGAAGCTCTCTAGACTAGCCATGATCACCCTCCCAGGTGGTTGACATCTTCTTATCCCCTGGGAGGGAGAGGTCTTGCGCTGTGGCTGGGGTGACTAGCTAGAAGGTGAAGACGTTCCCGTTGCCCTTGCGCTTCTCGGGCGGAGGCGAGGAGAACCCGTTCTTGGACGACGGGGGCTGGCCTTCGGACGGAGCAGTCTCTTGCACCGTCTCGGGCACCTTCGTGCCACGGGCGTGCATGCCGAGGACCTTGCGGATCTCGCGCTCGACGATGCCGCTCTTGGTGTCACCCGTCTTTTGACAGTGCTGCTCGAGCTCCCGGTACAGCTCGCCGGAGATCGAGATGCTCTTTCGTGTCTGCTTGTGTGTCATGGCGACCAGAGTATAAGCACAGTCTTCTGTCTCGGCACCAGCTAAGATGAACCCGGGGCAGTTGCCCCGAGCCACCTGGGAGTTGACCTCTCCTGTTCAGTTGGGTAGGACGATCTCGCAGATCTGGACTACACCCGCGAGTTCGTCGGCCATGGTGAACTTGGTTCCGCTGAACCGGCACTTCTTCCCCAAGTCCCTGGCGAACTTCTTCAGCTCGGAGAGGACCTTGTCGGCCGCATCGAAGTCGTAGGTGGTGGTGCTCGTGACCTCCCCGTGCTCGATGGAGAACCGGGGACCCACGAAGCCCCCCCCGTCTGAGAAAGTCCCGTCGAAGCAGATGATCATGCTCCCGGAGTTGTTCGCCGGCAGGATGGACCCTGCCCACTTGCTGCCATCTGACGCCGTGAAGTCGAAGACCGGGAGCACGAACCTGGTCGCCATGGCTAGTTCTCCTCCGCCGGCTTCGCAGCCAGCGTCGTCTTGAAGTACTCCCGCGTGGTCTCGTACTCGTGCCCGTCGTCGGCGTAGAGCATCGTGATCTTGCCAGCCTCGGCCGCCGTGACCGTGACCAGCTTCTCCTCACCCGACCATTCCGTGACGATGTACTTCTTGTTGATGAGACACATGAGAATCACCTCCCAGGTGGTTGACATCATGCTTATGCCGTCTTCTACCTAAGAATTGTGCTGCGGGAGGGTAGTGGGAGGGATCAGACGAGCCTGAACTTGGAGGTTGATGGGGGAGGGGGATCGAGGAGCTCGTGGGTCGCCTTCATCGTGCCATCGGCGTTCTCGACGAGCTTGTCGGCACGAGCGAGCTGCTCTTGGGCTTGCGCTTTGAGTCTGTGCCACTCCTTGTTGCTCTCCTCGATACTTCTGTGCACCCGGTGGTTGTGCACCATGACGAGGAGGTTCACACCGAGAAGGGCCAGTAGGATGACGATGCCGGCCGTCATCAACTACCCCTGCTTCTGCTTCTTCTGTCCACCACCCGTGCCCCCGCGGGCGCGGGCCCGGTCCTCCTCTCGGCGGCGGGCGAGATTGGCCTCGTGGTTCTTCTTCTTGTGAGCGGCCCGCTCCTTGGCGCCGGCTGCCCACGCCGCCCTATTGTCCTCTTCGGCCTTGCGCTTGGCCTCGGACTCGTCGACCAGCGCCTCGATGCGCAGCTTGGCCGAGGTCACCACGTCGTGCAGATCGCTCAAGTCCTGGCCGGCGCGGAAGTGGCGCAAGAACATCCCGGTACCGCCAGCCTTCCATCCGATCTCGAACGAGTACTTCGGGAAGTCCAGCTTCAGTACCGAGATCTTCGCGGCCACTCCGCCGCCGGCGACGGTGTACTGACCGCCGGTGATCTCTTCTGCCAGCTCCCACGGCATCTTCGGCTTGTCCATCCGATTGTTGCTGCGCCCGTTCTCGTCCATTGTCTTCGTCCTCCGTTGTGTAGCTGTCTATACGTACTACGCGGCACACTCGAGCTTGCTGCGGAGCTCGTCGATCTCGGGGTCGTTGAGCCCCCTCAGGAACTCGCCCTTCTCGTCGACTGCGCCGATCTTCTTGAGGAAGGCCTTCGAGACCGTCCACGACCACCCCGAGATGTACTGCTGCTCGGGGATGGAGAGCGCCTCTGCGAGATCGCTGGCGCTCATGTTGTGACCGGGGATCTCCGGGTTCCCGGCCGCGACCCAGGTTGCGATGTCGAGGACCAGCTCGCGGCCCCAGCTCAAACCTTCGTGCTTGGGCAGGGTCTCGAGCGCAGTCTTCAACCTTTCTCCGACGATGGACATCAGGCACCTCCCATAAGAAGAAGCCCAACAAATACTGGACTTCATGATTCTTATGCCGTCTTACGAGATGCTCTTGCTACTTGGGGAGTAGGCTCTCGGCCAACTGTTTGCGGTCCCCTTCGGTAGGGGCTTTGGCCAAAGGCTTGAGGCGTCTTCCTAGGGTCTCACGGATGTAGTCGCTGATGCCGAGGCCGGCTCTCTTGGCTTCCCTCGACAGGAGTTCGTATTCGGCATCAGTCAGGTGGACCGTGGCAGTCTTGGAGCGGAATGGTCTTGGCTCGAATGGCATCAGCGTCCCATCAGGTGAAGATGCCTCTTGGGCTTGGGCTCTTCGGGCTTCTTCTCTTGTGGCGGCTTCAACCCGTCGAAGTAGATGGCCAAGGCCTCTCTCAGTAGATCGGACATGGACACATGCTTCAGGGCAGCCGTCTCCTTGAGGATGACGAGCTCTTCCGGGGAGACGTGGGTCGCGACCGTCTTGTTCCGGTAGTCACGCGTCTCGAACATACTCTTGGTGTAACACGGTCACCAGCTAAGGAAAAGCCCCGGAGAGGGGCTAGGGGCGGGAGAAGTCCATCCGTTCCATCTCTTCCAGGAGGGGTGGGCGGGAGAGAGAACTACAGACGGTGATGGTGGTGACAGGTGGGAGCTTGGGGAACTCACCGGTGCTTTCAAGCCAAGACCGGCAGTAAGCGCAGAGGCGGATGAGGCGGCCGTGTACCTCCACCAAGGTGAAGGGGCGGTCAGCGATGCAGTGGGCGCAGAAGGACATGGCGTCCTCCTACAGGTGATGTCTTCCGCGGACCAACACGTCCTTGCGGCCATCACGTCTTGCGTGATCCACGTCCTCCTCCACCTTCCGCATCAAGAGGTGGAACTGCCGCTGGACCCGCGGAGTGGCCGTCTCGAGGAAAGCCTTGAGGTGGTAGATATCGCTGTGGATGCGTTGCGCACGACCGATGGCGAAGCGTAGCTCCTCTGTGATGGCAGGCTTGGGCTCGGGCTTCTTGCGCTCCAGCTTCCCAGAGATGACCGGATTCGAGCACTCGTTGCACCGGTACTCGAGGCCCTCCACGAACTCCTCGTGGATGGTGTCCCAAGACTCCGAGTAGATGAAGTCGTTGCCGTCTTCTGCTCGGTCCTGTTCGGTCTTCGCGAGCTTCCCATCCCAAGAGGTGCAGTCGTAGCGGATGACTCGTAGGTTGTACGTCCCCACGAAGTCCACCCCACAGTGAGGGCACTTCTCGGGGATCTCGGCCATCCGTTCGGTGACTGTGACGTCAACCAGCTTGACTGTCTTCATTCCCGCACCTCCCACCCGCCGACACTGTTGCCGTTCTCATCGAGTATCTTGCCGCAGTCGAGGGTCTCGGTGTCGATGGCTCCGCGAACCAGCTTGGTTGCCAGTACCCTCAAGGCCTGGGCGACGTGGTCGCGTGTGGACATGGCATCGTTGCCGATTTCGATCTCCACGATGAACTTCATGCCTGGAACCCTCCTTCCGGGTTGGGTGGTTCGTAGAGCTCGAAGGGGTTGCCGTCCACCATCTCGGCGAACGGGGTGATGCAGTACTCCTCTCCGTCGAAGCCAACCGCGCAGAGCATGGCGACGGTCTCGCCTGTGGACTTCTTGCGACACTCGACCACGGCCAGGTTGTCCTCTTCGGCGGCTTTCTGGATCGTCTCGAGGTTGGTTGTGTGATGCTTAGCGAGAGCCATCGGTCACCTCCCGAACTCCCCAGAGTCGAGTGCCTTCTGCGCCTGCTCTGCGGTCTTGTAGTAGTCACTCTCTCGGCTGTAGGGTCCGCACTCGCAGTACGTGCCGACATAGTAGCCAGCCATCGAGCGGCAGATCTGGAGCTGGGGAGTCAGTCCACAGTCTGAACACTTGGGGGAGGCTCCGGTTGCGAGCGTCTCTCCAGGCATCACCATCAGTCGTCTCCTCTCATGCCTGCCGGCATGTCGGTGCGACCGACACCTCCCGGGCCGCAGATGGGCTCGTGTGCGGGAGTCCAACGGCCATCAGCCACCTCCTTTATGGCCCCGAGGATTGCGCCCATCGTGTCGACTGCGCACTCCCGGCCTTCACACCACTCGCACACATCCCAGTAGGCGAGCTCCTCGACTTCCTTCCCCTTGACCTGGACGATCCGCACGTAGTTGGAGTCCTTCGGGTAGGCTGCGGTGCGGACCTGGAGCCCCGACTCGTGTCTGAGGATGATGGCCTCTTCCCCGGCCACGGGATGACCGTCCGTCGTGACCTCCTCGATGGGGAAGGTGGTCTGGCAGTTCTCGCAGTAGACCAGCTCGTCTTCGGAGTCGAGGTGGTCGGCGGTGTAGATGTCGTACCCGTCCGGGGCGAGCCGGACTCCTTGAAGCATGATGGTGGCCTTGATGACCTTGAGACGAGCTGTCTCCTCCGGCGCTTCGCACCGGGGACACTTGGTGTTGAATGACATGTGTACTCCTCGGCCTGGGTCGGCCGCGGTAGGGCGGTTAGACGTTCTGGAACTTGTGGAGGAGTCGGAGGATGTGATGCTGAACGCCGATGACGTGGTATGCGTATCGGGTGGCGTTGACCTCAATGGCTCGCCATCCGCCACCATACCCCTGGAGAGCGCACACCAGGTTCTCGTCTCCTCTCCTTCGAGAACACGGAGAAGTGCGCTTCCACTTCGAGAGATGCTGTGCCCCCTCCAAGTAGTTGGCCTTCAGGTCACGTAGTTCCAAGCAGCGCTCCCAGGGGACGTATCCTCCGACTTGCATCACACCACAGAACCAGCTTGGTCTGGCTCCGGGCGGGTGCTCGGACTTCGTCCAGATGCCCGTGACTCTCCGGCATACCTTCCTCTTGCACTCGATGCGGGAGAGGCTGAGGGGGTTGTACCTGCTCTCGACGTAGGCCATCCCGAGAAGCAGGTCAACGGGCACCCCCGTCTGGTCCGAGGCAGCTTGGGCTGCCACGACGTGCTCTCTTGCGGTGCCTTCGTCCAGAGACTTGGGGGCCAGTTGCAGCGAGGCAAGTATCAGATATTCCAGCATGACTGCCTCCTTCGTCCCGGACTATAGGATAGAACCGTCACTTCTTGGTCTTTCTCTTGCTCTTCCTCCTCCTGTCGATCTCTGCCCTCTTGCGAGAAGCCCAGTGGCCAGCTTCGTTGAAGTAGCACCGCTTCGCCGTCACCACGACAGCCCCACCAGAGAACTCGTCGACACGCATCTTGGAGCAGGTGACGGCCCAGGTGAAGCTCCAGACCCAGTCCAGGCCGAAGTACTGGAAGAACTTCTGGACGGTCTCGGCGACGTGCACAGGCTCACCGCCCTCATCGGCGTGGAACCAGATGGAGCTT
>Ga0315287_10009089_pt1 | contig 10048 bp, 7 predicted proteins | sample YL17G11_0_MG_FD_205037 | JGI IMG/M metagenome (GOLD analysis project Ga0315287, IMG submission 205037) | Sediment microbial communities from Yellowstone Lake, YNP, Wyoming, USA - YL17G11_0 | ecosystem: Environmental > Aquatic > Freshwater > Lake > Sediment | place: USA: Wyoming | collected... | reverse complement strand
CTTGTCGATGATCTTCGGGGTATGAAACCAGGAAAGAAGTTCTTTTTTCAGGTTGTGTTCGCCCTTTATCCGGTCGTATTGGGCTATCGCATTTATTCCCTGGCGCGATTTGCCGGACTGGTTCTGCCGGTCTTCCCCGGTCGCCTGGCTGCCTTTTGCTGGATTCTCCTGATGATCAACGCGTTCAACTTTATGGATGGAATGAACGGGATGGCGGCCGGCTTTGCAGCCACAGCTGCCTTGTTTATGTCCCTCCTCTTAAAAACGGGATCCCTCAATCTTGCGTTACTTGCGGGGGTGTGCATCGGTTTTCTCATCTATAATCTCACACCCGCGGCCACATTCATGGGAGATTGCGGGAGCCAGTTTCTTGGATTTATCCTGGCGGTTATTCCCCTTTCCCTTCACTCGAGCGATCCTGTGAGATATCCTTTTGGATGCTTTATAATCCTGTTCCTCCCCTTTCTGTATGATGTGTTATACACCCTTGCGAGGAGGATCATGCGCGGGGAAAACATTTTCCAGGCGCACAGGACACACCTGTATCAGAGGCTTCTTGTGTGCGGGTGGTCGCACCCGAAGGTTTTGCGACTGGTGTTCATCAGCTTTGTTCTATGCGGTTTCCTGGGAGTGGGATTCGCCGGAACATCACAAACAAGCCTTCGAATCTTTTATGCCCTCGTCGCCCTTGCGATCATGATTATTTATACAGGCATTGTGTGGAGCGTGGAGAAAAAGACGAAACTCGATTAACCTCTTCATCTATTGATTATTTTTATCGGTTGATCAGGGCAATCAGATCCGCGATATCCAGGACGCCGTCGTTATTGAAATCCGCAAATGGGAGACGCTCCGGGGGAATCGCTTCAATGCCCAGGATATGGTTGCGAACCGCCTCTTCCGTCATACGGCTGATGATCACGGAACCGGGGGAGTAGGATACAACAGGGGGATTTACCCCGTCGTCGATCACGGCATAGATCCAGTAGATCCCTTCTTCAATAGATGCGGTGTCCCAATCATATTGATTTGTACCTGAATCTTCGCTCAGGCCGCCAATAATCAGGCTGCCATCGGCTCCGGCTGAGTCTTCATCATATATACAGGATGATCAAGGCATTGTTGTCAGGATCCGAGTCGGTCCATGTTATGGTATAGATGTCCCATGCCCATTCCTTTTCAGAGGATGGGGTGAGAAGTGTGATCTGGGGAGGGACGTTCGTTGGTGTCGGGGTCGGTGTGGGCGTCGGTGTTGGCGTTGGCGTCTCACCCATGGTGAAATTAACTGTTGTTACCTCGCCTGCGGCAATAGTCACATTATACTGCTGCTTTAGAGAATAGCCTGATGCCTCGCAGACGACAGTATAAGTTCCGGGTTCAAAATAGGTGATGGCATACTTGCCCTCTCCGTCGCTCCTGATATTCCTTCCGATTCCCGCAATGGTGATCGTAGCATTGTAAACCGGATCGGATGTTGGCGCATCTGTGATCTTTCCCCTGATGTACCCGCCTGTGGGAGATGTTTTCCAGGGCATAATCGGAACGGTCTTCGCTGTAGTGAAGAGATTAGCCTTGATATAGCTATAGAACGTTGCATTGGAATCGCCTGTGCTGTTGGTTGATTGATAGCTATAGTGCAGGAGCCCTTCGCAACCCTTGCTGCGCGCATACAGGAGCTGAGTCACGGTCTGTTCCTTGCTCACCAGGTATGCGCCGTTGCCCATATACACGTGGCGCTGGAATTTATTCGCAACAATGTCATCTGTGCGGGAGTTGAAGGTGCTGTCATTCGTTGTATAATTCATGGGGCACAGGGAATCCAGATGATTATCCTGCATCCATTTTGCCCAATCCTGGAAACGGTAGGAATAGGCATCGCTGCGGCTGGCAAACACGGATGCGGTCACTTTCATATTCGGTTTGAGCGCAATGATATCTGTATAAGTGGCGCGGAGCCAGTCTGTGATCTGGCGGCGTTTCCAGGCTGAGAATTGGGGATCCGTATAGGCCGGTTTTCCGGTCAGATCGAACTCGGCATTATAACGCGCAATGGCACTGGGATTGTATCCCGAGTTCTGCTGGGGATACCTGATATAATCGAAGTGAATGCCATCGATATTATAATGGGTGACCAGGTCCATGACCACATTGTAATTCCATTTGTTTGCTTCCGGGTTTCCGGGATCAAGGTAGTATCCCTCAGAGATGTTTTTCTCGCCGACATCATTCTCCATCAGATATTCCGGATGCAGGTTATACACATGGTTGGGATTGGAGGGAGCGCTTGTGCTGCTGATGAGGAATGTGGGAAGCCAGGCATGAACTTCCAGACCTGCCAGGTGGGACTGGTTGATGGTTTCCAGTAGAGGATCATAATCCGCGGCGATGCTGGAATTCCGCGTCTCGATATTGGGAGACGTGGGGAAATAGAAGGCATCCCCGCGGCGGCGGATTTGAATCACCACGGCATTGTAATTATTATTTACAGCAGTACTGATCATTGTGGAGACCTGGGAGGCGTTCATGATGCCATCGTGCCAGGCATCCACCCAGAAGGCGCGCCATTCCCCCACGAGGGGAGTGGGTGTGGGAGTGGGCGTGGGAGTGACGGAAGCGGACACGAACCTGACCGCATCCGCGATCACCACAGCGCCGCCGGAGCTGCCTGCCGCATCCAGGGTGACAGAGTTATCTCCGTTCTTCATGGGGAAGGTTCCCAGATTCACCCAGGATAGGTCGTTTTGTTGTTGATCGATATTGACCGTATGGTCGCCGTCCGCTGCATGGACCACATATTTGGCGGAGCTGGCGCGATTGCCGCCGGAGCGATAGATCACGGAAACTTCCGCATCGCCTGCGCCCAGGCCGGCTTTCCAGCTTGCTGCGTGGCCGCCGCCGACAGTGGCGTAGCGATAAGTGCCGCTGTTATATCCTGTGGAGCCGCTGGAATTCCAGACTCCGGTCTCAGTATAGGCGGGCGCGCCTCCATCGTTATCCACAATGACCTCCAGGGCACAGGCTGGTCCGAGGAATAGCGCAGATATAAGAAATATGAAAATTAACGTCCTCATGATTTTAACCTTTCATTATATATACAGGGATGGCGATGAACAAAATAAAACGCAAGCTTTTTAAGATGACAGAAATATTGATCTTTGGGATTTAAGATTTATCATTTTGTCGGGGATTCATAGTCCTGTCTTCCATGTCTTCTGACCCTGTTTGTTTTGAACTGTTTACGGCATGGATCAGGGCGAGAAGGAGAAGGCTCAGGAGGGGCGCAAGGCACTTGAAATTATCCAGGAAAAGGCTGGCGCGGACAAGGGGGGACGGAGGGGACATGAACACATTTCTGTTCGTCAGAAGCTCCCTGTCCACGCCGAAACCGGGAAACGTGGCGTACAGGTGCAGCACGGGACGAGCGAGATCCCTTGGCGTGTAATCAAGAGTGAAAAAATGGCGACCGGGCTTGAGGCGCAGCTCTGCCTTTCTCGTGGATTGAGGTTCATTCTTTTGGGAGAGAATGAGGGGCTGGTCATCCAGTTTGAACAGGGCGCCCCCATTAGCCTTCATGTAAAAGATATAGATCCCTTTCAGGGGGAGGTCCAACTCGCCTTTCCATCGCATTTGTATCTCATCAAGATTCTCCGGTATTGTGAGAAGACGCCTGTCCACTGCTATCTGCCGGGACGCGACGATAATCGTTTCCACGCGGCCGTCCTTATACCTGCGGATTTCCTCGTGCCAGAGGATGTTCATATTTTTTCCGAGATAACACAGGAGAAAAAAGAGGACGTTTGCCAGGAGAAGGATGGCGAAGGCTTTGCGGAGGGGGGCGGGCGCCCGGGGACTTAGAATCACGAGGTCCTGCCGACGGGGCCGGATCAGCAGATAAAGACACAGCGCCATGAATGCGATCAGGAATATTTCCCCTGCCGCAAGCAGGACTGCTGTCCATGCGGGCAGGAATTTTGCCCAGCTCATCATCCAGTTGTCAATATGCCCCATACGGATGATGCCCGGCGCGGGGAACAAGCCGGAGATATTGGGAATATAAACCATCTGGTTCTCATCTCCTCCTGCCATGACATGATAATACTCGCTCTGGAGTCCGGGACGAAACAAAGCTGCGATGATCTGGACATAGAGTCCCGATAGGACGGTTGCCCATGTAAGCCCCCTCACCCATCCGGGAAGGCGTTTCCAGCGGCAAAATCCCTCGTTCAGCGCCAGGCAGCAAAGTGGGATGACAGGGAGAAGGAAGCGGGGACCGATGCACATGCCGCCGTTCCAGCCCCACCATTTCCCGAAAACAAACAGTTTCAAGAGAACTGTTCCGGCGACGACAAAGGCGGCGAAGGCATGTCTCCGCGCAAAGCGGGGAAAGAACATCAGGGCTGCGAGCATGGGGGGAGAGTAGAGAAAAATGCTCCGTCCTGCGCTGAAAAGATTTCCGAAGAGGCCGAAGAAAAAGTTTGTTGAGAAAACCTCCCCTGCATATCCTGAGGGCTGACCTCTGTATTTCATGTATTCAATGATCAGATGGGCGCCAATGCCCGCGGACACAGGCAGAAGAAAAGCGGCAAAAGCGCGGAGTGCGCTCCGTGAAACCAGGCGGCCAGGCCGCTTTTCTTCGGCAGAACCCTCTTTCAGGATCTTCCATGAAATGGCAAGCCCCATAACGGGAAGGAGGGCAAGATTATCCAGCCTCGTCAGAAGCAGAAGCGCGAACCAGAAGCCGGCTGCGACCAGGCGGCCTGTTTTTCCATCACGATTCCAACGGCACAGGGACAAGCACAAGAGGAGCGCCAGGAGCGCGACGATCGATTCGATATAGAAATATTTCGTATAAGGGAGGAGCATGGTGCCAATTCCGAGGATGATAGTGGCGTAAAGGGCGGAACGGCGCGGATAGCTCAAAAACCGGGAAAACCTGTAAAAAAAGGCTAAAAGAAGCGCGGTTATAAAAGCGTTCACCAGATAAAAAATTTGTGTTACCAGGCCGTTTTTCACCATTTGTTCCAGGGGGAACAGATCGCTTACCAGTGAGCCAACAGCGTAAAAAGGAATCGCCAGAAGGGCAGGCAGGATACCGAATTTCGAGGCGGTTTGCCCATCGATTGCCTCGAAATGGAGCGATCCCTGAGTGGCAATGGAAATGGCGGTGGCGAAATGGAACCTCTCATCGAAGGAATAATAGGGTTCCAGGAAATGTTCTCCTGTCACAAGGCAGAAAAGTCCCAGAAACATAAAAAAAACACACACGAACACGCGCATATCCGTTTTCATTACTCTACCTCACAAGTTGAAGTTCTATGAATCAAACATCACTCGAATGCCCAGGTCAAGGATGATAGATAATTTTTCTTTACTTGCCCACGCTCACAAGGTAGGGTTCTACCATCAACCAGGCACACGGAAATCCGGTTATGCAAAATGCGATGAAAACTCTTTACGTGTTTTAAACAATACGATTACGAGTACGAGTATTATGGGGATTCTTATGTTGAGAGATGTGAGGAATGGCCATGCTCCAGACGGAGAAGTACAAAACAATTGAATTGGTGACGCGGTATCCCCTGGGTGTGATTTACAGGGTGATTCCAGCAGACCTGGAGGACAAGGACGAGGAGAAAATACAGGAAAGAAATTTAGTCAAAGTGTTTGAACCGCCCGTCACATTACCCGAGGAATTGTACCAGGATCTGTTTGCCACGCTGGAGGAGGAATCTCTTGCCCTGCACGCCATTTTATCCGAAAGGATCCTGCCAGTTCTCAGCGTGGAAAAACTGCCTCACAGCATTATCATTACCATGGAGTATCCGGATTATCCCACGCTGGCGCACTTCGTGCAGCAACATGCCCCCCTGTCCCTCATACTTGTGTTCAGTCTTGTGGAACAAATAAGACTCATCTTTGCAAAATTCTTTGAACTGGGAATTCACCGGTTTCAAGTGGAGCCTGACATCATCCTGATCAAGCCGAAAGAGCGCCATATCCTTTATCCTGATACCGGGCTGATCAATCTGGCGAAATATCCCGAGCTTTTGCGGATGGGGTATCTGGATGGGAAACCCCAATTTCTACCTCCGGAGCTGCTGCGTGGGGGAGATCTGAGCGCCGCCTCGGAGGTTTACGTGTTCGGCGTGTTTACCTATTATCTTTTCACCGGCGCTCTTCCTTATGCGGATCTTCCGATGACTGCGGCAGCCGCGCTCTCAATTCATGAGCCTTTGCCCCCTATCAACCGGTACAAAGACGTCCGGGAAAAGAATCTCAACACACTGATTGCCAGGGCCACGAGGAAAAATCCGGAAGAACGGATAAGTTCCCCCCTGGAATTCCTGAGAGATCTCCGCAAGATATGCTCGCCTGGGGGTGTATAAATTATGATTATGGAACCGCTCTCCGTTCTGATCATTATTTTCCTTGAGTTTGTCCCCTGAATCTTCTTATGTCAAATATTCATACACAGTTCGAATATGAATCCAGGGGATCGTGATTCGCTTTTCACTCGGATGGGGCGATGGCAAGCCAAAGGCAAAAAGTCAAAGTCGGAATCTTTCTCTTCTCCAGCATCCTTTTTCTCATGATCATCCTTGTGCTGATCTCCGGGATGCAGAGATTTCCTTCCGCCACATATCATGCCATTTTCAATGAATCCGTGACAGGACTGGATAAGGGGGGCGATGTGCGATACAACGGTGTGCTTGTGGGCACGGTGGAGGACATCCTGATCGGCCCCAGCGGCAGCGTGGATGTGGTTCTGAAGATCAGAAAGGACAAACTGCCCGAAATCCGGGAGGGGATCACAGCCAAGCTCGCTCTTCGAGGAATCACGGGCATTGCATACGTGGAACTGTCGGGAGGGGGGTATGGGGTTGTGATTCCCCCTGGTTATACCATTCCCTCCGAGACTTCCTTCATCAGCAATGTGACCACCCGTTTTCCCGAGATCCTGGAGAGCCTGAATGAAATTCTTGTCAAGACCAACAAGGCTCTCGGGGAACCGGAAATCAAATTCCAGGAAAAGGTCGAGAATCTTTTCTCCAGGATCGACCAGGCCTCCCTGGCCATGAGCGGCTTTGCAGATGAAGCCACTTCCCAAACCCGCACCGTGGCGGAAAACTTGAACGACCTGATCAAGAACCTGGACACAACGGTCAAAGATACAAAAACACAACTCGACCATGTGCTCAGTTCCCTGGAACGTACGGTTCAGAATATCAACGGCCAGGTGTCGGAGCTGGATCTGAAAACCACCCGGCAAAAAATCCAGACCCTGGCGGATCGGGTATCCACCACCACGCTGGCGCTGGAAACGTTCATGAAGAATACCTCTCAAAGCGTTTCCCATACGGAATACAACCTTCATCGCTCTCTGCTGCAGCTCCAGTCCACCCTGGGCGCAATCGAGAGACTGGTCCGGGTTCTGGAGAGCGATCCATCGGTTCTCCTGTATGGAGAAAGGCCTCCGGAACCGAGAGACAAACAGAGGAGATAACAGAACATGAAATCCCTCCTTTTCCATATTCTTCTTCTCTCTCTTGTCCCTGTTTGCATCACAGGATGCCTGAGTCGGAGTCCCAAGGTTCCGATACATTTATATTCCCTGGAGGGAAGCTGGGTAGTTCCTGAAACGGCAAAAAAATTGCCTCCGCTTTCCCTGGGCGTGTATGGATTCGATTCCCCCTCCTCCATTGAAAGCCGGATGCTTTACCGGATATCGGATGTGGAGGTGGGATACTATGATTATGACCGATGGGTGGATCCGCCTGGAGAAATAGTGACAGGGGCGTTTGTCAAGGGACTTTCCGGTTCCGGTCTTTTTTCCAGGGTACTTCGTGCGGAGAAATTTCCCCAGAGCAGCTTCAGCTGGATTCTGACAGGCTCCCTGGAAAGGTTTGAGGAGGATCATACCACGGATCCTGCCGCAGCCCATATCCGCGTGAGACTTGAGATGTATCAGGCGGACAGTTACAGCCGGATCTGGCAAAAAAGCCTCTCCGCCCGGGAAGCCCTGCAAGGGGATTCGGCCGTGGATCTGGTCAGGGCCATGGACAAAGCCCTGGGCCGGATCCTGATCCAGGCAAAGTCGGAGATGGAACAGATCCTCACCGAAAAAAATTGATCCCACTTACTTTCCCAATTTTCCCACAACGAGGATGGAATCATTTTTATGAGCGCATTTGACTATCATGAGGAAGAAATTCTTGGCAAGGCGTATGATGCGAAGCTTATGAGGCGCATCCTTTATTACGTGAAGCCCTACCGTCATCTTCTGGCGATCGGCATAGCCGCCTCTCTTGTGGTTTCAGGCCTGGAGCTGGCGCTCCCCTATATCATCAAGATCACCATTGATGTGCATATTGCCGGGAAAAATTATTATGGGGTCCTTGTGATGACCCTTGTTTACTTTTCTCTTCTCCTGGGCACATTTGCCTTTGATTATGGGAAGGGATATCTTTTAAACTATCTGGGGCAGAAGGCGATGATGGATCTGCGTATGGAGTTGTTCGATCATGTGGAATCTCTGTCCCTGAAATTTTTTGATAAAAATCCCGTGGGACGGCTTATGACCCGGCTCACGAATGACGTGCAGGTGTTGAACGAGCTGTTCGCCTCCGGTGTGGTGGCTGTGGCTGGCGATATCTTTCTCCTTGCGGGAATCGTATTTCTCATGCTTCTGGTGAACTGGAAATTGACGGTTGTGGTTTTCGTCACGATTCCGCTCCTTTTTCTCGTGGCGCATCAATTCCGCATCCATATCAGGGACATCTACCGCACGATCCGGTTGCGCCTGGCGCGGCTGAACGCCTTCCTGCAGGAAAACCTCTCCGGTATGCGGACGATCCAGGTGTATAACCGCGAAGCGAAGAATTTCGAGCTGTTCCAGGATCTGAACGGCCAGCTCCGCAAGGCGAACCTGGATGCGGTGTTCCAATACGCCATCCTGTTCCCTGCGGTGCAGATCGTGGCAACAGGCGGCACAGCGCTCCTGATCTGGTACGGAGGAGGGGGAGTGATCCGGAACACGGTGACCATCGGCACCCTGATCCTCTTCATCCAGTACGTGAGCAGGTTTTTCGATCCGATCCAGGATCTGTCGGAAAAATACAATCTCCTTCAATCCGCCATGGCATCCTCGGAGCGGATTTTCAAAATCCTGGACACAAAGCCCCTGGTGACAAGCCCTGCTTCGCCCGCGCCTGCGCCCATGCTCGAACATGCGATCGAGTTTCAAAACGTGTGGTTCGCATACAGCGGGGAGGATTATGTGCTCCGGGAGGTGTCTTTCACTGTTCCCAGGGGACAGACCGTTGCCATTGTCGGAGCCACAGGCGCGGGGAAAACCTCCCTGATCAACCTCCTGTGCCGGTTCTATGATTATAACAAGGGGAAGATCGCGATTGACGGCGTGGAACTCCGCAGGTTCGACCTCTATGAGCTGCGTTCCCTGATCGGGCTTGTGCTTCAGGATGTGTTTCTCTTCTATGGGGACATCAAGGGCAACATCCGGCTGGGAAGGGAGTCCCTCACGGAAAAGGATATCGAGCGGGTGGCGCGAACCGTGAATGCGCACGATTTCATTGCATCCTTCCCCAGGGGATACAACCAGGAGGTGCATGAGCGGGGCGCGACGTTTTCCCAGGGGCAGAAGCAGCTCCTGGCGTTTGCGCGCGCCCTTGCATTCGATCCCAGACTCCTGATCCTGGACGAAGCCACCTCCAGCATCGACACAGCCACGGAGCTCCTGATCCAGGATGCGCTCCGGAAACTCCTCAAGGGCCGCACCTCCATTGTGATTGCGCACCGGCTTTCCACGATCCGAAGCGCGGATCAGATCATTGTGATGCACAAGGGCAAGGTGCATGAAGCAGGCACCCACAGGGACCTGCTCGCAAAAAACGGCCTGTATCGCAGGCTTTACGATCTGCAATATCATCACATGGAGGGATTATAAATGAGGAATAAAATTGCCCTTGGGGTTTTTTTTCTATTCACCCTTTTCCCCATTTATCCTGGCGGGAAGGAGGAAAAACAAGAC
>Ga0315287_10009088_pt1 | contig 10048 bp, 8 predicted proteins | sample YL17G11_0_MG_FD_205037 | JGI IMG/M metagenome (GOLD analysis project Ga0315287, IMG submission 205037) | Sediment microbial communities from Yellowstone Lake, YNP, Wyoming, USA - YL17G11_0 | ecosystem: Environmental > Aquatic > Freshwater > Lake > Sediment | place: USA: Wyoming | collected... | reverse complement strand
ACCCAGCGCTGGCCGACCCCCGGGAACTCGTCGTAGAAGCTGCGAGGAGCGATGGTCGCCCAGAGGCCGACCAGGAGATCGCCGACGAGCAGGACTGCTGCGGCGATGCGGAACCTCATCCCTCCACCCCTTCGCCCGGTCGGTACCCCCGGAAGGATCCGACGCTACCCCGAGGGGCGCTACAGCGCCTTGATGATCTCCACCATCAACTCACCCGCTTCGGTCGGGTTGAGTCCGACCTTCACTCCGGCGTCGCGCAGCGCATCCATCTTCGCCCGGGCGGTGCCCTTGCCACCGGACACGATGGCGCCGGCGTGGCCCATCTTCTTGCCGGCCGGCGCGGTCACGCCGGCGATGTAGGACGACACCGGCTTGGTCATCTTCGCCTTGATGAACTCCGCCGCCTCCTCCTCCGCGGACCCGCCGATCTCACCGATCATCATCACGGCGTGGGTCTCCGGGTCGGCCTCGAACGCCTCGAGGCAGTCGATGAAGCTGGTGCCCGGGACCGGGTCACCGCCGATGCCGACGCAGGTCGTCACGCCGATGTCCTGCTGGCGCAGCTCGTACAGCGCCTGGTAGGTGAGGGTGCCGGACCTGCTCACGATGCCCACGTTCCTCTCGCCGGGCACGGCCGCCTTGGCGATGTGGCCGGCGGTGATGCCGATGTTGCACTTCCCTGGGCTGATGATGCCGGGGCAGTTCGGACCGAGCAGCTGCACGTCGGGGAAGTCGCGCTCGAGCTTGTTGTAGAACCACGCTTCGTCCTGGGCCGGCACGCCTTCGGTGATGCACACGATGAAGGTCACCCCGCCCTCGGCGGCTTCCATCACGGCGCTGCGGACCCCCGCCGCGGGGATGAAGATGCAGCTGGCGGTCGCTCCCGTCGCGGCGACCGCGTCGGCCACGGACGCGAAGACGGGGACGCCATCGACATCGGTGCCGGCCTTCTTCGGGTTCGTGCCCGCCACGACCTGCGTGCCGTAGTCACGGTTCAGCAGCCCGTAATACCTGCCCTGGCTCCCGGTGAGCCCCTGGTAGATCACCTTGGTGTTCTCGTCGACGAAGATGCTCATGTCGGTCCTCCTCAGGCCTTCGCCAGCTCGACGACCGCGCGGGCCGCCTCCAGCATCGTGGGCTCCATCCGGAGCGTGTCGTTGAGATGCGGCTCGAGGATCGCCCGGCCCTGATCGGCGTTGGTGCCATCGAGGCGGATGACGATCGGCGACGAGATGTCGACGCGGCCGAGCGCCTCCACGATCCCCTTCGCCACCTCGTCGCCTCGGGTGATGCCACCGAAGATGTTGATGAAGATCGCCTTCACGCCGGGGTCGTTGTTGATGACCTCCAACGCACCCGACATGACGTCCGCGTTGGCACCCCCGCCGATGTCGAGGAAGTTCGCGGGCGAGCCACCCACCTGGTTGACCACGTCGAGGGTGCTCATGGCGAGCCCGGCACCGTTGGCGATGATGCCGACCGAACCGTCGAGCCCCACGTACTGCAGGCCCTTGTCGTGGGCGGCCTGCTCACGTTCGTCGCGCTCCTGGGTCGCCTCGTAGGCCGCCCAGTCGTGGCGGAACCCGGCGTTGTTGTCGAGGGTGACCTTGGCGTCGAGGGCGTGGACCTCACCGGTGGGTTTGAGGATCAGCGGGTTGATCTCGCAGAGGTCGGCGTCGCCCTCGGTGTACGCGGTGTACAGCTTCAACAGGATGTCGACCGCGCCGTCGGTCGCTGCCGGGTCGAGCTTCGCGGCGAGCACCCAGTCGCGCGCCACCGCATCGGTCAGACCATCGACCGGATCGATCCAGATCTTGGCGATGGCGTCGGGGTTCTCGACGGCGACGGTCTCGATCTCGACGCCGCCCTCGGCCGACAGCATGCCGAGGTGCTTCTTGGCGGATCGGTCGAGGGTGAAGCTCGCGTAGTACTCCTCGGCGATGTCCGACGCGTTCTCGATCCAGATCACCTTGACGATGTGGCCCTTGATGTCGAGCCCGAGGATGTTCGAGGCGTGCTCACGGCATTCGTCGGCGTTGTCGGCGAGCTTCACCCCCCCGGCCTTGCCGCGGCCGCCGACCTGCACCTGGGCCTTCACCACCACGGGGTATCCGACCCGATCGGCGATGGCGACGGCCTCGTCCACGTCGCTCGTCGCGTCGCCCGGCGAGACCGGGATGCCGAACGAGGCGAAGAACTGCTTGCCCTGGTACTCGAACAGGTCCACGTGGACACCTCTGGTGAAGATCGACCGAACGCACCTCGCTCGGGCACGGTGGGCGATCGTACCGGGGGCCCGCTCCACCGCCGAACTCGGCAGCCGAACACTCGGGCCGAACTCGGCGATACTGGGCGCGTGCCGGTGGAACAGCGAAGCTCACGTCGTCAGGTCACCGTTGCCCTCATCGGGATCGTGTCGGTGCTCTTCGCGGCGACGCTCACCTATGCGCTCGTCCGAGGCAGCTCGGGCGGCAAGGGGGTCACGCTGGCCGTCGGTGACACCCGTTTCAAGGTCGGCGACGCCCAGGAGCTCACGGACCGGTTCAAGGAGGACCCGCTCCCCCGCCTGTTCAGCGACGTCTCCGGGGCCGGCCAGAAGCGCCCGATCATCATCGGTCGTAGCGGAACCGACCCGAAGTCCGGCTGGTTCGCGGTCGACGCCCACCCCGACGGCACGCCCGATGACTGCTTCTTCCAACCCGACGAGGCCCGGACGAAGCTGGTCGCCTCCTGCGACGGTCGCGAGTTCCCCGCCGGCGGCGCCGGGCTGACGGCTTACCCCTGGGAGGTCACCGCCGACGGCGAGCTGCAGGTCGATCTCCGCCCGAACTAGCCGGTCGCCCATCGCTCCAATGTTGATGTTTGGGGGAATTCGTGCCAGATGGGCACGAGAACCCCCAAAGTCCGGGGGGTAGGGGCAGGGGGTCAGGGGGTGGGGCGGCGGTGGGGGGTCAGGGGGTGGGGGGTCAGGATGGCGCCACGAGCTGGCGCTCGATGTCGGCGATGATGCCCGGCCGCTCCGCACGATCAGCGATCCGGCTGAGGTCCTGCAGGACCCGCCACCCGGCCAGCCGCCCGTACCCACGCCAGGTGCTGGCCGGGAGCTCCTCAGCGACAGAACCGGGGTCCGGCGCGCCGATGCGGCCCTCGGCGGCCTTCAGCGCATCGCCGCGGCCGATCACCGCCACCCAGCCGGGAGTGATCAGCTCCACCAGGCCGCCCAGTTCGGAGCTCCCGGTCACCTCGATGGCATGGCGCATGCCGCGCATCCAGGACTGCGCCGAGGTCCCCGAACGCGACGTCGCTCCCATGCGGTAGCGGTAGGACGGCCGTCCGATCCGCAGCGGCCGGGTGGGCTCCGGCCAGAACGCCAACTGGGTGTAGAAGCAGAGGTCCTCGCCCACCGCGAGATCAACCGGGTAGCGGATCGGGTGGTCGCGGAGCAGCGAGCCCCGTACCACCGGGTCCATGCGGCAGAACCGGTCGATCATCCAGCTCCGACGGTCGACCTCGTGGATCCGGCCGGTCCGCACCATCTGCCTCGTCGGGTAGCGGTGCCCCAAGGCAACCCGGCCCTGCGCGTCGACGGTGAACTGGAGCCGATCGTCGAAGAGCACGCTGGAGCCGGGATGGTCCCGCGACGCGGCCATCATCGCCTCCAGGCGATCCGCGGCCCAGAGATCATCGGCGTCGACGAAGGCGATCCAGTCGCCCGCCGCGGAGTCGATGCCGAAGTTGCGCGCCGACGAGCGGCCCCGGTTGCCGCCCTGGTCGATGCACCGCACCCGCGGATCGACTTCCGCGGCGGAACGGACGAGTGACGCCGTGTCGTCGGTGGACCCGTCGTCGACCACCAGGATCTCGAGGTTCCGATGGGTCTGGGTGCTCACCGACCGGAGCGTGGCGTCGATCGTGTCCGCCACGTTGTACGCAGGGATGACGACCGAGATCAGCGGATCAGCGCCCACGGCTCGTCTGCGCCGGTCCGTCGAACAGCTCGAGGACCCCTGCCTTGTTCACCTTGGCGGTGCCGGTGCGGGGCAGCTCGTCGACCACGATGAACCGGCGGGGCACCTTGTAGTGCGAGAGCCGTTCGGTGCACCAGGCCCGCAGCTCCTCCGCGTCCGCCGTGCAGCCCGGCCGTTCGATCACTGCGGCCACCGGGATCTCACCGAGCTGGCCGTCCGGGGCGCCGACCACCGCTGCCTCGAGCACCGACGGGTGCTCGGCGATCACCGTCTCGACCTCGAGCGGGTACACCGAGTAGCCCCCGGACTTCACCACCGCCTTGACCCGGCCGCAGAACAGCACGGTGCCGGCAGGACCGGACCGGACGAGGTCCCCGGTCCGCAGCCACCCGTCGTCATCGAGGACCGCAGCGGTCGCCACCGGGTCGTTCCAGTAACCTCGGAGGACGCCCGGACCCTTCACCCACAGTTCGCCCACCCGGCCCGGCATGGCGGTGCGGCCGAGCTGGTCGACCACCCGGAACCGGTACCCCGGGAGCCGGAACCCGACCGAGTCGCCCACGCCGAGCGGCAGCATCGGCGGCGACACCTTCATGGCGATCCCCCCGCCGACCTCGACCATCCCGTAACCCTCGACGAAGGCCGCCTCGCCGATCGAGCCGATCAACGGGAGTGTCACGGAGGAGCCGTAGCCCTTGAACGCACGGGCGAGGTCACCGGCCATGGCATCGGCACCCGACATCCAGACCCGGATCGACGACAGGTCACGATCGGCGGCGCCGGCAGCGTCGAGCTTGCGGTACATGGCCGGAACGCCCACGAACCCGAACGGCCGGCGCTGCTCGATCGCGTCGAGGATCCCGCGGGCATCGAACCGGGGCCGGAACACCACCGGCATCCCTGCGGCGGCCATCCCCGCCAGCACGGCGAACCCCATGATGTGGGCGACCGGCAGCGCCACGAGGACCTCACCCCCGACACCGGGCGGGACGAGCGCCCCGAGCGAGAGCTGCCCGACCAGGGAGCGGTGCGTGAGCGCCACACCCTTGGGGAGCCCGGTCGTCCCGGACGTGTAGAACAGCGCCGCCACGTCGTCGTCGGAGGGTCCCGGATCGGCAGCGTCGGCCGGCGCCGGGCCCCGCGCATCCGCTGGCGCACGCCGGCTCCGGCGCGACGGCGCCTCGAGATCCGCGACCGAGCGCAGCACCACCTCGGCACCGGAATCGGCGATCACGTGGTCGATCTCGACAGCGGTCATCTGGTCGTTCACCGGCACGGCCAGACCACCGGCGCGTGACACCGCGAAGCACGCCAGGAACTGGTCATAGCTGTTCGGCAGGGCGATGACCACCGGCGATCCGGCGCTGACCCGTGGCCGCAGCGCGGCGGCCCAGCGTTCGACGTCGGCGGCGAGCTCCGTGCATGTCCGCGATCGCTCGCCGTCGATGACCAGCACGCGGTCACCCCAGACGGCGTCGAGGCGTCCCCAGAAGTCGGCGAGGGTGACACCGCCGAGCGCCGTCGACAGGCGCGCCATCACCGAGCTGAGCAGGTGCATGCTCATGTGGCGCGCTCCAGCGGCGCCCAGACCAGCAGCAGCGTCTTCTCGCCGTGACCGGCGAAGCGGACGACGGCCTCGGCCCGCTCCCCCTTGCCGCGCACGTCGATGATCACGCCCTCGCCGAAGGTTGCGTGGCGAACATCGTCACCGACGCGCAGCCCCGCGCCCTCGGCCCCCGAACGCGACGGGCCCTGGGGCCGGGGAGCCGAGCGGGGCACGTCGTCCTCGTCGGGATCGAAGCTGCTCAGCGAGCGGCGCGACCCGCCCGAGCCGCCGGACCCGCCGGACCCGCCGGAACCGCTGGAACGGTCGCGGCGCTCGCCCCACGTCGAGTTGGAGCCGAACGACGCACGGCGCCGACGGCCACCGATCTCCTCGACCAGCTCCGCGGGGATCTCGGTGAGGAAGCGGCTGGGCGGGTTGTACTGCGTGGTCCCGTGCAGCATCCGCGCCCACGCCGAGGTCAGGTGCAGGCGCTCCCGCGCCCGGGTGATCCCGACGTAGGCGAGCCGGCGCTCCTCCTCCAACTCATCGGGCTCGGTCAGCGTGCGGAGGTGGGGGAACACGCCCTCCTCCATGCCGATGAGGAACACCACCGGGTACTCCAGGCCCTTGGCGGCGTGCAGGGTCATGAGCACGACCGAGCTGTCGTCGTCGTCGAGCTCGTCGGTGTCGGCGACCAGGCTGACCTGCTCGAGGAACTCGGCGACGGTGTCGAACTCCCGGGCGCTGCCGATGAGCTCCTGCAGGTTCTCGATCCGCCCCTCCGCCTCGATCGATCCGTCGGCCTCCAGCTCGGCAAGGTACCCGCTGGCGTCCAACGCCTTCTGCAGCACGGTGGCCGGGCCCTTGTCGATCTCGACGCCCAGGGCGTCGATCAGCTCGAGGAACGCCTCGATGCCCTTGACGGCGCGGCCGCTGATGCCGGCAGCGGGCGAGGCCCGCAGAGCGTCCATGAACGTCACGTCGTGACGGCGGGCGTAGGCGTCGAGGTGGCCGACCGAGGACTCACCGACCCCGCGCTTGGGGGTGTTCAGCACACGTTTGAGGCTGACCTCATCGGCAGGGTTCGCAGCCACCTTCAGGTAGGCGACGGCATCCTTGATCTCGCGGCGGTCATAGAACCGGGTTCCCCCGATCACCTTGTAGGGGATGCCGGTCTTCATGAACTGCTCTTCGATGACCCGTGACTGTGCGTTGGTCCGGTAGAACACCGCGATGTCACCCCAGCGGTGATCCCCCGAATCGTGCAGGCGAGCCGTCTCGGCCGCCACCCACTGGGACTCGTCGGATTCGTCCTCGGCACCGAAGCGCTTGATCTTCAGACCTGCGCCGACCTCGGTCCAGAGGATCTTCGGGGTCCTCGCCAGGTTGTTGGAGATGACGGCGTTGGCGGCGTCGAGGATGGTCTGGGTCGACCGGTAGTTCTGGTCCAGGACGACGACGGTGGTCTCGGGGAAGGTCTTCTCGAAGTCCGCGATGTTGGAGACGTCGGCGCCGCGGAACCCGTAGATGCCCTGGTCCTGGTCGCCGACGACGAACACGTTGCGGTGCTCCTCGCCCAGCAGGCAGACCAGGTCGTTCTGCACCGGGTTGGTGTCCTGGTACTCGTCGACGAGGACGTGGCGGAACCGGTGCTGGTAGGACTCGAGGACCTCCGGGCAGCGACCGAACAGCTCGACGGTGTTGGACAACAGGTCGTCGAAGTCCATGGCGCCGGCCTTCAGCAGGCGGGCCTGGTACTCGGCGAACACCTCGCCGAGCTTGCGCTCCATGATCACCTGGGCCGCCGCGACGAAGTCCTCGACGCCCTGGCCACGGTTCTTGGCCGCGCTGATGGCGGCGTGAGCGGCGCGGGCGGGCAGCTTCTTCGGATCGATGCCGAGGTCACGGATCACGTAGCCGGTGAGGCGCACGGCGTCGGCCTGGTCATAGATGGTGAACGACGACGGGAAGCCGAGCCGGGCGGCGTCACGTCGCAGGATCCGGACGCAGGCCGAGTGGAACGTCGACACCCACATCTTCTGGGCCACCGGCCCGACGAGTTGTCCGACCCGCGACTTCATCTCGTCCGCCGCCTTGTTGGTGAACGTGATGGCCAGGATCTCGAACGGCGAGAGCCCGCGCTCGAGGATCAGCCAGGCGATCCGATGGGTCAGCACCCGGGTCTTGCCCGAGCCGGCCCCCGCCACGACCAGCACCGGGCCGTCCGGGTGGGTCACCGCGTCGAGCTGGGCCGGGTTCAGTCCCGAGAGATCCAGGCGCCGTGCTGTCGGAGCTGCAGCGCGGGACGGCTCTGCGGCGGTGGTCATGACCACCGAAGGCTACCGGTCGGGACCGACAGCCAGGACAGTCCCGCCCGCCTCCGCGGGCTCGATCGCAGCCGTGAGCCGCACGAACCCGGCCACCGCGCACATCACGGTGACCATGCCGATGGCGGCGAGCAGGCCGATCGGCTGGTCGAACACGATGGCAGCGGCGATCGACACCTCGATGATCTCGATGAGGGTGATCGTGGAGGTGTCGGCGACCGACAGGTGGAGCTGTGACCAGCTGAAGCACAGGTGGCCGGTGCCCCCGACGGCGACCAGTCCGATCGCCCATGCCATCGCCCGCGGCGATGGCCAGACCCAGCCATCGCCCAGCAGGAGGGCAGCCGGCAACGTGATGGCCGACGACACCCACAGCACGCCGGCCAGGAACTCGAGCGGCTCGAGGACCTCCCGGGCCGACTTGGTCCCGAGGGTGTACACGCACCCGGCGAGCACTCCGAAGACCGCCAGCAGATCGCCTCGCAGGCTCCAGGCCCCACTGTTCGACGAGCCGGTCACGGCGATCACCGTCCCCACGAACGCCACCAACACCAGCACCATCGCCCGGCTGGGCAACCGGTCGCCGTGGAGGCGCGCCGCCACCGGGACGAGGACGAGCGGCGAGATGGCCCCGATCACGTTGGCATCGAGCAGGGTCGTCGACTTGTAGGCCATGAACAGCCCGACGATCCCCAGCCCGAAGCCGGCGCCTGCCACCGCCGAGACCCGAAGCTGGCGCCGCACCCGGGCCGCGGTCGGTCGGGACCCGCCCCGCAATCCGACGACGACCACGATGGCCTGGTAGGTGACGGCGCCCGACAGCGATCGCCAGAACGCGAGTTGCGGGCCGCCCAACGGCGATCCCTTCGCGATCAGCCCGCCGCCGGTCCAGAAGAACGTTCCGATGACCAGCACGGTCACCGCTCGCCGCCGGCCGACGGCCGCGGTCACGACGGCAGGAGTCGGGACCGGAAGAACTCCAGGACCTGGTCCAGGGCGCGGCGAGTCGGGTGGTCGGGGTCATCGGCCACCAGATCCTCGGTCACCACCGAATGAGCGGCCTTGCGGATCCCCCACGGGTTGCCGGGCGAGGAGTCGATCTCGACGCCGATGAACGCATCACCGAGCTCCCGGCGCAACGTCTCGAACCGCTCCGCCGGAACCAGCCGGTCACCGGTGAACCGCATGCCCAGCACGCAGATGCCTTCGTCGACAGTGCGCTGCTTCACGAGCGCGAGGTCCTCCGGGGAGAGGCCCAGATCCGACCGCGACCGGGCGCTGAACCCGAGGGGCAACGACGGCTGGCTCAACACCGGGGCGATCACCGAGGTGTCGACGGTCATGCCGAGAGCGAAGCCACCCGTGAAGCACATGCCGATCGCCCCCACGCCGGGCCCACCGCAGTCGACGTGGACCTGGCGGGCCAGCGCCCGCAACCACAGGCCCACCGGCGCCGTTCGTCCGAGGGCGAAGGCGCTGAACTGGCGCGAGACGCACGCGCCCGGCGCCATCCGGGCATAGGCGGCGAGCGACGGAGGCTCCCCGGGCCGCCCGAAGAGCTGGGGCACGTAGACCGTGCAGCCGATGTCCACGACCCGACGCGCGAACTCGAGCACCTTCGGCGTGATCCCAGGCATCTCGGCCATGACGATCACCGCCGGCCCACTGCCCGCCCGGTAGACGTCCCGGGTCGTGCCCGCCCCGGAGAACTGGAATCGCTCGAAGTCGGAGAGCAGCTCGGTCGTCACGATCGCCGAGCCTACCGGCGGGTCCCCGGAAGGCCCGGAGCGTCCGGCGGACCGCGGACCGCTGCGGCGGAGCGGCCGGCCGGGATCGGCAAGACTGCTTCGCATGGTCTCAGTGGAGACGCTCGGTCAGCTGGTCCCCGGACCAGCGGCGACGGGCCGGACGGTGGGCGCGGCCAACAACAACGTCGATCTGGCCCGCTTCGACGGACGCCTCTACCTGGCATGGCGCACCGCACCCACCCACTTCGCCTCGGCGTCGGCCCGCATCGTGGTGTCCTCCGCCCCCGGTCCCGTGGGTCCGTGGCGCTCCGAGACGACGGTCGCCGTCGGAGGGGATCTGCGTGAGCCGCGACTGGTGGCGACCGCCGACGCCGTGCACCTCTTCGCCATGGAGCTCGGGACCGATCCGAAACGGTTCCAACCGCGACGGATGCTGCACCTGCGGTCCGCCGGTGACGG
>Ga0315287_10009086_pt1 | contig 10049 bp, 8 predicted proteins | sample YL17G11_0_MG_FD_205037 | JGI IMG/M metagenome (GOLD analysis project Ga0315287, IMG submission 205037) | Sediment microbial communities from Yellowstone Lake, YNP, Wyoming, USA - YL17G11_0 | ecosystem: Environmental > Aquatic > Freshwater > Lake > Sediment | place: USA: Wyoming | collected... | reverse complement strand
GACCATCTGGAGGTCGAGCTTTTCCTGGGCGCCGATCTGGACGGCGAAAAGGACGAGCAGGATGACGACGGCGAACGAACGGCCTGAGAGATGCTTTTTCATGCGTGCCTCCTCGAAGACGCTGGAAATATATCAGTCTGCCTGGCCGGTGTCAAAGGGCCAAGGGACGAGCCTTCGGCTCGCCACTCGCCCGTGATCTATATCCACGGACGAGTACTGCGGAAGTAGACCCCCGGGCAAGCCCGGGGCCCCGGCCGCTGCCGAGGCTTCCGGAATCGGGGCTTCCTGCATTATAATAGGGTTATGAGAGCCGCCTTCCTGACCGGCGTTCGGACGATCGAGATCCGCGAGGTCCCGGCACCGCGCCTGACCCGGGACGACGACGTCCTCGTCCGAAGCCAAGCCGTCGGCGTCTGCGGCAGCGACCTCCACTACTTCCTCTCCGGCTCCGTCGGCGGCGACAAGGTGTCTTACCCCTTCATCCCCGGTCATGAATGCGCCGGTGTCGTCGAGGAGGTGGGCCGCGGCGTCACTCGGGTCAAGCCGGGAGACGCGGTCGTCGTCGAGCCGGCGGTCTCATGCGGGACCTGCGACCAGTGCCGGACGGGGCGGCCCCACACCTGCCGAAAGCTCCTTTTCCTCGGCCACTACGGAGAGCTTACCGGCGGGATGGCCGAGTTCGCCCTCGCCCCGGAGAGGAATTGCGTCCCCCTCCCGGCGAAGATGAGCATCGTCCAGGGCGTCCTGGCCGAGCCTCTCTCGATCGCCCTCTACGCGGCCGGGCTGGCCGGGTCGGTCCGCGGGAAAACGGCCGGGATCCTCGGGGCCGGGCCGATCGGATTGTGCGCGGCCATGGTTCTCAAGGCTGAGGGCGCCGGGGCCCTCTTCATGACGGACAAGGTCGAGGCCCGGGTCAAGGCCGCCCGGACGGCCGGGGCCGACTGGACCGGCAATCCCGACCGCGAGGACATCGTCGCCGAGATCCTCGGCCGTGATTCCCTCGGCCTCGACATTGTCTTCGAATGCTGCGGCGACCAGTCCGCCCTCGACCAGGCCGTCGCCCTGCTCAAGCCCGGCGGGACACTGGTCGTCGTCGGCATCCCCCTCGAGCCGCGCATGTCCTTCGAGAGCGGCAAGATCCGGCGCAAGGAAATCCGGGTTCAGAGCGTCCGGCGCCAGAACAAGTGTCTGGAAAGGGCCGTCGGCATGATCCACGCGGGGCGGGTCAAGCCGGACTCCCTGGCCACCCACTTCTTCAAGCTCGAGGAGGCCGGCGCGGCCTACGAAACCGCCGCGGCGCGCAGCGACGGGGTCCTCAAGGCCATCGTCCAGCCGTAGATACGCGGGTTTTTCTACGTGCGCCGGAACTATACGGTCGGGTGACCCGGTACTTCGCGGTTATGGGGACGCTGGTCTTCTTGACGTTCCCCCGACGGGCGTTGGTCTGGCCGACACCAATAAAGCGCTGGCGGCAAGAGGGACTCTAGCAACCTATTACGGGGGTCTAGCGTCTTAAGAGGCGTACATCGCCATCGCGGCTTCCGGCAAGAGGCCGGATGGGCTGGAGGAAGAAATGGCTAAAACGTATTCGCAGCGACGGGGAAGCGCCTGGGCGTGGGGATCGGCGTTCATTCTGCTGATGATGACCTCGATTTCAGTCCCGACGGCGGCCGGCCAGGACCCGGTCAAGACATACGAAAAATTCCTGGGCAAATACGAATTCGATATGAGCGCGATGGGGGGCGGGCTGAAAATTTTCGAATTCTATGTGAAAGACGGCGCGTTCTGGATCGAATACGGCTTTACCTCGCCCGGCGAGCTGAAGGCCGAGGAGAACTCCACCGATCAATTCACGTTCACCGACCCCGACGACGGGTTGATCAAGGTCACTTTTCAAAAAGACGCCGAGGGGCAGTACTCGAAATGCCGCGTCGTGGCCGAGTCGCTGAGCCTGGATATCGTTGGAACCAAACAGAAATAAAGAAGCTTCCGGGGTAGGACCGCGGCCCCAAAGAGGAACGCCGGGTCACCGCCAGAGCGTGACGATGACCGCCGCGGCGACCTGGTAAACGAGCTGGTAACCCGAGACGATGAGCCACAGGCCCACGGGCTTGTGCTCGAAGAGATGGGTCGTAGCGAAGGCCATGGCGCTAAAACCGACACCGGTCAGGAGTCCGAGAAAGAGGCCGGCCTTGAGGCCGGACGAGCCGAGGGCCCAGGCAAAAATATCCAGCACGAAGGCGGTGACGAGCGCCGCCGCGAAGGTCAGGATGTAGGTCCGAGCCATACGTGAGGAAGGGATGGACTTGACCTTTTCCTCCGTCCAGCCGGTGTAGCCCGCCCAGGCTTTCCCGAACAGGGGTCCGTACCAGATGAAACCGATGACCAGGGAGGCCACGCCGCAGGCCAGGATAGCCCAGATGTTGATGTGATAGCTCATATTCGGGAACATCGATGCCTCCTTAACAAATTCGATTTCAGCCGGCGAGGAGCCGGTACTTCGCCTTGATGGGCGTGCTGGCCTTGAGCATGACCCAGACGGGACAGAAGCGCTCCTCGGACAGGGCCAGGGCTTTCTCGACCGAGGCGCCGTCGACCCGGCCCCCCCGGAATTCGAACTCAAGCTCGACCGAAGTGAGGACGGTCGGGTGAATCTCCTTCTTGACGCCGCGGGCGTGAACGGTCAGGTCTTCGACGTCCTGGCCCATCCGCTTCAGGAGCCCAACCGTGACCTGGCCGCTGCAGCCGGCCAGGCTCGTGAGCAGCAGTTCTAGGGGCGAAAAGCCGTCGATCGCCTCGCCCTCCGGAGTGAAGTCGATGGCCACGGGCGTTCCGGCCCGGCCGGACTTGCCGTCGAAACGCATCCCGCCCTTGAAGATGACCTCGGTCAGGACTTCTTTCGCCATCGGGGGCTCCTTCCGGCCGTCGGCCGCCACGCTTCTGGAGGTAGTATCCAACATGGAGACGCGCGGCGTCAATGCAAGGCCGCGGCCAAGGCCAAGTGAACCGGAGGGACAGTCCCCTTCGGGGACAGTCCCCCTTCCCGTTCGGGGACAGTCCCTAGATCTCCTGGTGCTCGGTGCGGTGGATGATCTCGTTCTGGAGCTCGGTGCTGCAGTCGACGAAGTAGTCGCTGTAGCCGGCGACGCGGACGATGAGGTCGCGGTATTTCTCGGGTTGGGCCTGCGCTTCCCTTAAGAGGTCGGCCGTGACCACGTTGAACTGGATGTGGTGGCCCATGAGCCGGAAGTAGGACCGGACCAGGTCTTTGACCGCGGCCAGACCCGTGTCGTCGGCCAGGAGCTGGGGCGTGAATTTCTGGTTGAGGAGCGTCCCGCCCGTCCGGACGTGGTCCATCTTGCCGAGCGACTTGATGACGGCCGTCGGCCCCTTGCGGTCGGCGCCCTGGACGGGCGAAACGCCTTCCGAGACCGCGTCGCCAGCCAGCCTGCCGTCGGCCGTGGCGCCGGTCATCTTCCCGAAATAGATGTGGGCCGTCGTCGGCAGGAGGTTGATCCGGTACGACCCACCGCGCGGCGTCGGCCGGCCGTCGACCGCCTCGAAGTAGGCCTCGAAGACCCGCTTCATCAGGCTGTCGGCGTAATCGTCGTCGTTGCCGAACTTCGGCGTCCGGTTGAGGACGCGCTGGCGGAGCATCTCGCAGCCGACGAAGTTCTTCCCAAGCGCCGCGAGGAGCTCATTCATCGCGAAGTGCTTGTTGTCGTAGACGTTGTATTGGATGGCGCTTAGGATGTCGGTGATCGTGCCCACCCCGACGCCCTGGATGTAGTTCGTGTTGTAGCGGGCACCGCCGGCGTGGTAGTCCTTGCCGTTCTTGACGCAGTCATCGACGAGAACCGAAAGGAACGGCGCCGGCAGGTAAGTCGCGTAGAGCTTTTCGATGACGTTGCTGCCGCGGACCTTGATGTCGACGAAATGACGGATCTGCTTCCGGAAAGCCTCGAAGAGCTCGTCGAACATCTTGAACGCCGTGGGGTCGCCGGTCTCGAGGCCGATCCTCTTGCCCGTCCTGGGGTCGACGCCGTTGTTCATTGTAATTTCGAAGACCTTGGGCAGGTTGAAATAGCCGGTCAGGATGTAAGCCTCTTTGCCGAAGGCCCCGGACTCGACGCAGCCGCTGGCGCCGCCGTTCCGGGCGTCGACGACCGACTTGCCCTGCCGGACGAGCTCCTGGACGATGGCGTCGGTGTTGAAGATCGAGGGCTGGCCGAAGCCGGTCTTGACGATCTTGAGGGCGCGCAGGAGGAAAGAATCCGGCCCCTTGGCGCTGACCTGGACCATCGAGCTCGGCTGGAGGATGCGCATCTCCTCGATGACGTCGAGGATGAGGAAGGACAGCTCGTTGACGCCGTCCGTCCCGTCTTCCTTCAAGCCGCCGACGTTGATGAGGGCGAAATCCGTGTACGTACCGCTCTCCTCGGCCGTAACGCCTACCTTTGGCGGCGCGGGCTGGTTGTTGAACTTGACCCAGAACGCCTGGAGGAGCTCCCGGGCTGACTCCTTCGTCAGCGTGCCATCGGCGATCCCCCTTTGGTAGAACGGCCAGAGGTGCTGGTCGAGCCGCCCGGGATTGAACGAGTCCCAGGTATTGTATTCGGTGATGACGCCCAGGTGGACGAACCAGTAGGCCTGGAGGGCCTCCCAGAAGTCGCGCGGCGCGTTGGCCGGCACCCGGTCGCAGACCTCGGCGATGCGCTTGAGCTCTTTCTTGCGACCGGCGTCCTTCTCCCCTTTCGCCAGCTCACGAGCCTTCTCGGCGTGACGGCGGGCGAAGGCGGCGATGGCTTCGACGCTCACGGCCATGGCCTTGAGCTCTTCCTGCTTGTCGTAGGCCGCAGGGTCGTTCATGAAGTCGAGGCCGGCCAGGGCCGGTTCGATGTCCTTCTTGAAATCGCTCATGCCCTTCTTGTAGATCTTGCCGTCGAGGACGGTGTGGCCCGGGGCGCGCTGTTCCATGAACTCGGTGAAAACACCGGCCTCGTAGGCGTCGATCCATTCCTTGGTCATTTCGGCGAAGATTCGGTCTCTCTGCGAACGGCCCTTCCAGAAGGGGATGATCTCCTCGGCGTAGAGCCGGCGCGTTTCCTCGTCCGAGGCGAAGGCGGTCTTTTTCCGGTCGTTGAGGTACTGGAGGTCCTGGAGGGAGTGGATGCAGACCTCGGGGTAGGTCGGCGTCGCCTTGGGCGCGGGGCCGCGCTCCCCGACGATGAGCTCGCCGTCGTTGAAGACGACGCGCTTATTCTCCATGATGTGTTTGAAGGCCAGGGCGTGCTGCATCGGGGTCGAAAGGACGCTGGTCTCGGACCTCTTGTAGAACTCGGTGACGAGCTTGGCCCGCTCGGCGCTGATCGTCGGCTTGGCTTCGAGCGTCTGCGCCCTGAGCTTCTTGATGCGTTCGTTCATGATCATCCTCCGCGCCGGACCTCGAAACCCGCCTCCCGGAACGCAGCCTCGACAGCGGCGATGCGCTCTTCGGAAGGAGTTTCGAATTTCCGGAAATGTGATTCTTGGCCGATCCTGCGGGCCTTTTCCAAGCCGCCGGAATGGTAGGGCAGCAGGCCGACTCGCCGGATAGTTTTCAAGGACGAGAGAAAGGCGATCGTTCGCCGGATGTTGTCGTCGTCGTCGTTGACGCCGGGGACGAGCGGGATGCGGACCCAGACTTCCGTCCGATTGGCGGCCAGCCGCTTCAGGTTGTCGATAATGGGGACGTTCGAAACGCCCGTGAATTCCTTATGCCGGGCGTCGTCCATGCACTTAAGATCATAAAGGATGAGGTCGGTCTTCGAGGCCATCCGGTCGAGGATACCGTTCTTGGAGAAGCCGGCGATGTCCACGGCCGTACGGATGCCGCGGGCGCGGCAGCCATCGAGGAGCGCTTCGGCGAACGCGGACTGGACGAACGGGTCGCCGCCGGAGAGCGTGACCCCGCCACCAGACTGCTCGTAAAAGACTCGGTCCTTCTCGACCTCGGCCAGGACATCCTCGACGCTTATCTCGCGGCCGACCATCTGCATAGCATCATAGAGACAGGCCTCGGCGCACTTGCCGCAGAGGTCGCAGGCCTCCCTGTCGATGACGACGGCGCCGGCAGCATCCTTGACGATGGCGCCCTTCGGACAGGCTTTGATACAAGCGTAACAGCGGGCGCACCGTCCCGGCCAGTGCATGAGCTCGGGTCCGACTTCGACGCTTTCGGGGTTGTGGCACCAGAGACAGCGCAGGGAACAGCCCTTAAGGAAGACGGTCGTCCGGATGCCCGGCCCGTCGTGGATCGAGTAGCGCTTGATGTCGAAAACCTTGCCTGTCACGCTAAATCCTCCGCGGTTCATGTCGATTTCGGTCTCTCTGCCCTCTATTTAGTCGTAATATATCAGATATCAGACCACAAATCAAGCACTTTTTTAAACGAAACTTCTACACTTTTCCCCTGATTTGGTATAAAAATCCATTTCCAGGGTCATCCGGCCAACCCGACAAGAGCCCGGCGCCGGAGCCGCGAGGAGACGCCATGAGCGAACGCCCCGCCTTCAACATGCGCTTTATCTGGGCGACGACGCTCGTCTCGGCCATGGGCGGGCTTCTCTTCGGCTACGATTGGGTCGTCATCGGCGGGGCCAAGCCCTTCTACGAGAAATTCTTCGGACTGACGACGCCGTCCCAGATCGGCTGGGCCATGTCGAGCGCCCTCGTCGGCTGTCTCGTCGGCTCGCTCGTCTCCGGCGGGCTGAGCGACCGCTACGGGCGCAAGCGGCTCCTCATCCTGGCCGGATTCCTCTTCACCGGGACGGGCATCCTGACCGCCTTGGCCCCGAGCTTCTCGTTCTTCATCGGGAACCGCCTCCTCGGCGGCGTCGCCATCGGCCTGGCCTCGAACCTCTCCCCCATGTATATCGCCGAGATCTCGCCGGCCGCGATGCGGGGCAAGTTCGTTTCCGTCAACCAGCTGACCATCGTCATCGGCATCCTGGCCGCCCAGCTCGTCAACTGGCTCATCGCCGAGCCCGTACCGGCCGGGGCCACGGCCGCCGACATCCTCGCCTCCTGGAACGGACAGGCCGGCTGGCGCTGGATGTTCGGCGCCGAGGCCGTCCCCGCTTTTCTCTTTTTCCTGCTGATGTTCCTCATCCCGGAGAGCCCGCGCTGGCTGGTCAAGAACGGGCGCGAGGCGGAAGCCGGAAAGATCCTGGCCAGGGTCGGCGGGACCGGCTTCGCCGGGCAGGCCCTCCGCGAGATCCGCGACACCCTGTCGACCGGCGAGATCCGGAAGGTCCGCTTCCGTTCTCTCTTCGGGCCCGGCCTGGCCAAGGTCCTCGTCGTCGGCGTCGTCCTGGCGATCTACCAGCAGTGGTGCGGCATCAACGTGATCTTTTACTACGCCGAGGAGATCTTCACCGCCGCGGGCTACGGCGTGAGCGGCGTCCTCTTCAACATCGTCATCACCGGCACGGTCAACCTGATCTTCACCCTCATCGCCATCCGCCTCGTCGACAGGCTGGGCCGGAAGCCCCTGATGATGGCCGGTTCCGCGGGCCTGGCCGTGGTCTTCGGCTTCATCGGCGCGAGCTACGCCGTCCACAGCCGCGGCGTCCATCTCCTGGCCCTCGTCGTCGTCGCCATGGCCCTCTATGCCCTGTCCCTCGCCCCGGTGACATGGGTCCTCCTCTCCGAGATCTTCCCCAATCGCATCCGCGGCGCGGCCATGTCCGTCTCGACGGTTTCCCTCTGGTCGGCCTGTTTCGTCCTAACCTACACCTTCCCGCTCCTCAACAAGGGGCTCGGCCCGGCCGGGACGTTCTGGATCTACGCCGGGATCAGTGTCTTCGGTTTCATCTTCATCAGGTCCCGCGTCCGGGAGACCAAGGGGAAGACCCTCGAAGAGATCGAGCGGGAGTTCGTCGGCCGTTAGCCCCGGGAGAAATCGATGAGCGAGCCTGAATTCGCAGAGGGCCCGAACGGAACGCCGCCGGCCGCCGTGCGCACGCCGGGCCTTCTCGCTCGCCTTTACCGCGAAGAACGGGACGCTTGGCGCAAGCACTACAGGAAATATTTCAAGTATGCCGCGCGGGCCCTCGGCACGGGCTTCGTCGTCGGCTTCGTCTATTTCATGCTTAGGCCGGACCAGGAAAAGAAGGCCCTGGAATTCGTGCTCCGATCGCTCAAGGACATTAACCTCCAAGGGTCGCCGCTCGTTCTGGCGTTGACTCTCTTCTACCATAACTCACGGGCTTCCGCGATCGCCCTTGCGGCGGGCTGGGTCCCTTTTCTCTACCTGCCCATCCTCGACCCGCTCGTCAACGGCGGCGTCCTGGGTCTTCTCGTTTCCGTGACGAAACACCAAGGCCTCGACGTCCCCCGGCTCGTCCTGACCAAGATCCTGCCCCACGGCGTCTTCGAGCTATCTGCCGTCCTCTACGCGACAAGCCTCGGACTCTATCTCTCGGCGGGGATGGGTAAGAAGGCCGTCGCCGCGTGGCGAAAGAAACGAGGCCAACGGTATGGCCAGCCGCCCCCGGCTCAGGACCTGACGAACTTTCTCGAAAGCTACCCGGAGCGGGCGGCCGGACCCGAAAGCCTGGCCCGGAACGTCGTCCGCTCGTTCGTCCTGGTCGTCCTGCCGCTTCTTCTCATCGCCGCGTTCATCGAGGGCTTCATCACACCGCTTCTCTGACCGGCGGTGAGCTGAAATCCTTTTTTTTGGTTCTTCGCCTGATTTCGGGGAATCTAACGCGGCGGTGAATGCCGCCCTGAAGCCCCCCGTAGCGGAGGGGCGGCAGGGAGCGGATTTTGAGAAGCGACCGACAGAAGTGCGGCGGAGCGGCCCGGAGCCGCACTTCTGGGAGATATCTGAATCGAGTCTTGGATATCAGGCCTCAGAAGATTTGCAATATTGGAAGATTCCCTGGCCGACCGCCGGGACTGGTTCCCGGGGGGGCCGGGGGGAAAAGGGGGGTATTCACTGCCGCGATTCCCCGAAAGCAGGAGAAGAACCCTTTATTTCACATAAAACTTGTGGACCGTGACGGTGCGGTATTTCTGCCCCGGCTCGAGGATGGTCGAGGGGAAGTTGGGGTGGTTCGGGGAATCGGGGAAATGCTGGGTCTCGAGGCAAAAGGCGTAGTGCTTGTGGTAGGCCTTGCCGCCCTTACCGACGACCGTCCCGTCCAAGAAATTGCCCGTATAGAGCTGGATGGCCGGCTGGTCGGTATAGATCTCCATCGCCCGGCCGCTTTCCGGCTCCTCGACCCGCGCAGCCAGGGCGAGTGCGCCGCCTCCGCCGCGAAGGACGAAATTGTGGTCGTAACCGCCCTCGACTTGGGCGATCCGCTCGCCGATCGCGTGAGGTGACGTGAAATCGAACGGCGTCCCCGCAACGCTCACGACCTCGCCGGTCGGGATGAGATTGGCCGCAGAATCGACCGCCGTGAACTCGTCGGCCTCGAGCCGGAGCGCGTGGCCGAGGACGTCGCCGTTCCCCTCCCCCTTGAGGTTCCAGTAGGCATGGTTGGTCAGGTTGACGGGCGTCTTCTTGTTTGTCTCGGCCTCGTAGCTGATGCGGAGCTCGTCGGCCTTCGTCAGCATGTAGACGACTGTGACCGAGAGGTTTCCGGGATAGCCCTCTTCCATGTCCTTGCTGAGATAGGTCAGCTTGACGCCAACGCCGTCGGCGGCTTGGACCGGCTCGGGCTTCCAGACGACCTTATCGAAGCCCTTGAGCCCGCCGTGAAGGCTATTGCCGTTGTTGTTTTGGGCCAGCGCATACTCGATCCCGTCTAGCGTGAACCGGCCCTTGGCGATCCGGTTGGCGTAACGGCCGACGATGACCCCGAAATACGGATGCGTCTCGAGGTATCCCTCAAGGTTGTCGAAGCCCAGGTTGACGTCCGCGAACTCGCCCTTGCGGTCCGGCAGGCGGAGGGAAACAAGGGTTGCCCCGTAGGTCATGACCCGGGCTTCGATCCCGGAGGACCTGTTGGTCAGTGTGTAGATATCGACGGCCGCACCGTCGGCGAGGTGCCCGAAAAGCT
>Ga0315287_10009085_pt1 | contig 10051 bp, 10 predicted proteins | sample YL17G11_0_MG_FD_205037 | JGI IMG/M metagenome (GOLD analysis project Ga0315287, IMG submission 205037) | Sediment microbial communities from Yellowstone Lake, YNP, Wyoming, USA - YL17G11_0 | ecosystem: Environmental > Aquatic > Freshwater > Lake > Sediment | place: USA: Wyoming | collected... | reverse complement strand
ATCCAGTGCCGCGGCCACGGGACGAGGAACGCGACACGGCCCGGAATCCGGAGCGTCACGCCGCCGCGGGCGGGGATCCGGTCGCGCTCGATGACGAGGTGGCTGCCGCGGGCGGGCAGGATCTCGAACGAGCGTGCCCCGAACGGGCGATCCGGGAGCGCGCCCCATACCCCGGTGGCGTCGAGCACGGCCGATGCCCGCACCTCCGCAGTGGCCCCGGTGAGCAGGTCCAAGACCGTGGCCCCGGTCACACGATCGCCGTTCCTCAGGGGCCCGGCCGCCCGTACGCGCGTGACCGCGACCGCTCCGCCCTGCCCGTTGGCGAGGGCCGTGCGCACGACGGCGAGCGTGAACCGCGCGTCGTCCTCCATGGCGTCGTGGTAGAGCAGCGCGCCCCGCAGATTCGAGCGCACGAGGTTCGGTGCGTAGGCCAGGGTCTCGTCGATCCCCAGGTGGCCATGGCGGCCGGCCGATGTCATCGAACCGAGGAGATCGTAGGCCGTCAGGCCGATCTCGTAGAACGCGCGCTTGACGAACCGCGGCCCGTAGATCGGGAACAGGAACGCCTCCATGCGGACCAGGTGCGGCGCCAGGCGCAGGAGTCGGGCGCGCTCCGCGAGCGCCTCTCGGACCAGGCCCACCTCGCCCTGCTGGAGGTATCGAAGCCCGCCATGGATCAGCCGGCTGGAGCGGGAGCTGGTGCCGGCGGCGATGTCCTCCTGCTCGACGAGCGCCACCTTGAGGCCGCGCGACACCGCGTCGAGCAGCGCCCCGGCGCCCACGATCCCGCCACCCACGATGAGCAGGTCCCAGCGCTCGTCCGCGAGACGGGCGAGGTCCGCGGCGCGGCGCTCGAGCGGGCCGGTCACCGGTCTGCCCTCAAGCCCTCGGTCGGCGGATGATCCGCCACAGGACGAGCCCGGTTCCGGCGATCAGCACCACGATCAGCAGCGGCGTATGGGAGACGATGGCCTGGCCGTCGCCGGGCAGCATGGCCGTCACGCCAGCCGCGAGCATCACGACCAGCACGACGGCCGCGGCGACGAGCAGGACCTCGCGCAGGCCGGGCTCACGCACGTCGGCCATTCGCTAGCCCCGGTCCGCCTCGGGAGGGATGCCGATCGGGGCGACGAGGATCCGCCCCGCCAGCGCTCGTCCCATGCGGGTGCGGAGCCCCGTCTTCGGGCGGTGGAAGGTCACCGTCAGGTCCGCGCGGACGACGGGGTCCGACGGGTCACCAGATGTCAGGTCGACCGCGGTGGGCGTGTCCACGGCGAGGACCGGGATCCCGGCCTCCCTGGCCTTGCGGATGATCTCGACGGCGGTGCGAACCGGCTCCCGCAGCTGGCCGCGAACCCCGGTGCCCAGCAGCGCATCGACCACGATGGACGCCTTCTCGATGCCCTGGCCCAGGATCGCCACGTCGCGGGCGACAGGAGCATGGATCCGGGTCACGCCGTCCACACCGTCCAGGCGCTTCCAGTTCCGGAGCGCATCGGGGGTGCCCGGCCGCTCGTCCGCGGCGATCAGGACGGCGATCACGGGCGTCCCCCACCCCGCCAGCACGCGCGCGGCGACGAACCCGTCGCCGCCGTTGTTGCCCGGGCCGGCCAGGATCAGGACCGGCTTGTCCTCCCGCCCGTTGAACGCGACGAGGGCCCGGGCGGCCGCGGCAACGGCCGTGCCGGCGTGTTCCATGAGCGTCTCGCCGGGGGTGCCCAGCGCCTGCGCCTTGAGGTCAGCGCCGGTCATCGCCTCCGCGGTGATCGCGGTGCGCGCGGCGGCCGCCGACCAGCGCAGCTCCAGCTCGTCGAGTGTGAGCGTGGCGAGATCGGGGTCGTCGGCCGGCAGGGGCGGGGTTCGGGGGGGCACGCCCGAAGGGTACCGTCAGTCGGGCGCCGGGTGTCCCAGCAACTCGTCGGTCCGCGGGTCGGGGATCCCGGCGTAGTAGCGCTCCAGGACCGCCCTGAACAGCGGCTCGTCTGGGGCCACGCGGTGGAACAGGGTCATGGACGACCGCACCTTTGCCGCGTCGACCGGGCCAAGGATCTGCTCCGCGGTACGGTCCTCGAGGGTCAGCAACGCGACGGCACAGGCCCGGAGCCGCGAGCCGAGCTCCGGGTGTGCGAGGTACTCGCGTGCCTCGTCCGGGGAGCCGATCGCGTAGTAGCGGGACAGCTCGCTGTGGCCCAGCCCGGCGACCTGCGGAAAGACGAACCAGATCCAGTGCCCGGTCTTGCGACCCGCGCTGAGCTCACGCAGGGCGCCGTCGATCACGAGCTGCTGGGCATCGACGAAGCGCTGGAGATCCCACGTCATGGGCGCATTGTGAACCGGTGTCAGCTCGGGAGCCTGGCCTCCGGGCCACCATCCCGGTCCCGCGCCTCCAGGAGACCCTCCGCGGCCAGCGTCATGACCGCCTCGCGGACCGCGTGGGCCGGGTGCTCGCCGATCGCCTCCGGGTAGGCGACCCAGGCGCCGTCCTCCGCGTCTCGAGCACGGGCCATGATCCGGCCGCGGAGCCAGCGGCGCGTCGACGGGAACGGTGGCTCGGGCCGCCACGTTGCCCGCGGGGAACGCGCGCTGGTCGCCGCGGCGTCGCCGGTCAGCCGGTCCGCGGCTGCGTACTTGCAACAGGCGACGACCGGACAGTCCGCGCAGCGTGGCCTCGCCGGCCGACACAGGCGCGCCCCGAGGTCCATCAGCGCGTGCGTCCAGGCATCGGGGCGGTCGGGGGGCACGACCGCGTCGGCCAGGGCCTGCATCTCGGCCGCCGTGAACGCCTCCGGCCCACCGGCCACGATCCGTCCCAGCACCCGGCGCACGTTCGTGTCCACCGCGCCCACCGGCACCCGGAACGCGATCGCGGCCACGGCGCGGGCGGTGTACGGGCCCACGCCCGGCAGCGTCACGAGCGTCGCCACGTCCGCAGGCACCACGCCCCCGTGGTCCGCGACGATCGCATGGGCTGCGCGGTGAAGGCTCAGGGCACGCCGGTTGTAGCCGAGGCCCGCCCAGGCCCGCAGGACATCGGCAACGGGCGCCTCGGCCAGCGCCACCACGGTCGGCCAGCGCGCCATCCATCCGGTCCAAGCCTCCGCCGCACGCACCGCCTGGGTCTGCTGCGCCATCAGCTCCGAGACGAGCACCGCGTATGGATCCGCCGTCGCCCGAAACGCGAGCTCGCGACCTGTAGCGTCGTACCAGGCGAGGATCGCGTCCCTGGCCGCGGTCGGCATGCGGTCGGCGGGGGCAGAAGGGTCGTCAGTGGTCACCCACCTACGATACGGGCGGGCCGTCGAAGCGGGCGGCGAGGTAGCCCACGGTCCGGTCCGGCGGTCCGCCGGCGTCCGCGGATGTCGAGGCGGCGAGCATCGTGCCCGTCGTGGCCCCCATCGCCCGCAGCGCCGCGAGGCCGAGCACGGCAGGCTCGATCCCGCACATGCCACAGGCGAGGCCGCGGATCCTGGCGAGACGCATGTCCGCCTCGAGCGACGCGAGCCCCGCCGGGTCGAGGTCAAGGATCGCCGGCAGGAGCGTCTCCGTCGCTCGCTCGCAGGCGGCGGCGGGCGGGTAGTGCGCCATGTCCGAGCTGATCGCGAGGACGACCCGGTCGCCGGCGGCGCGATGCCCCGCGAGCAGTCGGCCCAGGCGAACTCCCGCCTCGATCGCCCGCCCGCCGGTTCCGGCCGAGACCGCGAGCGGCACGATCCGTGCGCCCGGCGCAGTCTCCACGAGCAGCGGCAGCTGGACCTCGAGCGAGTGCTCTCCGCTGTGGGCGTCTCGATCCACGAGGAACGGCGGCCCGAGGGCCACGATCTCAGCCGCCAGCGCGCCGTCCACCTCGAACTCGCCTTGAGGCACGGCCCAGGCCCCGGAGTCCCAGGCGCCGACGCCGTCGAGCCAGCCAGCACGGTGGTTGGTCCCGAGGAGCACGACCACCAGGGGCTCGCCAGGGTCGGCGGTACCGCCCGTGTCGTCGAAACCGCCGGACCCCGGCCGGAGACAGGCCCACGCCGCCGCCGCCGGCGCGCCCGAGTAGACGAGACCGGCGTGGGGCACGAGGATGCCGATCGGCAGGTCCAGGTGGCCTATGTCGCCAGTCGGGGTCCCGGGCAGGCGTGCGGCGGCAGCGAACAGCTCGTCCACGAGCCGGCGAAGCTCCACAGGCGACCCCGGGTAGAACGAGCCCGCCACCGCGGGCGGGCGCACCGGCCCGGTCATCGTGGCGCCTCGTCCCCGCTCGCCGCCCCGCCTGCGGTGGGCGCCCATCGACCGGCGATGACCCGCCCGCATCCCGGGCATACCCCATCCGGACCCAGCACAGACCGGGACCGATAGCCGGTCCGCTCCACGAGCAGCAGGCCGCAGGCCGCGCACCGCGTGTCCTCCATGTCGAGCTCGGGTGCATTCCCGACGTACACGTACCGCAGGCCGGCCTCCCGTCCAATCTCCGCGGCGCGCCGCAGGGTTGCGAGCGGCGTGGGCGGCACGTCCCGCATCCGGAAGGCCGGGTGGAACCGGCTCACGTGCCACGGCGTGTCGGGACCCAGGGTCCGGGCGATCCAGCCGGCCAGCGCCCGAAGCTCGGTGTCGCCATCGTTGTGGCCGGGGATGACCAGCGTGGTCAGCTCCAGCCAGATGCCTGCGTCGCGGTAGGCGACGATCGCGTCGAGGACGTGGGCCAGCCGGGCACCGCACAGGCGCCGGTAGAACGCGTCGTCGAAGCTCTTGAGGTCCACGTTGGCCGCGTCGAGGACCTCCGCGAGGAGGCCGACGGCCTCGGGGGTTGCGTAGCCGTCCGTGACGAACAGGTTGCGCAGGCCCGCCCGCCGTGCGATCCGGCCGGTGTCGAGCGCGTACTCCAGGAACACGGTCGGCTCGACGTAGGTGTAGGCGATGGATCGGGCGCCTGAATGCTCCGCGATCTCGACGATGCGCTCGGGCGAAAGCCGCCGCTGCGGGCTCTCCAGGCCCAGCCGGGGCGCCTGGGCGATCTCCCAGTTCTGGCAGAACACGCAGTGGAACGGGCAGCCGATTGTCGAAATCGAGTACGCGAGCGAGCCCGGATCGACGTGGAACAGCGGCTTCTTCTCGATCGGGTCAAGGCCTGCCGCGGCCACGGCCCCGTAGGCCAGGCACCACAGGGTCCCGTCACGGTTCTCGCGCACGCCGCAGATCCCATCGCGTCCGGGCCTTACCAGGCACCGATGGGCGCAGACCCCGCAGCGCACGCTCCCGTCAGGCAGGGTCTGGGCAAGGATCGTCGGGACTGCGTCGGCGTGGGAGCGATTGAGATGCGGCATATCGATACCCGGAGTCTCGCGCGTCCGGGCAGGCCGCTCCAGTGCCGCGGGGATGCGTCTGGGGGCACTTCCGCCCTGTCCCGGGGGTCCGCGGTGGCGCACCATCCGGCCATCATCGGAGGCCCGAGCCATGGCATGTCCAGACACCGCGTCAACGCCCGGCTCCACGGTGGACGTGGAGCCCGTCAACGACGGTGGTCCGCCGCCGGTCGTGATCCCACCCGCCGAGCAGGCCCAGCTCCTGGGCCTGGCCCGGGTCGCCGTCGCCGTCGCGGCCGGCGCGCTGCCGGGCACGGCGCTGGACGCGGCCCGAGCCGCGGAACCGCTGCCGGACCGTCGGGCCGGGGCGTTCGTCACGCTGACCGAGAACGGGCAGCTGCGGGGATGCATGGGCAACCTCGACACGGACAACCCGGCATGGGCGTCCGTGGTCGAGGCGGCGCGCTGGGCCGCCAGGGGCGACCCCCGGTTCCTGGGCGTGGAGCCCGGCGAGCTCGCCGCCATCGAGATCGACGTGTCCATCCTGGGCCCGCTGGAGCGGCTCGACGATCCGTCCGCGTTTCGGCCCGGGACGGACGGGATCGTCGTCCGCCGGGGCGGGCGGCGCGGGCTTCTCCTGCCGGAGGTGGCCGAGACCGTGGGACGCGGGCCCACCGATATGCTCGTCGCGTGCTGCCGGAAGGCGGGACTCCGGGGCGACGCGTGGCACGAGCCCGGGACGGAGCTCTGGGTCTTCCGGACCCACCGCTTCGGCGGCCCGGCGGCGTGATGCGGTTCGGGGCAGCGTTCTGGGTCCAGCGGACCGGCTGGCCCGAGCTGCGCGAGGCCGTCCTCCGCTGCGAGGCGGCCGGCTTCGATGACCTCTGGATCGACGACCACCTCCTCTCGGACGAGGGCGACTGGCACGACCCCAAGCTCGAGGGCTGGACGACCCTCGCCGCCATCGCCGCGGTGACGGAGCGGGCTCGGCTCGGGCACATGGTCGTCGCCAACACGCTCCGCAACCCGGGCCTCACGGCCAAGATGACGACGACGCTCGACCACGTCAGCGGCGGGCGGATGATCCTGGGCCTGGGGGCCGGCTGGTTCGAGCGCGAGCACGAGGCCTTCGGGTTCGACTTCGGGACGGGCTTCGGCGAACGCCTGGACCGGCTCGGCGAGGCGGTCCCACTGATCCGCCGGCTGCTGGACGGCGAGACCGTCACGCACGAGGGCCGCTTCTATCGCTTCGACGAGGCCGTCTGCGCCCCGCGGCCGGTCCAGGCGCGGGTCCCCATCCTCATCGGCGGCTCCGGGCCCAGGAAGACGCTGCCGTTGGTCGCCCGCTACGCGGACCTGTGGAACACCTACGGCTCGCCGGATGAGCTGGCGGCGTCCGACGCGATCCTGCGGGCGGCCTGCGAGGCGGTGGGCCGGCACGAGCGCGAGATCGAGCGCACGGTCAACGTCAACGTCGTGATCCGCCCGACCCGCGCCGAGGCTGAACGAGCATGGGCGGGCTGGATGCGCACCCACCGGACGCAGGAGGGCGAGGACCACCTCGACGCCGCTGGGCCCTTGGACGAGGTGGCCGCCGCGCTGCGGCGCCGAGCCAACGTGGGCTTCGCGCACCCGGTGCTGGTCTTCCGGACGCCGTTCGACCTCGAGACCATCGAGCGGCTGCCGGACCTTCGGGCGGCGTTGACCTGACGGTCAACCGGCGAGGCCTCTCCCGATCGGGGCGTTCCCGGCTACCACTACGCGAGCCGCCGGCGACGCGGTCAGGCCGGCTCACCGTGCTCGAGGAGCCAGCGCATGCCCTCGTGGTCGGCCCGCACCATGGCCGGCATCAGCGTGGCGGCGTATACGAGCTCACGGATCTCCCTGGCGACCTCGAACGCGTCGAGCAGGTCGAGGTCCAGCGTCACCGGCGCTCCGGATCGCCGCAGGCCATCGGCATAGGCGGCCAGGAACCGGGCCCGTGCACGCTCGATCCAGGCGTCGATGTCCAGCCTCGGACGCTCGATGGGTTCCCCGGTCCGGGCGTCGGCCCGACGGCGGGCGTCCCGGGCGATGTGGTCCAGAGACCGCAGAATCGAGGCGACGTCGCGCAGCGGTGAATCGGGCCGGCGCCGCTCCTCGAGCGTACGCAGCGGATCGCCCTCGAAACCCACAACGCGATAGCCGTCATCGGCGACGAGCAGCCGGCCCAGGTGGAGGTCGCCGTGGATGCGCATCACCATGGGGGCGGCGGCCACGGCCTCGAACCGCGACAGGCGCGCGGCGATGGTCGCAGCGTCGCGCCGGAGATCGGCCGCGGCTCCCGGGTCCACCGTGCCGACCGCGTCGAGGGCCAGGTCGAGCTGACGATGCGCATCCCAGCGCCATGCCTTCAGCTCGTCGTGCGTGGCCCCGCGCGGGACGAGGTCCGGAGCATCGGCCGGCGGCGAGGCGAGCGCCGCGTGGAGCCCCGCGACCAGCGTCCCGAGGTCCGGCGCCACGTCCGTCGCCCACTCCATCGACACCCTGCCAGGTGCCGCGATGAGATCCGCGAGGAACTCCGCCGTCCGCTCGTCCACGCCATCGGCACCCGCGACAAAGGCCTGGAGCATCGCCACCGTGGACACACCACCGTCACGGGTCACCGCCTCAGCCCAGCCGGCGAGCCGCGGGACGCCGCTGAACTGCGCCTCCTCCGACAGGTAGGCGGTCAGCTCCAGGTCCGGGTTCAAACCGGGCTGCACTCTCCGGTACGCCTTGAGGAGCAGCCGGCCGCCGATCACCGCGGACGTGGTTGCCCGGTCGCGACCGAGCGGCGTCTCGGCAGCCGACCCGACCTCGTCGACCGCCCCGCCCCACGCGTCCCCGAACCCCGGCGAGGGCCGGCAGACCAGCGCGGCGTCCACCCGGCCGCCGTCCGTGCCGGGGGTCTCCGATACCCCGTCACGGGTCAGCGCCGGGATCGTGCGACCGGCGGCGATCGCGGCGGCCAGGGCCCTCCAGGCGCCATCACCCTCGAGAGCCTCGTGCGCGACGCCGTCCCCGATCACGAACGGGATCGCGTACCGGTCCGTCCGCCCATCGAGCCCGCCTGTCGCGTCCGTCTCCACGTCCACGAGGGCCAGCACCAGGCCTGGGGCGATGGCGAAGGCGTGGGCGAGGTGCACCTCTGCCACGGTCTCACCGCTGGCCACGTGCCTCGGGCGCGCGGCGAGTTCGGCGAGGTCGAGATCGCGGACCGCCCGCGCCACGGCAGCGCCGTCGAAGGGGCCGGGGTGGGGATGGTCAGGGTCGGTCACCTGGAGCTCCGTGCGAACCCGCCGCGGGCGCCCGCCGGTGGTCGGGCAGGTGACGCAGATTGTGCGCCGGACCCGGGCGGCGGCGTAGCGCGAACCGGGCCGATCAGGCAAACGGCCGGTCCTCGATGTCGATCTCGCGCCGCACCCCCGGCGCCCACGGGATCGCGAGCCGGCGGACGATTCCCACCAGCGCGTACAGCGACAGCGACAGCACCGATGTGACGAGGATCGCCGCAAACACGAGGTCCGTCCGGAAGGCGTTCTGGCTGATCTGCATCCAGATCCCGAGGCCCTCGCGCGCCCCGACGTACTCCCCGAACACCGCCCCGATCACCGCGTACACGACCGAGATCCGCAGGCCGATGAAGAACGACGGCAGAGCGGCCGGCCAGCGGAGCTTCCGGAACACCTGGCCATCCGTGGCGCCGTAGCTCCGCAGCAGGTCCTCGGCCTCGAGCGACGTGCTGCGGAAGCCGTCGAGCAGCGCCACCACGATCGGGAAGAACGTCACCAGGATCACGACCAGCACCTTGGGCGCCAGCCCGAACCCGAACCAGAGCAGGAACAGCGGCGCCAGCGCCACCACCGGGATGGTCTGGGACGTGACGAACAGCGGCTCCACGGCCCGGCGCACGGTCTTCGCCCGGTCCATGGCCGCCGCTGCGGCAATCGCCAGCACGACAGCCAGCGCGAACCCCAGCACGGTCTCCAGGAGCGTCGGGATCGCGTGCCGCAGCGCGTCGTCGCGGAACGTCCAGAGCGACTCCAGGATCCGCACCGGCCCCGGCAACACCACGGGCGCGACTCCGGCGAGACGCACGTACGCCTCCCAGGCGATCAGGATCGCCAGGATCAGGATCAACGGCGGGAGGCGATCCTTCACGGGCCGACGGACCTCAGGGCAGGAAGTCGTTCGTGAACAGGGCCGCGTAGTCCGGCGGGGCAGCCAACGGCTTGCCCTCGGCGTCTGCCAGGAGCCCCTGCTCGTACAGGAACGAGGAGTAGCCGGTCCACCCGGCCAGGGCCTGGACGCCCACCTTGCCTTCTGCGTCCACCAGCAGCCCCTGCTCGGCCATGAACCGGGCGGAGGCGGCGGGCAGTTCCGGGTTGGCGTCGAAGATCCCCGGGTTCTGCGCCACCAGGATCGTGGATGCCTCGTCGGGGCTCGCCGCGGCGAGCTCGAACCCGCGCACAGTCGCGCCTACGAAGGCCATCGCGGCCGCGGGGTTCGCCGCCAGCCAGTCGCGGTCGCACGCGAGGACCACCTGGTAGAAGTCCGGGAACCCGAAGTCGGTGAACTTGAAGGTGCGCAGGGCGATGCCGCGCTGGAAAGCCTCGACGCCCTCCCAGGCGCTGAACGTGATCACGAAGTCGGCCCGCTTGTTGTAGAGCGCCTCGTAGGCCGCCGTGTCGAGGGTGACCGTGTCGAACTCACCCTTGCCGCCGTCGTCCCGGATGACCGCCTGG
>Ga0315287_10009084_pt1 | contig 10052 bp, 9 predicted proteins | sample YL17G11_0_MG_FD_205037 | JGI IMG/M metagenome (GOLD analysis project Ga0315287, IMG submission 205037) | Sediment microbial communities from Yellowstone Lake, YNP, Wyoming, USA - YL17G11_0 | ecosystem: Environmental > Aquatic > Freshwater > Lake > Sediment | place: USA: Wyoming | collected... | reverse complement strand
TAGGTGTGACAGTCTTGTCAGGCATTGGGATAGGAACCTGGGTATTCCTGGGTCGCCGGCGCACTGCACAGGCCGTGCGGATCTTCAAACCTGCGCACGAGCTGGCTTACGACCGCCTTCGGGCCTTGGTCCAGGCCAAGCTCGTTGAGGCGGGCCGCATCAAGGAGTTCTACCAGATCCTCAGCGACGTCCTGAGACACTACATAGAGGACCGCTTCGCCCTTCACGCACCCGAGCAGACCACAGAAGAATTCCTGTGTACTCTGGCACATACCGACGATCTGCCTGCACAGGACAAGACGAGTCTGGGCGAATTCCTTGCCCACTGTGACCTGGTCAAGTTTGCCAAACACCAGCCAACGGCCGAACAGATCCAGCAGACCTTTGACCTGGTCAAGGGCTTCATCGAGAAGACCCGCTCGGACCTGCATCAGATCGACGTCACGAACTGCCTACAGGACCAAGCCTTAGCCGTTGCGGAGGCCCACCCATGAGCTTTTCATCCGGCTGGCTTTTGTGGCTGTTGCTCTGGCTGCCTGTAATGGCCTGGCTGATGTGGCGGAGCAGACGTACGGCGGCCGTCCGATTCTCCAGCCTGACGGCCCTGCGGGCCTGCCCGGTCTCCTGGCGGATTCGACTGCGGCCGCTGCTGATAGCGGCCAGGCTGATCTGTCTGGCCTTGCTGATCGTCGCACTGGCGCGGCCTCGCAAAGGCACGGTCCTGTCTGAGGTTTCCACGGAGGGCATTGCCATTGAGGCGGTCGTGGACCGTTCCGGAACCATGCGTGCGGAGATGGACTACGACGGACAGAAGCTCACCCGTCTGGAGGTGGTCAAACAGGTCCTGGCTGACTTCATCAAGGGCGACGACAGCCTGTTCCAGGGCCGCTCCGGCGATCTGATCGGGCTGGTGACCTTTGCCCGGTATGCAGACACGGTCTGTCCCCTGGTGCACGGTCATAACGTCTTGATAGAGTTCCTCAAACAGACCAAGAACGTGGAACTGCAGTCTGAGGACGGCACTGCCATCGGCGACGCCATTGCCCTGGCTGCCGCCCGGCTCAAGAAGGCCGAAGAGGAGATCGTCCGCAGACGCGCAGAACTCGGTCTTACAGCAGGAAGAGATCCAAACGCCCCTTCCACGGACACGTCCGGCTTCCAGATCAAGAGCAAGGTGATCGTGCTTCTGACCGACGGCCGTCACAACGCCGGCGACTATCACCCCTTGGCTGCCGCAGACCTGGCCAGGCAGTGGGGCATCAAGGTCTACACGATCGGGATCGGCTCATCACAGTCATTCGCCACGGTCCAGACGCTCTTTGGGACCATGCGGGTCCCCACACAAGACGACCTGGATGAGGGGTTGCTCAAGGCCATTGCAGACAAGACCGGCGGATTCTATAGTCGTGCAGACGATGCCGAGGCCTTGGTCCAGATCGTCAAGAGGATCAACGACCTGGAGAAGACCTCTGTCAAGTCCCAGGTCATCCAGTACGCCGAGTGTTTCCAGTGGTGGGCCTGGCCAGCCCTGGCAGTGCTGGTCCTTGAGATCGTGGCCGGATGCACCATATTTCGGAAGATTCCATAAAAATCTTACGGAGTTAAATGGTTGAAAGGTTAAATGGTTAAATCGTAGATGGATACGGGCTTCAAGACATTTGAAGATCTGGAAACCTATAAGGTTGCTCGTACCTTCAGGAAACACATTTATGCGCTGGCAAGAATGCTGCCTGAACATGAGAAGTATAATTTGGCTAGTCAGATGCGCCGGGCCGCAGTGTCCTTGACTAACTGTATCGCGGAAGGACACGGCAGGTATCACTACCAGGAGACAATCCAGTTTCTCAGGCAATCTCGTGGCTCACTCGAGGAATTGTTGGATGATCTTAACATCTGTTTCGACGAAGGCTACACCGGATCAGAAGACCTATACGAGTTGAAAGAAGAAGGCTATCTGGTGCTGAGGAAACTGAATGCCTACATCAAGTATCTCCGTCACTGTAAGGAGCAAGACGCCCATGAGTAAGCCACACTATTTAACGTCGTTCAACCTTTTTAACCATTTAACTATTTAACTATTTAACCAATCTCATGCTAGGCAACCTTAAGGCATTATGGCTCCTGTTCCTGGTACCGGCGGTCCTGATCCCCGCGTACATGTGGTGTTTTTGGCATAAGGCCAAGGCCCTGAAGGCCCTGGCTGACCACGATCTGCTCGGCAAGATCAATATGTCCGTGAGCCGCAATCGCCAGGTCTTCAAGGCGGCACTGCTGATTGCATCCTTTATTAATGTGGTCATCGCCCTGACACAGCCCAAGTGGAATCCGCGGCCTCAAGCGATCCGACGCCAGGGTCGCGACGTGTGCATCCTGCTGGATACTTCCAAGAGCATGCTGGCCGAGGACATCAAGCCCTACCGGTTGGCGCGATCCAAGATCGCCATCGGTGATCTGTTGGATCGGCTGCAGGGCGACCGGATCGCCATCGTGACGTTTGCCGGCAACGCCGCGGTCAAGTGCCCCCTGACGCAAGACTATGCCTTCGTGCGGCAGGCCATGGCCGACGTCTCCACAGAGAGCAACGCCAAGGGCGGCACGATGATCGGAGATGCAATCCGCACAGCCACAGCGGAGGTCTTCGACCGCACCAGCCGCCAGTACAAGGACATCATCCTGATCACCGACGGCGAAGACCACGGAAGCTTCCCTGAGCAGGCCGTCGCCAAGGCCGCCGAAGAAGGTATTCGCATCATCGCCGTAGGCCTGGGCAACGAGGATGAAGGCTCCCGCATCCCTGTCACAGGAACTGCGGGCGCACGGGACTTCCTGAAATACCAGGGCCAAGAGGTCTGGTCAAAGCTCGACGGCGACCTGCTTCGTCGGATCGCGTTTGCCACCGAGGGCGGAAAGTACCTGCTGGTCAGGCCCGGCACCACCCTGGACCTTGGCCAGATATACGAGGACCTGATCGCCTCGGCCGAGCGGCGACAGCTTGAATCCGTGACCATGACCGCCTATGATGAAAAATTCCAGGTCTTTCTGGTGTTGGCGATCGTATTGCTGATTGGAGAGGTGTTCGTCAGTGAACGCAAGAGATCTTAGTCTGGTGCGGTTGTCACCAATGGTACTGGCGATCCTGCTTACCCCGGCCTGCGGGCACACGGCCATAGGCCAGACTGCCCAGGGCCTGGTCCGGTCCGGCAACACACTCTACGGCCAGGGCCAATACGACCAGGCCGTCAACCAATACGACCAGGCCCTGGCCGAAAGCCCGAGATTGGACCAGGCCCGGTTCAACAAGGCGGACTGCTTCTTCCGTATGGACGATCTGGCCAAGGCCATCGAACTCTACAGCCAGGTCGCCGCTGAGAGCAAGGACATGGATCTGGTCAAGAAGGCCAAGTACAACCTTGGCAACGCGCACTTCCAGCGGGGGCTGAAACAGAAGGACTCAGACCTTCAGAAGGCCCTGGAGGACCTGCGCACGAGCATCACATGCTGGCGCGCGGTGTTGGACCTCGACGGGACCTGCGAAAACGCCAAGCGAAACAAGGAGGTCGCAGGCCTGGTCATCAAGGATCTCCTGGACCAGCTCAAGAAACAACAGGAGCAGAAAAAGTCCGATCCCAATCAAACCCAAGAAGACAGAAGCCAGAAGACAGAAGACAGAAAAAAACAGCAGCAGGGCCGGCAAGGCCAGGACCCGAATCAATCCCAAGAAGACAGAAGCCAGAAGACAGAAGCCGGAAAAGAGAAGCAGCAGGGCCAGGGCCAGGACCCGAATCAGGCCAAGGATCCAAATCAAAACCGGCAATCCGAAACCAACAACCAACAACCAGACAAGAACCAGCAGGTGGCGGCATCGGACAGGACGGCCCAGGAGATCCTAGACAAGGAACAGCAACAGAAGAAGGATCGGCAGATGCAGATCAAGACCCGTTATCTGCCCGTAGATAAGGACTGGTGAGGCTATGAAGGCGTCCCACTGGCTTCCACTACTGTTTGTTTGTTTGCCCACGACCCCTATGTGGGCACAGATCCAGGTCTCTGCCCAGGTCGACACCTCGCAGCACATCTATTCAGGCCAGCGATTCACCTATGCGATCGTGATCGACGGATACAACGCCGCCGGTCAGGCGGACCTGTCGTCCCTTGCGCCCTACAGTCCTCAGTCATTGGGCAATCAGGACGTATCTCAGACCTCGATCAGCATAGTCAACGGACGTACATCGCAACAGGTGATCAAGCGTTTTGTCATGAGCTATTCTTTGGTCGTAGGATCGCCTGGGGCCGTCACCCTGCCGTCTGTGGCTGTCCAGATCGAAGGCAAGACCTACCAGACCAACCCGGTCCAGGTCAATATCCTCAAGCCCGGAACCACGGACAAGCTGGCGTTGGAGGTGGACCTGGCGGATAGGCAATGCTACGTGGGACAGCCTGTGCTGATGGCGATCAGGCTCTATGTCGCCGCGGACGCGGAAGTAGGCGGAATCGAGTTCAACATACCGGCCTTTTCCGATGAACGGCTCTTGCTGGAAGACCCCCAGACGGCAGACCCGCAGGCCAAGCCCGCCCGCATCGCAGGCAACGTCGCCGCGTATGTCACCCAGACCCAGATCAGTCGCCAGGGCCGCAACTGGGTCCTGATCAACTTCAGCAAGGTCCTGATCCCCCAACAGACCGGCACAATAGATCTCGGAACGACCTCGGTAAGCGCAGCCCTGGCCGTGGCCCGCCAGCGGTCCAGGGATCCCTTTGAAGACCTTGGTTTCTTCGGCGCCAGGCCCCAATATGCCAGATTCATGGTCACAAACCCCTCTGTGACGGTGACGGTCCTGCCTCTACCAGACCAAGGCAGACCTGCCGGCTTTTACGGTCTGGTCGGACGATATACGATCTCTGCCTCGGCCTCGCCAACAGAGGTCAGCGTGGGCGATCCGATCACCTTGACGGTTCGTATTGACGGCAATCCCTATGTGAAGCCCGTGCAGTGGCCCGCCCTGGAACAGATCCCTGAACTGGCCGCCAACTTCAAGATCCCCTCCGAACGGGCCTCCCCTACCCTCGACAATGGCGTCAAGGTCTTTACGCAGACTTTGCGAGCCAGCAGCGACAAGGTCACGCAGATTCCACCGATCCCGCTGGTATATTTCGATGCAGACAAAGGCCAGTATGCCGTTGCCCACACGGACCCTATCCCGCTTAAGGTCTCCCCAAGCAGGGTCCTGACCGATGCGGACCTTGGCGGCAGGGCCTTCGACAAACCGGTCAACAAGGAAGTTGAGGCCATCAAGCAAGGCCTGGCCGCCAATTACGAAGACCTGGGTACCCTGGTAGATCAGGACTTCTCCCCTTCTATGGCACTGGCAAGTCCCGCGTATCTGGCGATCTGGCTGCTGCCCCTTGGCCTGTTGGCCGGCAGCCTGGTCGTGAAGTCCGTGACGTTCACCACCCCTGCCAAACAGGCTGCCAGGCGGAGGCGCAAGGCAGCGGCCAAGGCAATCGGTCAACTCAAGTCCATATCCTCCCAAGATCGCGAACAGCAGCATCAAGTTTTGGGTACAGCCCTGCGGCAATTCCTGGGCGATAGGTTTGACCGCACTGCCGGGTCGCTGACAGCGGCGGACTGCCTTCAGATCGTGCAGAAGGCCACGGGCAACGAAGACCTGGCCCTCAGGTTTGCTGCCATCATCACCAACTGCGAGGCCGCCCGCTACGCCTCCAGCCAGGCGCAGATCGATGCCAACCACGTACAGCAGGCAGTAGACCTGATTCGCGACGTGGACAAGGAGGCAAGGCTATGATGCATAGAACAACAGCGGCGATCTGGCTTACGTGGGCCTGCCTTGGGCTGGGCGCCAATGCCAGCGCAGGGATGGGCAGGCAGCAGATCGCTGACCTGTTCAGCCAAGCCAACGAGGCCTTCCGAAAGGCCAATACCCAGGGCGATCCGGCGATCCAACAGCCGCTCTATGATAAGGCCATCCTGAACTGCCAGAAGATCGTCCAAGACGGCCACGTCCACAATGCAAAGCTCTATTACAACCTGGCCAACGCCTATCTGCTCAAAGGCGACATAGGCCAGGCGATCCTCAACTACCGCCGGGCTGAGGGTCTAGACGGCGGTGATGCCAACATCCAAAAGAACCTGGCCTTTGCACGCAGCCGGCGCATAGACCAAGTCCCGGTCAAGACCGAGCAACAGGTCATGCGGACGCTGTTGTTCTGGCACTATGATCTTGCGACCAAGACGCGATTGCTGGGTACGCACCTGGCAATGGCAGCCGTCTGTCTGAGCCTAACGGTGATGGTCTGGCGCGGCAGAAGCAGTCCGGCGATACTGGCTGCCGTGATCGCGGCAATCCTGGTGGTGTGCCTGGCTGGCTCTGTGTCAGTGGAGGTCCTTCATAAGGCAGGCAAGGCCTATGGCGTCATCACCGCCGGCAAGGTCGTGGCCCGTCAGGGTGATGGTCCCAATTACCCAGAGAGCTTCACGGCCCCTCTTCACGCAGGGACCGAATTTGAGTTGATCGAGAGACGCCCCGGTTGGCTGCACATCCGGCTGACCGACGACAGGGACACATGGATCAACGATGCTGTAGCCGAGCTGATCTGAAAAAAGGAAGGGCTGCAGGTATGTGCCTACAGCCCTTCTTGATGTACAACAGTCCAAACAACCGTTCTTAGAGAGCCCTACGCCTCCGCAACCAGCCGACAAGGCTGACACCTAGGCTGCCAAGGAGAATAGCACCTGGGGCTGGTACGGCCGGTACATCAAAGGTAATATTACCCTTGAAAGGCGAGGCCCATGAGCCACCTGGGGCTCCACTCCAAATGCCCCAATAAAGGTGAAAAGTGCCACTGGCATCGTGGAAGGACTCCTCGGTCAGCACGAAGTGGCCAATATAAGGGCCGTCCGGCAATTGCAACGTTCCTGGTAGGGCCCGGCCGGGTTCCCACATGCCATAGATTCCCACCGTAGACTCCGGATAGTCCACGTCATACCAGGGCGAGCTCGGATTCGGATCAAACGTGTAATTGCTGACCGAACCGTCGTTTGCCCCTGGTGATCCTATTCCATAACCACCTGAGCCGGCAGTCCTATACAGAACGTGGAAGCTGCTATCTGTTACAAAGGAGGCCGAGACATTTCCGCTATTATCAGTCACAATGAAACCGAAGGGCAGGTAGCCCGTCGTGCCATCATCGGTGGTGCGCCCAATGGCCGACAGCGTGGTTTTCGTCCAAGCATCGCTTGAACCTTCCAGTTTCAACTGATAAGCAAAGTTGGGCTTGAGCCCGGTCCCCGTGACCGTACCGGTCAATTGGTGTCCAATGACCCCATAGTCTACAACAACGCTTGCGTTAGCATAATCAAGCGAACCTGGGCTCATGTCCGGTGCGAGTTCGTACATGTTGCCCGCTATATCCTTCCAGCGTTGGTTTCCCGGCCAAGGCCAGCCTGGATCGTAGTCGAGGCTCAATGTGGTCGTTGCCGCTTCTGCTCCATAACCAGCCACCAACACCAGGGCCAGTCCGATTGCCATTGCTCGCGTTGACATCATCATCCTCCTCCAGATCAATAGTTTACGTCCGACCAAGCCCTACTCAGGCCTTGGCCCGAGAATTCCACGAACACCCGTCAGGGATTAATCCTGCCCTTGGCAGGGTGAGCCGCGTTATAGGATCAATATACCTCGCCGGTGTTGCTGGATGCAAGTAATAATTGCGCATTTCCCTCATATTTCCCTAATTATTATGTGCGGTGTGCATTTGCGGCTTGTGGGGTATTTGTGACTTTTGGACCTCATTCCAAATGATCTCGATTAATCCTGCCTCGCCGCAGGATTCTAAGAGGTGTCTCAGTGGGGAGGGCGCATATAAGTTCCCGTGCGGGTGGTCCTTTCACACCGTAGTCTGTAATGCGACTCGATCGTAATACGGTTCATGGCCGGAAAGGCCTGTCGCTTTTCAATTCGATTCTCTCTTTCCCCCTCGCCGTCAGTTGGGGGTAGATCCCAAAAACAGAAAGGGCTGCAGGTATGTGCCTACAGCCCTTCTTGATGCACAACAGTCCAAACAACAGCTCTTAGAGAGCCCTACGCCTGCGAAGCCAGCCAACAAAGGCCGTGCCAATCCCACTGAGCAGTATAGCCCCTGGGACCGGAACATAGGCCTCGATGCGATCGATGGCCAGGGTTCCATAGGCGTCGTGGCCCCACCATCCCGCGTAATCCAGGGATTGTATGACCAGTGTATTACCAGGCGTCCCACTAAACCTCGTCATGATCCAAACCTCATTCGTGGGTGAAGCATCGTTATAGATACCCCATGGTTGTCCATCAACCGAGACAACATAGCTGTCAAGGTTAATCCCATCAAGGGCTCGAATGTCCACATACTGAATGGGTACAGGGAACGTGACTGAGGCAAACATGGTCTGGTCGCCGCTAGCTAGATTACCCCAGACCATCCTAGAACTCTTGTCATAGGAGAGCGGGTCAGTAGCGAGACTACCATAGGAACCGCCAGATGTCTGAGGCTCATCTTCGCCCCACTGGGCAATACTAACACCTGGGGGAAGGCTATTGACTGTGCCTAGATCCACCAGATACGTAGGGGCTGCTTGGGCTGCTGTTGCCACTAGAGTGGCAACCACAAAAACCGCAATCAACCTTTTCATTAAAAACCTCCTTCCAAAAACTCATTTTCGGCCTCTCCATACAAATGTCTTCCATTCCCAGTTGTATTACATTCGGAGAGGTATTTCTTGGCCTACATCCTTACAGAATCAGGAGGTTAGGCCCGGTGTGGTCACACATGAACCTCATTGAAGGTCCATGTGAACCCTCGCTCGACTATTTACCCTTTTTTGGGCAACATCAGCAGGTATATATCACCCCGTCGGTTAAGACGGAGTGTGACTTGGCGCACACAACGAAGGGATCTGATAGTGAATACCCTTCTTCTCTTCTCAGAAGTCTCTCCATTCACCCGGATGCCTGCCATCCCATACGCTGCCTCCGTTGCAGGGGTGCTCACATTATCTATTTCTCGGATGTTATCCAAGAAAGCATTTGGATTCTACCCCAAACTACCCCGACTAGTCAATATGAATATACCAAAAAACTCACAATTTTTTATTTCCTATAATACCGCTCTCTGTTTCGATTACTCAGTGTATTGGTTGCGTGTCAGGGCGATCAGGTGGAGCATCTGGTCCGCCTGTGAGCGGACTTGGTCGTCAGGATTTGTGACACGGGCGTTCCACTTGGCGTATTCTTGGTTCAACAGGTGAAGTGCATCTTCTCTGGGCATATCTGGCCTAAGGCCAAGAAGTACCGTTGTGTCTATGATCTTGAAGGCCTCCATCGGGATTGTCTTTTCCATCATGGCCCTAAACCGGACGGGGTCCAACTGAAGCCATGTAGACAAGTCCTTTATAAACAAGAGCTTAACTTCGCTAATACCCCCCGATGCAGCCGCCACGACCAGGCAGAACTCCAGGATGTCGTAGCGATCGGCCAGCGATCCCTTTTGAGTGATCTGGCTACAGATCTCTTGGATGTCGATCGGCACCTTCTTGGCCAACAGCCTACCTAATCGAAGGAGGGACTTCTCAAATCGCCGCTTGCTATGGAGGCAGATGGCGGCCAGGTCCAGTTCGGCCAAGGCCCAACCCCGTACATAGCCCAAGGCCCGGCCTGATAGCCCCCCATCCGCTGTGGCCACTGCCATAGCCAGCAGGATCGCGAGGATTCGGCACTGCAATGATCCATCGGCTGCATTGGCTTGGATCTTTTCTCCCATGGTCTTCTATCGGATTTCCATGGACTCTACGACACCGGCCTGCTGTTCGGCCGGCATGGCAACTGTATTGCTCTGGATATCCAACGACAAATCCACGTCAAGGACTCGACCGGATTCGACGTCTTCAAAATGGCAATGCATCCGCTGATTGGAGTCGTAGCTGTAGGTGACCTTGACCGGCCGGCCGGCGGGGCGATCCGGAGGCAGTTCGAATTTATACGTAGCGATCCGGTTGACGTAAC
>Ga0315287_10009083_pt1 | contig 10052 bp, 5 predicted proteins | sample YL17G11_0_MG_FD_205037 | JGI IMG/M metagenome (GOLD analysis project Ga0315287, IMG submission 205037) | Sediment microbial communities from Yellowstone Lake, YNP, Wyoming, USA - YL17G11_0 | ecosystem: Environmental > Aquatic > Freshwater > Lake > Sediment | place: USA: Wyoming | collected... | reverse complement strand
GTGAACGTCGTCATCCACCCGATCACCAACCCGGACGGCGCGCAGATTGCCGAGGACCTGTCGCGGATCACGCCCGAGTACATGCTCCACGCCGGGTATCTCGGGTCGCTCGGCGTCGATGTCACGACGGCGCAGTGGGAGGCGGATGCCATCTACCCGGAGTCGAAGGTGCGCGCGCAGCTCTGGCGGACCTGGCTGCCGGACCTCTATCTCAACCCGCACGGCTACCCGTCGCACGAGTGGGTGCAGCTGTTCTCGGAGTACGCCGGCTGGGTGCGCAACCGCGTGACCGAATCGCGCGACTGGTGGGGCATGCGCGGCTGGTTCATGCCGGGGTTCTCCTACATCGACGACCCGAAGTACCCGCGCCACAAGGACGCCGCCATGAAGATCCGGGCGGCGATCACGCAGGCGATCAACGGGGTTCCCGAGGTGAAGGCGCTCAACGCGCGCGCCTACGATCGGTACAAGCGGTACGGGTTCGATTTCGATCCGGAGAACTTCAAGCTGGATTTCACCGACGACGTGCTGATCTACAGCGCGCTCAAGGGCGGCAAACCGAACCCGCGCGGGACCGATCCGATGGCGCGCCAGCCGAACATCACGATCTGGAGCGGCACCACCGAGGCGCCCGACGAGCCGGCCAGCGGCGACTGGATGCGGCTGGTCGCCGGCGCGGGGCTGGCCTGGGACAAGGCGATGGTGACCTATCTCGCCGAAGGGCGGCACGAGATCGAGCGCAAGCAGGACGTATTCTGGGGCGGCGTCACGCTGAGCCTCAACCGGCCGCGCCCTCCCAAAGACAAGCCAGACGCCCCAAAGAACTAGAAGCGGTCCCGAAAAATGGGGACAGGTACATGTTCCGCCCTGCGGAAATTGTACCTGTCCCCATTTTTCAATCAGCGGAACACGAGGATGGCGGCCAGCGATGCCGCCGCCATGAGCGCGAGCCCCATCCCGGCGACGAGGCGGAACGGCGCGCGCGCGACCGCCATCGAGAGCGTGAGTTTCAGCAGCGTGTTCGAGAGGATGCCCACCGCGACGGCGAGGGCCGGCGCGCCGACCGACCCGCTGACCTGCGCCGTGCGGGCCATCGAGATCATCAGGGCATCGACATCGGCCAGGCCCAGGATGGCTCCCGACACAACCAGCCCGACGTCGCCCCAGATCGCCCGCACGCCTTCGACCAGCAACAGGACCACCTGGAACAGCAGCGCCATCTGCAGGGCCGCCCCGAACTGCAGGGGATTCTTCGGGGCGTTGACGTCGGCCTTCTGCTCCGGCGCCCGCCGCAACCCCAGGAGGATCGCGATCACGCCGACCAGAAAGGGCGCCGCCAGCAGCGGCACGAGCGCCATCGCCAGGGGCGCGTAGAGCACCCCCACCGCCGTCATCACGCGCACGAACAGGACCGTGCACGCGCCGATGACCCCGAAGGCGAGCGGCCGCCCGAACGCGGTGTCCTCGGTCCGGCTCGCGCGCGAAAACGACAGCGTGACGCTGGTGGACGAGACGATGCCGCCGAGCAGGCCCGCCACCAGGTAGCCGTGGCGCGCGCCGACGAACATCCGCGCGACGTACCCGGCGAAGCTGATCCCCGAGAAGAACAGCACGAAGATCCACAACTCGCGCGGCTTGATGCCGCCCAGCGGGCCGTACGGCCCCTGCGGCAGCAGCGGCATCACGACAATCGCCATGACCGCGAAGCGGATGCCCGCGCGAACGGCGATGTCGTCCATGCGATCGACCATGGAATGGACGCGGGACTTCTCGACCAGCAGGAGCGTGGTGATGGCGACGGCGGCGCTCGCCAACGCCATCTGGCCGATGCCGGCGAGCACGCCGGCCGCGATGGTCACCAGCGCGGCCATCTCGGTGGTGCCCCCGATTTCGCAACGGGACGTGGCGGCATACGCCACCACCACCAGGGCGACGCTGCCGGCCACCAGCACGGCGGCAATCACCGGAAGTCCCGACGCCCAGAGCCACCCGCACAGCCCGGCGTACCCGCCGAGCAGGGTGAACGTCCGGACGCCCGCGAAGTGCACGCCGGGCCCCGCCGCGTGCCCGGCGCGCTCCCGCTCGACCCCGATTGCGGCGCCCCCGAGCGTCGCAATCAACACACCCACCGTCCGGAGCTCGATGTCGGTCATTACATCCTCGGCGAGGTCACGGGACCGGTGCCGTCAGGGCGACTGCCGCACCATGGTGGCCGCCAGCACGGCCCACAGCGCATGGGCCAGTCGCGACCGATCGTGGCGCGCGATCTCCGTGCGCCAGAATCGCCCGCTGACGAGCCGGCAGGTCGCCGGCAGGTCGCCTAGCTCCAGCGGATGCTTGTGCTCGGCAGCATAGCGCTCCAGCACGTCGGCGGCCGGCAGACCGTCGTTGAACACCAGCGCGTCCACGGGCCGGCCCGTGGCGCGCTCGAGCTTGCGGATGGCGTCGGCCGCAGTGAACCCCGCCATGCCGCGGCCCTCGGTCAGCAGGTTGGCCACGAGGATGACGGGGCCGTGCACCGACGCCAGCACCTCCCGCACGCCGTTGACGGCAAAAATCGGCATGAGACTCGTGTAGAAGCTGCCGGGGCCGATGACCACCGCCTCGAGCTCGCTGATCGCGCCGGCGACGACGCGGTGGATCTGCACGGGCGGGTCGAGCCAGATCGAATCGATGCGATGGCCGTCGTCAAGCTGCGCGTCGACGTCGACTTCGCCTCGCGCGAGGCGCCCGTCCGCGTAGCGCGCGCAGAGGCTCGCCTGCTCAATGCTGACGGGCCACACGTGGCCGCGGCACCCGAGCAGCGCCCGCAGCCCTTCGACGGCCGCCAGGAAGTTGCCGCTGTAGCGCTCCATCATCGACAGGAGGAGGTTGCCGCCCGTGTGGCCGGCGAGGCGCGAGTCCTCGAGCGTCGGCAGGCGCGAGAGCAGCAGCCGGCGCGCCTCGCGCTCGTTGCGGGCCAGGGCGAGCGCGCACTTCAGCACGTCGCCCGGCGGCAGCACGCCCAGCTCGTCGCGCAACTGCCCCGAGCTCCCGCCACTGTCGAACATCGTGACGACCGCGTGCAGCTCGAGCCACGGGTTGCGCTTGAGGCCGCCCAGCACGCTGGGCAGCCCCGTGCCGCCGCCGAAGCAGCCGACCTTGATCACCCGCATCTGCATAACGGGATTCTACCAGCCCTCTCCGCTACAATGCTCCCTATGAGCGAGCGCCACCTGCCCGAGGCCGTCGAACGGCTGGTCAACGAGCGCCAGGGGGTCTTCGGAAAATAGCATGCGCATCTGGCCCGGGAAGCCTCATCCGCTCGGCACGACCTGGAATGGCCTGGGGGTCAACGTGGCGCTCTTTTCCGAGCACGCCACGGCCGTCGATCTCTGCCTGTTCGATGCGCCTGGCGACGCTCGCGAAGCGCACCGCATCCGCCTCCCCGAGCGTACGGACCACGTCTGGCATGGCTACCTGCCCGATGTGCGCCCGGGCCAGCTGTATGGCTTCAGGGTCGAGGGGCCCTGGCAGCCGGAGGCCGGCCACCGCTTCAACGCGGCGAAGGTCGTCCTCGATCCGTACGCGCGCGCCATCGGCCGGCCGCTGGCCTGGGACGACGGGAACTTCGGGCACACCGTCGGCGACGCGCGGGCGGACCTCGCGCGCGACGATCGGGACAATGCGGCGACCGCGCCGCTCTCGGCCGTCATCGATCCCGCCTTCACCTGGGGCGACGACCATGCGCCCAGGCGGCCGTGGCACGAGACCGTCATCTACGAACTGCACGTCAAAGGCTTCACCCATCTCCACCCGGACGTGCCCGCACCGCTGCGCGGGCGGTACCTCGGCCTGGCCTCCGACGCGGCCATCCGGCACCTGACCGATCTCGGCGTCACGGCCGTCGAGTTGATGCCCGTCCACCAGCACGCCAACGACCGGCACCTGGTCCAGCGCGGCCTCACCAACTACTGGGGCTACAACTCGCTCGCCTACTTCGCGCCGGACGTCCGCTACGCCGCCTCGCACGGCCGCATGGCCGCCGTCCGCGAGTTCAAGGTGATGGTGCGCGCGCTGCACGCCGCCGGGCTCGAGGTCATCCTCGACGTGGTGTACAACCACACCGCCGAAGGCGACCACCTCGGGCCGACCCTCTCGCTGCGCGGCATCGACAACGCGTCCTACTACCGCCTGATGCCGGGCACCCCCCGCCTCTACCAGGACTTCACCGGGTGCGGCAACACGCTCAACATGCGCCACCCGCGCGTGCTGCAGCTCATCATGGACAGCCTGCGGTACTGGGTCGTCGAGATGCACGTCGACGGCTTCCGCTTCGACCTGGCCAGCGCCCTGGCCCGCGAGCTGTACGACGTGGACAAGCTGGGCTCGTTCTTCGACATCATCCAGCAGGACCCGGTGCTCTCGCAGGTGAAGCTCATCGCCGAGCCGTGGGACCTGGGCGAGGGCGGCTACCAGGTGGGCAACTTCCCCGGCGGGTGGACCGAGTGGAACGGCCGCTACCGCGACGACGTGCGCCATTTCTGGCGCGGCGACGGCGGCCAGGTGTCGCAGTTGGCGAGCCGGCTGGCCGGCAGCAGCGATCTCTACGCGCCCGGCGGGCGACGCCCGTACGCCAGCATCAACTTCGTCACCTCCCACGACGGCTTCACGCTGCGCGACCTGGTGAGCTACGAGCGGAAACGCAACGAGGCCAACGGCGAAGCCGGCCAGGACGGCGAGACGAACAACCTCAGCTGGAACAGCGGCGTCGAAGGCGAGACCACCTCGGCCGTCGTGCTGACGGTGCGCGCGCGCCAGATGCGCAACCTGCTCGCCACGCTGCTGCTCTCGCAAGGCGTGCCCATGCTGGTGGCGGGCGACGAGTTCGGCCGCACGCAGCACGGCAACAACAACGCCTACTGCCAGGACAACGAGACGAGCTGGCTCGACTGGCAGTGCACGCCGGATCAGCGCGACCTGCTGGCCTTCACCCGCCGGCTTGTCGCGTTGCGCGCCGCCCATCCCGTGCTCCGGCGGCGGACGTTCTTCCAGGGCCACGGCATCCGCGGCACGAAGGTGACCGACATCCTCTGGTTCGACACGACGGGCCACGAGATGACCGACGCCACCTGGAACGCGCCGCAGGCCCGCTCGCTGGGCGTCATGCTGGTCGGCGACGCCATCACCGATCTCGACGCGCGCGGCGAGCGCGTGCGCGACGATACGCTCCTCATCCTGCTCAACGCCCACGACGCCGACGTGCCGTTCGCGCTGCCCGCGATCACGGGGTGCTCGTGGGAGCTGGTGCTCGACACCGACGGCGGCACGCTGCGGCCCGGGTGGCAGACCACGGCCGCCGCCTACGATCTGCGCGCGCGGTCGCTGGCGGTGCTGAAGCTCGCCTAGCAGCCCGTCCTGGTCGTGCGGCCTGCCGGCCCCATCATGCCGCAACGCGCCTGGCTCCACAGCCAGAGTAGAATTGGGCCTGACCTCGAGGTGACACGGTGAACCTGCGGACGGTGGGCGCGTGGACGACGGCCGGCGTGGCCATGTGGGCGTCTCTCGGCGCGCTGGATGTGACCGGCGGGCCGGCCGGCGTGGAGCGCATCGCGATGCTTCCGGGCCTCGGCACGCTGGCGGCGTCGATGGCGCTCGCCCTCGTCCTGGGCGCGCTGCTCAAGGTCCGCATCGCAGCCGACCCCGCGCCGCGCGCCGCGACCGCCGCCAAGCCGCCGCGCGAGCACGGCACGGGCGATTCGTTTCTGCCGCTCTACGCGCTCGTCGTGCTCGTGCTGCCCTACCTCCCCTGGCTGCCCGACTGGATGCCGGTGCTGCGGGTGTTCGCGGGGCCCGGCAAACTGCTGGTGTGGCTGATCGTGGCCAGCCAGGTTGTGTGGGCGATTCTCGGGGCCGGGCGCGGCCGGCGCGTCGCGGTTCGCGTGCGCGCCTGGTCGCCGTGGCGCGGGTTCGCCATGGCGTTTGTCGCGGCCTTCCTCGCCTACGGCGCGGCGTCGGTGGTGCTCGTCCCGTCCGGGCTGTTCCCCGGCGGCGACGAGCCGCACTACCTCATCCTGATGCAGAGCCTGCTGAAGGACCACGACCTGCGCATCGCGAACAACCATGCGCAGCGCGACTACGAGGCGTACTTCACCGAGGGCGACCTCGAGCCGCACGCGATTGCGCCAGGCAAGGACGGGGAGATCTACTCGGTCCACCCCGTCGGCCTCCCCCTGCTCGCGGCCCCGGCCTTCGCCGTCGCCGGCTACCGCGGCGTCGTCCTGCTGATCCTCGCGCTGGCGGCGGCCGCCTCGGCGCTCGCGTGGAGCTGGGTCCGCTGGACAACGGGGTCGGTGTCGGCGGCCACCTTCGCGTGGTCCGCCGTCGGGCTCTCGCTGCCGGTGCTGGGCGCGGCGGGCACGGTGTTTCCCGAGGTCCCTGCCTCGCTGGCGATGGTGACGGCGGCCATCCTCGCCATCGATGGCCGCGCGGACGCGGTCGCACGCGGCGCCGCGCCGGCCCGCTTCCCGCTCCTGTCGGCCGGCGGGCTCGGCCTCGCCGCCGGCGTGCTGCCGTGGCTGCACGTGCGCTATGCGCCGGCGTCCGCGCTGCTGCTCGCGTTCGGGGCGTGGAGGTTCTGGCGCGAGTCCGAGGGCGGCGCGCGCCTGGTCCGCGTCGGCGTGGCCGCCGGCCTCTACGCGGCCAGCGTGCTGGCGTGGCTGGGCTACTTCTACCTCATCTGGGGATCGCCGTGGCCGTCCGCCCCGTACGGCGGCGCAGGCGGCACACAGATGAGCCTCGCGGCGCTCGCCCGCGGCATTCCAGGCGTGCTGCTCGACCAGGAGTACGGCGTGCTGAGCTGCGCGCCGGCGCTCGTGCTTGGGCTGGCCGGCTTCGTCACGATGTGGCGCGCCGGCGGTCGCGTGCGCACCGCGGCGGTGCAGCTGGCGCTGGTGCTGGCGGCCGTCCTCGGCATGGCGGGAGGGTTCCAGATGTGGTGGGGCGGATCGGCGCTGCCGGGCCGGCTGATCCTCTCGGGCCTTCTGCTGCTCACCGTGCCGTGCGCCTGGGCGTTCCGCGCGTCGGCCGACCGCCCCGAACGCCGGGCGGCGTATCGCCTGCTGCTGCTCGTCGGGATCGGGATCAGCCTGGCCTGCGTCCTGGCGCTCGACGGGCGGCTCCTCGTGCTCGAGCGCAACGGCGTGTCGCCGTTTCTGGCGTGGCTGTCGCCGGACTGGCACCTCTGGGCGTACTTCTCCGACTTCATCCTGCAGCCGACGTGGGTCGGGCTGACGCAGGCCGCCGTCTGGATCGCGGCCGCCATGGCCAGCGCCTGGCTCGTCGGTCGCGTGGCCACGCGCGCCTCCGCCGCCCGGGGCAGTTCGCGGACCGGCCGCGGCCTCGCGTTCCTGCGTGTCGACGCGGGCGCCCTGCTGACGCTGCTCCTCGCCACGCTCGCCATCCCGGCGGTCCTGGGCGCGCAGCTGAAGCCGAACCCGGCCCCTGATGCCCGGGAACGGATCCAGATGCTCGACGGCTTCGATCCGCGCGAACGCCCGATCGGCGTCCGCTATGCGCCGCTCTCGCTGGTCGCCGCGGATGATGTGCCGCGGCTCTTCGAGGTGTCCGCGCGGCCGGGCTCGCGCACCGCGCCGCAGCCGACGCCGGTCATGCTCAATGCCCGCTTCGCGCTGCCGGCCGGCCGCTACACCGTGGAACTGCATCCGAGGCCCGGGCTCGCGCCGGGCACGGCGTTGTCGGGGCAACTGGCGCTGCGAGTCGGCCGCACGGGCGGTACGCCGACGACATGGACGGTCGCCGCCGAGCCAGGCCGGCCGTGGACCGCGGAGTTCGATCTGCCGGTCGACGTCAACTTCGTCGGCTTCCGGGCGTCGGACGATCTCGACCACCAGGTGGGCCTGCTCCGCGTGCGCCCGCAGTCGGTCGTCCCGTCGCTCGACCGGATCGCGGCCTACGACGTGCTGGGCTCGTGGGCGATCGGGCCGTTCGTCTTCCTGTTCCACGACGACCAGTCGTACCCGGAGCCCGACGGGTTCTGGGTCCGCGGGGGCAGCCGCGCGATCATCTCGATCGTGTCACGAACCGGCCGCGTGACGACGCGCTTCCGGCTGCGGCTTCGCAGCGGCGTCGCCAACGCGCTGAGCATCGACACGCCCGACCAGCACTGGACGCTCCAGCTGGCGGCCGACGAGGTGCGCGATCTCGACATGGCCCCGACGGCGCTGGACGGCACGTTGCGGGTCATCATCAGCCCGGCGACGGGCTTCAGGCCGTCCGACCGGGACCCGGCAAACGGCGACCGCCGGTTCCTCGGCTGCTGGGTGCAGATCATCGAGTGACGCAGGTTGCCTCTGTTTCGAAGGAGAGATCCGATGGCGATGAAAGACGGCATGCTGCCCGAGTTCGATCATGAAATGGCGCTGACTCGAAAGGTCATCGAGCGTGTCGCCGAGGACAAGCTCGGCTGGACCCCGCACGAGAAGTCGATGACGCTCGGGCGCCTGGCGACGCACGTGGCGGAGATTCCCCACTGGGGCCAGACGATTCTGAACGACGCCGAATTCAACATGACCGAGGGCTCGTACACGCCGCGCACCGCAACGACGGTGGCCGCGATGCTGGCGATCTTCGATGAGGAGACGGCGAAGACGCGCGCGTCGCTCGCGTCGAAGTCCGACGCGGAACTGATGTCGACGTGGGTGTTCAAGCAGAACGGCGCGGAGCTGTTCTCGATGCCGCGCGTGGCGGCGTTCCGCGGCTGGGTGATGAACCACGTCATCCACCATCGCGGCCAGCTCACCGTCTACCTCCGCCAGACCGGCTCGAAGGTGCCATCGATTTACGGGCCGAGCGCGGACGAACGCTGACGTGATCGTTCCCGCCGATCGCGCACGCCGGCGGCCCTCCTGGTGGGGGCCGCTGGCCATCGTCGTCTTCGTCGTCGTGGCGACGCTGAACAGCGGGGGCTATCGTTTCGGCGTCGGCGATCAGGCGTTCTATCTCCCCGCCATCCAGCGGCACCTCCAGCCCGAGTCCTTCCCCCGCGATCGCATCGTCATCGACGACCAGGATCGCCTCAACGTCTTCACGCGTGTGGCGGCCGGCGTTGTCCGCGCCACGGGCGTGTCCGAAGAGGCGCTCTTCGCGGCCATCTACGTGTGCTCGCTCGCGCTGCTCGCCGCGGGCGCGCTGGGGGTGGCCCGCGCGCTCGGACTGTCGCCATGGGCGCAGATCGCCGTGCTGGCAGCACTGACGCTGAAGCACCGCGTCGGGCTGACCGGCGCCAACACGCTCGAGGGCTACGCGCATCCGCGCGTACTGGCGTTCGCCATCGGCCTCGCCGGCGTGGTGTATTTCCTGCGCGCCAGGCCGGTGGCGACGATGGCCGCCGTCGCCGCCGCCTTCATCGTGCACCCGACGACCGCGCTGTGGTTCGGCGTGTGGCTGGGCGTCGCGCTCGTCGTGACTGACGCACAGTGGCGCCCGTGGCTCATCGGCCTTGGGGCCGCGGCGTGCGCGGCCGCGGCGTGGGCCATCGGCTGGGGACCGCTCAGTCCGCAGTTGGTCAGGATGGATGACGCCTGGCTCGGCGTGCTGGCCTCGAAGGACTACCTGTTCGCGACCGAGTGGCCGTTCGACATGTGGGCGGTCGCGATCGCCTACCTCGCGATGCCGTGGGTGATCTGGCGCGTGCGGCGCGCGCGAGGCGTGGCGCATCCTCGCGAAGCGGGCCTGGTCGCGGGCCTGGTCGCCCTGGCGGCCATCTTCGCGGTGACGCTGCCGCTGGTGGCGACGCGCCTCGCCCTGGTCGTGCAGTTCCAGATCTCGCGCGTGTTCTGGATGATGGACGTCACGGCGATCGTGCTGGTCGTGTGGGTGCTGGCCGATGTCCGCCGCGCGGGGGCAGGCGCGGCCGTGCGGACGCGGCCGGCGGCGCAGGCTGTGGCGATCATCCTGGTGTGCGCCGCGTGCGCGCGTGGTGCCTGGGTCACCTTCGTCGAGCACCCCGAGCGTGGCGTGGTGCAGTACACGCTGCCCGCCTCGGACTGGAC
>Ga0315287_10009078_pt1 | contig 10054 bp, 8 predicted proteins | sample YL17G11_0_MG_FD_205037 | JGI IMG/M metagenome (GOLD analysis project Ga0315287, IMG submission 205037) | Sediment microbial communities from Yellowstone Lake, YNP, Wyoming, USA - YL17G11_0 | ecosystem: Environmental > Aquatic > Freshwater > Lake > Sediment | place: USA: Wyoming | collected... | reverse complement strand
GCAAAATCAACGACAATCTGGTTGCCCTGCGGGCGCAAATTGATCGGCGTGCGCGGATCCGTCAGGCTGACAATGATGCGGCCGGTGCCATCGCCACCGCGCCGGAAATCGATGCTCTTGATCGCGCGCCCGGGCGCGCCGCTCGCTGCAGGCGCGGTGCTGGCGCTGCGGCGTTCGGCGCCGGCTGGCGCTGCGGCCTTGCCGCCGGTCACAGCCTGCTGGGCGACAGCTGCGCCCACCATGACCACGATGTTGTTACCTTCAACACGAGTCTGGTACGGCATTAGGCGATCGAGGTTCAAGACCAGCCGGGTACGGCCCGCCGCTTCGGCAGCAACAATTGAATCCACGCCGCTGGCGCGCACGTCGATGCGACGTGACGGCAACGCGAGCGCCGTGCCGGGCAGATCGAGGGAGATGCGGGCCGGATTATCGATGGTAAAGGACAGCGGTTGCGGTGCCGGGCTCGACATACGCAGGGTTACCTGCAACTGCTGACCGGGCAGGGTTTGCACGTCCACCGCTTCCAGTTTGTTGGCAGCGTCGGCCGCCGATGCCACTGGCATGGCGAAACCCAGCGCGAGCGGCGCAAGTGCCAACAGCGACCAGCGCCGCAGCAGTTTGATGAATACGTTGGTTGTCATTTTGTTTGCTCTCCCGATCCCGCTGCTCTATTCCGACAACGCCAGGGCGGCGGGCCGTTCCATATAGCCGCCCAGTCCGTCCGGCACAATTTCCGTCAGCGAGATTTTCGACGCTGTTACGTCGCCAACCTTACCGTCACTCTGGCCCATGTAATTTCCTGGAAGCACCCGGTAGACGAGTCCTTCCTTTACCTTGACGAGACCAAATAGTCTGCCGCTGATGGCGAGCGTGCCCACCATCCGCAACTGATCGAGTGAATACTGCTCGAGAATTTCCCGATTGCGCTTCGAATCCGGCCGCAGTGACGGCGCGCCGTTAGCACCGCCGAGGCCTCCGGGCAGTCCCGGCAGAAACGGCGAACGCAGCGTTTGGGCGCTGTAAGTGAAAGCTTCGTAGGGCCGCACATCGGGGAGCGAGGCAACGTTGCCACCCGGCTCACGACGCGTAGTCTCAATAAATTGCCGCAGGTCGGCGTCGCGATTTTCGCAACCCGCCAGCAGGGACAAGCAGCCAGCGGCAATCGCTGTTAGCGCCCGCTTCATCCTTTGGGTCCTCCAGGAGTCTTGGCCTTGGCCTTGGCCTCTTCAGCCTCGGAAAGCTCTTCCTCGTCGAGATAGCGATAGGTACGCGCCGTGACTTCCAGCGTCAGCTGGTCGAACGCGGTCGCGACTTCGGGCTTGATCTCGATGTCGTGCAGAGTCACGATGCGCGGCAGCGCGGCGATGCCGCTGACAAATTCGCCAAATTCGTGGTAACTGCCGGTCAGGCGGATCTTGATCGGTAACTCAGCATAGAAATCTTTTTTCACGATCGGCAGCGGCTGGAAAAGTTTCTCCTCGAGGCCCGCTGCGAGACCGGTCTGCGAGATATCCACCAGCAGATTGGGCACCTCGGTCTTGCCGGGCAGCTGACGCAGCAGGGCGCCGAACGACCGCTCGATATCTTTCAACTGCTGTTCGTAGACCGACAGGTTGACGGCCTTCTGGTGCTTGGTCCGAAACTCTTCGCGCAGGCGGCGCTCTTCGGTTTGCTGTGTCTCGAGTTCAGGTTTTCGTTCGTTCCATACCAGCGTATAGAAAAGTGCGCCGGTCAGGACCGCGAAAAACGCGGCAGCGGCGCCAACCCGAATGGGTAACGGCCAGCGGCCCGGTTCCTTGGGATCGAGTGATCGTAATTCGTCAAGAAAGCTCACGGCGACCCTCCCGCGCCACCAAAGCGCATGCGGCCTTTCTTGGCGACTTTCTCATCGTCTTCACTCGCGGTCACGACCTGGTCCGCGTACAGCGTAAAGCTGGAACCTAACGGCTGGTTGGGCTTGGTTTCAACGATATCAAGTTCGGGTTTGCGCAGGAACTGGCTGCTATCGATGTTGCGCATGAACGCCGACACACGCGTGCTCGACTGCGCGACACCGTCGATCTTGAGCCTGGGGCCGGTCTGCTTGATGCTGGTCAGGTAGGTGCCATCAGGAATCGTGCGCACCAGCTCGTCGAAAAGGTGAACGATCTCGGGCCGGGCGCGCTGCAGCTTTTCGATCACCTGCATGCGCGAGACAAACTTGTTTTTCTGCTCTTCCAGGCTGTTGATCTTTTCGATCTGCCGGTCCAGCTGCGCGATCGCATCTTTCAGAGACGCGTTGCGGGCTTCCTGGGAATCGATCAACGAACCAAAAAACAGGTAGCCGCCGAACGTCGTGATCAGCGCGGCGACCGCCGCGCCACCTAACGAAACCAGGAACGCGAGCTTGCGCTCGTTGCGTTGCGCCTCGCGCCAGGGCAGTAGGTTTATGCGTGGCATGGCGGCGCCTCAGCTGTCAAAACTGCGCAGCGCAAGGCCGCAGGCGATGAGTAACGCGGTGGCATCCTTGTTGACCGCCTGCGCACGCGCGCGCGACGACAGCGTCATCTGTCCGAGCGGATCACCTTGCTCGGCGGCGATGCCGACGCGGCTGGAAATTACATCAGCGACGCCTGAGATGTTGGCGCAGCCGCCGCATACCAGGATCTTCTCGGGCTGCTCACGGCCGGAACCGGAAGCGAGATAGAACTGCAGCGAACGGCTGACCTGCTGCGTCATGTCGTCGATAAACGGGTCCAGCACTTCGGCCTGGTAGTTGCCGGGCAAGCCGCCTTCTTTCTTGGCGCGGCCGGCTTCTTCCATGGACAGGCCATAGGTGCGCATGATTTCTTCTGTTAGCTGCTGGCCGCCAAACGGAAAGTCGCGGGTGTAAACCACCTTCAGGCTGCGCAGCACGCTGAATGTGGTGCTGCTCGCGCCGAAATCGACCACGGCGATGGTGCGATCGATGCCGCCATCGGGCATCTGATGCGTCATCAGGCGGCAGGCGTTCTCGAGCGCGAAAGCTTCGACATCGACAATCTTGGCTGTCAGGCCACCGGCACGAACGGCGTTCTGCCGCTGTTCCACGTTTTCGGTGCGCGTCGCGACTAACAGGACATCGTTGCTTTCCGGGTCTTTTTCGCTGGGCCCCAGCACTTCGAAGTCGTAACTGACTTCATCCATTGGAAAGGGTATGTATTGATCTGCCTGCGTCTCGACCTGCCCTTCAAGATCGCCAGCACGCAGATTCCGGGGCATTTGGATGACTTTGGTGATCGCCGCATCGCCGGAGATCGCGATGGCGACATCCTTGCTCTTGGCGCCAGCTTTCTTGACTGCGCGTCGTATCGCTTCACCGACGGCTTCAGCGTCGGCGATATTTTTTTCGTTCATGGAATTGGCCGGCGTCGGCTCAGCCGCGTACGACTCGACGCGGAATTGCTTACCGGACCAGGACAACTCAATCAGCTTGATGGAGGACGTCGTTATGTCCAATCCAATCAACTGACGATATTTTCGGCTGAAAAGGAACACTAAATTAGTCCATATTTCAGATAGTTACGAGGCCAAGCCGCCACATTACTGTAAACTAGCACCAACTATATACAGCACTAAGTCAAATTGCACGTCGTAAGCCAGTGGCCGTGGGGTGGAGGGGTTACGGCGCTGGGGATGACGCTGCGGCCAGGAAACCGCACCGGCAACCCCGCTGTCGTAGGTCCATCAACCCTTAGACCGGAGGCTTTGCGTCCCTGTCTTTCAACAGGTTTGCAGCGGGTACTATGCATAGCGGCGGAACACTCCGCAAGAAGACTGGATCGACAAGGGCATAAAAATGTCGCGAAATTTGCTGCGAGTGTTTATGGCTGTGATAGGGCTCACATTCGGGGCCGCCTACGCAGTCGCCTGTGTTTTCGTCTACCTCCAGCCCACCCTGCCGACGACCGAAGCCATGCGCAACACCGAAATGCAGGTGCCTTTGCGCATTTATTCCCGCAGCGGCCAGTTGATGGCGCAAATCGGCGAGCAGCGGCGCATTCCCGTGCAAATCGAGCAGATTCCGTTGCGCGTGCGCCAGGCGTTCATCGCCGCTGAGGACGATCGATTCTACGAACACCACGGCTTCGACTACGCCGGCGTGCTGCGCTCCGCGGTCAACAATATTTTTTCCAACAGCCTGCAGGGCGGCAGCACGATCTCGATGCAGACGGCGCGCAGCATGTTTCTGACACAGCGGCGCGACCTGCGCCGCAAGCTGCAGGAACTGTTTGTCACCTACCGGCTGGAGCGCGAATTCAGCAAAGACGAGATCCTCAAGCTCTATTTGAACGTCATTTACTTCGGCCATCGTTCCTACGGCATCGCCGCAGCTGCGGAAACCTATTTCGGCAAGACGCTGGATCAGCTGACGCTGGCGGAAACCGCGACACTCGCGCGCGTGCCGCAGTCGCCATCGCGGATCAATCCGATTACGGCGCCGGAGGAAATGGTGGGCCGGCGCGGCTACGTGTTGCGGCGCATGCGCGAGCTCAAGTTCATTGCGCCTGAGGAGGCGGAAGCCGCTGCCAAAGTAACCGTCAAAGCGCGTATCCACTCGCCCAGCTTCGAAATCGAAGCGCCGTATATCGTCGAGATGGTGCGGCTCGATGTGATCCGCCGCTTTGGTCCGGAAGCGCCGAACCAGGGCTACAAGGTGTTTACCACCGTCGACACCCGGCTGCAGGCGGCGGCGAATCGCGCTGTCAGGCTTGGCCTGATCGAATACGACCGGCGTCATGGCTGGCGTGGGGCCCAGAATCGGGTCGAATTGCAGGCCGCGGATGGCGAAACGGAACTCGCCGGCTACGTCGATGAGTATCCGTTGTTAGGTGGCCTGACGCCGACGGTGATCACCGAAGTTGCCGCGAAGTCCGCGCGCGGCTACGCACGTGGTGCCGGCTTCGTGCGCCTCGACTGGGATGCGCTGTCCTGGGCGCGGCGCAAGATCAGCGATGATGAAATGGGCCCCGAGCCCAAATTGGCGGCGGAGGTACTGGCGCGCGGCGACATCGTCTACGTGTTGGCTGGCGCCGGTGGCGTCGCGCAACTGGCGCAGATTCCGGAGGCCGAATCGGCGCTGGTAGCGCTCAATCCTGATGACGGCGCGCTCGCTGCACTGGTCGGTGGCTTCGACTACTTCGAAAGCGGCCGCGGCAAATTCAATCGTGCCACCCAGGCCAAGCGCCAGCCCGGCTCGGCATTCAAGCCCTTCCTGTATTCCGCCGCGCTGGAAAACGGCTTTACTGCCGCCTCCGTGGTCATGGACGCGCCAGTCATCGTCGACGATGCCGGCATGGAAGACGCCTGGCGCCCGGAGAACTCCAGCGGCAAGTTCTACGGCCCCACGCGCCTGCGTGAAGCGCTGGTCAACTCGCGCAACCTGGTCTCGATACGAGTATTGCAGGCCATGGGCGTGCGCGCCGCCATCGAGTACGCCCAGCGCTTTGGATTCCGCCGCGACCAGCTGCCGAACAACCTGACGCTGGCGCTGGGCACGATGCCGGCGACACCGCTGGAGGTGGCGACCGGTTTCGCGGTGTTTGCGAACGGCGGTTTTTCCGTCCAGCCGTATTTCATCGATCGCGTGATTGCACCGGATGGCGCCACGGTGTACGAGGCCAAGCCGAAGGTTGCCTGTGAAGCCTGCGAAAACGGCGGCTCGACCGTGACGCAGGGTGCCGGCGACGTCGCCACCTCTCTGCGCAACCGCTCGCTGTCATTCAACCCCGCGGGTCTCGTGCCACCCGAGCAGGTCGCACCACGCGCGATATCCGCAGCTAACAACTGGCTGATGAACAGCATGATGCAGGATGTCATCACGCGCGGCACGGGGCGGCGTGCGCTGGCCCTGGGCCGCGGCGATCTCGCCGGCAAGACCGGCACCACGAACGGCGCCAAGGACACCTGGTTCAATGGCTTCACGACCGGCCTGGTCGGCAGCGTCTGGGTGGGGTATGACCAGGAACGCTCGTTAGGACGTGGCGAGGAAGGCGCACGAACCGCCGTGCCGATCTGGGTGCATTTCATGCGCGAAGCCCTGCGCAACGTGCCGCAGCGTGTGCGGCCGATGCCGGAAGGCCTGGTGCAGGCGCGCATCAATCCGGAGACTGGCGCGCTCGCGGACGCTGACGACCCGAACGGCATATTCGAGATCTTCATGGCGGATCACATGCCGACCGGCGGTATCCTTGGCAGCGGTGACATACCGCCCGATGAAATGGTTTTTGGTGACGGTGCTGGCAACGTGACACCCGGTACTCCGCGCACGCCAGCGGACAAGACCAACGAGCCTCTGTTTTAACCGAGTCGTCGCCCATGCCTAACAAGAAACTGCCGCCGCGCGCGGAGAACCTGCGCCGCGCCATCGCCCAGGAGGCCGCGCGGGTGATGGCCGAGCATGGTATCCGCGATTTCCTGTTCGCCAAGCGCAAGGCCGCTGAACGCTTCGGCGTCACCGACGGCGGCCTGCTGCCGCGCAACGTCGAGATCGAGGAAGCACTGGCGCAGTACCAACGCCTGTTCGAGGGCGCGAACCACGATCAATCGCTGCTGGCACAACGACTCACGGCGATGGAAGTCATGGAGTACCTGTCGGATTTTCAGCCGCGCCTGGTCGGGCCAGTTCTTTCCGGTACTGCCACCGAGCACGCGCACGTGCTGTTACACGTATTCGCGGATCGCGCCGAGAGCGTGGCGTTCAAGCTCATGGATAACGGCGTACCGTTCGAGACCGGCGAACGCCGCGTCAAGATGAATGCCGAGCGCGTGCTGACCCAGCCCTGTTTCAGCCTGGAAATGAACGGCCAGGAAATCGATGTGGTGGTTTTTCCGCTGGACGGGATCCGCCAGGCGCCGGCCTCGCCGGTCGATGGCAAGCCGATGCGGCGCGCCGACCTTGCGGAACTGCGCGCCCTGGTCGCGAGCAACTGACGGCTAGGCGCGCTTTTCGATGTTGACGTATTCGCGCTGCGCCGGGCCGGTGTACAGCTGGCGCGGACGGCCGATCTTCATCGCCGGGTCGGCGATCATTTCCTGCCAGTGCGACACCCAGCCCGCGGTGCGCGCGATCGCGAACATGACGGTAAACATCGAGCGCGGAATTCCCAGCGCGCTGTAGATGATGCCCGAATAGAAATCGACGTTGGGGTACAGCTTGCGGGACACGAAGTACTCGTCGCTGAGCGCGATCTCTTCCAGGCGCTGCGCAAGGTCAAATAGCGGGTTGTCGCTCTTGCCCATGCGCTTGAGGATCTTGTGGCACATCTCGCGGATTATCTTGGCGCGCGGATCGAAATTCTTGTACACACGATGACCGAAGCCCATCAGGCGTACATTGCTGTTCTTGTCCTTGACCTTGGTGATGAACGCTGGAATGTTGTCGGCGTTGCCGATGCCTTCCAGCATTTGCAGCACCGCCTCGTTAGCACCGCCATGCGCCGGACCCCAGAGGGCCGACACGCCCGCGGAAATGGCGGAATAAGGATTGGTGCCGGTCGAGCCCGCCAGGCGCACGGTCGAGGTGCTGGCGTTCTGTTCGTGATCGGCGTGCAGGATCAACAGCAGGTCCAGCGCCTCGGCAGCCAGCGGATCAACACTGTAATTCTCGCAGGGCACGCTGAAGAACATGTGCGGCATGTTGGCGCAGTAGTCGAGATCGTTGCGTGGGTATACAAACGGCTGGCCTAACGAATGCTTGTACGCCGCGGCGGAGATGGTCGGAATCTTGGCGATGATTCGGTGCGCGAAGATCTCGCGATGCCGCGGGTTATGGATGTCGGTGGTGTCATGGTAGAACGCGGACATCGAGGCGACGATGCCGCTGACCATCGCCATCGGGTGCGCATCGTGCTGGAAGCCGTGGAACATGCGCAGCAGCGATTCATTCACCATCGTGTGGCGCGAGATGCTGGTCTTGAAGGACTCCAGCTGCGTTTTGTTAGGCAGCTCGCCGTTCAGCAGCAGGTAGGCGACTTCGAGGAAGGTGCTTTTCCCGGCCAGCTGTTCGATCGGGTAGCCACGATGCAGCAGCACGCCGTTGTCACCGTCGATGTAGGTGATCTTGCTGTCACAGGCGGCGGTCGCCATGAAACCGGGGTCGTAGGTGAATACGCCGTGGTCCTTGCCAAGCGCTGCGATGTCCACGACATCGGGGCCGATGGTTCCGGATCGCACTGGCAGAGTGGATTTCTTGCCGGTAGCGGTGTTGGTAATCTCGAACGAATTCTTGGGCATAGCGGCAACTTTCGGCGAAAGAGCAAAGCGGTTACACGAGCCTGTCACGGCGCGCGCGTGGAATCAAGAAACGACGTATCGCTTCACTGCACCGTGCACCGGGAACTGTATCGGGCGCTATTCGACAACCTTGAATAGCTGGCCCGGCTTGGGGCTGCCGCCCGGATAGACGCCGTTGATCAACTCCAGCTCTTCGCGCTTGTAGCGCTCGACCGGCATGGCGTCCGCGTAGCTCGACAACTGTGTGCCATCCGTGGCTTTCTCGATCTTGATGCGGAATGGCTCCGCCAGCGGGAACTCGGAGGGCTTCAGGCCCCTCAAGGTCTGCGCCACGCTCTGAATCATGCCGTCAACCTCTGGCACGCCGTTGCGCGAGGCCTTACTGGAGCCGTAGAAAATGAAGAAACCATCGCCGCGCTCGATTGCTACGAATCGCATCGGCCCAACGCCCTGGTCAATTGGCGAGCCATTACGGCTCAGCATCGTATAGCCCTTCATGCCATTGGACTCGAACGCGTCGCCACCGCCCGTAAACGACAACCCCTGCGCGAAGGCCAGCAGTGCCTCGCGCGGCATCATCGGCTTCTTGGGATCTTTGGGTACCAGTTCCATGATCAGGAACGCATCTTTGGAGGGCGTATACGCGACCACCTTGTCGGGGCGATTCTCTACCGTCCATGCTCTGGGAAAGGCGAGCGTGATGCCGAGTTGCTCGTGATACATGCGATTTTCGCGCAGCACCCCCTGGGCTTTGCTCGAGCCGTAGGCGATTCCCTCGATCCTGCGCAGATACTCATCGCGGCGATCAACCCCACCGCTGTCCGGGCCGCTGCCAGCGCGAGCGGCGCCCTTGGCGGCCTGGATCGCACGCGCGTCCGGCGCCGGGTGGGTGGACAACAGGCCGTGGTAGATCTGCGGCTCGCGCCCTTCGGCGCGCGCCCGCTCCAGCTCAAAGCGCTCGCCATCCTTGAACATCTTGAACACATCGCCCATGGATTCCGCCCGATAGCCCGCACGGGTGAAATAAGTGAGCCCGAGGCGGTCAGCTTCCATTTCCTGCGACCGGCCATAACCGCGAAACCCGGCCATGGCGCCCAGATTCGCCAGGTCCGACACCGCCTGGCTGCCCGTGGCCACGGCCGCTCCGGCGGCCAGCACCTGCGCAAGGATTCCGGCGGTCTGCTGTTTCTGAGGGTGCCGCGCGGTGACATGACCGATCTCATGACCTAACACCGCGGCCAGTTCGGCTTCACTGTTGAGGCTGACTAACAGGCCGCGATTGACGTACACCCGGCAGCAGCCCGTGGTGAAAGCGTTGATGCCTTCTTCGTCCAATACATAGAATTTGAAATCGGCGCCGGGCAGGTCACTGACCGCCGACACCCGCCGGCCAACTTCGTTGACGTAGTCCTGGATGGACTGATCGTCGTATAGCCCGATCGACTTGATGATCTGTTCGTGGTTGCGCTTGACCGAGGACGGTTCTTTGGCGGTTTTCGGGGCGGTTTTCGGATCAGCCGCGACCGCACTGAAGGCGAGCGCGCAGCCCAGTACCGCAGCCAGCGCGCTGCGGCGGAACAATCGCCAATCCATGCGGTTCATGGCACTCCCTGAAATCCAAAGCCGTAGGGACTTGGAGAGTAGCAGCAAGGCTGAAGTTCCGGCAGCGTGCCGGAGCGCGGTTAACGCGCGGCGGCGGCCGCGTACTTCTTGCGGAACTTGTCGACGCGGCCCGCCGTGTCGACCATCTTCTGCTTGCCCGTATAGAAAGGGTGGCAGGCAGAGCAGACCTCGACGC